>Ga0070741_10017454_pt1 | contig 11787 bp, 11 predicted proteins | sample Coa_R1_4_FD_66440 | JGI IMG/M metagenome (GOLD analysis project Ga0070741, IMG submission 66440) | Surface soil microbial communities from Centralia Pennsylvania, which are recovering from an underground coalmine fire - Coalmine... | ecosystem: Environmental > Terrestrial > Soil > Unclassified ...
GGCTCCAGGCCGAGCTCTTCGCCGACCAGATGTACGACTCGTCCGCGGCCGCTACGGCAACCGCGCCGAGCAGCGATGCCAGCAGCACGCCCATGCCCGATGCGGAGAATCCTTCCGCCTTGCAGCATTGATCGGCCAGGGCGCGGCGCGGGCTCAGGACAGGTGATCCCGCGCCGCGATCACCGCGGCGGTGCGGTTGCGCACGTTGAGCGCGCGGAAAACCGCGAGCAGGTGCACCTTGACCGTGCCGTCGCTCACGCCGAGCTCGCGCGCGATCGCCTTGTTCGGCAGACCTTGCGCGAGCAGCCGCAGTACCTCGAGCTGCCGGCTGGTGAGACCGAAGCTCGGCATCGCCTGCGCCTGCTGCGGCGCGCCGTCGTTGCGGATGAGACGCGGCGGGACGTACGACCCGCCCGCCAGCATGAGCTGCACGGCGCTCACCACCACGGCAGGAGGATCGGTCTTGGGAATGTAACCGGCGACGCCGAGAGCGAGCACATCGCGCACGATGTCGGGATCCTCGTCGGCCGATACCACCGCGATCGGCACGTGCGGCGCACGATCGCGCATCATGCGCACGCCTGTGGTGCCAGCGGCGTCCGGCATGCGCAGGTCCATGAGCACGAGATCCGGCGCGGGCTCGGCGAGGGCCGCGTCGAGCGCGTCCGCCGCCGTTGCGGCTTGCACGACGGATGCGCGTGGCTGCAGGCCATCGAGCGCCTGGCACAGCGCAGCGCGCATCAGCGGATGATCGTCGGCAACGACGATCAAAGGACCTGTGGCTTGCATGGCTGCGTTCACCGCGTGCGCCCCCGGTCGGTGGTTTGTAACGCGAGTTCATTATAGGCAGAATAGCGCGCGCTGCAGAACGCGAATATTCCGCATCCCGAAAGGTCCGTCATTTGCAGGAAGGGGTGCCAGGCAACGACCGGCAACGAGGCGGCACCGATGCGCTCGGGAGTCGTGACGCCCCCGGCATGCTTGCGCACATCGCGGTCACGCTGCATCGCCTGCACCGCGAGGGCGATGCGCTGCCGGCGCTCGACCCATGGCTCGACGCGTTCGACCGCGCCTTGTCGGCGTACGGCATGGCGCCGCCGGCGCATCTCGAGCCCTTGGTGTTCCAGGCCGCGCTGCCCGTCCTGGCGCGCCGCCCCGCGCATTCCGCCCTTCCGTTGTGGCACGCGCGCGCGCTTGCGCACCTGCGCCAGCCGAGCACGGCCGACAGCGCGTTGCACGCCGCGAGCTTCGCCTTCGAGTACACGCTGCGCAGCGGGAATTTCCGTGCCGCGCGCGAGATCGTCCAGCACGCGCGCCGCCACATTCCCGCGGCCAGCATGCAGGTGCGGGTGGGCTGGCTCGAGGCCGAAGCGCTCGAGGCGTGGCTGTCCGGCGAGCACGAGCGCGCGTACGCCGCCGTCGAGGAGGCGCTCGGATACGGCGGCAGCTATGGCGCATGGGAGCAGGGTGCGAGCGCCGCGATTGCCCGCGGCGATTTGCGCCGCGCCGACGAGTGCCTCGCCGCCATGGCTGCCTACCTGCCGTTGCCGCGGGCGCAGGATGCCGCGCACGCGGCGTTCCTCAGCGCCGCACGCGCGCGCATCGGCGGCGAGCTCGAGCGCGCGATCGCGCACATGGATGCCTGTCTCGCGATCGACGAGGTGCTCGTTCCCGCGTATTTCCTGACCGTGTGGCAGCTCGGTCGCGTGTATCTCGATATCGCGTCGCGCAAATACCGGCGGGCCGCGCGCGACATCCTGGTGGTGCTGAGCCGCGCCAGCACCTTGTATTGGGGCTTTCTCTATTTCTCGGCGCTGCTCGCGCGGGCGTGGCTCAAGCTCTCCATGGAACGGGCAGCCGATGCGGCCGGCGATCTCGGCGAGGCACTGGCGCTAGCCGAGCTGCACGGGTATGCCCATTGCGATCCGTGGTGGGACCCCCAGGCCATGCGCGAGCTCGCCGAGCTCGCCCAAGTACAGGCGCTGCCGCGCCAACAGGCGCTGGATCTGCTCACGCGGCGTGCTGCACGCGCGTGAGCACGCGATGATGCGCCTGACGCCCGCAAACAGCGCCAACGCGCGGCGCACACGGTGGTGGTCCGGGATCGTGCTGCTGATCGCGCTGCTTGGCGCGAGCGTCGCATCCGCCGCGAACGGCGTGGAGGTCCTCGACATCGCGCGCTTCGTCCCGGGCGCGGCGCAGCCCGATGGAACGGCGGGAGATGCGCACGTCGTCAGGCTTCCGCATGCCGTGTCGCTCACCGACGCCACCTTGACCGGCGACGCCTGGTATCTGCTGGGCTGGAATGTCCACGGCCGGCCTGCGCGCCCGCAGGCGATCTACATCACTGCGACCAGCATACCCATGCAGGTCTATGTGAACGGCAATCTGATCGGGAGCACCGGGCCGCTCGACGGCCGCCGTCCGCGCAGCTACGAGCAATCGACGCTGTTCACGGTGCCCGTCGACAGCCTCGCGGTGGGTCGCAACGTGATCGCCCTGCACGTGCGCATGCGCTCGGCCGAGGACGCAGGCATCGGTCCCGTGCTCGCCGGCGACGCGACTGCCCTGCATCGTCATGCGATACGTGATCTCGTCGCGTACACGTTCGGGCCGGCGGCGGTCAGCGTCGCAACGTTCTCGATGGGATTGTTCATCCTCGTTCTGTGGCTGCGCCGCCGCGATCCGGCGTACGCGCTGTTCGGGTTCGCGGCGCTGCTGTGGAGCGTGCACACCATCGTCACGTTGCTGCCGGATACACCGCTGCCGGCGCCGCACTGGGGCATTCTCTGGCATGGCGGCTATGTGCTGTTCGTCGCGTTGCTCTGTCTTTTCTGCCTGCGCTTCACCGGCCTGCAATGGCCGGCATACCGCAGGAGCGTGATCGGATACACCATTCTCGTCGTGCCGGCGCTGTACGTCGCCAACGCAGCCGGTGTGCTGCGCGATGCCACGCTGCTCGTTCGATTCGGTGCGCTCGCGCTGGTCCTGATCGCGCTTGCGGCGGTCGGCCGGTATTCGGCGCGCACGCGCAACGTCGAAAGCGCCCTGCTGCTCGCCGCAGGGGGCGTGTCGGCGGCATTCGCACTGCATGACTGGATGGCTTCGCACAACCCGCTCGCCATCCGCCCCTTGTGGCTCGTGCCGTACGCCGCGCTCGCATTCCTCATGCTGGTCGGATACATCCTCGCCGACCGGTTCGTGCGCGCGCTCAATGCGAGCGAGCGTGCCAACGCCGAGCTGGAAGAGCGCGTTCTGCAGAAGAGTGCGGCCTTGCAGCAGCAGCTCGCGGTGACGCAGGCCGCGCGGGAAGCAGCCGAGCATGCGCGCGAGATCGCGGAAACCGCCAACCTCGCCAAGACACGGTTTCTCGCCGCAGCGAGCCACGATCTGCGTCAGCCGCTGCATGCGCTCGGGATGTTCTCGCAGGCGCTTGCACAACACACCCACGATGCGGAAGGACGCGCGCTGGTGGCGCGCATCACGAGCTCGGTGGATGCATTGGAGGCGCTGTTCTCCGCATTGCTCGACATCTCGAAGCTCGACGCCGGGGCGGTCGTGGCGCATCCGGTCGACTTCCCGGTCCGTGGATTGCTCGAGCGCATCGCCGATGACGCCGCACCGGAAGCGCTCGAGCGTGGGCTCAAGCTCGCGATCGTTGCCGGCGAAGGCGTCGTTCGATCCGATCCCGTGCTGCTCGAGCGCATCGTGCGTAATCTCGTTGCCAACGCGTTGCGCTACACCAGGCACGGCGGCGTGCTCATCGGCTGCCGGCCTCGCGCCGATGCGTACTCGATCGAGGTGTGGGATACCGGGCCAGGCATCGCCGCGGGCGAGCGCGAGCATATCTTCGAGGAGTTCTACCAGATCGACAATCCAGGACGCGATCGGTCGCTGGGCCTGGGGCTGGGCCTCGCGATCGTGCGACGACTGGCGGCACTGCTCGATCACCGCATCGAGCTCGCATCGCGTGAAGGACGGGGCTCGGTGTTTCGCGTGCTCGTTCCGGCCGGCGATCGCTCGCGCGTAACCACGAGCGAAGCCGGTCCGGTGCCTGCCGGCGTGAGTCTTGCGGGCCGCCGTGTTCTGGTGCTCGACGACGAAAAGGACGTGCGCGATGCAACCAGCAACGTGCTGAGGCAATGGCGATGCGTACCGATCGCCGCGGCGACGATCGCCGAGGCGCAACAGGCACTGCGCGCGGCCGGACCCGCCGACTTGATGATCGTGGATTATCGGCTGCGCGATGCGAGCGACGGCCTTGCCGCGATTCGCCTGCTGCAGCAGGAGTTCGGTGCGTCGATGCGGGCCGTGCTGGTGTCGGGAGAGAGCGCGCCGGACAAGCTCGCGCGAATCCAGGAAAGCGGTGTGCCGCTGCTGCACAAGCCGGTCGCGTCGGCCCGCCTGCGCAGCGTCCTCATGCACCTGCTGGCGTCCACCACGGCCGCCGAGCGGCCGATCGTGCAGGTTGCGGCCAGCGCCTCGTAGGAAAAGAAAGCGCCGGCCGCGAATCCGCTGCGTGTGACGCGTGCCTGCGACGTCAGAACGTCGGAGCCGCTTCCGGCTCGACGTCCGCTGAAGGACTCAGCGCGTCTGAGGCACGCGGCACCGAGGGATCGCCTGCCGGCGCGTGGAGGAAACCTTGGGGGCTCGCAGCGACGGGAGGTTGCCCTGCGGCGACGCTGGTGGCGACCTGAGAGCCTATGTCGAGCCATAACAGCCCGGCGAACGTGATCACGAATGCGGACGGCACGACGGCATACCACACGAAACGCACCGTCCTGGAGTTGCGCGATGTCCCGGTCATGACCTGCTCCTTGCACTGGGTGACGGGATGCATCGTCGCGCGGACAGCACACGCGGACAATTCAACGGACGGCAAAGACCGCCATCACCGGAAGCGCAGTGCCGCCGCTGCGCTATGCCGAAAGTGGTACGTCGGCTCAGAGCACGCCGTGGCGCTTGTAGACCTCGGCGAGCGTTGCGCCGCGCAAGAGCTCCTCGCGCGTGACGTTCTCGCGCCCCACCTTCTCGAACGCGCGCACGAGCACCTCGTCCTCGACGTCGCGCGGAATCACCACGATGCCGTCGACATCGCCGAACACGATGTCCCCGGGTGCCACACGCACACCGGCACAGGTGATCGGCTCGTCGATCGCGACCACCTTGCCGCGCCCTTTGGAATCGAGCGGTGCAATGCCGCCGTGAAACACCGGGAAATCGAGCGACCGGATGTGTCTCACGTCGCGCACGAAGCCATCGGTCACCGCGCCGACAGCGCCGCGCACGCGCGCAGCCGTCGTGAGCAGCTCGCCCCACGGCGCGATGCGCTCCGACCCGCTGCATCCGAACACGATGACTTCCCCAGCCTTGAGATCGTCGATGATGCGCATCTCGAGCTCGTAGGGATTCTCGCCCGGTACGACACCGTCGACCTCGCGAAACAGCCCGGTGCGCGCGCGGCCGGCCAGGACGAGCGCATCGTCGAGCGGACGAATGCGCGGGGTCATCGCCTGGTTGCGAAACCCGAGGTCGTCCAGCACATCCGAGAGCACTGCGGTGTAAAGGCGCTCACGAATGGCTTGAAGCGATGGCACCATGGCGTCGCTCATGATCGTTGCGGCCCCTGTCAGTCGAGGTGAATGCCGGCTTTCTTCGCAACCGCATCCCACTTGCGAATCTCCGAGGCGAGGAACTTCGCGAAATCCGCAGGACCTTCGGCCACCACGATCGCGCCTTGCGCTGCGAGCTTTTCCTGCACGTCCGGTGACTTCAGCACTTTGACGATGTCGGCATGAATGCGATTGACGAGCGCCGTTGGCATCGCGCCCGGCCCCATCACCCCGCCCCAGGAAAACGCTTCGTAGCCTGGAACGCCGGCTTCCTGCATGGTCGGCACTTCGGGCAGCGCGGGCACGCGAGTCTTAGTGCCGACCGCGAGTGCGCGCAGCTTTCCAGACTTGATGTGCGGCAGCGCGGCGGGCACCGTGGGATAGCTCAGCGACACCTGGCCGCTCATGGTGTCCAGCATCGCCGGTGCATCGCCCTTGTATGGAACCGCGGTGAAGCTCGCGCCCGAAAGCGCTGTGACGAGCTCGACGCCCAGATGATTGGCCGAGCCGTTGCCGCCGTGGCCATAGTTGATCTTGCCGGGGTTCGCCCGCGCGTAGTCGAGCACTTGCTGCAGCGTCTTCTGCTCCAGCGACGGCGTCGCCACGAGCACCTGCGGCACCAGCGTCGTCAGGGTGATGGGCGTGAAATCGGTGATCGGGTCGTAGGGCAGCTTCGCGTAGACGGCCGGATTGATTGCGTTCGGACCGAGATTGGCGAACAGCAGCGTGTAGCCGTCGGCGGGCTGCTTTGCAACGTATTCGAGCGCCACGATCCCGTTGGCGCCGGCGCGATTCTCGATTACGACCGGCTGGCCCCACAGCTCAGAGAGCTTCTGTCCCATCAGCCGCGCCGTGATGTCGGAGGCGCCGCCCGGGGGATAGGGCACGACGAAGTGCACCGCCCGCGCGGGCCAGGGAGCCTGCGCGAGGGCCATGCCCGCGAGCACCAGCAAGGAGACGAGGGCGAGTGCTGCGGACGCGATAGGGTTTCGTGTGAACATCATCTCCTCATGGCTCCGACTTTCCGCTCAGCATTCTAGTGTTTTCGTTGCGCACATGTTGACGAGCTCGTCGCAGGACTTCGATTTCATTGTCGTGGGCGCCGGCACCGCGGGGTGTGTGCTGGCGGCGCGTCTGTCGGAATCGGGGGCGCACCGGGTGCTGCTGCTCGAAGCCGGTGGCGAGGCGCGCAGTCCGTGGATCGCCGTGCCCGCGGGCTACGCAAGATTGCTCGCCGACAGGCGCTACAACTGGATGTATCGCACCCAGCCTGAGCCCGCGTTGGACGGACGCGTGCTCGATGTGCCGTGCGGCCGCACGGTGGGCGGCACCGGCGCGATCAACGGCATGATCTATGTGCGCGGGCATCATGCCGATTACGACGCCTGGCGCGATGCGGGCAACAGCGACTGGGGCTACGACGATGTGCTGCCCTGGTTTCGCTACTCGGAATGCTATGCGCGCGGGGACGAGCGCTTTCATGGCCGCAGCGGGCCGCTGGTGGTGGTCGACCCGCCCGCGCCACACCCGGTGTCCCAGGCGTTTGTCGCGGCCGCGATCGCTGCGGGCCTGCCGCGCAACGCCGATTTCAACGGCGCAACACAGGCAGGTGCAGGCTTCTACCAGCTCAACCTGCGGCAGGGGCGAAGGGCGAGCACGGCGACGGCGTATCTGCGAGCGGCGCGGCATCGCAGCAACCTTACGGTCGTGACGCACGCACTCGCCGCGCGCGTGATCGTGCAGGGTGGCCGCGCCGTTGCGCTCGAGTACGTGCGCGGTGGCCGCTTGCATCGGGCGGCAGCCGCGCGCGAGATCGTGCTGTGCAGCGGCACCTTCAACACGCCCGCGCTCCTGCTGCGCTCCGGCATCGGACCGGCAGGCGAGCTCGAGCGCCTCGGCATCGTCGTGCAGGCGAACCGACCCGGCGTCGGCGCGAATCTGCACAACCACTATCGCGCCAGCATCGTCATGCGCTCGCGCCGACCGATCACGCTCAACGACGAGATGCGCCACGTGCGTGGCCGCCTGCGGGCCGGCCTGCAGTACGTGCTGCAGCGAAGGGGATCGCTTGCGACCGGTGGCACCGAGGCGGGTGCCTTTTTCGCCGCCTCGCCGGGTGCTTCGCGGCCCGACATCCAGATCACCTTCTGGCCGTACAGCGTTGCCGCGCGCGGTGCGAGCGGCATCGTGCTGCATCCATTCTCCGGCTACACGGCCAATGTCGTGCTGTTGCGGCCGCACAGTCGCGGCACAGTGCGAATCACCACGGTCGACCCGGCCGCGCCACCGGCGATCACGTTCAACTTTCTCGACCAGGAAAAGGATCGCAGCACGTTGATTGCGGGCTTGCGGCGCGCTCGCGAGCTCCTGAATGCCCCGCCGCTGGCGCAGATCAGCGACGGCGAGTACGCGCCCGGGCGCGCCGTGACCGGCGATGATGCATTGCTGCGTTATGCGCTGACTGCGGGCAATTCGGTCTACCACCCGGTGGGCACCTGCCGCATGGGCAACGATGCGCACGCGGTGGTCGATGCACGGCTACGTGTCCACGAGGTGGCGGGATTGCGCATCGCGGACGCTTCCGTCATGCCGGCGATCACCGCCGGGAACACGAACGCACCCACCATCATGATCGCGGAGCGCGCCGCGGCATGGATGCTGAACGGGAGTTCGGTGCCGAGCGACGCGGCGCTGGCGTAGTTCGGGCGCTGCATCCGGGCCGGGGCACAGGCCCGACGGTCAGCTTTCGGAGGATCCCATCAGCCGCGCATTCCAGCGCCGGCGCGCGCCGCGAACGCTTTCCGTGATCTGCTCCCAGTTATCGGGGGTGACGAGCATCTTGCGGCCGCACGCGGTGCAGGTGATGTCCGCCCCGACGTGGAGCGTCGCGAGCTCGTACTCGGCCACCGCGCCGCAATTCGAGCACCGGACCGTCGTCAGGGCTTCACCGTTGCGAGCGAAGCGGACGTCGAAGGCTGGCTCCATGTGGTCATCCCGTCACATGGGACTGAAGTGAAATGAGGCATGTCGGCAGGGTTGCGCGACGCGCAACGCCTGCGCGGGACAACGCATCCTACTCCCGCGCGGGCGTCGGTCAGGCACCGCTCGGCGGGCGTTTCCCCGCGCTCGGGGGGCGCGCCCCGCCACCTGCGCTACAGCTTGCCCAGCAGCAACAGGACGATCAGGATCACCAGCAGAAGGCCCAGGCCGCCGCTCGGACCGTAGCCCCAGGTGCGGCTGTGCGGCCATGCGGGCAGCACACCGATCAAGGCCAGCACCACAATGATCAGCAGAATCGTGCCAAGGGTCATGGAACGCCTCCAGTTCGCCAATGCGCGGAAGAGCGCAGGATCCACCGAGCAACGCACGTGCCATGTCTCGTCGCACCGTGCGCATGCTGCGCCCGGTGCAAGTCCAACCTACACGAGGGCGTTCGCCGGGTATTTTTTTCACTGTGGGCAACGTGTGTCCGCGGGTCGTGCCGTCGTCGAAAGATCTGACACTCGTCGCAGCGATACGCGAAGCGCGCCTGCTAAGTGGCTGATGCCAAAGTGCAGCGCGCCCAAGGTATGCAACGTGCTTGAAGCGACGCCGCTCCCCCACCATTGTCGGGTTTGTCATGCAGCGCACGTACGAAGGCGCGGCGCGGCGCCTTGCCCGCGTCCTGGAGCTCTCCGATGAGGCGACCAAGGAAGTGGCCGCCTTGCGTCACGGGAAGCGTGTTCGTCAGCAGGAGAAGCATCAGCTGGCCGACGAGCTGTCGAAGGCTCTTGCGTCGCACGCGAGCGAGCCCGACCGCAACGGGAGCTAGCGCCGCGCGGGTTCGCGCGGCGCCTGACTAGGGCTTCAGAATCCCGACAGCCCGCGAATCTGCCCGCGGATCTCGCCGCTGGGCACCTGGTCGCTGTGCACGTTGGCATACGCGAAGCCCGCGCGCATCGCAGCGATGATCTCGCTCAACTCACCCGTGCCGATCAGCTGTGGCGTCGGGCCGATCACGTTGCCGGCTGTGATCGAGCCGCTGATGGCGCCGCTCGTGGGGCAGGTCGTGGGACCGACGCCGGATTGCGTTTGCGCGCCGCACAGCCAGATCGAAATCCCGCCGGCCACGCCCGGCTGGCCGAAGTGGATGTGCGCCTGGGTCGGAGTGCCCTGCAGCTGCGAATAGCCCAGCGTGTAATCGATGCCCGAGTCCCCCGGACGGATGCGGGCAATGAAAAAACCGGTGCCCAATGTGGAAATGGACGGCACTTCGTTGTACCCGTTCAACTCCGCGGTGAAGAGCGTTGTGGATGTGCCCTGCGCTTGCGAAGCCGACGAGAAGGCGGCGACCAGTGCGACGGCGAACGATGCGGCGGTTTTTTTTGCCAGGCAGAGTTTCATGGTCCTCCTCCGGATGGTCCCAAGACGGGAGCATCGAGTGAACATCGTGCTCGCCGAGCCTATTCCTGACATGCCATCCGGTATCGCGGCGCACGCGCGCGCCTGAGCGCTTCAGCGTGCCTCGCCGCGCAGCGCGTGCACGCGTCCGAACAGGACCTCGAGCGTCGCGTCCTCGGCACGCACCGGCGCTCCCGCGACGAGCGCGATGCGCGAGAACATGCCGCGCCAGCGTCGCATTGCCTTGCCGCGATACGCACGCGAGAAGAAGCTGCCCCACAGCCCGCGCAATGCCATCGGCACGACCGGCGCCGGTGTATGGGCGAGGATCCGTGCGATGCCCGGACGGAACGCATTGAGCTCGCCGGTCTGGGTGAGACGGCCTTCGGGAAAGATGCCGACCAGTTCGCCCGCCGCCAGCGCGGCGGAGGCTTCCGCGAGCGCGCGTTCCTTGAGTGCGGGGTCCTCGCGCGCCGGCGCGATCGGAATGGTGCGCATCGCGCGAAATACGAACGACAGCACGGGTATTCGAAAGATCCTGTGGTCCATGACGAAGCGGATGGGTCGCCGCACGCAGGCCGCGATGACCAGCGCGTCGACGTAGCTCACGTGATTGCAGACGATCACGCAGGGGCCTTCGTCCGGAATGTTGTCGAGTCCTTCCTGACGCACGCGATAGATCGTGTGGATCAGCAGCCACGCCAGAAAGCGCATCAGGAATTCCGGGACGAGACTGTAGATGTAGATCCCGACCACGCCATTCATGACGCCGACGACCAGGAAGAGCTCCGGAATGGACACGCCGGCCCGCAGCAAGCCGATCGCGACGCCTGCCGAGACCACGATGAAGAGGGCGTTCAGGATGTTGTTCGCCGCGATGATGCGCGAACGGTATTCAGGCGGCGAACGCTCCTGGATGAGGGCGTAGAGCGGCACGGTGTAGAAGCCGCCGAACACGCCCAGCAGCACGATGTCGATCATGATGCGCCAATGCGCGGGGTCGGCGAGGAACGCGCCCACACCCGCCGGGACGCTGGCGGCGAGATGCCGGCTGCCGAGCCACAGGTCGATCGCGAACAGGGTGAGCCCGATCGAGCCGAACGGCACCAGTCCGAGCTCGACCCTGTGGCCGGACATGCGCTCGCACAGCAGGGATCCGATGCCGATGCCGATCGAGAACAGCGCCAGCAACAACGTGAACACGTGCTCGTCTCCGCCCAGCACGTGCTGCGTGAAAGCCGGCAGCTGCGCGAGGTAGATCGCGCCGTAGAACCAGAACCACGAGATGCCCAGCATGGAGCGCCAGACCACCAGGTGCCCGTGCGCGACGCGCAGGTTGCGCCACGTCTCGGCCAACGGATTCCAGTGGATGGTGAGCTGGGGCGCTGCGGCGGGGGTCGCCGGAATGCTGCGGCTTGCGAGCCATCCCGCGACCGCGATGAGCACCGTCAGGACGCCCGCGACCATGGTGCCATTCGGCTTGATCGACACCACGAGGCCACCGGCGATGGTGCCGAGCAGGATCGCGACGAACGTCCCCATCTCGACCATGCCATTGCCACCCACCAGCTCGTCGGTCCTCAAATGCTGGGGCAGGATCGCGTACTTGACCGGTCCGAACAGCGTCGAGTGCACACCGAGCAGCGCGAGCGCGACGAACAGCAGCGCCATGCTGCCGGTCATGAAGCCAGCGAGGCCGACCGCCATGATCGTGATCTCGAAGATCTTGATCCAGCGGATGAGGCGAGACTTCTCGTACTTGTCGGCGAGCTGCCCGGCGGTCGCCGAGAACAGC
>Ga0070741_10017455_pt1 | contig 11787 bp, 7 predicted proteins | sample Coa_R1_4_FD_66440 | JGI IMG/M metagenome (GOLD analysis project Ga0070741, IMG submission 66440) | Surface soil microbial communities from Centralia Pennsylvania, which are recovering from an underground coalmine fire - Coalmine... | ecosystem: Environmental > Terrestrial > Soil > Unclassified ...
GGCGCGCCGGAGCTTGTGTGCAACTGGCAAGCCAGGCCTGGATATTGGCGCGCTCGCGCGAAGTGAGTATCGGCAGCAGTCGGTCGCGCAGCACCCAAAGCGACCACGCCACCACCGACGATTCCACCTGTCGCTGGTTATTGCGATCGGGCGGCGAGGGCTGCCAATAATCGGGATGCCGCGGATCGAAAGCGTTCCGAAACATCAGCCGCAGCTTATCCAGCAACTCGGGCCGCGCGCGCCCCGACGCCTCCCACGCCGCGAGCGCCGGCATCATCCGCGTCACCGAATCGTAGGTCTTGCCCGACTTGCCGACGCTCCCTCGCAGAATCGTGCCATCGGGAAAATTGCAAACGGCGAAGCTCGGCGAAGTCTTCTCCGCGTTCCGCAGGAAGCCGTCCAGAATCGGCAGCCAATACCGATCGAAGATGTGCGGCCCGGCCGGAACCTTCTGGGCGGCGACGAACGCGGGCGATGACAGGCCCAGACACAGAAATCCGCGTCGATGCATGAAACCCGATAGTAGCGCGCGGCTGTCAGGACAGCCGAGGGACAACCCTCAGACCCACTCGAGAGCGCCCTTTTTGTATGCCCAGATGTAGCCCACGACGAGGATAGCCAGGAACACCGCGACCTCGATCACGCCGAACCAGCCCAGCGTCTTGTACCGGACGGCCCACGGAAAAAGGAAAATGGTTTCCACGTCGAATATGACAAACAGGATGGCGATGATATAAAACCGCACCGTATACCGGCCGCGCGAGTCGGAGGCCGCCTTGATCCCGCATTCGTAGGCTTCGAGTTTGGTCAAAAACGGAGCCGATGGCCGGATCAGCTTGGCGATGATGATCGTCACCACCGGAAACAGAATCGACACGGCCAGAAAAATCAGGATGGGTAGATACCCTTGCGGCATGACGCCACTATATCATGCTGATGCCACGCGTTTTCGCCTGCCGCCTTTACTGTTCGAAGCGCAGACACGCGCGGCCCAGATAAATCTCGTCGCCCGACCGCAACCGCTCCCCGCGCGACCCGCCCTTGGGCACCTCAATCGATCGCCCGCCGCGAAAGATGCGCGTCCCATACTCGCTGGCATCGTCGCAGATCCGATACTCGCACGCCTCACGATCCAGCCGCACGTGCGCGTGCCCGCGCGAAACGGTCGAATTAGCCTCGTCGGCGCCTTCCTCGAACACGATGTCGTTCCGCCTGACCACGCGATCCAGCGCATCGGTCAACTCGGCGCGCCGGCCGATATTCACCAGCCCGGCATTCAGCGGAAACGATTCCTGATTCGCCTTGCCGCGCACCACGATCAGCCGCGCCGCCGGCATCTCGCGTGCGACCGAACTGATCCCGTACTCGACCTCGAAACCCCTGGCTCCCTCAGCGGCCGTCTCCACTTCCACCGCGAATCCGCTGGGCACTTCGCAACCCGCACCCTCCAGACACTCGCGCAGATCGCATTCCAGCCGCCGATCCTCGCCCGCAAACGCAGCCTCGAACAAGGCTCGCCGCGCCGCATCCGGCGACACCAGGCGCACCCGCAGATGGTTGTAAGGAAAGATGCGCTTACCGCGCTGCACCGTCTGCACCTTTCCCTCGACTTCCTCCACGATCGCCCGATGCACCAGCAGCAGTTCGTCGGACTCCGCCGGACCAAATGCCTTTGCCGTCCAACGCCGGAACTCCCGCTCGATCGCCTTTTCCACCTGCGAAAAGAAGCTCACTTCTTTGCCTCCGCCGGGATTGCCCCCAGATACCCCAGATCGCGCGCAGCCGCCACGATGTCCACCGCCGCCGCGGCCGGATACGTGCCGCCGTACTGCCCGTTTTCGATCAGGATCGAAAAGGCCACGTGCTTCGCCGCCGCAGAGCCGTAAGGCGCATATCCGATGAACCACGCGTGCGACGGCGCCGAAGCCAACTCCGCCGTCCCGGTCTTGCCCGCCACCGGCAGCACAGACGCAGCCGCGCGGCGCCCCGTCCCACCGGTCACCACCTCGCGCATGAACTTGCCGATCGTGGCCGCGGCCTCGGGACCCAGCACCTGCTTCGGCTCGGCCGCCCGATCGTTGATCTCGCCCGTCACCCAGCGGCCCGGCGGCATCATGCCGCCGTTCGCCACCGTCGCCGCCAGCCGCGCCATCTGGAACGGCGAAGCCACCACCTGCCCCTGGCCGTACGACGACTGCGGCAGCGATCTCCGAAGCTGCGACGGCTTATTCGGCGAGGCGGTCGTGATGCCCAGCAGACTCGCTGTATCGAATAGCGACTGCGCGCCGACGTTGTACGTTCCGAGCTGTGCAAAATACGCGTTGCACGACACCATCATGGCGTGCTCCATGTCGAGCGTCCCGTGCGGATTCTTGTCGAGCACATCGTCGCGGATGGGCCGGTTCGATCCCTTGATGAAGTTGCCGACGCGCCCATCCGGAAGCCGGACGCAGGCATACTGCTGCGACGTGAGCGCCGTGTCCTTGCGCAAAGCGGCCATGGCGGTGACTATCTTGAACGTCGACCCGGGCGGATACAGCCCGTACCGCGCGCGGTCGAGATGCGCATCGTCCTCCGGAATAGTCGCCGCCAGCGGATAGCTCACCGACGCCAACAAATCACCGGTCGCGGGATCGAGCACGACGATCGCGCCCTTATCGCGCCCGGCCTCGTGCAACTTCTGCCGCAGAATCTCGCCGGCGCGTAATTGCAGCCGCGCGTCGATCGACATGCGCACGTCGCGCGGGCGGTCCAGCACCCGCCGCACCTCGGGCGCATTCGGCTCGTAGCGATGCCTCAGTAGCGGCACCAGCTCGCGATAGTCGTAGCGCACCAGCTTTTCCTTTTTGCCGGTCTTCGGATTTTTCACCTCCACCAGCATCGCCCGGTCGTCGTAGCCGCGCAGCCGGGTGGCAAAATCGCGCTCGACGAACGACGTATTGCTGGCCCCCCAGCGCGCGCGCGTCCGCAGGTCCCCAAGCAGATCGAACATCGCAGCGCCGAAGGGATAATGCCGAAGCTCGGTGCGCGAGCAGGCGCGGTCGATATCGACGCCGAGCTTCACGTACTCGGCGCGATGCGCGGTCAACTCGTCCCAACTGCTGGTGGCCAGCGGCACTCCGTTGCGATCGTAGATGCTGCCTTTGGGAATCTCGCGCATGATCTCCTGGAACCGCGGGTTGTACTCGTAGCGGCGCTCTCCGTCGGCCTGCGTCACCAGCGTGCCGGCGCCCATGATTCGACCGCTGTTCAGCACCTGGATGTAAGCCGCCTTGGCAAAGATCGCGACAGCTAACACGCCGAGCGCGGCTCCCAGCACCTTCACCGGCATCCGGAACGGTGCGTTGCGGCCGGCGTCGTGCGCGCGGCGCGAGATCGAAAGCAGGATGCCGAACATCGCGAAGTTGGCGAGCAGCGCGGTCCGGCCGTAGCTCAGGAACGGCGTCACCACGCCCGACAACGGCAGCACTCCCAGCGCTCCGCCCGCGATCAGCAGCACCTGCATCGCTATCGCGGCGCCCAATCCCGCGGCTAAAAAGAACTCGTAATCGTCGGCCGCGCGCAGCGCGATGCGCAGCGCCCGATACACAAGGAAACCGTAGAGCAGGAGAACACAAGCGATCCCGAGGAAGCCCCACTCTTCACCAAGCGCGGACAGAATGAGGTCTGTATGCGCGGCAGGCACCAGCGCCGGATCGCCCAGACCCGGACCAGTCCCGGTGGCGCCGCCAGTAGCGAAAGCCCAAAGCGACTGCGCCAGCTGATCGCCGCCGTGTACCACGTTATTCCACGGCCCCAGCCACATCGCGACGCGCTCCCACACCGTGTGCGGAATGCCGATGAGGTAACCGAAGCCGAAACCCCCTACCAGCAGAGCGAGCCCGCCGAGTGCCAGGGTCGCGCCGCCGCGGGCCATTGCATACAGCGCCAGAAACAGGCACGTAAAGATCAGCGCCGGCCCGAGGTCCTTCTGCAAAAAGAAAAATGCGAGCGAGAGCGCCACGCATACCAGCACCGGCGCGACGTACTCGACCGGCGGCAGCGCCACATAACGCGAGAGCCAGGCCAGCCGCGGACGCGTCTCACGCGCGTGCCGCAGCACATCCCACCGTTCCGCGAAGTACCCCGCCAGAAATAGGATCAGCAGTATGCGAATCAGCTCCACCGGCTGAAATCCGAACAGGTTGACCTTGGCATCGCTGGTGCCGGGGCCGTAACCGAACACGATCAGCGCCACCGAAAGCAGAAAGCTGGCCAGCAGCGGCACGTAGCTGAGCTTGCCGAACGCGCGCCGGACGTCCAAGGCGCTGAAGACGCCAAGCAGCAGGCACCCGCCGATGGCGCCCTGCGCGAAGCTCGTGTAAATCATGTTGTCGCGCAGCGGGTCGCGCAGGCTGACCATCAGGATGAAGCCGACGCCGGTGAGCAGGAAAATCGGGATGAGCAGCGCGTGATCGCCCTCGAACCCGCGCGCGGCGAACCATAGTCCCACCGCTACAAACGCGGCCAGGTAGAGCCCGGCCCACAGCATCAGATCTCGCCGGAAATGCGCGGGCCGCCGCACGATGAGCCTCGGCTTGAGCGCGCGGAACTGCTCGGTGGAGAGCAGCCGCGGGCCGGTATCGTCGGCATGCGCGCGCAGCCGCGCAATCGCACCCACGTTCGACGCGCTGCCGGAAAGATAGTAGATGCGCCGCGCCACCTCCATCCGCTCTTTGGGATTCGGAAACATGGTGAGCAGCGGCAGCAGATCCTCGCGCGACCCCAGCTCGTTCAGGTTCAGGACCTGTTTCGCCGCGAGATCCTTCTCAACCCCCGCGAAATTCTGGGATTTGGTCTGCAGGATCAGCCAGAAACCCCACCCGAGCAGCGCTGCGGAGCCCACCAGCCAAAGCAGAGTCATGGCCGGCCAGGCGGGCCGCACCAACGGCGTGGCGGACGTTCGGGTGCGCTCCGCGGCAGTGCTGCGTGTTACCGCCATACAGGCGCCTCCAGGATTGTGGCGCAGACCCTTAGCCTGTCGCGGCGAGATTCTAAACCCGTGAACCGGTGGAAGGTTTCTGAGGCTGATCTGTGGGGCGGACCCCCTGGTTCGCGCCGGTCCCCCTGGACACGCCCGCCGCGAGTTGTTGCTGAGCCCCAGGCCGGCCAGGCGGCTGGTCGCGGAAGAGGGGGTCCGCCCCATGGATCGGGTCGCGCCACCTGCTGGCTCATCTGCTTCCCTCTCGCGGCCTGAGATCCGGGCCCGCTATAGACTCGACACGAATGTCGACCCGCCAGGCTGAGAGCCTGCGCCCCGTTATCTCCATATCGCGCCATCTTCCAGCTGCTGCAGCCGATACTGCACCGCATCCAGCGTGGACTGCACCTTAGCGATCATCGCACCTGCATTCCCATATGGCGCGATCGCCTGGTACAACTCCAACGCCCGCCGGTAGTCGTTGACCACCTTCTCCACCTCGTCCTTTTCCTGCGGCAGACCGCGGACGTTTTCCGTATCGCGCCACAGCAGATCCGCGCGCTGGCGATACCCGTCCGCCAGTTGCGCCTTGTCGCGCGCGCCAGGCTTGTGCCCGTGCCGCTCGGCCTGCCGCAGCGCCGCATCCGCCTTGTCGATATCTCTCAGCCCGTAAACATACAGCCGCGCCAGCCCAAGCTGCGGATCGGGTGATTTCGGCATCAAGTGCTGCGCCTCATTGAACTTGGCCACTGCCTCGTAGAGCTGCGCCTGATTCTTGTGCACGGTCCCGTCGATACGCGCGATGTGGCCCTCGCAAAGCCGCAGCTTGCCGCGGATGGAATCGTCGCCCGGATCCACCAGCAGCGCCTTGGCGAGATAGCCGTGCGCGCGCTTCCAGTCGCCGTCGCGAACCTGCTGGGTATCGTTGTCCCGGTAGGTATCGATCACATTATCCGCGGCCGCAGTCAACCTCTTCCTCACGGCCCGCCGCGGCCCGTACAACCATAAAGACGAAGCCCGGCCATCGGAAAGTTCCGTCCACTCTTTCCAGATCTGCTCCGGGTCCGTCAGCGCCTCGGACTTGATCGCCTCCTCCAGTTTCTGCCCGCGCTGCCACATCAGGTAAGTCGATGCGCACCAATAACCTCCCCAGATCGCGAGGGTCAGTCCGAGAATCCCGAACGCGCGCGCCACGAACCTGCCTGTCCCCCTCCGCGGCCGCGCCGGCCGGATGATCTGCGGGCCTGCAGGCGGCGGAGGCGGCGCCGCATGGATCGTTCGCCGCGTGCCGTCATGATTCGAATCCCCTCGAACCGTGCGCCGGGTCGCCTCCTGATCCTGTTCCTCGGTGGCGCGCACCTTGCCGCCGTAACCGAACGCCAGCAGATCCGCGGCAAACTCCGTGGCGGACTGATACCGTCGCTCGGGATCAGGCGACATCGCCTTGATCAGGATGCGCCGCAGCGCCTCCGGGCAAGGCTCCGGCGCCGGCGGAGGCGGAATGCGCGACCGCACCATGCTCTCCAGCCGCTCGGTCGAGACGGCCTGGTACGGCTGCAATCCCGTGATCATTTCATACAGCACCACCGCCACCGACCACAGGTCCGACATGAAGTCGACCTCGCCCGAATCCAGCCGCTCCGGCGACGCATAAGGCACGCTGCCGAATTCGTTCCGCGTCAGTTTGCGTGACAGCGACAGCGCCTTGGCGATCCCGAAGTCGAGCACTCGCACCCGCCCCTCCGGATCGATCCGAATATTGCGCGGCTTGATGTCGCCGTGCACGATGCCGTGGTAAACCTTGCCGTCGATCTCGGCCTGCAGGTCGTGCGCGTGCTGCAATGTTTCCAGAATCGCGATGGCGATCTCGCAGGCACGTGCCGGCGCGATCGGCCCGCGCAGAATCTCCTCCGCCAGATCCTCGCCTTCGACGTACTCCATGGCCACGAAAAAGTAGTCGTCCAGGTCGCCGGTCTCGTAGATGCGGACCACGCGCGAGTCCACCGCGGCCAGCCGCTCCTGCAATGCCGACCCGCGCCGCTCGGCCTCGATCGCATCGACCGTGTCGCTATCGGGCGCCTTCTCGATCACCTTCAACGCGACCTTGCGACCGTTGTCGTCTTGCCCGAGATAAACATCGGCCATGCCGCCCCGCGCCACTTTGCGGATGACGTCGTAATGTCCGAGCCTGCGGTTAACCGGGATCATGGCCGCACCCGCTGGCCCGTCAGGAAGAAATTGAATTTCGAAACCGCCGGCGCATCGCTGCCGCCAGCTAGCGTGACCGCGCGCGCGGCAGTATCGTCGAAAGTGTTGCCCAGCAGCGTCGGACGCGCCGGATCCGTAGCAGCCACCGCAGGCTTCCTGCCCTTGCGCCCGTTGCGTAAGAACGCATTGTGCGAAATCCAGGGCGTGGCGTCACCCGAAATCGTAATCGCGTTCTGCGTACTGTCCTGGATCGTGTTCGCCCGCAGCACGGGATGCCCGCCGCGAATCTCGATCCCGACGGCCGTGCCCTCGATCCCACAGTCGCTCACTTCGATGTCCGCGCCGTCGAGCAGGATACCCGTGGCGAGCGGCACCTTCTCATCAGCCACGATGCGGAACCCCGTGATCCGCCCGTGGTGCACGCTCTCCGCAATCACGGCTGGACCTTTGCCCTCGGCGGGAGCGCGCAGGATTGCAGCCAATGGCGCGCGGCTGCGCAATTGCACGCCCTCGCGCATCCGCACCTGCTCGCGGTACTCGCCCGCCTGCACCTCCACGATGTCGCCCGGCTTGGCCTGCGCCAGCGCATCGCCAATCGCCGCGTACTCGCCCCCGACCACCAGTGTGCGATGTGGAGCCACTACCGGGGCAGGTTCCTGGGGCGGATAATCGAGAATTTTGAAACGCAGGTGCAGCGCGGCCACCAGCGCCGCTCCGCCGAGGATCCCGGCAAACAGCCAGAGCAGGCTGCGGCTCGCCGCTCCAGCGACGGCGGCAGGCCCGAACGCCGGACCTTCCACCAGCGCGACACTCACGTTGTCCTTCCCGCCCGCATTGTTTGCCGCCGCGATCAACTCCTTCACAGCCGATCGAGGATCGCGCCGATCAGCCGAAACGATGCGCAGGATCTCCGCCGACGTAACCTGATCGCTCAACCCGTCGCTGCAAAGCAGCAGCGCGCTGTCCGGCTCGAACGGAATGTGAATCGATTCGATGAAGTTCGGATCGTCCGGCGTGTGCTCTTCCGATCCGACATCCCGGTACACCTCGTTCCGCCGCGGGTGCCGCATCGCGTCAGCCTCGGTGATCTCGCGGTTGTCCTCGCGTTCGCCCACCGGCGAATGATCGTGCGTGATCTTCTCAATCCGCCCGCCGCGAATCTTGTACAGCCGCGAATCGCCCACGTGCCCGATCGAAACCGAATCGCCCTCCACCAGCGCCACGGTAAGAACGCAGGCCATGCCGCTCCATTCGGGGTTCGCGCGCGCCAGCCGGACGATCTCGTTGTTGGCGACCGTGATCGCCTCGCGGATCCGCTCCGCCGCGCTCCCGGTCTTGCGCTCCAGCCGCGTGCGAATCATCGAAAGCGCCACCTCGGCCGCCTTCTCTCCCGCCGCCTGCCCGCCAATGCCGTCCACCACCAGAAAGATCCCGTGCTCCGGATCGCAATATACGCGATCCTCGTTATTGGTACGCATCCGCCCGGTATCGGACTCGGCCGCGCACCGAATGCTGGCGCTGGACACCATTATTTCTATTTTAGCTGTCAGCTTTTCAGAGCTACGAAACGCAGCGTCACCACGTCTGCCAGGCCTATCTCGGCGCTGTCGGGCAACTCCACCTCGAGGTTCTTGTCCCGCTTCTCGCTGCCCGTGTACTCGATGCTGCTCGGCACTTTCTTGCCGTCGATCGTAGTGCCCAGGCGGCTGAGATCCTTGAGGTAGAACTTACCGCTTGCCGGATCGCGCCGCAGCCGGATATGCTCCCGCGACACGTCAGGCAGTGTGTTGAGCGTCAGGTCGGTCCAATACTCCCGGCCTCCGCGTCCGATCACGATCTGGTCCTTCGTCACACGATAAGTTTGCCGGCCGGTCTGATCTTCGTAGTCGATGGTGGCGAACACGGCGGCGTCGGCGGCAGCCGCCTGCTCGTACCGCTGCGTGCTGCGAGTCTCGCCGCGCAGCTTGCTGGTCGCGATCCGCTTCGTCATCGCGCCGGTGCCGTAATCTGGTTTCGACGGCAGCGCCAGTTCGGAATCGACAACAATGTCGCCGGGATGCGTGTCGTCGTCCGTATTCTCGAGAAATTGCACCGTCCATCCCGAGGGCGGGACCTCCACCTTCGCCTCGGATTTCGGCGCGACGTGCAGCTTCTGCGCCAATGATTCTTTATTCAGCGCCGCCACTTCGTTGTCGAGCGCCCGCCGCGCCTCGTCGATAATCCGGGGCAGAATGCCCCGTAACCGCGCCAGATCGTCGGGGTGCAGATACACGCGAAACACAGTCGGCGGCAGGATCGAATACTGCAACGGCTCCAGGCCGTCACGCAGATTGCGCACGAGTTCCTGGATGATATCTCGCCCCGTAGCAGGGGTCTGGGCGGCCATACCTAGCGTCCTGCCTCGCCTGATTTCCGACGAGCGCAGTGGGGCGGGCAATCCTGCCCGCAGCCGCCTTTCACGCGGCTGGACCCGCTGAAAAGCCGGTCCGCAGCCAGGATTGGCTGCCCCACATCAGAATGCAGCCAACTGTAATTCATGAGCACGGACACCACCCTAGACTATAGCGGGTTACGCCAGAATCGTCTTGAGCGGCGTGCCCCCGGTATCGGTCAGCCGTTTATACCGCCCCTCGTTGAGATAGGTCAGCGCCATATTGTCGATCCCGAGCAATTGCAGGATCGTGGCGTGCACATCGCGGATGGGAATCGGATTGCCCGCGGCCTTAAGCCCGAATTCGTCGGTAGCCCCGGCATCCGCGCCGGCTTTGACGCCGCCGCCGGCCAACCAGTTCACCAACCCCCACTGATTGTGATTGCGCCCCTGTTTGGCGCCGGAAGCCTCGCCGAAAGGCGTGCGGCCCATCTCCGAGGTCCACACCACCAGCGTGTCGTCCCACATCCCGCGCTGCTTCAGATCCTTCAGCAGTCCGGCCACCGGCTGGTCCACCTCGCGAACGCGCGCGGGCAGCAGATTCTTGATATCCAGATGATGGTCCCAACTGTAGATGCCGTTCTCCCAGCCGTGCACCAGCAGGACGAACCGCACGCCCTTCTCCACCAGCCGCCGCGCCATCAGGCACTGCCGCCCGAACGGCTCCGTCACCGGGTTGCCGATCCCGTACAGCTTGCGCACGCTCTCCGGCTCTTTCGCGATATCCACCACGGCCGGAGCCTCGGTCTGCATCCGAAATGCCAGCTCGTACGCCGCGATCCGCGCCTCCAGGTCATCGTTCGCCGGACGCGCCGCCGCGTGCCGGTCGTCCATCCAGTGCAGCAGATCCAGCTCGCGCCGCGCCTCCGTGCGGCTGACGCCGGCGGGCGAGTCGAGATCCAGAATCGGCATTCCCGAAGGACGAAAAGGCGTGCCCTGATAAGTAGCCGGCAAATACCCGCTCTGCCATACGGCCGACCCGTTCACCGGCCCGCCGCGCGCGTCGTGCAGCACAATATATCCCGGCAGGTTCTGATTCTCGCTGCCCAGCCCGTAAGTCACCCATGCCCCCACCGACGGGCTCCCTTGCAAAATCGAGCCGGTGTTGACGTGCATCGTCGACGGTGCGTGATTGTTGCTATCGACCTTCACCCCGTGCACAAAAGCCAGTTCGTCGACGACCGTGCCCAGGTGCTCGAACAGCGTGGAAATCTTGCGCCCGGATTGCCCCACCTGGCGGAACTCGAACGGCGAAGGCAGCGCGGCGTGCGGCTGTTTCAAGAAGGCTTCCAACTCGCCCGCCAGTCCCGAAATCGGCGGCAGCCGCTTGCCCGCGATCTTCTGCAACTCAGGCTTGTACTCGAATGTATCGACCTGGCTCACCCCGCCGGAACAAAAAATGAAGATGACGTTCTTCACCTTTGGCGGAAAGTGCGGCTTCTTCGGCGCCAGCGGATTCGTGGATGCCTGCAACAGGTCCGCCAGCGCCAGCGCGCCGATGCCGTTCCAGCAGCGGGAAAGCATCCGCCGCCGCGTCAGGATGGGTCGATCAGTCCACATACAGAAACTCGTTCGCGTTCATCAGAATGCGACAAAGCGCTTCCAGCGGCAACGCGGAGGCTCGCTTTCGCTCCTCCGCATCGGGCAGTCGCGCGAAAGCAAATTGAAACGCCCGATCCACCCGCCGACCGGGATCCGCTCCCGCCGCCTCCTCCACCCGCGCCGCGAAATACTTGGCCTGCTCCGTCACGAATTCGTCGTTCAGCAGCGTGAGCGCCTGCAAAGCCGTCGTCGAAACCGCGCGACGTTCGCACGAACTTTGAAAAACCGGTGCGTCCATCACCGCCAGAAACGGCACCTCGAGTTGCCGCCGCGCAAACACATACACCGATCGCTTGCGCGTCTCGGGACCGTCGCTCGGCGTCCAGCTGGGCATATTCTTGATCGTCATCCGATCCTTCAACGCCTCGGGCAGCCGCGGGAAAGCCCCCGGCCCGCCGCGCTCAGGATTTAAACGTCCGCTGACGGCAAGCAGGCTGTCCCGCAGAACGTCGCCTTCCAGCCGCTTGCGATTCTGCCGCCACAGCAACTGATTCCCCGGATCCGCCTGCTCTTCCTTCGCCGAAGTCCGCAGCGACGTCTGCCGGTAGACGCCCGACAGCATGATGGTGCGGATGACAGACTTGAT
>Ga0070741_10017456_pt1 | contig 11786 bp, 12 predicted proteins | sample Coa_R1_4_FD_66440 | JGI IMG/M metagenome (GOLD analysis project Ga0070741, IMG submission 66440) | Surface soil microbial communities from Centralia Pennsylvania, which are recovering from an underground coalmine fire - Coalmine... | ecosystem: Environmental > Terrestrial > Soil > Unclassified ...
AGGCGCTCCGGTTCGCCGGCGAGGCCGCTGAGGTCGGGCAGCTCGAAGTCCAAGTCCGCCTCGAGCTTCAGCTCGCGTTCCAGGACTGCATCTGTTCGCATCCGCGCACGCGTACCCGCCCCCGCACGTCCCTACTCTGGCACCCACGGCGAGACGTCGATGCCGAGTGCCCCCATCCGCTCGATGATCATTGCCGGGTCCATGCTGAGCGGGGGCCAGTGGTAGTCCCACAGTCGCGCCTCGGCGACGAACCGGACGTACTCGCGTGCCTGGGCGAACGTCATGGTGACCCCGCGCGCCGATTGCATCCGTTCGTACCGCTCGGCGTGGGCGGCGTCGATCACGACGTTCGTGGCGTCGCACATCCCGACCATGTCGACGTTGTTCCAGTCCCACGGGGTCTGGGAGACATGGATCAGCGGTTCCCCGGGCGAGAGCTCGAGGATCTCGTAGTCCCGCAGGACGGCCCGGATCGGCTGGAGGCAGCACGCGCAGAACATCTCGAACCGCAGCGTCACGCCCCGAACCTGCGGCGAGTTCGAGGCGCCGAGCGCCTCATGGGGGCAGCCGATGTAGCTGTGGAACCCCGCGTCGTCGTACATGGCCACCTGCGTCGGGTAGGCGGAGAACGGGGGGGCCTTGAGGAGGTGCAGGTTCTGCGTGCGCTGGTCGACGGTGAGGACGAGCCCGAGGTCGAGCAGCTTGTAGGCCTGCTGGACCGCCCGGCGCTCGATCCCGAGGGCCTCATGGCAGTCGCGCAGCATCGGCGGTCGCCGGTTGGCGAACCAGAAGTCGAACACGAACTGCCGTAGCCGGAGTGCGTCGTCGGTCCACTCGAACGACGGGACGTGCTGGGGCATCAGGCGTCCCGCTGTCGTGCCGCAGCCGCACGGCCCGCCGCCGCGAACTCGGCGGCGTCGAACTTCGGCCGGTTGGCGGCATGGGTCGTCTCGTGCGCCAGCGCGGCGTTGAGCCCGAGGTCGACCCCCTGTTCGTACAGCGCCAGGACCTCTGCGACCGCAGGCGTGGCCGCGATCTCGCCGGCGAGCCGCGCCGTGAAGGGGAGCAGCTCGTCATGGGGGACGACGTGGTTGACGAGGCCGATGCGTAGCGCCTCGGCAGCGTCCACGAAGTTCCCGGTGATCGACATCTCCCTGGCCTTGCGGAGGCCGATCGCCTTGGGCAGCAGCGCGGTGAGCCCCCACGCGGGGACGACGTTCAACCGGGCGTGCGTGTCGGCGAAGCGCGCCCGGTCCGACGCCACCACGAACGTTGCGCTCAACGCGATCTCGAGCCCGCCCGAGACGCACGCGCCGTTGACCGCGCACAGCACGGGCGTCCGCATCGCCCGCAGCGCCCTGCCGGGGTTGACGATGAACTGCCGTTGGCGGGGGTCCGAGGACGGGTCGACGTCTTTGAAGTCGACGCCCGCGGTGAACACGGGGTCGGTCCCGGTCACGATGACGGCCTTCACCTCGGGGTCGCGGTCAGCGGCGTCGAGCAGTTCGCAGAACTCCCGCCGCATGGCGATGCTCAGGGCGTTCTTCGCTTCCGGGCGGTTGAAGGTGATGGTCCGCGTCCCGCCCTGGTCGCCGACGAGCAGATGGCTCATGCACCCTCCTTGAGCTCGATGCGGCTGTTGTCCCATGTCAGCACACGAGGCCCGGGCACGAGCCGGAAGAAGGTGCGGCCCGTGTAGTACTGCTGCGTCGCATCGGGCATGTTCCCCCGAGCCGTGCGGAACGCGGCGTACTTGGCGTCGAGCGCCTCGTTGATGCGCGCCCGGTCCGCGTCATCCTCGACCACCTCGACCGACCCGCTCAGGTGCACGGCGCACAGCTCGGCCCAACGCGAGCCGGACTCGACGAGGAACGACGCCCTCGGGTCATGGCGGAGACGCGCCACCTTCTTCGTCCTGCTCGGTGCGCTGAAGCAGATCGTGCGGTCCAGCGCCACGAACCAGATCGGGAGGGTGATCGGCGAGCCATCGCGCCGCAGGGTGGTGAGGATGCCGGTGTGGGCGCGCTCGAGGACGTCCCACGCCTCGTCGGTCGTCAGGCGGATGCTCATCGCGGGATAGTAGGTGATGCTCACGGGGCCGTTCGTGGCCGACCTCCGTGCCGACGGCGCCCTCGAGCTCGTCTACGTGCGGTCGCCCCACGCCTCGGCTCGCATTGCGGGGATCGACGTCGCCGCGGCAGCGCGTGCGCCCGGCGTCGTTGCCGTGCTCACCGCTGGCGACCTCCCCATCGTCCCCCTCTGGGAGATCGCCCTGATCCCAGAGCAGTACGCGCAGCCGCCGCTCGCTGACGGCGCCGTGCGCTACGTGGGCGAGCGCGTCGTCGCCATCGTGGCGACGTCGTACGCCGCGGCGGTGGACGCGGCTGAGCTGGTCGAGGTCGTGTATGAGCCGCTCGCGCCCGTCACCACCGCCGCGGGCGCGACCGCGTGCCTCGAATGGCCGAGCGACGGCGTGCTCGACGAGGCGGCGTGCGGCGACGTGTGCGTGCGCCTGGAGCTGCGCATCCCACGCGTCAGCGTGGCGCCGATGGAGGGGCACGCCGTGCTCGCCGTCCCGCGTGACGACGGCGGGTTGACGCTGTGGGCGTCGACGCAGGTGCCGACCGCTGCGCAGCGCCAAGTGTGCCGGTCGCTCGGGCTGGCCCCGTCGCAGGTGCGGGTGGTGGCCCCGGCGGTGGGCGGCGGGTTCGGGGGCAAGGCGGCGGGCGCCATGGCCGATCACATGATCGCGGCGGCGGCTGCGCGCGCCCTCCGGCGGCCCGTACGCTTCGTCGAGGACCGGGGCCCGAACCTCACCACCATGCAGGGACGGGGCGTGCAGACCAGCGTGTCGCTCCACGCCACCGCGTCCGGCGAGCTCACCGGCCTGACCGCACGGATCGTCGCCGACGCCGGCGCCTACCCGAACGTCGGCGCCGTGGAGCCGGGCAAGACGCGGATGATGCTGTGCGGCCCGTACCGGCTGCGCGCGGTCGACGCCGCGGCGCGCGCCGTCGTCACCAACCTGCCCCCCGTCGGCGCCTACCGGGGCCCGGGGCGCTCGGAGGCGTCGATGATGCTCGAGCGCGCCGTCGACGAGGTCGCCGCCCTCCTCGGCATGGACCCGCTCGAACTGCGGCGCCGCAACGTCATCGCCCCGTCCGCGTTCCCGTACGCGGCACCGACCGGCGTCGAGTACGACTCTGGCGACTACCCCGCGCTCCTCACGACGCTCGCCGAGGCGGCCGGCTACGAACGGCTCCGTCGCGAGCAGTCGGCGCGCCGCGGGCATCGCCGCCTCGGCATCGGGGTCGCGCTCGTCGTGGACTCGACGGCGTGGTTCTCGCGCGTGGAGTCCGCTGCCGTGCGCGCCGACGCCGACGGCACCGTCGTGGTCCGGGCGGGCACGGCGTCGGCAGGGCAGCGCCACGATGCGCTGTACCGCGCCATCGTGCGCTCGGTGCTCCCCGTCGGCGACGACGAGGTCAGGGTGGTCGAAGGCGACACAGGGGAGTGGGACGCGAGCGAGGGCACGATGGGGTCCCGGACCACCCAGATGGGGGGCGGCGCCGTACTCGAGGCCGCGCACACGGTGGCGGCGGTGCTGCGGCGGCTGGCCGCGGAGGCGTTGGAGGCGAGCGCCGATGACATCGTGGCCCATCCCGGGCGGGGGTTCGGTGTCCGCGGGGTGCCGTCGAGCGCACTCGGGGTGGCCGCCCTCGTTGCCCGGGCGCGCCAGCCGGTCGAGGCCGCGTGCACGTACGAGCAGCCGGGCGCGAGCTACCCGGCCGCCGCCCACCTGTCGGTGGTCGAGGTCGACACGGAGACCGGCGCCGTCGTCGCGCTGCGCCACGTCGCCGTGACCGACTGCGGCCGGGTGATCGACGCGGCGTCGGCGCGTGCGCAGGTCATCGGTGCCACCGTGCAGGGGATCGCCCAGGCGCTCTACGAGGAGGCGGTCTTCGACGCCGACGGCACACCGCGTTGCGCGTCGCTGGCGGAGTACGGCGTGCCCGCGGCAGCCGACGTCCCACCGATCGAGGTGCACTTCATCGAGACCCCGTCGCCGCGCAACCCGCTCGGAGCGAAGGGCGTCGGGGAGATCGGCATGCTGGCCGCGCCCGCGGCGGTGATGAACGCCGTGACCGACGCGCTCCGCCCGTTGGGCGCGAGCCACATCGACATGCCGTGCACGCCGCAGGCGGTGTGGGCCGCGCTCAGTGCCGGGCGAGCGCGCTGACGACGTCGTCCACGCGCTGCCACTGCCCATCGAGCCACTCCGTGCGCCCGTCCTGGTCTGCGGGGATCGTGGCGCGCCCGCAGCGCCACGCCGTCACCCGGATGGGTTCGCGCAGCGGCGCCCGGCGAGCGAAGTCGCTGAACCGGGGGACGTCGTCGAGCCCCGTCGACGCGATGAACACGACGTCGGCGCCCGGCAGCGCGTCGAGGAGCACCCCCATCCCAGCCGGCCGAGGGGGCAGCACGTTGCGCAGGTTCGAGAGGCGTTGGGCGCGCTCGGGGTCGCGCGCGGCGATGCGTTTGAGGATGAGCGGCACGAGCGCGGGGCGGAACAGCCGGCCCTCGGGGAAGATGACGGCGCCGGTCTGCGGCGTGATGCCGTCGGCGAGCCGGGCGACGGCGCGGAGGGCCTCGAGCCCGCGATCGCGCGCGATGAACACGGACCCGAGCCGGCGGTAGATGAGGTCGAAGCCCGGGTCCATCAGCATCTCGGCCATGATCACGGCGCGCATCTGCAGGCCCAGGCGGTTGAGCAGCAGGACCGGGACGCCGGCGTCGAGGAGGTTGACGTGGCGCGAGCACACGATCACCGGGCCAGCCGCTCGATCCGCGCCGACGCCGAACGCCTCCGCCGTCCCGGGCTCGAGCTCGAGGCGGGCGCCGAGCAGCTGCCCGGCCCGGCGTTCCAGCAGTGTGACCGACCACCGCTGCACGCGATGGTGGCGTTCCAGCGACGCCTCCGAGCGCAGCCGTGTGCCGAACCCGGCGCGCACCCAGTACGCCGATGCGGCGACGACCAGCGTCGCATCGACGATGAGGTACTGCAGGACGAACAACAGCGTCCGTAGCGCCGGCAACCGCGACCGCAGGCGGACGACGTCATAGCCCGCTGCCGCTGCGCACAGCACGGGGGACAGTGCGGTGGCGACGACCGTGACGAGCAGTACCGCGGGCACGGTCATGGCCCGCCGCTTCCAGCGGGTGGCGAAGGGCTCGTCGCTCAGAGCGGTTCCCGCGGCACGTTGAAGTACTGCTCGTAGCGCGCCGTGCGGCGGCGGGTGGCGTCGACGTCGAGGCCGGTCGCCGCGAACGTGTAGCGGTGCACGCCGTGCTTGTCGGCGGCGTTGTCGACGAGGAACGCCTCCATCGCCTGCGCAACGTCAGCGGTCAGCGGCGCGCCGAGCGACGCGTACACGTGTTCGATGGCCGCGAGGGGCTCGGCCATGAAGTCGGCGAACTGCACGTCGACCGCACGCCCCGGCGGCACCGTCCCGTCCTCTCGGCCGTCGACCGAGCGGTCGTTGCCGAGCACCAGGTAGTCGGCCCACTGTGCGGCGAGCGGCGGGATCGCCGTCTCGTCGCGGGCCACGCGGTGCAGATGGGCGGTGAGCGAGGCTGTCGACGCGATCACCTTGAGCGGGTCGCGGTGGGTGTGCACGATCGTCGCGTCGGGGTACTCGCCGAAGAGCGCGGGCAGGCACCACTGATGGGCGGGGCTCTTGAGCAGCCACCGCTCGCCGGGGTGGCGCCACTGCAGCAGTTGGAGGAAGCGGCGGTGGTAGCGGTAGGCGGGCGCCATGTCGGCCTCCCAGAGCAGCCATCGCGTGTAGCTCGGCACGTCGAAGACCGTCGAGTACAGCAGGCTCCGGAAGTCGCCGGACGTGATGGCGACGCACTCCTGCGCCCGTTCGGCGCCCGAGGGGTGGATGGCCTGGAAGCCCGGGTTGAGCGCCTCCATCATCGCGGCCGAGGCCTCCGCCACCTCGATGCGCGGATCGGTCCGGTAGGTCGCCGTCTCGGGCGGGGGATCGGGTTGGGCGACCTCCCACGTCAGTGGGGCGCGGAACCGCGGGTCCTGGGCGAGCAGGTCGAACAGGATCGTCGTCCCCGTGCGTGGCTGGCCGAGCACGACGACCGGCGCGGCCACGGGTGCCTCGCCCATCGAGGGCTCGCGTCGGTGCCAGTCGGTGACCCACAGCCGCGCCTTCAGGTTGTCGCCGACCATCGCCGCCGCGACCCCGACGCCGACGGCGTTCAGGCACGCCTCGGTCCGGAGCGACGCCAACAGTCGCTCCAGGCCCTCCTGCCACGTGTCCTCGCCGAAGTCGGAGAGGCCGGTCGCCGCCTGGGCGCCGTCGACGAGGGCGCGGAACGCCAGCGGCCCGTCGTCAGTCACCCCGCCCCCTTCCTCGGCACTGGTCCCCGTCGGGCTGTCACGATAACCGCCATGAACCGCGCCCCGAAGAGCACCGCCGCATTCGACGACCTCATCGCCGCACTCACGGAGATCCGCGACGGGTACGTCCTCGACGAGGCGCGCTTCACGGACGATATCGATGTCGTCGAGGGGTTCCGCTACGTCGGGCAACTCCTGTCCGGGGCGTCCGAGCTCTTCTTCGAGGCGGACCCCGACCATCCCCGTTTCGCGTCCATCGTGTCGCCCGCCCGGAAGTTCCAAGGTGACAACCCCGACGCCATCTACCACTGGGCGCGCATCCGTGGCGACCGCGCCTACCGCATCACGGGCAAGACAGACCAGGAGTGCTACACGTCGTTCACCGTGCACGCGCGCGCGGCCGACGGCGGGATGGCGGGCGCGCTGCTCGGCGACATCAACGACCGCCAGTTCGACGTCGCCGCCGATGGGTCGTACGAGCTCGTGCTGAGCGCGACCGAGCAGCCCGGCAACTGGGTGCGGCTGGACCCCGCCGCGCACAGCGTCGTGGTGCGGAGCTACTTCCAGCTGCCGACGTCCGCACAGAACGACCCCGCAGTGCACGTCCGGATCGCCATCGAGAACATCGACGCCAGCGGGCCACCGCCGCCGCTGTCGGACGCCACCTTCGCCGAGCGCATGCGGGAGGGCGTGGCGTTCCTCCGCCAGACCACGATCGGGCAGGCCCTGCCCAGCACCCCGTCGGCGGTGCCGTTCGCGTCGAACGAGCCGAACGTGTTGCCGACCCCATTCAGCTTCCGCGACTCGGGGCTGCCCGTGCCCGGCGCGGCCGACATCACCTACGCGCTGACGAAGTGGAAGCTCGAGCCCGACGAGGCGCTGGTGATGCGGGGGACGTTCCCGAAGTGCGCCTTCGCCAACGTGATGCTGTGGAACCGCCACATGCAGACGCTCGAGTACCGCCACCGCCGCTCGTCGCTCAACATGAGCCAGGTCGCGCTCGAGCCCGACGGCAGCTACCGCATCGTCGTCGCCCACCGCGACCCCGGCGTGCCGAACTGGCTCGACTGCGAGGGGCACCGGTCGGGGACGATCTTCTGGCGGTTCCTGCTGCCGGAGACGGACCCGGAACGGACCTCCTGCGAGGTGGTCACGCTCCCGCCCGCCTGACGCCGCCGCCTGCCCCGTCCGACCGGCCCCCGACCGCATGGCGCTAGGCCGCATGGCGCTAGGCCGCATGGCGCGAATTTCGCGCCATGCGGTCGGTTTTTCGCGTTTTCGGCCTGCAAACCGCGAATTTCTTGCCGTCAGGCGCGAATTTCGCGCCACCGGGGGAGGGGAGGGGGCGAAGGCCGCCGAGCCAGGCCAACGACCACCGGGGGCCGCCACCTGCGCGACCGTCGCACTATCGCGATATATCGCGATACAGTGGCGACATGCACAATCACGAACACCCCCCCTGGGCCGCGCCCCCGCCCTTCGGCGGCCGTCGCGGTCGCCGCCGCAACATGGGCTTCGGCCCCCCTGGTGCCTTCTTCGGCCCCGGCCCCCGCGCCCGGGGCGACGTGCGCGCCGCCATCCTCGCCCTCCTCGCGGAGGCCCCGATGCACGGCTACCAGATCATCACCGAGATCACCGACCGCAGCCAGGGCGTGTGGTCGCCCAGCCCGGGGTCGGTCTACCCGACGCTGCAGGCCCTCGAAGAGGAGGGGCTGGTCACCAGCGCGACGGCCGACGGGAAGAAGGTCTTCTCGCTCACCGAGGCCGGCCGTGCTGCCGACCAGGGCCGCCCGGGCGGACGCGCCCCCTGGGAGGAGGTCGGTGACGACGTCGACGCCGGGCTGCTCCAGCTCCGCGACGGCATTGCCCAGGTGGCGGGCGCCGTCCGCCAGATCGCGCGCGGCGGGACGACCCAACAGGTCGCCAAGGCCCGCTCGGTCCTGGCCGAGGCCCGCAAGTCGCTCTACCGCATCCTCGCCGACGACGACGAGGCCTGAGCCCCGCCAGCCCTGCCAGCCCTGCCAGCCCCGCCGGCCCCTCCGTCAGAGGACCCGGCCGGCGAGGGCGCGCAGGCTGGCCACCGCGTCCTGCGGCGACGCCAGCGGCAACATCACGCCGAGGTCGGTGACGCCGAGCGCCGCGTAGGACTCGACCGTCGACGCGGACACCGCGTCGGCGGCGAGCCCGCGCACCGACACCCCGAGCGTCGAGCGCGCCCGACCCTCCGCCTCGCACACCCGCTCGAGGCGGGACAGGCCCTCGCTCAACGACGTGGGGTCGGCGTACGGCGCGTCCCACCCGTCGGCGAACCGCGCCGCCCGCTGCATCGCCGCCGTCGCGTTCCCCCCGACCCACATCGGCGGCCGTGGTTGCTGCACCGGCCGAGGCAGCAGCGTCATCCCGTCGAGCTCGCCGGACGTGAACGCCCGTTCCCACGCGGCGAGGCACGCGTCGGTCGCCGCGCCGCGTGACGCGAACGACACGCCCACCGCGGCGAACTCCTCGGGCAGCCATCCCGTCCCGACCCCGACGATCACGCGCCCGCCCGACAGTGCGTCGAGCGTGGCGATGAGCTTGGCGCTCAGGACCGGGTGGCGGTACGGCGCGACGACGACGCCGAGCCCGAGCCGCACCCGCGACGTCCGGCCGGCGACCGCGGCCAGCACCGTGAACGGCTCGAGCAGCGACGTCTCCGCGTCCAGCAGCATCCCGCCGTACGGGTAGGGCGTGGACGGTTGCCGCGGCAGGGCCAGATGGTCGCCAGCCCACACCGAGTGGAAGCCCAGATCCTCTGCGGCCTCGGCGACGGCGTAGACGATCGCGGCGTGCGACGCCCCGTCGATGGGCCGGCCGATGGCGAACCCGAGGTTGCCGAGGGCGACCCCGATGTTCATCGCCGGGGCGCGGCCGCGGTCATCGAGATGTTCATTGCCCGCGCGGCCGTGGTCACCGCAGCGGAGCGACGGCGTTGAACTCTGGCGGCGCGGCGAGGATCGCGTCGAAGTCGGCGCGCCGCTGCCCGTGGCGCCCGAGGTGGGCCTGCTTGGCCGCCTCGTCGGCGAACACTTCGTGCACCCAGAACACCGTCGGCTCCGACGTCGACTGGTAGTAGCGGTACTCGACCGTGCCCGGCTCGTTGGCGTGCACGTCCGCCTCCATGTCGGCGAAGACCGACATGGCCCGCGCGACCGACGACGGGTGCACGACCAGGCGCGTGATCAGGGCGACGGTCACAGCCCGTACAACTCGCAGGCGTTGCGCCCCAGGATCCCCTCGGCAACGGCCGCGGGCAGGGCGCCGAGGTGCTCGTACAGCTCGGCCGTGGCGGACGGTTCGCTCTCGAGGATGTCGAGGTGCGGGAAGTCCGACGCCCATACCAGGCGGTCGGCGGGCGCCACCTGCGCGGCGAGCGGGAAGCTCGTCTCGTCGGGGTCGCCCGACACCCACACCTGCCGTCGCACGTAGTCGCTCGGGCGCAGCTCGATCGACGGGCCCGGGAGGCGCGCCTCGTTCCAGTGGTCCATCTTGTCGAGCCACCACGGCAGCCACCCCACACCGGACTCGAGCACGATCAGCTTCAGCGACGGGAAGCGGTCGAGGGTGCCGGATGCGATCAGCATGGTGAACGTGGTCACCACGTCGATCATGAAGTTGAGGACCTTCCCGAGCGGCGTCATGCCCCGCCACAACGGCCCGTAGGTCTGCGCCGCGCCGAACGTGTCGGGGAACCCCGCCGGGTGGAACCCAGCGGGCACGCCGAGCCCCTGCAGCACCTCCCACAACGGGTCGTAGGCACGGTCGTGCGCGAAGAGCTCACCGCAGGGATTGGGGCGGATGACCACGCCCCGGAACTGCAACTCGCGGACGCACCGCTCCGCCTCGCGCGCGGCCGCCGCTGGGTCCTGCATGGGGATGGCCCCGATCCCGATCAATCTGCCGGGCCCCTCGGCGCAGTACGACGCCAGCCAGTCGTTGTAGATGCGGCAGGCGAGGACTGCGTGCTCGGGGTCGGTGAGGCCGCCGATGCCCAGCCCGAGCGAGGGGTACAGCACGGCGACGTCGATGCCCTCGCGGTCGAGCTCGGCGACCCGGTCCTTGCCATGGAGCCCGGCCGGGGTGAGGTCCTCCCACCGCAGCCCGACCGGGTTGTCGCGCACGGAGCGGGGCAGGCGCGCCCACCCGTTGGTCGTGGCCAGGCCGGGGAACAGCAGCGCCCCGTTGACCCACTCGTCCTCGGTCTGGGTCGCCTCGTTCCAGGTCACCTTGATGGTGGCGTCGCGGAACTTGGCCGGGAGCTCCCGCTCCCACAGGTCGCGTGGTTCGAGGATGTGGCCGTCGGCGTCGACGACCGGCACGCCCGGGAAGGGTGACGTCGGGGTGGTCATCGGCCGCCCAGCATCGCGCTACCGTCCCGGCCGTGATCGTGGTCGTTGCGGGGCTGAAGGGCGGGGTGGGGAAGACGACGACCTCGGTGTACCTCGCCGCGCTGGCCGGGGGCGGCCGGCGCCCGGTGACCCTCGTCGACGCCGACCCGCAGGCCAGCGCGGCCGAGTGGGCCGAGGCGTCCGACGACGAGCGGCTCCAGAGGCTCACCGTGGTCGAGGCGCCGACGGAGCGCCTGCTGGCACGGGCGCTCGGGCGGCTCGACGCCGACGAGGTCGCCGTCGTCGACACCCCGCCCGGGCAGGAGCGGTTCCTCGCCCGCGCCCTCGAGCAGGCGACGGTGGCCGTCGTCCCGACCCGCGTCGGCGGCGTCGAGACGTCGCGGGCCGAGGCCGTGCTCGAGCTGGTCCCCGGTGACACCCCCGCCGGCCTCGTCATCTCCTCAGCCAGGACCTACACCAACGACTTCCACACGGCGATGGCCGCGTGGGCGGAGGCCGGCGTCGCGGTCTGGGGCGCCGTCCCTGAGCGCGTCGCCATCGCCGCCGGGCCGTCGTCGTGGCTGTCCGAGGACGGGCTCGAGGCGCTGCGCCCGGTCTGGCAGCGCGTGCTCCGGGCCGCCCGCGCCGCCTGAGCGTCCAGGCTCGGCGCACCGCTCGCCCAGCGCTCGGGTCAGCCGAGGAGTTCGGGCGGCGCGTCGCCGCAGTGCAGGACGGTCAGGGCCTGGGTCGGCCGCGTCAGCGCGACGTAGAGCAGCCGCAGCCCCCGCGCCCGGTCCGGCACCGACGCGACGATGGCGCCGGGGTCGGCGACGACGACGGCGTCGAACTCGAGCCCCTTCACCGCCGTCGGCCCGACCACCGTGACCGCGTGACCGAGCCCCTCCTCGGCGCGCCCCACGTCGGCCCCCGCCGAGGCCAGTGCGGCGGTGAGCTCATCGAGCCGCTCCGTCGGGCCCACCACCGCGACCGAGCCGTGGCGTGACGAG
>Ga0070741_10017457_pt1 | contig 11785 bp, 9 predicted proteins | sample Coa_R1_4_FD_66440 | JGI IMG/M metagenome (GOLD analysis project Ga0070741, IMG submission 66440) | Surface soil microbial communities from Centralia Pennsylvania, which are recovering from an underground coalmine fire - Coalmine... | ecosystem: Environmental > Terrestrial > Soil > Unclassified ...
GCCCACCGGCAATCTGGACACGACGATGTCGGCGCAGATCATGGAACTGCTGGAGGAGATCAACGCCAGCGGAACCACGATCCTCATGGTGACCCACAATCCCGAGCTGGCGGCGCGCGCCCATCGACACATCGAGATCGTCGACGGGGAGCTCGCGGCTTCACGCCCCGGGAAGCGTGCGGCCCCACCGATGGCCGGCATGGCGGCCGTCCGATCGGCCGGCGTCGCCGGACAACGGCCATGATGTTGAAACACGATCTGCTGCTCGCATTACTCAGCTTCAAACGCAATCCCGTTCTCACCGTTTTGATGGTGTCCGCCATCGCGGCGGGCATCGGCTCGGCGATGGTTACGATCACTCTGTACCACGCACGCGCCGGTCACCCGATCTGGTGGAAGGAGGATCGGCTGTTCGCGGTGGCGCTCGACAACCGGGGGAGCGATCACACCAATGAAAATCTCATGCGTCATCCGGAATACCCTCCCGATCAGCTCACCTTCCGCGACGCCGAGGCGCTCTACCGGTCTGACATTCCGGAGCACAGCGTCATGATGTATCGCTCAGGTCGCGTCGTTGATCCCGGCCGGGGTGGCCTCAGGCCGTTCGGGGCGCTCGTCCGGGTAACGACCGCCGACTTCTTTCCAATGTTCGACGTTCCTCTGCTCTACGGCGCCGGCTGGGACCGGCCGGCCGACACATCGCCCGAGCCGGTAATCGTCATCGGCAAGCACCTGAACGACAAGCTCTTCAACGGAGCCAACAGTGTCGGTCGCACGGTGAACCTGAACGGCCGCGAGTTCCGCGTCATTGGCGTCGTGAACGACTGGATGCCACGCCCGAAGTTCTACGATCTGACCAGCGGCGGCGCCTTCGATATCTCGGAAGACATCTACATGCCGTTCGGCTGGGCGACCGCCCTGAAAATGGAGTCCTACGGATCGATCAACTGCGTGACCCCCAACGCCAAGATAGGGGCGTTCGAGGACATCATCAACACCGACTGTGACATGGTGCAGTTCTGGGTCGAAATCCCCAGCGCCGCACGGCTGCGACAGTACCGTCAATTCGTCGACAACTACACGACCGATCAGAGGCAACACGGGCGTTTCGTACGCCCAACCAACAATCGGGTCGTCGACGTTCCCACCTGGTTGGAAATGCACGATGTCATCGGTGACGATAGCCGCATCGAGGTGGTCTTGGCGTTGGTGTTCCTCGCGGTCTGCATTCTGAACACCCTGGGATTGATGCTGGCCAAATTTCTCGGGGCCGCGCCGATCACCGGCCTGCGCCGGGCTCTCGGGGCGAGCCGTAAGCAGATCATCCGACAGCACCTGATCGAGGTGATGGTGGTCGGAATGACCGGGGGGCTGGTCGGCCTCGCGCTCGCCTGGATGGGGTTGTGGGCCATCCGCGTGATGACCTACATACCCGGTCCCGACGACAGTCCGGACAAACGCGCGCTCGCGGAAGCGCTATCGCACATGGACCACCGCATGATCGTGTTCGCGGTCGGCATTTCACTCGTGACCGGCGTACTGGCGGGGATCTATCCCGCCTGGCGAATCGGCAAGGCGGCGCCCGCGCGATTCCTCAAAGCCCAATAGACCGACGGCCCAACCCAACTTCACGGAGGCCATCATGGAAGTCCGACATCTACTGAGCGCGTTGTGGCGCAGCCGCACGGGTCCCTGCCTCATTGCCGTGCAAATTGCCATCACGCTCGCGGTGCTCGTGAACGTAACCTATCTGATCGCACTGCGCGTGGACACCTACAGTCAGCCCACGGGAATGGACATCGACAACGTGTTCTGGATCCACAGCCAGTCGTTCACCAGTGATTACGATCAGAAGAACGCGGTCGCATCAGACCTGCAGTGGCTCAACTCGTTACCTGGGGTAACGGCCGCGGCCGCGGCCACGAGCCCTCCTCAGAGCCACTGGGGGTTCAACATGCCGTTCTCGGCCTCGCCAGACCCGAACGCCCCCAAGGAAAACGCGCGGATCTTCGCCATGACGGCGCGGGGACTGGACGCGCTCGGCGCCAAACTGACAGCCGGCCGAGCCTACTCGGCCGAATCGGTCGGCTCACCGGCTGCGGACATCGGCGCCGCGGTCGCGCAATGGGCGCCTGAGGTCGTCATCACGCAGGCACTGGCCGAGCGATTATTCCCGAAAGGAAATGCGCTCGGGAAAACCCTTTACATGGGTCTGGTGAACAAGTCGGCGAAGATCGTCGGGATCATCGGGACACTGCAAGCGGTGCCCATCTACGGACCCTTCGCCCGGTTCAGCAACCAGGTTGTGGTCGCTCCGATGATGCCGCCGGGGCCGACGACGATCTATCTCGTCAGGACAAAGCCGGGACGACAGTCGGAAGTGATGGCGCGGGTGGAGCAAGAATTCGCCGATCGCGTACCCGGCCGATACATCGCCCGAACTGAGCCGCTCGCTCGTACCTCATCCGACGCGCGCAACGGGATGCGCGCGAGCTCGATCATTCTTGGTGCCGTCACCTTGTTGGTCCTCTGTGTCAGTGCTATCGGCATCTGCGGCCTTGCGGTCTTCAACGTCACCACGCGAACGCGACAAATTGGCACCCGCCGAGCGATCGGAGCCCAGCGCTGGCACATCCTGCGCTACTTCCTGGTCGAGAACTGGCTGGTCACCACCGGCGGTGTCGTGGTGGGTTGTATCCTCGCGCTCACGGCGGGTGTCATCATCAGCCACACGACGCAGGCACCGCGACTTCCTCTGTACTATCTCGTCGGAGGGGTGCTGTTGGTATGGACGCTCGGGCTGCTCTCCGTGCTCGTCCCCGCTCGCCGTGCGGCAGAGATCTCGCCCGCGGTTGCGACCCGGACGGTGTAAAGTCCATGCCTCACCCCGTATCACCGTTGGCACGGCAGAGACCCCGGCCGCGGTTGCGGCCAAAATTCGCCCAACTTGTCACCGCCCCACTACTGGCTTGATATCGAGCTTCCGCTAGGCTGCCCCTCACAGCAGCCACGGAAGCTCAATAGTGACTCATCTACCGCGAACCATCGTCATTGTGGGTGCCGGATTCAGCGGCACCGCCGTCGCCGTCAACCTCCTGAGGCTCTCGTACTGGAAGCCCGTGCGTGTCGTGCTGGTGGAGCGAGCTGAGCACATGGCCCGAGGCGCAGCCTACGCTTCGCGCGAATACCCTTATCTCCTGAACGTTCCAGCGGGACGCATGTCCCTCAATTCCAGCGACCCGCTGGAATTCCTACGCTTCGCGCGGCAGCGGCTGCCCGAAGCGAGTGAAGACGACTTCCTGCCACGCGCGTTGTATGGCGAATACCTGGAGGCCGCTCTGCTGGAAGCGGAAACGGCCTCACCCCCTCACGTGCGCCTCCATCGAATTCACGGGCATGTTTGTGGCGTCGAGCGCACCGGAGGCAGCTCGCCTTACCGGGTCGAGCTCATGGACGGAAGCAGTTTCATCGCCGATGACGTCGTGCTCGCACTTGGCAACCCATCACCGGGAAGACTCTCAGCGGCGGGTTCGCTGCACGGCTCCTCACGATATGTCGCCGATCCGTGGCGCGCCTCGTCGAAATTCCAACCTGGCGAGACCGTGCTCGTCATCGGCACCGGATTGACGATGGCTGACACCGTCATCGCCGGCAGCGAGTCAGCGCAAAACCAGACCACCTTCCACGCGATCTCTCGACATGGGTTGGTACCGCCCTCCCAGACCGCGTTCCAGCATGCGGGATGCGATGAGCAGGGTGTTAGCCTTCTGCGGGCGGCCTCGTTTTCGGCGCGGCAGCTCCTACGCGCCGTCCGCAAACTGACCGAGGAAGTGCAAGATCGTGGCGGCGATTGGCGCGAAGCCATCACCTGCGTACGCAATCTCGCACCGGCGCTATGGCAGCGGCTGCCACATCGCGAGCGACAGCGTTTCTTGCGGCATGTCCGCCCGTACTGGGAGGTGCATCGACACCGGCTCCCGCAGGAGATCCTGGCAAGACTCAATCAGCTCCGGCGAGCGGACAAGCTCCACATCCACGCCGGTCGTATTCTCGATCTCGAGCAGGTGGGAGAGAAAATCCGCGTGAGCTGGCGCGTCAGGGGAAGCGAGGAAATCCAGACACTGTCGTTCGACCGAGTCGTCAACTGTACAGGCGCGGATTACAACGCGAGCCGCTCGCATGACCCGCTCCTGCGGACCCTGTTGGATCAGGGGCTAGCAACACCTGACTCGCTCGGGCTGGGGTTGCGTACCGGCACCCATGGCGCGCTCATCGATGCACGCAATCGCCTCGCCACGGGCCTTTACTACATCGGCCCGATGCTCCGCGCCGACCACTGGGAGTGCACCGCCGCCCAAGAGCTACGCGTCCACGCCGAGCGCCTCGCCCACCATCTCGCCGCCCCCGCCGTCAAACCGATGTTCGCCGCCCGACGGGCCTAGCGGGCCACCCCAACTGTTTGCGCCGCCGCCGGTTCGGGGCTCGACCCGCCACCGACCTCACCAGCACGACGCACGGGCGCCGCGCTCGTCATCGGTCCACCGCTCGACCGGCCCAGCTCGGCCGCCTGACGGGCGCGGTGCCGCTCGTATCGCGGCTCACGATCGCTCTAGGCGCGCCCCGCCGGCTCTCCCGCATCCGGCGCGCCTCAGCGCGCCGCGTAGATCTGATCGAACACCCCGCCCTCACTGAAGTGCGTCGCCTGGACCTTCGCCCACCCGCCAAAATCGGCGACGGTCACGAGATTGAGCTTCGGATATTTGGCGGCATACTTCGCGGCGATCTCCGGATCGCGCGGTCGATAGAAGTTGCGCGCCACGATCTCCTGCCCCTCCTTGCTGTAGAGATACTGCAGGTAAGCGTTCGCCACCTCGCGTGTCCCGCGTCGTAACACCACCTTGTCCACCACGGCCACAGGCGGCTCCGCGAGCACGCTGACTGTCGGAACTACGACCTGCAGCTTGTCGGCTCCCAACTCCTTGACCGCCAGCAGCGCCTCGTTTTCCCATGCGATCAACACATCACCCAACTCCCGCTGCACGAACGTAGTCGTCGCACCGCGCGCGCCGGTGTCGAGAACGGGCACGTTCTTGTAAAGTTTCCGCACGAATTCCTTCGCCGTGGCGTCATTCCCTCCAGGTTGTTTCAACGCCCAGCCCCATGCGGCGAGATAGTTCCACCGCGCGCCACCGGATGTCTTCGGATTCGGTGTGATCACGGACACGCCCGGTTTGATGAGGTCGCTCCAATCACGGATCCCCTTCGGATTGCCTTTGCGTACCAGGAAGACGATGGTCGACGTATACGGCGAGCTGTTGTCCGGATACCGGCTCTGCCAATTGATCGGCAGCAACTTGCCCTGTGAGGCGATCGCGTCGATGTCCGCGGCCAGCGCCAGGGTCACCACATCCGCCCTCAGGCCATCGATGACCGAGCGGGCCTGTTTGCCCGAGCCCCCATGGGATTGGTTGACTTTGACGTCTTGCCCCGTCTTCGCCTTCCAGTATTTCGCGAACGCCGCGTTATAGTCGGTGTAAAGCTCGCGCGTCGGGTCATAGGACACGTTGAGGAGCGTGACCTCAGCCGCGCGCGCCAGCGCGGACCCCAACAAGGAGCTCAGAACAAGGGCGATCGAAAGGGCGGCCAGCCTGGGCAGCCAGTGTGTGTTTTTCATCGAGCGACTCCGGTGGAACCGCCCAGATTCTAGCGCGGCCCCCGGTTATGTAGGGGTTATAGGCTTATACCCGAAAGATCGCCTGACACCGGTACACGCGATGGCCCGAACCATCGCGGCGGTAACGGCCCGTCCGTCGCTGCGCGTCCGTGCAGCACGTCCGTTACACCGCGCCCCCCGACCGTCAGCGCCGAAACCCCAGCGCCGCCAGCAAATGCGGCTCGAGTGCCTCCGCAGCGCCATCCACCGATTCCGGCCCGCCGAGATCGGAAAACTGCGTCATCCGCAACCCTTCGTACCCACAAGGATTGATTCGGCCGAACGGCTCCAGGTCGAGATGCACATTCACCGCCAACCCGTGATAGCTCGCCCCACGGCGCACGCGAATACCCACGCTGGCGAGCTTCCGACCCTCGACATAAACGCCCGGCGCATCGCGTCGTGCTTCGGCCGTGACGCCGACCGCGGCGGCCAGTTCAATCACACTCCGCTCGAGCGCCGTCACCAGGTCGCGGATGCCCAACCCCGACCGGCGCAGGTCGATCAGCGGATAGACCACCAGTTGCCCCGGCCCGTGATAAGTCACTTGTCCGCCACGATCGATCTGCACCACCGGGATATCGCCCGGTGCCAACACATGCGCACGACTCGCATTCATGCCGAGCGTGAACACCGGCGGATGCTCGAGGAACCAGATCTCGTCAGGTGTCGTCGCGTCGCGCTCATCGGTGAAGCGCTGCATGGCGCGCCAGGCAGGCTCATATTCAACAAGCCCGAGTCGCCGAATCACCGGCCGGGGTACATCCCGCGCCATCGCGCGTGTGCGCCTCATGCCAGCATCAGAAGACGCTCCTGCGTTCTCCGACCCGTCGCCGAACGCCCCAACATCGGACGAGCTCGCGCGCACTGGGATCTCGGCAACCGCCGAAGCGGCGCGCGGCGACGCGCCCGTCAAGTCGTCGTCGCGCACCGGAGCATTTCCGCCGAGGCTAGTCACTTCGCCAGACTGCGATTATCCAAGCCCGCATTGTTACGATTGAGGGCCTGTTCCGCCCGATAACTCGACCGCACGAGCGGCCCGGACACACACTCCAGGAAGCCCTTGGCCAGCGCCCGCTGGCGGAAGGCATCAAATTCGACAGGAGTGACGAAGCGCTGGATCGGCAGGTGGTTGGGCGTCGGCCGCAGATACTGGCCGAGGGTGACGATGTCAACACCGACGGCACGCAAATCGTCGAGCGCCTGGTCGACCTCTTGCTCCGTTTCCCCGAGCCCCAGCATCAGACTGCTTTTGGTCAGAACATGAGGGTTGTGTTGCTTCGCATGCCCGAGCACATTCAAGGTCTGCTCATAACCCGCACGCGGATCCCGCACCGGGTGCGTCAATCGGCGGACGGTCTCGAGATTCTGTGCGAACACTTCGAGCCCCGAGTCGACAACGACCTCTACGTCCTTCAACACGCCCTGGAAGTCAGGAGTCAGTGCTTCCACCGCTGTCTGAGGATTACGCCGTTTGATCGCGCGAATGCAGGCCGCGTAATGCGCGGCGCCACCATCCGCCAGGTCATCCCGATTGACGGAAGTCAGCACGACATACTTCAGCTTCATCAACTCGACGGTACGAGCCGCATTCTCCGGCTCCTCAGCGTCGAGCCAGCCGTGCGGATTCCCGGTATCGACCGAGCAGAATCGGCAGGCCCGGGTGCAAACCGCGCCCATGAGCATGATGGTCGCGGTACCCGCATTCCAGCATTCGCCGATATTCGGGCACTTCGCCTCTTCGCACACCGTCGCGAGGCGGTGCTCCTTCACAATAGCCTTGACGCCCTGGAACCCCGAACCGGCTGGCATCTTCGCCCGTAGCCACGCCGGCTTGGCGGCAGGCGGCCCTCCCAGCACGGTCCCACCCTGCGCCTTGATCCCGTCCCGAATGGCCGTAAACCCTTGAGGCGTCAGGTATTTTTCACCACTCCGCGCCCGCGCCACTTCCGCGACGACGGGGATATCTTTGAGGTTCGACATACCCCCATTGTAAGGCCAAACCCCCGCGACACCGAATTACGCCCTGCCGGGCGTGCACGGTGCGCCCGGACTCAGTGGACCCAGCCGAACGCCTTGGCCATCAACGCCGCGAGGCCCAACGCCACAAAGATGATCGCCCCAAAAAGGACTCGAAAGTCCCGCTCCTGATGATCGCGCACGTTGTGCACTTCATCGCGCACTTCGTGCACCTTGGTTTTGAGCCAGGTGACATCCGTCTTCAGCACGGCTACATCGGCTGTGAGCACGGCCACATTGGCCGCAAGACCGTCGATTCTTCCCTCGAGCTTCGTAAACCTCTCTTCCATTGGAGAACACCCCAGTGCAACTTGAACACCCCACTGCAACCGACGGGCGCCACGATACCCCAAGCGCATCGCAACCAACAAGCAACCCGCCGCCGACAAACTCATCGAATCGCGAGCTTTCGCGCCGAAATGCGCTGTTATTTTTTGCCGGTCCGCGCGCGAACCTCGGCGTCGAGCGCAGCAAGGCGCTCTGGGGTACCCACATCGCACCACTCACCACGATGTAACTCCCCACGCAGGAGTCGCGCGGCGATAGCGCGCTTCAGGAGAGGCAGCATCGGAAACCGGCCAGGCGAGCATCCGGTGAAGAACTCGGGGCGATACACACCAACACCGGAGTAAGTGAACCGATCAACATCACGATCGACGACGACGTCACCCTCGAGACCGAAATCACCACGCGAGTTATGCGTCGGATTCTGCACGAGAACGATACGTCCGTGAGCACCATCTTCCAACGCAAGATGCGCGTAATCGATGTCGCTCCAGGTATCCCCGTTGACGACGAGGAAAGGGCCCGTTCCCAACAGGGGCAACGCCTTGAAGATCCCGCCGCCCGTTTCGAGCGGCACCGGCCCTTCCTCGCTATAAGTAATCGAGAGCCCGTAATCCCGCCGGCCATCGCCCAAGGCAGCGCGAATGCGATCCCCCAACCAGGAGAGATTGATCACCACGTCCTTGATTCCAGCGCGCGCCAAACGCTCCAGGTGATAGGCAATCAGCGGCTTCCCCGCCACGGGAACGAGTGGCTTCGGCAACGTGTCCGTGATCGGCCGCATGCGCTCCCCGCGCCCGGCCGCAAGAACCATCGCTCTCACCTGCTCACACCTTGCAGCACCCGCGCATTCGCCCGCGGCAGCTCTGGAACAACCCGTTCCTCCAGGAACCGCCCGAGCGCCCGCAACTCCGGATACAACGAGCAGGCCTCGCGCACGTACTGCAGCGTCAGCGGCAGATCGTTGACATACCCCGACTTCCCATCGCGATACCAGAGCCGGGCGAAAATTCCCAGGACCTTGATATGCCGCTGCACACCGATCAGGTCGAACCACCGCAGGAACTCGCGATCGTCGCGACCGCTCAAGCGAACTCCCGGTTCTCCGAACGACCGCAGCAGCGCGCGATAGCCGCGCACCCAACCCACGACCCGCTCACGTGGCCAGGAAATGTAACAATCCTTTAGCACCGACACGAGGTCGTAGCCAATCGGGCCACGCAACGCGTCCTGAAAGTCCAGAATCCCGGGGTTGCGGTCCGCCACCACCATGAGATTGCGCGAGTGGAAGTCGCGATGAACAAACACCGCCGGCTGCGCGAGCGCCGCCTCGATGAGGAACTCGAACGCCTCCGCGATGAGCTGCGTTTCCGATGCCGATAACTCCAGCGCCAGGTGCCGCCCGAGAAACCACTCCGGCATCAAAGCCAATTCGCGAGCTAGCGGCTCGCGGTCGTACGGAGCGAGCTCCGCCGCAGCGGCCCCCCCACGCACTTGAATGTCGGCGAGCACGCGCAAGGCATCGCCGTATAGCCGGTCCGGGTCATCTCCTGCATTGAGCCGCGAGAGGTAATGTGTCCCGCCAAGGTCCTCCAGCAGGAGCAGGCCACGCTCGATATCCGACTGGTGTACGTGCGGAACGTGCGCGCCGAGATCCTCCAGAAGTCGCGTCACCTTCAAATAGGGCCGAACGTCCTCCTTGCCCGGCGGCGCGTCCATGACCACGTGTGTCGCGCCCTTGGAGAAGAAAGCCCGAAAGTACCGCCGGAAGCTGGCGTCAGCGGACGCGGGCTCGACACGTTCAGGTCGTAAACCCAGATCGCGCGACAACCATTCATGTATAAGCGCAAGTCGCGCGTCGGTCTCAACCATGTGGCATTAAGCTTTTTGCGCCCTCGGCATCAGGACAGGCCATTATAATGCTGGTCCTCATGCTTCGTCCGAACCCCATCTGGCTCGCCATATTATCGTGTGGCGCTCTCATCCCCTTGGCGCGAGCCGCGGATCCGAGCTGTCCGTCACAGACAACGGCCGCGACGCCACCGCCGCAGCCACCAGCGGCCACGGCCAAACCAAAGGGGGAGAAAGGCGTCGCCGGCGGCGGGCTCATCAATGTGGACGCGGACCGTAGCGACTATGACGTCTCGAGTGATACGGCGACGTTCACAGGTCACGTGATCATTCAGCAAGGCGACCGGCAAATCAAAGCCGACCAGGTGCAGATCGACAGTAAGAAGAACGTCAAAGGCCAGGGCGGCGTCGACTACACCGATCCCGTCGTGCACGTCCTCGGGGCCGGCGGCAACTACTCGCCCACCGGAGGGGCTGACTTCAAGGACGCGCAGTTCCAGTTGCTGCAGCGCTCGGCCCGCGGCGCCGCGCAAACCATGAACCTCACACCCGAGGGCATCCTGAATCTGAAGGATGTGAAGTACACGACCTGCCCGGTAAACGACAACTCGTGGTCCCTCGATGCGCACGACATCAAACTCGATACGCGCGCAAAGGAAGGCGTGGCACGCGGTGCGAAGGTTGATTTTCAGGGCGTGCCCATCCTGTACCTCCCCTGGGTGTCGTTTCCCCTCGGCGATGAGCGCAAGAGCGGTTTTCTTTACCCGACGCCCGGCTACTCAGCCAGAAGTGGCGTGGTGCTCGCTGTTCCTTATTACTGGAACATCGCGCCAAACATGGACTTCACCGGCGAGCCCATTTACTACACCCGGCGCGGCATCGACCTGGGCGGCGACTTCCGCTATCTCGAGCCGAGCTCGCGCGGCGAGCTGTCGTGGCACTTCCTGCCGAACGACACCGTGTTTCACGGCAACCGGAGCGACGTCAGGCTGCGCAACACGGCGGATCTGATCGACAACCTCCGCTTCACGGTCGACGCCGAGAACGTCAGCGATCCCCAGTATTTTCAGGATTTCTCGCAAGGCCCCGAGGGCACGAGCACAGCCTTCGTGGAGCGGCGAGCCACGCTATCCTATCGCGACGAGCACTGGCGGATCGACGGCGAAGCCCAGCACTTTCAAACCATCGACAACACGCTCGCCGAAGCAAACCGTCCCTACGCGCGCGTGCCGAGTCTGACGGCCAGCGCCGACTATGGCTGGGGACCCGGAAGTCTCTTCCGTTACGGCTTCGACTCCGAGATCGTCAACTTCGATCGTGACATCAGTCACGCCGTAAGCTGCGAGCCCAACGGCGCGCTGGTCTCACCGTGTGTCACCGGGTGGCGCATCGATGTAATGCCGGCCCTATCGCTGAATTTCAGTAATCCCGGTTACTTCTTCCGACCCTCCGTGGCCTATCGCGCGACCCAGTATGAGTTGGACGACACACTACCCGGTGAAGACAGATCGCCGTCGCGCACCGTGCCGATCGCCAGCGTCGATACTGGCTTGCAGTTCGAGCGCGACCTCGGTCCCGCCGCCAAGCGCAAGCTGACTCTCGAGCCGCGGCTGTTATATCTCTACGTGCCTTATCGGAATCAGAACACCTTGCCGGTGTTCGATACGGCGTTGCCGGACCTCGTCCCGGTGGAGTTGTTTCGCACCAACCGCTACGTGGGCGCCGATCGCGTGAGCGATGCCGACCAGGTTGCCATGGGGCTGACGAGCCGATTCCTCGATGGGCGCAACGGCAGGCAGTTCATCTCGGTGACCTTCGGACAGATCTACTATTTCGAGACCCCCAAAGTCGCGCTACCCTTTGAGACGCCACAGAGCGGCGCACGCTCCAACTTCGTCACGCAGCTCGCCATCAACG
>Ga0070741_10017458_pt1 | contig 11784 bp, 12 predicted proteins | sample Coa_R1_4_FD_66440 | JGI IMG/M metagenome (GOLD analysis project Ga0070741, IMG submission 66440) | Surface soil microbial communities from Centralia Pennsylvania, which are recovering from an underground coalmine fire - Coalmine... | ecosystem: Environmental > Terrestrial > Soil > Unclassified ...
AATTTCGCAGCCGCGCCGTTGGGCCAGAGCCAGCATCTCAGCCGAGTGGTCGCAGCCCAGAGCACGACGGCCCAGACGGTGGGCGGCCAGGACAAAGGTGCCTGTTCCGGCAAAACAATCCAGGACCAGGTCTCCTGGACGCGTGGCGTGCCGGATCAGGCGTTCGGCCAATGCATCGGGTTTTTGCCAGGTGTGATAGCGTTCCCCTTGACGGCCATCAGGCGTATTGATCTGCATCACGCTCATCTGCTCAATCAACAAGGGACAATCAAGAGGAGGAGCTTCTGGCCCGCGATAGGACAAGATCGCCTGCCAGTTGTGTTTATAGGCATGAGTGGGTGCTGGCCCAATCGTGTTTTGATAGCTCCAGACCAGGATCTGCCCGACAGGAAAACAGGTAGTCGCTTGCAGATACGCGCGGAGCTCGTGGGGATAGGCTCCGATACAGACGTATGCCCGTCCTGTTGGCTTCACTTTGGCGAGGGCGACCGGCAGCCAGGCGCGCACAAAAGCGTCGATGTCTTCGACATCGGTACTGTATGGAGGATCGGTCAGGAGCAAGTCACATAGCGGCTGCTCTGGCAGCCAGTCCTGCCAGGAGGCCAGGCGAAGGCGTGGTTTGGTGGGGGCAGCCTGCATCTGGGCTTCGACCGCTTCCTTTTTGAGGGAAAGGACAGCTTCCTTCACCCTGGTGCAGTCTCCCTCGGCCAACTTCTGAAGGACCGCCACTTGTGCCGCTTCGTCGAGCTTGAGGACGCCTGCTGCGGCATCCACGCTCTGCGTATTGAGGACGGTCAGCAAGGTGTCTGCCTCGGTCAGTTTGCCCTCGGCTGAAAGCGCATCGGCCCGCCCGACTACTTTGGCAGCTTTGGCATACTGAAGGCCAGAGCCAAAGCCAACGCGCTCAGCGACCTTATCACGCGCTAAGCCTCGTTCTAGATATGAAAAATTTTTCATATCTATCCCCTGCCATCGTGTTTTGACCGCCTCACGTTTACGCTGGTACGCTCTAGCTTTTTCCACCTCCTTCCACACGTTGCCCTCGCGCACGCGCTGCTCAGCAGTCTTCTCCCGATAGCGATTTTCAAGCAGCAAGGCCGCCACTTCATCGACCTCACTGGCAAATGTACGCCGTTCGACAGGGAGGGTTCGCCAGTTGAGCAGGCATGCAGCTTTCCAGCGACGATGTCCGCTAATAATGACATCCTGTTGTGTGACAACTAGTGGCTTGATCCAACCAGAGGTGCGGATATCTTCAATCAGTTCAGCCACATCTTCTTCGCCGTAGATGGCTGCTTGGCGAGGGTATGGGGTGAGCAGATGCGGTGCGATCCACTCCACAGGAACTGGCGTTTCCCTCTCTTCCTGAACAAGGAATGACACAGGATCAGTGAGCATAGTACTCCTCTTCTTGTTACTCATGGCTCACAAGAGCACGAACCATTCTCAATTGTGTCTCCCGAGGGCCTCTGCTGCGAGCACATCCACCGACTCTTTCAAGTGGCACAGGATATGACTCAACTGGGAGAGCAACGTCTGGCGTTCCTGTTCAGGAAGCGGGGCATGGGCCACCATCTCACGCAGAGAGTTGATCGTCGCTGCCATCCGTTCATGGCAGTCCTGGCGCAAAAAGAGATCGAGCTGCTCATCGCGAAGGGGCTCGAATCCTTCAGCACGTATATAGGGAGAAAACATTATACGTCAGCCTCCTCTTGCTGTTTTATGGTGGAGATACCTCTGTGATTGTTTGTATTCAGCTCCAGGGAAGGGGGAGAGGAGATGTTCCTCTCATGGGGCTGGTGTCGGGGAAGTTCAACGCGCAGAACCCGGATCTCTGAGGGAGCGTCGATCCCTAGAGTAACGCGGGGGCGGCCATGTTTGCGAGCGACCACAGTGAGAATGGTCACTTGAACCTCGCCAATCAGGATGGCTTGTTGTGGATAACGCGCAAGTATCAACATCGTTTCCCTCCAAGACGTGTATGGATGTATAACTTTTGTGTAGGAATAAGTATGCCTGAAGAAAGAAGGGAAAGGGAATGGACTATCATGGACTCTTCATGGACTTTTTATGGACTCTTTTCCAACCTTTTGCAAATCTCATAAGGGAAAAACATGCGATTGAAAAAACAATCGCTATTATTGGAGAGAAGCTGGAGAAAACATTGTGTATGTTTCTGTGCATCCACCGAGCACTAAGCGACATGCATGTTCAAGGCCGAGGAGTGCCACTCCTATGGGTTTCGCCAAAAGTCCTATGGACGAACAATTATGTGCCCCTTGTCCTGCTTTCCGATGGCACCGATCCCACTGCTCAGCCTCAGCATCACCAGGACAGTGCCCCGGCAGAAGGAAGGTTGCAAGGAATCCCCGCATCCGCAGGTGTGGTTACAGGGATTGTCCGCGTGATCCATAATCCAAATACCGCGACGCTGTTACCCGGCGAGATCCTGGTAGCGCCCACGACTGATCCCGGTTGGACACCACTATTCCTGCATGCTTCAGGACTGGTCATGGATGTGGGAGGCGCGATGGCGCACGGAGCCATCATCGCTCGCGAGTACGGCATCCCAGCGGTAGTCGGCGTGGCTGGTGCGACTGAGCGCATTCCCACCGGGAGTCGTATCACCGTCAATGGCACCACAGGGGTCATTACCTTTGAGCAGGTAGAGTGAGGAGGCGGTCAGAGCAGGAAGTACTTTCTTTGCGGTGGACAGCGGTCGCACGCCGAGGCAGGGTCTTTCAAGGAACCCAGAGTACAGCGTGGTCGTGGTAGAATAGGGCCACGAAACAAATTCCTGTGATGAAAGGGAAAAGGAAGGATGCCATGCAGATGAGCCACCAGCAAACACGATCAAGACATATAGGAACGATCCTCTCCCCCGATGCACCAGGGCACTCGGCTGAAGGGATCGCTTCGAGCGGGGTGACATTCCACCTCTGGCGACTCTACCAGTATGCCTGGCTCGTCTGCCTCTTCTTTCCTCTGGCCTCTGTGGTGACACGTCCGATCTCCTTCTGGCAGGGAGCTGTGCGAGGGCTGGCACTGCTGGGATTTGCTCTGGGCTATACCTGGCTGATGTGGCCCCACCCCGCCAGCCAGCAGACCCGAGCACGAACCCATCCTCAACGTTCACTCGTGCTCTTTGGCGTGCTCTGTGTCCTGGTTCTCGTATTCAGCCTGACAGATGGCCCTGCCTGGCTCTGGCTGTGTATCGGGGTGAGTGCGATTGCTGGGATGCTCCTTCCCATGCGCCAAGCCTTTGCCGCCATTGTCCTGTTGACGCTTCTCCCCTTGTTTTTGACGCTGATGGCGCATGGAGGGCTGGCTGGCATCGATTGGTGGTGGCTTATCGCCTTGTTGCTGCTGGTGCGTGGCATTGGTCTGGATATGATCGGGGTGGCCCGCATGGGCAGCGCCATCCGAGAATTGCATCTCGCTCGACAAGCCCTGGCTCGTCTGGCGGTCATCGAGGAACGCGAGCGCCTCTCGCGCGATTTGCATGACCTGTTGGGACAAGCCCTTTCGATGATCACACTCAAGAGCGAACTTGCCGGGTGTCTGGTCAAGGAGGAGCCAGAACGCTGTATGCAGGAACTCGCCGAGATTGAACGGGTGTCGCGGCAGACGCTGCGCGAAGTGCGCGAGGCAGTGGCCGACTATCGACAGCCGAACCTTTTACAGGAACTCGAAGGAGCCCGGCACCTCCTGGAAGCGGCGGGGATCACCGTGCAGATCGAGACGCTCAACGCTCCTCTTCCGCCAGCCTTTGATGCCGTCCTTGCCTGGACGGTACGCGAAGGGGTCACCAATGTGATCCGTCACAGTCGCGCGCAACAGTGCCGTATTTGCCTGATCCAAAGGAACGGGACCATCGGCGCAGAGGTCCTCAACGATGACAGCGCATGCCGGTCAGAAGAGCAAACGCCAGGAAGGGGCCTGGGGCTGGTGGGACTGCGAGAACGAGTCGCTGTGCTAGGGGGATCTCTGGAGGCGAGCCCGCTGGTGCTTCAGGGGAAAGAACACTTTCGCTTATCTGTGGAACTCCCTTTTTCAGACCAGGGAGAAGCAGCGGCTTTTCAGAAGGAATGACGATGATCCGAGTGCTGGTAGCAGAAGACCAGGCAATGGTGCGTGGAGCGCTTGTGGCTCTGCTGAGCCGAGAAACGGATATCGACGTCGTCGCCGAGGTGGCGCGAGGGGATGAGGTCGTGCAAACCGCTGTAGCAACGCAGCCAGATGTTGCACTGCTGGACATCGAAATGCCGGGTCTGGATGGACTCGCGGCAGCACAAGCCTTGCAAATAGCCTTGCCAGGGTGCCGCAGTGTGATCCTGACCACCTTTGGACGCAGCGGCTATTTGCGCCGGGCGATGGAGAGTGGGGCCGTTGGTTTTTTGCTCAAAGATGCGCCTGCTGCAGAACTGGCGCGTGCGCTCCGGCGGGTGATGGAAGGTTCGCGTGTGGTTGATCCCGAGCTCGCTTTGCTGGCCCTTGCGGAAGGACAGAATCCGCTCACTGCTCGGGAGCGTGAGGTCCTTGCGGTGGCGCTTTCTGGGGCCAGTCTCAACGCCATTGCGATGCAACTGACGCTTTCTGAGGGGACGGTTCGGAACCACCTGTCGGCGGCCATGCAGAAATTGGATGCACGGAATCGGATGGAAGCTGCGCGCGTGGCAGAACAAAAAGGATGGTTGTGAACACGCTTCATAAGAAGCAGCGTGGACGCGTGTTATCTGAGCCCTTGCCCCTTTCCCTTGATGCTTTGCTCTTCAGCCCGACGCTATCAGCAACCAATGATACTGTTTGCTGCTACGTCAATGCTTGTCCCCCACCTATGGAACTGAGGCATGTCCGTGTTGATGCTCATGATTGGCCTCATCGCGGCACACGGATTTTTCGAAAGCGACCATCCTTGCTTCCTTCGTCTTCTTGTCTTTTGAGCTTGACCCGCTTTTGTGGACAGGAGAAATGGATGGCTAGGTCATCAGTTCCTCATACTGGGAAGGGCTCAGATACCCCAAAGCGGAATGACGACGGCAACGATGGTAAAAGCATTCGATATACTCAAAGATAGCCTGTCGAGCATCATCACGCGTGAAGAAGGTCAAGCCAGAAGTACACTCCCACTTCAAGGAACTCCAAAAAGATTCCATAGGAGCATTATCATAGCAGTTGCCGGTTCGACTCATACTCACCGCAAAGCTTCGCTGAGCAAGCAGCTCGCGATAGGCCGAACTGGTGTATGGTGAGCCTTGGTCAGAATGATGAAGCAGCCCTTGCGGTGGGTTACGGCGAAACAGCGCCATCTCAAGGGCATGGTGGACCAGCAATTCATCTTGATGGGCCGACATGGCCCACCCCACCACTGAGCGAGAAAACAGGTCAAGAATGCCAGCCACGTATAACCACCCTTCTTGTGTCCACACAGCGGTGATGTCGGCCACCCATTTTTGATTGAGAGAACTGGCTTCAAACTCCTGGTTGAGCAGATTGCCCACCTTCGGATGTGTTGGGTCGGCTCGGGTCGTGCGAGCCGATCTTCGGGACTTTCGGGCACACAACCCTTGTTCTCGCATCAGTCGGGCCACTCGTTTGCGCGAGCAGCGATAGCCCTGGGCTTGCAATTCGACCAAGATGCGAGGGCTTCCATAGCGTCCTTTGTTGGACTGATAGGTATGCTCAATGACGCTTTTGAGGACGCCATCTTCTCGATGATGCTGGCTTTCTGGACGGGTTTTCCACGCATAGTATCCACTCCTGGAAACCCCAAGGGCTTCAGAGAGCCGCTCGATGGGATAGTCTGATGCATGATCGGCAATAAACTCATATTTCATCGCTACGTTCTCGAAAAGATGGCGAGTGCTTTTTTTAAAATGTCGCGTTCCTGGCGCAGGAGCTCGTTTTCTCGCTTTAACCGACGCATCTCTTCTTCTTGTGGCGTTTGATGCCCGCTGCCAGGAAACGCCTCCTCTCCATGCTGCTGTTGTTGCTTCTTCCACCCGATGCCAGGGTATTGTCTGAGATCCCTAGATCTCGTGCTACCTGGGCCAGGGGTTTTCCTCTGCTTTCCACCAGCCTGAGCGCTTCTCGTTTGAACTCAGGCGTAAAGACTCGTTTTCCTTTTTCCATTGCTCTCCTCTTTCATGGCTAGTATACCTGTTTTTCTCCTGTCCATGAAAGTGGTGCAGGCTCACAATGCACAGCGCAAAGGCAGAGAACTCGTGAGGTAATGCGCTCAAAGTAACTAGCACATCCGCGAGGCCCATCTTGATGGTTGCCCTACACTATCTGAACTGAAACATTAAAGGTTATTAAAAATAGGGGAATCCCTTATACCTCTGTAGGGATACAACAGATGCTATATATGAGGTTAACAATTATGCTTAAACAGACAATCAGCAACTTTATTTTTGGGTGTGGTTCAAGATGAGGCTGAAAGGAGTAGTCACTTCTTGCAACTAGTGGCTTTAGTAGCAGTAAAGCAAATCTGTGCTCAGAAAGGGATTTAGATTATGTCAGAGAAACTTATCACCAGATTATTTCAGATCGTTGACTCAAGTGATTGGGCAAACATGCCGGATGTATTCTGCGAAGATATTGTTTACGAGCGCCCAGGATACCCACCTATTGTGGGAATTGAGCAGCTTCTTCATTTTTACAAGCATGTACGCATTCTTGGTTCTGGTAAACACCACCTTGAGCAAGTTGTGATTGAGGGCAATCACGGGGGGTGTTTTGGTCGCTTCGTAGGGCAGACAAAAGACCATTCCGAAGTTGATGAACTGTTCGCGGACATGTACACATTCGAAAACGGCAAAATCAAACACCGACGATCTTACTTTTTCCGTCCTGCAGTTTAATGCAGCAAATGTTCAACACATGATGTTTAACTTATACGAGGAGCGAAAGAGAATGGCATCAACTGACTCCTTCCCATTGCAGCAAAATGGGCTACAAGCATCGCGAAAGTATGGAGAAGCCGCTCAAATCGAAAGCGAACAAGGATTTGCATATTTTAAAGGCCAAATTGTTCCAATGAGTGAAGCCAAAGTGAGCATTGCTACCCATGCTTTGCAGTATGGTACAGCTTGTTTTGAAGGTATCCGGGCGTATTGGAATGCTCAGCAAGAACAATTATACCTCCTCAAATTACGCGAGCATTATCAGCGATTGATGCAATCTTGTGCCTTTTTGTGTATGAAGCCCCAAGAGTCTCTTGACGATTTCTGCAATATCACGATTGATCTTTTGCGCAAGCATGACTATCATCAAGATGTATATGTACGTCCCTTGGTCTATAAAGCAACATGTACTATCAAACTCATGCTCAACACATTGGAAGACGCCGCGGCAATCTATGTCCTACCAATGGGCGAGTACGTCAATATAAGTTCAGGGTTGAATGTGTGTACCTCGTCCTGGCGGCGTGCTAACAGCAACGCTATGCCAGTGCGTGCAAAATCAACTGGCGCATACATCAATAACTCGCTCGCAGTAAATGATGCCCTCACAAGCGGGTTCGATGAAGCAATCCTCTTAACACACGATGGTACTGTGTCAGAGGGTAGCGCTTGCAATTTGTTTATATTGCGTAATGGTCAGTTAATCACTCCAGCCTTATCTGAAGACATTCTTGAGGGTATTACGCGTAATGCTTTGATAAAAATGATTCAAGAGGATTTTGGAATAACGGTAGTCGAGCGACGCATTGATCGCACCGAACTTTATGCATCCGATGAGATCTTCTTCTGCGGAACAGGAGTGCAGATTTCTCCAGTTGTTAGTGTAGATCATCGTTGTGTAGGGTCCTGTCAACCTGGCCCTATCACAATGGCATTACAAGCGCGTTACCTTTCAGCTTGTCGAGGAGAATTAGCAAAGTATAGCGATTGGTTAACAGCGGTATATTAATTTTTTACTATAAGATTCAAATCTTGAGCGCGCAGAACGGCCTGAACTCTTGATCTCACACCCAATTTCCCAAAAATACGTGTTATATGGGCTTCAACCGTTTTATTTGTTATAAATAGCTTTTTTGCTATTGAGACATTATCCTCTCCTTGTCCTATCAGCGTAAGCACATGTAGTTCTCGAAAAGTTAGCATATTCGTTTTATCATTGGAACATAGCTTCATTGCTTCCTCAACACGGCGGGAACGGAAAATGTTTCCCATAAGGCATGTTTTAATGGCTATATCGAGATCTTGCTCTGTAGCATCTTGATCGAGAATTCCATGAACCCCACTATCTGCTAAAAATTTGAGCATTCCTGTACCGTGTAATTGAATTAAGGCTAGAACGCTAAAACTTACAGTTTTATTCTTTATTATTTCCATTAGATATAAATACTCAGTTAAGGAAGTAGAAGTGCCTAATAAAAAAATAGTAGTATAACCGGTTTTGTCAAACTCAATTTTGGACACGGTGTCAGCTTCTTGTAAATGATCGATATAATCAAGCTTACTAATTATATTGCATATACCTTTCCTTACAAGTGTGTGCCTTTCGATAACTACGATGGGTACATTTAAAGAAATGTTACGCTCAATATTGAGCTTCTGCATGTTTCGCCTCCTAAAAGTACAGTACACATGTTTTTCGAGTATCCCGAAAAATTAGGCTTTTAGCCTGGTTGTTCCAATAGTTCCAATGAGCGTTTGAAACATCGACAGAGTCCATAGGGCGTGCAGCATCCTCTATTGACGTTTGTTCGGAAATATATGGTTTGACGTAAATTGAGCCAGCAGTAAAAGGCTCGGAAGTAACCTCCTTTCAAGGCGAGCAAAAACGAGCGCTATCGCCCTAATATTTGTAGATATTAAGGCCATAATGTGATAGGTAGCGTGATCGAAGCCGCAGCCATATAGGCCTGTTCTTCCAAAGAAGCTCATTTTGTCTCTGATAATGGTTTAGTTATAAAATATAGTCTCTAGCTTTGTCAAGTCAGCAATAATATTGGAATAATTTGTATTGCCGATAAAGTCAGCAATAATATTGGAATAATTTGTATTGCTGAGAAAATAGCAAACTATCTAAAAAATAGCTTAATGACTCGATCACCATGCTGATGAAACAGCAGTCTCTGTTCTTCAGCACTTCTTTCTCTTTTCTACCAACCAGGTAGGAGAATCAAACACTCGGTTAGGGAAATCCCTTGATACATTGTGGGGGTGAGATAGATGTAGCGTAGGGTTGCTTTCCAGTATACTACCTGAGAGGTGACGCTCTTCATCTTAAAGGGATAACATCCATGCAACATGAACAAGCGTTTTACGAATTCATCGCAAATGGCAAGTGATCCACTAGGCAAAGCTCTATAGAGCATTCTGCTTAGTGTTGAAGAATAATTGAGAGAGTATAAGTGTTATCGTAAGGAGGAGCTATGCATCACAAATATTGCAAAGCTTACCATTTACGCGATTTGCGGCTGTTTCGCGATTGGAGCCAACATGCCAAAATGGGAGAGTCTGATCTCTCAGATGACTCCGTTGTGTATTTACGAGATGACTTTACTGTAGTCACCGTTCCTATACTACCAGATGCACAGGTAATTTGGGATAGCAATACAGTAGAGTGGCAAGAGTTTTGCCATGCCACGCTCGGTTTTGCGATTCCTGAAGACCTACAGCCGCTTTATGAGGAACAAGGAGCATCGTCGGCCTAGTCTCGCACGGCATGTATTTAAATAGCAGATTACTTTTTCTACCAATTATGCCTATTGAGCAACGCAGCCTTTGTCGTTGAAAATGTGGCAGGGCGCTGGGAAATCAAGCAAACTGTTTATAAGCGACTCGATGTCCTTTACAGGCCAGATTGCATCCTAGTCGCTAACACATCAGCGATACCTATTACCCCCCTGTGACAGAGTGTGCGGAGCGCATATTGGTGTGGAACAGACTGAATTACCTACCGCTTTTTACATGCAGAGAAAGGGCGAGGTCGTTCCTCTATACGTAGCATACTTACGATCCACACAATGGTGATGCAAGCCCTAGTTCGTTTTTGCTAAATCGGAGTTTTGGATGTCATCTTAGATGACATCTTAAAAGAGGATAGTTCCCAAGTAAATTGCTCATTGGAGGAACCGTATCGATGCAATCATTTTCAGGACCATCTGGAGAGTCGCAGGTTGTGTTCGCTTCTGCGGAGGAGCGTGGGCAGTGTGTACACGAGCTCTTTGAGCAGCAAGCCCGCCAGCAGCCAGAGGCCATTGCCCTGGTGCAAGGGGAAGCCCAATTGAGCTATGGCGAACTCAACCGGCGGGCCAACCAACTGGCCCACTGGCTGCAACGAGAGGCAGGGGTGGAACCTGAGACGCTGGTTGCAGTGTGCCTGGAGCGCAGCCTGGAACTGGTGATTGCCTTGCTGGCCGTGCTCAAAGCGGGAGGCGCCTATGTGCCCCTGGACCCGGGCGCCCCTCCCCAGCGGCAGGCCTTCCTGCTCCAGGAAGCGCAAACGCCGCTACTCCTCACCCAGCAAACGCTGGCCTCCGGGCTCGCAGACTATCAGGGGCGCCTCCTGTGCTTGGATACCTCCTGGGAATCGCTTGGTGATCAGCCCAGCCAGAATCCGGACAGCAGCACGATACCCGCTTGCCTGGCCTATGTGATCTATACCTCCGGCTCCACCGGTCAGCCCAAAGGCGTTCCGGTCAGCCATGCCAACATCCTCAGGCTCTTTGCTACCACCCATCCCAGCTACCAATTTGATCATAGTGATGTCTGGACACTGTTCCACTCCTGCGCCTTCGATTTTTCGGTTTGGGAACTCTGGGGAGCCCTGCTCCATGGTGGGCGGCTCGTGGTGGTCTCCTACCTGGTCAGTCGATCCCCTGAAGACTTTTATCAATTGCTTTCTCGCGAGTACGTCACGGTAGTGAATCAAACACCCTCGGCATTCTCTCGGCTGATTTGGGTAGAAGAGACGTTGCATGCTACCCAGGAGTTGGCTGTGCGTCTGGTCATTTTCGGGGGCGAAGCCCTCGACTTTCGGAAAGTGCAGCCCTGGTTTGACCGGCATGGAGACCAGGTGCCTCGTCTGGTCAATATGTATGGCATTACCGAAACGACCGTACATGTGACCTCTTATCCGCTTTCGCTAGCCGATGGGAAGCAGGCTCATAGTGTGATCGGCAGACCTATCAGCGATCTGCAGATCTACTTGCTGGATGAGCAGCAGCACCTGGTTCCCTCCGGGGAAGTAGGCGAGCTGTACATTGGAGGAGCCGGGCTGGCGCGTGGTTACCTCAACCATCCAGACTGGACGGCAGAGCGATTTGTGCCTCATCCCTTCAGCCAGCAGCCAGGGGCGCGGCTCTACCGGACCGGGGACCTGGCGCGCTATCGTGCCGATGGCCTGCTGGAGTATCTGGGGCGGTGTGATCAGCAGGTGAAGCTGCGGGGGTTCCGCATCGAGTTAGGAGAGATCGAACACACCTTGTTGCAGCACCCAGCGGTACGAGAGGCGGTGGTGCTGGCTCGCGAGGAGTGGGATGGTGGCAAGCAACTGGTGGCCTATGTGGTGCTCACCCAGCCCGCTGAGGAGGGGTATGACTGGCAGCAGCTACGCGCCTTTCTGCAGGAACGCTTGCCCGACTACATGCTGCCCTCCCACCTGGTACGACTGGAGACGCTGCCCTTAACCTCCAATGGCAAACTGGATCGGCAGGCCCTGCCCGCTCCCCAACCCCCGCTTCCTCCTGCCCAGACGGCGCTGGCCCCCCAAACCGAGCGAGAGCAGATCTTAGCGGCGATCTGGAGCCGGGTCCTGCGCGTGCCCCAG
>Ga0070741_10017459_pt1 | contig 11783 bp, 9 predicted proteins | sample Coa_R1_4_FD_66440 | JGI IMG/M metagenome (GOLD analysis project Ga0070741, IMG submission 66440) | Surface soil microbial communities from Centralia Pennsylvania, which are recovering from an underground coalmine fire - Coalmine... | ecosystem: Environmental > Terrestrial > Soil > Unclassified ...
GTCGTGCTCGTCGGCGCCGAGTGGCCAAGGCTGTCGGGTCGTGCCGGCTCCCGGGCGCGCCAGTCGCGCGCGCGGGCCCGCCAGAAGGCGCAGCTCCGGCTGCTGAAGACGGAGAGCGACGAGTTCGCGGCGAGCGTGCAGCGCGACCTGGAGCGGCTGCCGACGATCGAGGAGCACGACTCCTCGCGCTGAGGCTCGCCGAGCCTCAGCCGACGCTGAACGTCGTCCGCAGGACGCGAGTGTTCGGGAGGATCCTGAGCACGTTCTCGAAGTTCTTCAGCTCCTGGTAGTCCGCGGCGCTGAAGACGAGCGCGTGACGACCCGGCCCGACGCGCTGGAGGTCGACGAGTGCGCGTCCCGCGGCGAAGGAGACCGCCGCCGGCCTGCCGTCGATCTTCGCCGTCAGCGATCGTGGATCGACTCCCGCGCCGCCGTCGCTGACCGCGAGCGCGAGCTTGCCGCCTCGCCGCACGGAGCCGTCGAGCAGCCGCACCTTGGGCGGGGTCTGGTCGTCGACCCAGAACCGGAACCTGAAGGATCCGGGCGCGACCTCGGCCGGGGTGTCGAAGACGACGTCATAGCTCCCCTGCGCCGGTCGGATCGCGCCGGCGACGGGGCGGGACGCGCCGTACGTGTCGAGGTACGGGTTGATCACGGCGGGTAGCCCGGCGAACCCGGTGAGCCTGTTCTCGTCGCCGGCGTAGACCACGCGCGGCGAGATGCGCCGTCCGCCGGTGACGACGACGCCGAAGTTCGCCACAGGCTTCCGCAACGTGACGCGAAAGACCTGTTCCGGCCCCGGCAGCCGGGCGGCTGCCTCGTCGGGAAGGCGCTCCGGATAGCGGTACACGGTGACGAGGCGAGGCTTGCCGGCGGTCTGGCCTCGATACGCGCCGGTGGCCGTCAGCGTCCCGTGCGGCTCGCCGGCGAGCTTGGGCGCGTTCACGTGGAGCCAGTACGGGATCCGGCGCGTCACGCTGCCGAGGCGCAGCACGACGAACCCCGTCGCGTCGGCGTCCGCGGCCCCCGCCGCGGCGGCCGCCGTCACCTCGAGCCGGCCAGGCACGGCGACGGTCGGCGGGACGGTGAGGGTCGCGCCGCGCGACGTGCCCTGCGGCGCGAGGCTCACGCTCCACGTGCCCGCCCCGCCGCCGGCGTCGGCGAGCTCGATCGCCCGGTTCTCGCTCGCGCCGGACCGGAGCAGCCCGAACGAGAGGTCGGTGGGCGCCGCGAACAGGAGGGGGTTGTTCGCGGCGACGAGATCTACGAGGCCGCCGCCCTCCTGCGTCGTCGGCGCCTCGCCCCGGCCCGTGAAGACGGGCTTGCCGGTGAGGACGAGAGCGGACTTGATCTGGGCGACGGTCCAGGTCGGGTGACGCTGCCGGAGGAGCGCGGCCCCGCCTGCGACGTGTGGCGCCGCCATGCTCGTCCCGCTGAACGAGGTCCAGGTGCCTTCCCGCGGCGGCACAGAGGACGTGATGTCGACGCCGGGCGCGCTGACGTCCGGCTTCAGCTGCAGCGAGATCGGCGTCGGACCGGCGCTCGAGAAGGACGCGACCGCGAGCTGCTTGCTGACGGCGGCCGCGGTGATCGCCTTCGCGGCCGTTCCCGGAGACGAGATGCTGCCCTTGCCCCAGTCCGCGAACTCGTTGCCGGCGGCGATCGTCGGCACGACGCCGGCGTCGGCGGCCCCGTTGATCGCGGCGACGACGAGGTCGCGCGAGGGCTCGATCTCCGGCTCGCCGAGTGACAGGTTGATCACGTCCATGCCGTCTCGCACGGCCGCCTCGATGCCTGCGGCGATCTCGGGCGCGTTGCCGTTCAGACCGAAGTTCTCGGTCGGGACGGTCAGCACCTTGTAGTTCCCCAGGTATGCGCGCGGCGCGACGCCGGACAGCGGCCCGCGGTTCGGGAGCGCGCCGGGCGTATAGTCGCCCGCCGCGATGCCGGCCACGTGCGTCGCGTGCTCCGAGAAGGTCGGGTCGTAGGGGACGCGCGCGTAGCGCCACGTGCTCGTCGGCGGGGCGAATGCGCGCGCGACGATCACCTTGGCGGTCGTGTAGGTCGTGTTCCCCTTTGGGAACCCCGGCGGCATCGTGTAGCCCCCGGGGTTGAAGAACGGGTGCGCCTGGTCGACGCCGTCGTCGACGATCCCGATCTTGATCCCGTTGCCCGCCGAGGAGAACGACGGCGCGCCCCAGAGCTGGTCGGCGCCGATCAGCTCCGGGCTCCGGTCGAGGAGCGTACGGTACGTGACGTTGGGCCACACCCTGGCGATGCCCGGGACGGAGTCGAGGCGCGCGATCTCCGCGCGGGGAACGACCACCGCGAGGCCGTTGAGAACGACCTGGTAGCGCCACGCGACGCGTGCTTCCGGGATCGCGGCCGCGATCCGCGCGGCGACGGCGCTCTGGGCGCCGACGAGCGACTTCAGGTACGCGACACTCGTCGCGCTGCGGAGGTCGAGACGCTGCGCCTTGACCCGAGCGCTCAGCACGCGGCTGTTCTGGATCGCCTGCGCCAGCGGCGGCGCGGCGAGCGTGACGACGACCTCGACCGGCGGCGCCGGGGCCGCGCGCCCAGGCGCGGGGACACAAGCGGCGGCCGTCGCCGCCGCCACGATCAGCGCTCGCCTCAAGTCGTTCAGGCTAGCCCAGCGCTGTTAAGACCTGGTCAGCGTGGCCCTCGGGCTTGACGCGCCGGAAGACCTTCGCGACGTTGCCGTCGGCGTCGATGACGACGGTCGACCGCTCGACGCCCATGTACGTCTTGCCGTAGTTCTTCTTCTCGACCCAGAAGCCGTAGCGCTCGGTCAGCTCGTGGTCGTGGTCGGCGAGCAGCGTGAACGGGAGGCTGTACTTCTCCTTGAACCTCGTGTGCGAGGCCTCGTCGTCCGGGCTGACGCCGAGCACGACGGCGCCGCGCTTCCTGAACTCGCTCCAGGCGTCGCGGATCCCGCACGCCTGCTTCGTGCAACCGGGTGTGTCGTCCTTCGGATAGAAGTAGAGGACGACCGGCTGCCCGCGCAGGTCCGAGAGCCGAACGGTCTCGCCGGTGTCCGTCGGGACCTCGAAGTCGGGTGCCGGCTTGCCTTCCTCGACCACCACTGCAGCGTACCGTGCGCCCGAGAGTCGGCCCGCGCAGCGCGGCTACACTGTCCGTCTCGTAGCGCGGATGTGGCGGAATTGGTAGACGCGCACGGTTCAGGTCCGTGTGGGGGCAACCCCGTGGAGGTTCAAGTCCTCTCATCCGCACTCTCCGATCCGAGCGGGACTACGCAGGTGTCGTCAGGCGCGGCGGCGCGATGAATGTGATTTAGGAGTAATGTTCCCGGGTACGCCGCGCTGGTCGCGGGGCTGAAGGAGAGGGGAGCTAGGAGGGGGAGTGGTGTGAGAAGCCACTGGCGGGAGATCGACTACTGGCGCTGGCTGTGGTCCCGCGTGCCGTCAGAGGCGCGCTGGGCGACGCTTGGCGTCGTGCTCCTCGGGCTGCTCGGCGGCGGCTGGGTGGTCGCGTCGAAGGCGACGGACGGCGGCTCCGACGTCGCTGTAGGCACGAAGCCGATCGTGATCGAGACGACCGTCCAGAGGATGATCACCGTGCGCGAGAAGGGGAAGGTGATCCGGAAGCTCGTGCCGGTCGTGAAGCGCCTGAAGATCGTGCAGAAGCAGAAGCCGGACACCGTCTACCAGACGCACCGCGACCTCCTCACCCGCGTCGTCAACGTGCCCGGTCAGTCGACCACGCGGACGGTCTCCCGGCTCGTGCCCGTGGTGTCGACGCGCCAGGTGACGGTGAACGGAAAGCCCCGCGTCGTCGTCACCACGCGGCTGCAGCCGACGACGAAGGTGGAGACGGTTCCGGTCACGCGGACGCTGGTGTCGACGCAGAACGTGACGCAGACCGCGCCTGGCGTGACGAACACGAACACGCTGACGAGGACGCAGACGGAGACGCGGACTCGGACCGACACGCAGACCCAGACCCAAACTCAGACACAGACCTTTACGACGACGACCGTCAGCGTTAGCACTACAACGACGATCAGCGTGAGCGTGAGCGTCAGCACCACGACGGATACCGTCACCGAGACGGTGACGAGCACCGTGCACGACCCGCCGCCAGATCCGGGGACATAGGTTCGCCCGGAGGCTGGTTCGCGTCGGCGCTAGCCTGGTCGCGTGAGCCGGATCAATCCGACGCTACGCGGCTTCGCGATCATCACCGCGGTCGCCGCGGTGATCGTCGTGCTCAGGCTGCAGGCGACCCTGAACGCACTCTTCATCCTCGCGCGGATCGCGTTCCTGCTCGCGATCGCGTTCTTCGTCTACCTCGTCTGGCGCGAGCGGCGCCACGAGATCTCGGTGTGGTCGACCCGCGCCCAGACCGTCTTCTACGGCGCTGCGCTGCTGATCGTCGCCGACATCGGCGCGATCTCGTTCGTCGACGAGACTGGCGTCGACGCCGTCGTCTTCATTCTCGTCCTCGCTCTGTCCGGGTTCGCGATGTGGCGCGTCTGGCGGGACCAGCACACGTACGGCTAGCTGCTCAGGCCTCGACTCGTGCCGTGTTGCCGTCCAGCGCGTCCAGCGCCGCCCGGATCGTCGTCAGCTGGCCGACGAAGATCGGCGTATCGCGCTCGGTGTAGCGGCTCGCCTCGCTGTCGCGGAGGCGCAGCATCAGGTGCATGAAATCAGCGGGCTCGTCGCACTCGAACGCCGTCATGAACTCCTGGTCGTCGATCCCGAACGAGTACGTCGTGTGGTTGTGGATGCCCGGAAACTCCTCTCGGCCGATGCGGATGTGCTCGTCCATCGCGCGCCGGCGGTCTTCCTCGGGCAGCGCGTACCAGGGCCGCACCTTCACGAACGGGTAGACGACGAGGTACGGCTGGTCGTGCGGCGCGATCCTGCGCGCGCGGCGGGCCTGCGTGTACTGCGATGCCATCGTCGTCGCGAGGTACGAGTACGGCGTCTCCAGCCAGCCGGCGAGCGGCGTCGAGTTCAGCTCCGCGCCGAGCTCGCCGAGGTCCGCATAGCGTGCCGTGATCTTCCAGAGGAAGAAGTCGCAGTCCGGCCGGACGCCGGTGCACGTGTAGGCGCGCAGGCCGTCCATCCGCTGCGCCCAGGCCTCGACCACCTCCGCGAACGCCTCCTTCGCGGCGACCCGCTCCTCGACCGGCTGCCGCCGCCAGGCGGGATCGAGGCGGTAGAAGGTGTAGGCGACGTACTGCCCCTGGGTCACCGTGAAAAGCTAGCGAGTCAGGAGCAGCTCGGCGCTCGCCGCGGTCATCGGCGGACCGGTGTTCAGCGGCGCGGTGAAGCGGACGGTGAAGCGGTAGCGGCCGGGCGCGAGCTTGCGCGCAGGGAGCTCGACGCGCGTCCGCTCCCCCGCGAGCGCGTGCGTCCGCCGGGCGAGCGTCGTCGTATGCCTCGGCAGCTTCTCCAGCCGGGCGTAGACGTTGCAGTCGATGTTGCAGGTGACCGCGATCGCGGCCGTGCCGAGCGCGATCGAGCGCAGGCGCGGGTACGAGATCCGCGCTTCCGGAGTCAGCTGCAGGCCGGGGCACTTCGCGATCACGCCGCCGCGGACGTCGCGCGCCGCCTCCTTGACCGCGGGCAGGCTCGTCTTGGCGCTGTTGTCGGCGTAGTAGAAGCCGGACTGGAACCGGTCGAGGGCGGTCTCGTCGAACGCGTGGAAGATGAACAGGCCGACGATGTTCGGCTGGCAGAACGCGATCTGCATCGCCTGCCGGTAGTAGGCGGCCTGCGTCTGCTCCGGGACAGGCTTGATCGTCGCCGGCTCGGTGCCGGTGTAGAGGCTCGCCTTCGTGGATGGGATCTGCGTCTCGACGCCGTACTCCGCGTACAGGATCGGCAGCGTCGATCCCGCCTGAGCGGTGCCGTCGAACGCCTCGGCGAGCAACGCGGTGAGCTTGCCGTAGTCGGCGATCCCGATCGGCGTCGTGTTCGGGTGGGCGAAGGTCGGCGGGATCGTCGAGTTCTCCGGGTACGGGTGGATCGCGAGCGCGTCCATGATCGGCGCCGTCCGGCCGGACGCGCGGTAGGCGGCGCCCATGTCTCGGATGAAGACCGTCGGCGAGTGGGTGTCCCGACCCGAGCCGGGCCGGTCGATCCCGCGCGGCGAGATCGCCCCGCCGTAGACGGTGATTCCCGGGTCGACCGCCTTCAGCGCGTCGTAGGTTCGCGCGAGCAGGGCCTCGTATGCCGGCGCGGCGACGTCCTCGCCGTTCGGCCCGAACTGAGGCAGCCAGAACCGGTTCAGGTTCGGCTCGTTGCCGATGATGAAGTTGCGGAGGGCGGGGACGGCGCGCGCGAGCGCCGCGGCGTGGCCCGCGAAGCTCGCCTGCTCCGCGTCGGTCAGCGGGGTCGTCCGGCTGCCGAAGTTGTACACGGCGACGAAGACCTTCATCCCGTCGAGCGCCGCCGCCTGCGTGAGGTTCCGGAGCTGCAGCAACTCGTCGGCGCCCGGGTTCGGGCTCGCCGGGTTCCAGATCGAGGTGACGCGCACCGTGTCCATGCCGGCAACCCTGAGCAGGTCCAGACGGGCCTTCGCCTCGGTCAGCGTGTCGGCCTTGACCGCGTCCTCGGCGGCGCCGACCATCATCGTCGGCCCGCCTGCCTCCGACGCGGGTGCGGCGAGCAGCATTCCGGCTGCTATTAGCGCGAAAAGCAGGCGTCTCATCTGGGCCAGGGTAGCCTGAGGTTGTTATGAGAAAGCAACGTCTCGAGTCGCAGCTGAGGGCGCTGCCGGCGAAGCCGGGCGTCTACATCTTTCGCGACGAGAGCGGTCGCGTCCTCTACATCGGCAAGGCGAAATCCCTCCGGCCGCGGGTGCGCTCGTACTTCCAGGCGACGCCCGACACGCGGGCGCAGATCGCCCACCTCCCGGCGCGGGTCGCCGACGTCGAGGTGATCGTCACCGGCACGGAAGTGGAGGCCCTGCACGTCGAGCAGAACCTGGTCAAGCGCCATCGGCCCCCGTTCAACATCCGCCTCCGCGACGACAAGTCGTTCCCGTACATCGCGGTCACGGTCGAAGACGACTACCCGCGCGTGATGTTCACCCGCGAGCGGCACCGGCGCGGCGTCGTCTACTTCGGCCCGTACGCGAACGCGAAGAAGGTGCGCGAGACGCTCGACGTGCTCAATCGCGTGTTCCAGTACCGGCCGTGCGAAGGGCCGCAGCCGGGCCGCCACTCCGGGATCCCTTGCCTCGACTACCACATCGAGCGCTGCAAGGCGCCGTGCGTGGGGTACGTCTCGAGAGAGGACTACCGCGAGATCGTCGATCGCGTGATCGAGTTCCTGTCCGGGGAGACGAGGCCGATCCAGCGCGAGCTCGAGCGGCAGATGCGGCAGGCGGCGGAGGACGAGCGATTCGAGGATGCCGCCCGCTACCGCAACCGCCTCTACGCGATCCGCCATCTCGCCGAACGGCAGGCCGCCGATCGCCGCTCGGTTGGGACCGTCGACGTGCTCGGGGTCGCGATCGACGGCGACCGCGCCGCGGTCCAGATCTTCCCGTTGCGCGACGGGAAGCTCGTCGACCGCTACGGCTTCCACCTCGAGAACGTCGATGGCCGCGACGTCGGCGCGGTGCTGGAGGCGTTCGTGCTCGAGTACTACGGCTCGGCGCCGAGCATCCCGCCCCAGCTGGTCGTCCCCCGCGAGGCGGGAGAGACGGCGGCGCTCGAGCAGTTCCTCTCCGAGCGCCGCGGGGCGCGGGTCGAGGTACGGGCTCCGGAGCGCGGCGAGAAGAAGCGGCTGCAGGAGCTCGCGGCACAGAACGCGCTGCTCGCGCTCGAGTCGGACGCGATCCAGGCGGAGCAGAAGCGGCTGCGGCGCGTCGAAGCGCTGGAGGAGCTGCGGGAGGCGCTCAACCTGGAGAGCCTCCCGATCAGGATCGAGTGCTACGACATCTCGAACATCCAGGCGGAGTCGCCGGTCGGCTCGATGGTCGTGTTCCAGGACGCCGTGCCGAAGAAGGCGCACTACCGCAAGTTCGGCGTGCGGCGACTCGACGCGGGCCCGGACGACTTCGCGGCGATCGAAGAAGTCGTCGCGCGGCGGTTCGCGCGGCTGGGGGGAAATCGTCTCGGGGACAGGCCCGCCGGGCCTGTCCCCGAGGCAGTCTTAAGCGCCGAGTACGACGAGTCGTTCGCCTCCGTCCCGAATCTGGTCGTGATCGACGGCGGCAAGGGGCAGCTGTCGGCCGCGCTCGCCGCGATGCAGGCGTACGACCTGCCGCGCGTCGCGGTCGTGTCGCTCGCGAAGCGGGTGGAGGAGGTGTTCGTCCCGGGGCGGCCGGACCCGATCGTCCTCCCGCGCGAGTCGGCGGGGCTCCAGCTCCTGCAGCGGATCCGCGACGAGGCGCACCGCTTCGCGCTCGGCTTCCACCGGCAGCGACGCGAGACGAGGGCGCTCGGCTCGATCTTCGACGAGCTGCAGGGGGTCGGCCCCGTGCGCCGCCGCGCGCTGCTCAGGCACTTCGGCTCGGCGGAGCGGCTCCTCGAGGCCTCGCCGGAGGAGCTGGAGGGCGTGCCCGGCGTCCCGGCTAAGACAGCCCGGCAGATCTACGCCCAGCTGCACAAGGCGGGCCGCGGTTGAGGCGCCTCGCGCCGCTCGCGTTGCTCGCCGCTCTGCTCGCCGGGTGCGGGGGAGGGGGCGGCGAGCGCGCGACGACGACGACGGCCGGCGCGGGGTCGCCCGCCGCGACGACGGTTGCCGACCCCGGCAAGCGCGCGATCGACGCGTTCGTCTCCGCCGCGCGCGCGGGACGGGCGGACGAGCTCTGGTCGCTGCTCTCGACCCCGACGAGGCGGCGACTCGGACCGCTGGCCAGGTTCCGGAGCCACGCCGCCGTCGAGCTCACGGAGCGCCTGGGCTCGCTAGGCCGCTACACGGTGATTGTCTCGGAGCGGATCACGCCGGAGTTCGGCGTCGTCGCGATCGACGGCAGCCGCGTCGTCGAGGGGCGGCGCGAGCGGGACGTGTACGCGGCGGCGCTGCGGCTCGAGGGGTCGGCCTGGAAGGTCGAGCTGCGCGGTCCCGTGCACGTACGCGCGGTCGGGCCCGATCCCGCCGCGCACGAGGACGTCGTCGCCCAGGTCGCGGCCGCGGTGTCAGGCCAGGGCGGTAACGGCACAGCGGTCGTCTACGTCGACGGAGCCGCGGAGTCGCCCAAGGTCTACGGAACGGCGACGAACTCGACTGTCGTCGTCAACTTCGAGCCGGCGCTCGAGCGCGGCCGGCACACCGTGGTCGTCTTCGGCTCGGTCGGCCGTCAGGCGGCGGCGACGGGCTGGTGGTTCACGGTCGCGCGCAGGCCGCGGCGCTAGCGGCCCGAGCTGGGCGCTACGGGACGCAGCGGCCGACGCTCGAGGGCGTGCTCGCCCGGCCGCGTGCGCGGACGGCATACAGCTCGCGCCGACCGCCGCAGGTTCGGCGGAGGGTGACGCCCGGGAAGCTCCGGCGAAGCGGGCCCCACGCCTCGGCGAAGCGCGTGCCGATGTCCTCGTACGCCTCGACCCGGAAGTGGACCCCGTCAGGCCCCATCTTCTCGTCGAGCGTCGTGATCATCGCGACGCCGGGATACGTCGCCGCCGCCTGCGCCTGCTGCTCACGCACGATTGCCTGGTACGGGAACCCCGCGAGCTCCCCAATCTGGCCGATCACGATCGGAACGTCGGCCCCGAGATCTCGGCGGAAGGCCGTCACGACGCGGCCGAAACGCTCTGCCCAGTGCGTCGCGTCGTCCTCGTGTGCGGCGTCGCTCTCGCCTTGCAGGAAGATGATCCCGTCGACGTGGCCGCCGGCGGCGTGCACCTGGTCGATGCACTTCGAGTAGACGGAGCGCGTCGGCTGCCACTTGGAGATCGTCGTGCCGGAGACGGCGCACTGGACGAGCCCGACCGCGCGTGCGTGCAGGCTGCGGAGCACCCCGAGTCCGAACGTCATCCCGGGCCCGACCCCGTTGGCCGCGTCCGCCGGATTCCCGAGCGGATCGGCCGCTATCTGCCAGCCGTTCTCTCGCCAGACCAGGAGCCGCGTGTCGCTCGGCGCGCCGGCGCTGAGCGGGAAGCCTCGCCCGAGCATGTTCGACTGCCCGGCGAGCACGAAGACCTCCTGCGGCATCGGCAGCGCGGAGCCCAACGGCTCCGCAGTTGCGAACGCCGCGAGAGCCGCCGCGCAGACGACGGCGAGGGCGAGCCGGACGCGCAGCAAGTCGGCAGCATCTAAGCACAGGTTTCGGCCCGTAAGGGCAGGATCCGGAGCGGGTTTTCGCGACTACTGGAGCTGCTTCAGGAGCCGCTGCCGGAATCGCCGTCCGGCGCCATGTACGGGTAGCGGTAGTCCTTCGGGGGCACGAACGTCTCCTTCACCGTCCGCGGCGAGACCCAGCGGATCAGGTTCCACATCGAGCCGGCCTTGTCGTTCGTACCGGACGCGCGTGCGCCGCCGAACGGCTGCTGCCCGACGATGGCGCCGGTCGGCTTGTCGTTGACGTAGAAGTTCCCGGCCGCGTACTGAAGCTTCTCCTCGGCGAGCTCGATCGCGCCGCGGTCGCGCGCGAAGACGGCGCCGGTGAGGCCGTAAGGCGCCGTGCGGTCGACCAGCTCGAGGGTCTGCTCGTACTCGCGCTCCGGATACACGTACGCAGTGACGACAGGGCCGAACAGCTCGTCGCGGAGGAGCCGGAAGCTCGGGTCGCGGGTCTCGATCACGGTCGGCTCGACGAAGTAGCCCTCGCTGTCGTCGTAGCCGCCGCCGACGAGGACCTCGGTCTCGCCGTGCGCCCGCGCCTCCTCGATCGCCGCCTTCTGCGTGGCGTACGAGCTCGAGTCGATCACCGCCCCCATGAAGTTCCCGAAGTCGCCGACGTCGCCGACCTTCAGCTCCGCGACCTGCTCGGCGAGGCGCTCGCGCAGCCGCGGCCACAGGTTGGACGGCGCGTAGACCCGTGACGCGGCCGAGCACTTCTGGCCCTGGTATTCGAACGACCCGCGGACGATCGCCGTCGCGACCGAGTCGAGATCGGCGGACGGGTGGGCGACGATGAAGTCCTTGCCGCCCGTCTCGCCGACGATGCGCGGGTAGTTCCGGTACTGCTCGATGTTCGCTCCGACCGTCTTCCACATGCCCTGGAAGACGCCGGTCGAGCCGGTGAAGTGGATACCGGCGAGGTCCCGGTGCCCGAGCACCGGGTCTCCGATCGCGGAGCCGCGCCCGTAGACGAGGTTGATCACGCCCGGCGGCAGGCCCGCCTCCTCGAGCAGGCGCAGCGTGTAGTACGCGGACAGCGCGGCGGTCGACGCGGGCTTCCACAGGATCACGTTCCCCATCAGCGCCGGCGACGTCGTGAGGTTCCCGCCGATTGCGGTGAAGTTGAACGGGCTGACGGCGAAGACGAAGCCCTCGAGCGGCCGGTACTCCAGCCGGTTCCAGACTCCGGGCGAGGAGATCGGCTGCTCCTCGTAGACGCGCGCCATGAACTGGACGTTGAAGCGGAAGAAGTCGATCAGCTCGCACGCGGCGTCGATCTCGGCCTGGTGCGCCGTCTTCGACTGGTTCAGCATCGTCGCGGCGACGAGCGTCGCGCGCCACGGGCCCGCGAGCAGCTCGGCGGCGCGGAGCAGAACGGCCGCCCTCTCCTCCCACGGCGTCCGCGACCAGTCCTGCCACGCCTCCGCCGCCGCCTTGACCGCGCGCTCGACCTCTGCGGCTCCGCCCTGGTGGACGTCGGCGAGGACGTGCTCCTTG
>Ga0070741_10017460_pt1 | contig 11783 bp, 10 predicted proteins | sample Coa_R1_4_FD_66440 | JGI IMG/M metagenome (GOLD analysis project Ga0070741, IMG submission 66440) | Surface soil microbial communities from Centralia Pennsylvania, which are recovering from an underground coalmine fire - Coalmine... | ecosystem: Environmental > Terrestrial > Soil > Unclassified ...
GGCGTAGGTCAGCTTGTCGAGCACCACCACGCTGTCCGCGGGGTAATCGCGCAGGTGGGTGCGCACGTACGCGCTCCCGATGAACCCCGCCCCCCCCGTTACCAGTAGCCGCCTGCCCACCTGGCCAACCTCCGCCGATTCAGCGCCTTGCCGCGATGGTGTGGATGCTTGGGCCTGTCGAGCGCGCGGCGCACTGGCCCCCGGGACGACCGCGCGTAGGAAGATGGACGCTCAGCGCTGCGGGTAATAGCCGTAGACCTGCGTGTCGAGTGGCACGTTATTCAGGACGACACCCAGGATGCGCGCATTGACCTTTTCGAGCTGCGCGCGTGCACGCCGCGCCAGGTCGCGCCGCGTCGCGCCCGCGTCAACCACCAGCAGGACGCCGTCGACGCGCGTGGCCAGCAGGGTAGCATCCGTATAGGCGAGCACCGGGGGCGCATCGAATAGCACCACATCGGCGGCGCTGCGCAGCAGGTCGAGCACGCGTCCCATGACTTCCGACCCAAGCACCGTCGAGGGGTTCGGCGGCGGCGGGCCGCTCGTCAGCACGCGCAGGTTCGGCACCGCCGTGTCCTGAATCGGCAGCGGCCCCGCGCTATCGTCCAGGAACAGGCTGGTGAAGCCGCCCGTGTTCTCCAGGCCGAACAGGGTGTGCAGGCTAGAGCGGCGCAGGTCGCAATCCACCGCCAGCACCCGCTTGCCCGCCTCCGCCATCACGACCGCCAGGTTGGCCAGCGTGGTGGACTTCCCCTCGTTCGGGCCGGCGCTGGTGATGAGCAGCGTGCGCAGCTCGGCGTCGAGGCTGCTGAACTGGATGTTCGTGCGCAGCCCGCGATATGCCTCGGCGACCGGCGAGCGCGGGTCGCGGAGAGTGATGATCCCCGCGGTCGGCCTGCCGTCCGTGCGGTGTTTGAGTAGCCCCAGGCTCGGCTCGTGCCGGCGTACCAACGTGCTCTCCTCGCGAGGCCCGCCCGGCGCGGGCCGCGTCACTATACCCCGGCCTCTCGTATCCGAGCAACCGAGCGGCGCGTCGTGTGCCTAGCCGCCGCGGTGGCCCCGCCGGCTCGCCGTGAGGCGCGGGCCGCGCCGGCCGAGCCGGCGAGCGCCAACGGCCTCGGCCCCGGCCGGCTTGGGCCGCGCCGGGCCTGGCCCGGCTTCGGCCTCGCCCGGCGGCGCTCGCACTCCGCGCGCCCCGGCCGGCACGCGGGGGATGTTGCCCAGCGTGGTCAGCCCGAGGTACCGTTCCACGTCCTCTGGCGTCTTCAGCGAGTCGTCCAGGTAGTCGCGGGCGAAGGCGAGCAGCACGCCAAGCACAGCGCCGAGCAGCAGGCCCGCGAGCAGGAACACCCGCGTCTGCGGCCAGTAGAGCCGCGCCGGCTTAGCCGCATCGAGCACGTTGACGACGCGGCGCTCCTGCTGCGGCAAGCCCTCCTGGCTGGCCGTCTCGCGCTCGGCGAAGACCTCCGCGAAGCCGTTGGCAATGCGCTGCGCCCGCGCCGGGTCCGTGTCGTCCACGTCGATCTGGATGGTGATCGTGTCGGGGAACGCCTGCGTGTGGACCTTCTCCAGCAGCCGCTCGGCGCCGATATCGAACTGGTAGCGCCGGTCGACCTCGCTGGCGAGGTTCGCGGTCTGGATGCGGTTGTTGAGCTGGCGAAGCTGCTTCTCGATCGCCAGGGAGGTGCCGTAGTCCAGCCGCCCGGTCACCTCCAGCGTGACGGACGAGCGGTAGATGGGCTGTTGGAGCTTGGCGAAGCCGATGGCGCTGAGGGCCGTCACGACCGCGGTGAGCGCGATCAGCCACCACCCCTTGCGCAGGACGGCGACGTAATCTCGGAGCTGCACGGGGCTAGCTGCTCGCCGCCGGCGCGGCGCGGCGCCCGGCCCCCTCGGCGGGGATCTCGCCCAGGATCGGCAGCCCCAGCGTGCGCTCGACGTCGTGGCTGTCGCGCACCGTGGGATCGAAGAAGTCGACCGTGAAGATCAGTGCGAACCCGGCGAAGAGTCCGAGAAGCCCCGCGATGCCAATGCCAGCAGCTACGGCCCCGGGACCGTCGCCGCGCTGCGTCTGCGGCGGGTCGATCACCACGATCTGGCCGTCCTGGGCCGCGAGCTGGGCGAGGTACTTGCCCGGCTGCGAGCGCAGCGCCTGCACGATGGCATCGCCAAGCTGCTGGGCGCGCTGGAAGGTGTTGGCCGTGATGGTGATCGTGAGAATGCGGTGCGTCTTGCGCGTGCGCACGACGTCGCTGATCGCCTTGGGGTCCACGCGCTCGCCGAGCACGGCGCCGACGTCTTCCGCGAAGGACTGGCTCTGGATGATCTGGCTAAGGTCGTCGGCCAGATACTCCGAGCTGAGCCAGGCGTAGTAGTTGCAGTCGTAGTCGAAGGTGCGGACCGGCTGCCCGTCGGGGCCGAGCACCGGGCGGCCCGCGCAGCCTTCCGCCGGCGGCGTGCTCACCGCCACGCGCACAGTGGCCTTGTAGGCGGCCGCCCCGCGATAGGCGAGCAGCCCGGCCACCAGCAGGGCGGCGAGGGTGGTCAGCGCGGCGAGCCACCAGCGGCGGCGGATGATCTCCAGGTAGCGCCCGATCTCCACTCGCTCGACTCCCCTGCCCGGTTGGCGCGCGCACGACTCACGTCCCGGGCCGCCGGGCCGGCTTACTATACTGGGCGTCTCCGCACGGCGGCAACCGATCGGTGTGGTACGCACTTTGCAAGCGGGCGGCGTGCGACACTAGAGCGGGAGCCGCGGGGGAGCCGCGGCTCGGGAGGTGTAGGGATGCCGCTGCTGCTGCGGGTGGTGCCCGCGCTCGTGCTGCTCCTGGCGAGCGTACCATTCTGGCTCTGGCGTGCCGAGGCCCTATCCGTTGGCGCCGCGCCGGCCGTCCAGGCGACGCCCACCCCGGTCGTGGTGCCGCCCAGCGCCCGGCAGGGCACGCCCACTCCGGTCCAGGTGCCGCCGAGCCAGCGCCAGGCCACGGCGACGCCCACCGCGCAGGCCACTGTCCCACCGGCGCCCAACCTCGGGCCGGCGCCGCCGGGACGCTACTTCCCCGAGTCGGGCTACGCCATCCGCGACAATGCCTTCTGGGATTTCTTCCAGGGCTACGGCGGCGTGCGCACCTTCGGCTACCCGATCTCGCGGCAGTTCCAGTTTCTGGGCTTCCCGGTGCAGTTCTTCCAGCGGCAGATCATGCAGAAGTGGGCCGACGGCAGCGTGCATACCCTGAACCTGCTCGATCCCGAGCTGATGCCCTACACGCGCATCAACGGCTCGGTGTTCCCCGACGTGGACCAGGCGCTCAAGGACCAGACGCCGAGCGTCGGCACGCCGACCTACGCGACGGACATCGTGCGGTTCGTGCAGCAGAACGCACCAGACCAATGGAACGGCCTGCCGGTCAACTACTGGCAGACCTTCCGCACGACCGTCCCGGGCAGCGAAAGCGACCCGCTCTACAACCTCGACATCTGGGGCGCGCCGATCAGCCACCCGGCCTACGATCCGAGCAACCAGGGATTCGTGTACCAGCGTTACCAGCGCGGCATCATGCACTTCGACGTGACCTGCATGTGCACGCAGGGGCTGCTGCTGGCCGAGTGGTTCAAGACGGTGATCACGGGCGACGGCGTGCCGCCCGATCTGGCCGCCCAGGCGCAGAACAGCCGCTACTTTCGCCAGTACAACAACGCGCGGCCGGCCGGCCTGAACCGGCCGGGCGACCTGCCGGGCACCGAGATGCGCTTTGCCTTCGAGCGCGAGCAGCCCTGAGCCCGGGCCGGCTCTGGACGCCAGGAAGGGCGGAGCACCAGCCCCGCCCTTCCTCGTGCCCGCGAGCGAAACGCTAGCCGGCTCGCTTGGCCTCGCCGCCCAGGCGGTCGGCCTTGCCCTCGGCCTCCAGCCGCTCGTCGCCGGTCAGTTGGCCGAGGCCCTCCTTGACCGAGCCGCCGGCCTGCTGCACGGCGCCCTTCGTCTCGCGCATGGCCTTGGCCTTGTCGGCCTCCGCGCGGCCCTCAGCCTCGACGCGCTCGTTCCCGGTCAGCTTCCCCCAGCCCTCTTTGACGTCGCCCTTCATCTCGTCGATCCGATCGCCCATAATGGTGCCTCCTCCGCGCGTCGTTGCGCGGCTCTTTTTGGTGTCCCCATCAGCGATCAATGCACAGTACGTGCCACAGCGAACGGCGGCGCGCCGGCCGGCGACGCGCGGGGCGGTGGAGGCGCCGCGGGCTACTTCACGTCGAGCAGCTCGACCTCGAAGGTCAGGCGGGCGTTGGGCGGGATGACGCCGCCGGCGCCGCGGGCGCCGTAGCCCAGGTCCGGCGGGATGACGAGCTTGCGCTTGCTGCCGACCTTCATGGTGGCCACGCCCTCGTCCCAGCCCTTGATGACCTGCCCCTGCCCGACGCGGAACTGGAAGGGCTGGCCGCGGTCCAGCGAGCTGTCGAACTTCGTGCCGTTGTCGAGCCAGCCCGTGTAGTGGACCACGGCCGTCTGGCCCGGCCGCGGCATCGGCCCGTTGCCCAGGGTAAGGTCCTCGTACTGGAGCCCGGAAGGGGTCGTCTGCATCGCTCCACCTTTCCCCGCGGCCGTGGACGACGCCCCCGTCGCCGGCGCGCAGGCGCTCATGGCTAGCGCTGCGGCCAGCGCCAATCCCAGACTGAGTCGCATATTCGCTCCGTCCTCGCGCGGCGCGGTCCGCCGGCTGCCCGCGGCGGCCACGCTGTCAGTTCAGTGTACGATATGCCCCTCGCGGCGGGCCGGCCAGGGCAGGCCGCTCCGGCCGTCCGGGGGCGCTAACGGACCGCGCTCCTGGGCACGGCGGCAACGCTAACCGGTGTGCGGCCAGGGCGGGCGCGCTATGATACGCCCTGAGGCGGCGCGGACGGCGCCTGTGAGGGCAGCGCGGCGGGATCCTCTAGCCGGAGCAGGCTGCCAGTCTCGGGGCGGATGCGTGACCGCCCATCCACGGACGCGGCGCGGCAGCCGAGGCGGGGACGCAGCGTGGGATGAGACTGCACGAAACGCGGAGCGCGCCCCGCACCGCTCGCCACAACTTGCCCGCGGAGGTCGCCAGCTTCGTGGGGCGCGAGCGCGAGCTGGCCGAGCTGAAGCGCCTGCTCGGCGGCGCGCGGCTGCTGACGCTGACTGGCCCCGGCGGCTGCGGCAAGACGCGCCTGGCCCTGCGCCTGGCGAGCGATCTGCTGCCCAGCCTCCCGGATGGCGTCTGGCTGGTGGAGCTCGCGCCCCTCGGCGAGTCGGCGCTGGTGCCGCGAGCCCTCGGCGCGGCCCTCGGCGTGCGTGGGACCGCCGGCCGGCCGCTGCTGGCGACGCTAGCGGCGGCCCTGGCCGACCGTCGGCTGCTCCTGGTGCTCGACAACTGCGAGCACCTGCTCGGCGCGGTCGCGCGGCTGGCGGAGACGCTGCTGCGCGCTTGCCCGCAGCTCCGCGTCCTGGCCACGGGGCGGGAACCGCTACGCATCCCCGGCGAGGTGACCTGGCGTGTGCCCCCGCTCGCCCTGCCGCGAGCCGTGGAGGTTCTACCGCTGGAGGCGCTGGGCCAGATCGAGGCCGTCGCGCTGTTCGTCGCCCGCGCCCGCGCCCGTCAGCCGGGCTTCGTGCTGACAGTTGAGAACGCATCTACCGTGGCCGCGATCTGCCGCCGCCTGGAAGGGCTGCCGCTGGGAATCGAGCTGGCCGCGGCACAGGTGGGGGCGTTGGGGCTGGAGCCCCTCGCCGCGCGGCTGGACGACGCGCTGCGGCTGCTCGCGGGCGGTAGCCGCACGTCGCCGCGGCAGCAGACGCTGGCCGCCACGCTGGACTGGAGCCACGCGCTATTGACAGAGGCCGAGCAGGCGCTCTTTCGCCGGCTGGCCGTGTTCGCGGGCAGCTTCGACATCGAAGCGGCGGAAGCCATCTGCGGCGGGGCCGGGCTCGCCTCGGCCGACGTGGTGCTCCTGCTCACCGCGCTAGTGGAGAAATCCCTCGTCGAGCCGCTGGCGCCGGGGGCCGCGCGCTACCGGCAGCTAGAGCCGGTGCGCCAGTACGCCCGGGCGCGCCTGCGACTGCAGGCCGAGGCGGACGCCGTGCAAGAGCGCCACGCCCGGTACTTCCTGGCCCTCGCCGAGAGGGCAGAGCCCTGGCTGATGAGCGCGCGGCGCGGCGACCGGGTCGAGCGTCTGGCGACCGAGCAGGACAACCTACGCGCCGCGCTGGCCTGGGGCCGGCACGGCGGGCAGCCGGGCGCGAGCGAGCTGGGCCTGCGGCTCGCGGCGGCGCTGTTCTGGTTCTGGGTCTTCCGGGGGGACGTCAGCGAGGGCCTGGACTGGCTCGACGCCGCCCTGGCGGCCTGCCCGCGGGCCGCGCCGGCCCACCGCGCCAGGGCGCTCCACGCGGCCGGGGAGCTGGCGTGGCTGCTGGGCCAGCGCGCGGTCGCCCACGACCGGTTGCAGGAGAGCGCCCGCCTCTGGCGGGCGCTCGGGGACAAGCGCGAGCTTGCGTACACCCTGCAAGCGCTGCCGCTGGTCAGCGATGAGACGGCCGCGCGGGACTGGGCCGAGGAGAGCCTGCGCCTGTTCGAGGAAGTCGGCGACCCGTGGGGCGCCGCGCACGCGGTGCTGACGCTCGGCATGCTGGCCCTGGGGCCGGACCATTCGGCGGCGCGGGCACCGCTGGAGGAGGCCCTGGCCCGCTGGCGGGCGCTGGGCGACGAATGGGGCATGGCGCAGGCGCTGAACATCCTCGGCGACCTGGCGCGGAGCCTGGGCGACGTGGCGCTCGCGACGGCGCGCTACGAGGAGAGCCTCGCTCTGCTCCGCAAGCAGGGCCTGAGCGGCACGGTGCCTAGCCTGCTGCACAACCTCGGTTATCTGGCCCTGCGCGGCGGGCAGCCCCAACGTGCCCTGCGGCTGTTCCGCGAGAGCCTGGAGCTGTTCCGCCGCCAGGGCGACCAGCGCGGGGTGGCCGACTGCCTGGACGCCGTGGCTGGGGTGCTGAGTGCGCTCCAGCAGCCGGCACGCGCGGCGCGGCTGCTCGGCGCCGCAGCGGCGCTGCGGGAAGCGATCGGCGCCGTGGTGTGGCCGGCCAACGCGGCCGACTACGCGCGGACGCTCGAGGCGGTCCGGGGGCAGCTCGACCCGGCGGCGCGGGCGGCGGCGTGGGCCGAGGGACGCGGCCTGCCGTTGGAGCGGGCGCTGGCGGAAGCGCTGGCCGCGGCGCCCCCGGGCGGCGGCACGAGTGGCCTGGAGCTGACGCCGCGGGAGCGCGAAGTCGCGGCACTGGTGGCGCAGGGGCTCACCAGCCGCGAGATCGGCGGGGCGCTCGTCATCACGGAAGGCACGGCGCGGCTGCACGTGAAGCACATCATCCGCAAGCTGGGGTTTAGCTCCCGGGCGCAGGTCGCGGCGTGGGCCGTCGCGCAGGGGTTGGCGAGAACGCCTGAAGCGGAGCCGCGGCGCCCGTAGGACCGAGCGGGAGCGCGCCGGGCTGGGGCCCGGCGCGATCCCGCGGCGCGCCCGAAGAATATCCCTCCCCTTCGCGCCCACCTATCCCCTTTGGGGGATGGCATCGCTCGTCCCGCTCCGTACGCTGAGGGCAGCCAGCGCGGGCTGGCAAGACGGAGGAGGGCAGAACGATGGCAACGGCGATCCAGCAGCTCCACGCGAAGAGCCTCGACGTGCCGGACGAAACGCATGCGCGGGCCGACAAAGCGCGCGTCGAGGTCGTCCACCTGGGCGGGACCACCGCGGTCCGCAGCGTCTTCCAGCCGGGCTTCCGCTGGTCGGAGCATATCAAGCCGAGCGTCGGTACCGAGCTGTGCGAGGTCCGGCACGTGGGCTACGTGGTGGCGGGGCGGATCTGCGTGCGGCTGGCCGACGGCACCGAGCGCGAGCTAGTCGCGGGCGACGCCTTCGACGTGCCGGCAGGGCACGACGCGTGGGTGCTTGGCGACGAGCCGTATATCTCGATTGACTTCAGCCCCGCGCAGGAGACCGCGTCCCGCTCGGCGGACGGCGCCGCCTACGTACCGCCCAAGGACCACAAGGTCTTGCTGGAGAACGAGCGCGTGCGCGTCCTCGACGTGCGCATCAAGCCCGGCGCGACGACGGGGATGCACTCGCACCCGCCCTGCGTGGCCTACGCGCTCAGCTCGACGCGGGTGCGCTTCTCCACGCCGGATGGCAGCAGCCGTGAGGTGAAGATGCGCGCGGGCGAGGCGACCTGGTCGGACGGCGGCTGGCACAACGTGGAGAACGTGGGCGCGGCCGACGACTGGGGCATCATCGTCGAGCTGAAGGGATGATCTCGCGGTAGGGGCATGAGGCTCGCCGCGCGAGCCTCATGCCCCTACCACCGCGCCCGGTTGAGCTTAGTACGGTCCGAGCTGCTGCGCGGCGTACTCGGCGAACGAGTTGTCCACGAGCTGGCTGATGTCTACCGCCTGGGGCACGACGCCGTGGCGGACGTAGTACTGCTGGACCTGGTCGTAGGCGAGCGTGTTGAACGCGCCGTCGGGGTTCATGTAGGGCATCACCATGCGGTCGTAGAGGCTCGGGTCCTTCAGCGCGGTCTGGCGCACGAAGAGGTCCACCACTCGGTCGCGGCCGATGTTGCGCGTGAAGGCGTCCAAATAGGCGCGCACGCCGCGCAGGTGGGCGACCATGAAGCGACGCGCCAGGTCCGTCTGGGCCGCGAACGGCTCAGAGTAGGCGAGCACGCCGAGATCGAAGTTCGGCACGGCCTCGTCGCCGCCGCGCAGCCGCACCCCGATCCCCTGCCCGACGACCGTGGTCGGCGCCGGCTCGGCGCCCCAGAAGGCGTCGATGTTGCCGCCGGCCATGCCCGTCGCCTGGTCGGCGAAGCCGAGCGGCACGTACTCCACGTCGTCCTCGCGCAGTCCCGCGTTCTCCAGGAGCTTGGACAACACGTAGTAGCCGGGCGTCGCGTAGAGCGGCGGCTGCGCCGCGATCTTGCGGCCCCGCAGGTCGGCCACGTCGCGCACCTGGCCGCCGTCCACCAGGTCTTTGCGCACGACGAGCGCGAGGTAGCCGTGGCCGGGCGCGAGCGTGCCGCGGTCGCCCACCATCCGGAGGCGGATGCCGCGTAGCACGGCGTTTAGGAGCGCCGCGGTGGGGCCGATACCGCCGACGTCCATCTGGCCGGCCGCCATGCCCGCCTGCAGCTCCGGATTGTCGAGCCGCTGTGGCTGGATCTCGATGCCCACCTCACGGAAGTAGCCCCACTCGTCCGCGATCAGCACGCCGGCGTCGCTCACGAGGTACTGCATGCCAACGCGCACCGGCGTCGCGGCCTGTGCATCCGGCGCGCCGGCGACGGTGGCCGGGGCCGCGACGGTGGCGGCGGCCGTGCCGCCTGGCGCCGCCAGGGCGTGGGGGGCATGGGGCAGGGCGGGGGTGCCGGCGAGCAGCAGCGCCGCCATCAGCAGCCCCCAGCCCAGAGCGCGCCACGCCGAGAACCGCCTGTTCATCCGCATGTCCTGCTCCTCATCTACGGTGATCTTGCCGGTGCAAGCTCAGGCCGGGGCGAGCCCGGCGCCCGTGCCGCTGGTCACGCCGTTGAATACGTCCACCGGCGGCTCGCCGTGCGCCACGCGGGCGAGGTTGGCGAGCGCGCGGTACGCGCCGCGCACGGACGACTCCGCGGTCACGCCGGCCAGGTGCGGCGTCAGGATGATGCGCTCGCAGCCGGATTGCGCTAGCTCCACCAGGGGATCGGTGTCCGGCGCCGGCTCGGTCTCGAAGACGTCCACGGCCGCGCCGGCCAGCAGGCCGTCCGCGACCATCGCGGCGAGCGGGGCCGGATCGACGAGAGGGCCGCGCGCGGCGTTGATGACCAGCGCGGACGGCTTCAGCTTGGCCAGCTCGGCCTCGCCGATCAGGTGGTAGGTGGACTTCTCCAGCGGCACGTGCACGGTCAGGATGTCGGCGCGGGCCAGCAGCTCGTCGAGCGGCGCGAAGCTCACCTGGTAGCGCTGTTCCTCTTCGGGGGTCGGCCGCACGATGTCGTAGTAGATAACCTTCATGTCGAAGCCGATGGCGCGCTTGGCCACCTCGCGACCGATGCGACCGAAGCCGACGATGCCCAGCGTCTTGCCCCACAGCTCGTAGAGGCCCTCGGCCATGAGGCGGTTCTTCTCGGCCTGATAGCGGCCCCCCTTGATGCCCGCGTGGCACGACAGCAGCCGCCGCTGCAGCGCCATCATGACCATGAAGACGTGCTCGGCCACCGAGAGCGCGTTGCCGCCGGGCACGTGGGCCGCCGGGATACCGCGCCGCGCCGTCGCCTCGATGTCCACGCGGTCGAAGCCCGTGCTTGGCACCTGTATGAAGCGCAGGCGGGGGGCAGCGTCGAGCAGGGTGTCGTCCACGGTGAGGCGCGGGGTCGTGAGCAGCAGCTCCGTGTCGGCCAGATAGGGCTTTAGCTCCTCCAGCGGCAGCAGGCCCACGTACGTCATTTCCAGCAGCGAGTCGATGGGCGCGCCGGAGTTCTCGATGCGGTCGCGCAGGTCCACGACGAGCGTCTTCATAAGGGCCGGCCTCCCTCTGCGTTGCTCCGCGGGGCCTATTGTACTCCGTTTACGCGCTGTCGCGTGGCGACTGCTCGACGGGCTATCGGCGGCGAGCGGCCCCGCGCTATACTTGGCCCACGGGCCGGGACCGAACGCGAGGCCGTGGCGGGCCGCGCGGGGGAGCGGCCCTGGTCTCCTCGCACGGCCCCGGCCCTCGTGGGCCATAGCCTGCGCTTGGCCGACATCATAGCTTGACGACGGAGGAAGACGGAGCGTGAGGCACATGACGAGCGCTAAGCTCACGGTAGCCCGGCGCTGGTCCGGCTGGCGCCTCGCCGCGGTGGCCCTGGCGCTCGGCTGGCTTGGGGCGGGCTGCGCGCCGAGCGCCGCACCGACACCCGCGGCGCCGAGCAGCGCCCCGGCGCCAGCGCAGGCCCCGGCCGACCGCCCGGCCGCGGCCGCGCCGACGGCCCAGCCGCAGCCGGTGCGGATGACGGTGAACTGGACGGCGGTGAGCGGGTCCCAGTCGGGCATCTGGATGAGCTACGAGGCGGGGCTGTTCCAGGAGCAGGCGCTCGATGTGGAGCTGGTCAACATCGCCAGCACGTCGCGGGCGATCCAGGCGATGGTGGCCGGCGAGGTGCAGATGGGCAGTCTGGACCCCGCGGCGACCGTCGAGGCCAGCCTGAACGGCGCCGATCTGCGGATGCTCTTCGCGTCGGTCAACCGGCTGGTGTTCTCGATTATGACGCAGCCGACGATCCGCCAGCCGGAGGACTTGCGCGGCAAGACGCTCGGCATCACGCGTATCGGCTCGTCCACGCACACCGCGGCGCTCGTGGCGCTGCAGTTGTGGGGGCTCAAGCCGGACGAGGACGTCTCGCTACGGCAGCTTCAGGAGGTCCCCGCGATCCTGGCCGGCATGCAGGCGGGCCAGATTGACGCTGGGGCCGTGTCGCCGCCGACCAACGCCCGCGCGCGGCAGGCTGGCTACAACGAGCTGATCAACCTCGCCACGCAGGGGCCGGAGTATCCCTCGGTGGCGGTCGGCGGACCAACGGCGTGGATCGACGCCAACCAGGATGCCGTCCGCCGCTTCGCGCGCGCCTACGTGCAGGGCATCCAGCGCTTCAAGCGCGACAAGCCGTGGGCCATCGAGGTGTACCGCAAGTACCTGAAGGTGGACGATCCGGCCGTGCTGGATGACACGTATAACCAGTTCAGCAGCTACATCCCGATGCCGCCCTACGT
>Ga0070741_10017461_pt1 | contig 11783 bp, 11 predicted proteins | sample Coa_R1_4_FD_66440 | JGI IMG/M metagenome (GOLD analysis project Ga0070741, IMG submission 66440) | Surface soil microbial communities from Centralia Pennsylvania, which are recovering from an underground coalmine fire - Coalmine... | ecosystem: Environmental > Terrestrial > Soil > Unclassified ...
CTGCACCCTTGGCGCGGTGTATTCGCGCGGCAGCTGGGTCGCATCGAGCGTGCCGCGCCAGGCGATCATGCCTGAGAATTGCGGCGCCACGTCCGGAAACAGATGACGGCGCACGTTCGACCAGATGCCGTCGGCGCCGATCAGCGCCAGGCCGACTTCGGAGTATCGCGAATTGCCGCGGCGCTGCACCACGGTCAGTCCCTTGGCATGGGCGACCGCATCCTCGAACTGGCAGCCGAGCCGCAAATCGATATCCGGATTTTCGATGACCGCCGATTGCAACGCGGCCTGCAGATCGGCGCGATGCACCACCCAATAGGGCGCGCCGGCGCGCTGCGTGGCGGCTTCGCCGAGCGGCAGGCGAGTGATCTCCCCGCCGGCGCGCGCACTCATGATGTTGATGGAGTCCGGCACCACCGCGCGGCTGCCGAGCCGCTCCTTCAAGCCCAAGCCGATCAGCACGCGCGTCGCATTGGGCGATAGCTGCAGGCCGGCGCCGGTCTCCTCCAGCTTCTCGGCCTTCTCCAGAAGAACAACGCGGAAGCCGCGCGCGGTCAGCGCAAGGGAGGCGGTCATGCCTCCGATCCCGGCACCTGCAATGAAGATGGTGCGTGAGGCCACCTAATACGCTCCAACATTCGCGGTTCCGCCAAGTCGCAGCAAATACCAGGGCGAATGTCAAACCGAACTCAGGCGACGTCCTTCAGCACGCATTCAGGCGGCCTTGCCTCGCCCGCGGCGAGGTCCGGGGCAAACCGGTACAGCGTCGAGCAATAGGGACAGATGATCTCCCTGTCGTTGCCGAGATCGAGGAACACATGGGGATGGTCGAACGGCGGGTTGGCGCCTACGCACATGAATTCGTGCGAGCCGATCTCGATCACGGCCACGCCGGCATCATTGTGGAAGTGCGGAACGATGTTGTCGGCCATCGAATGTCCTTCTAGCGGCAAAAGGGCGGTACAATCTTCAGCCCGGGAACAGGGGCGAAATGCCGCGCAACATAGCGGCGGTTTCACCTGATTCCCAGAGACCTTAGCCGCTACTCTGCAAGTACAAATTCGACACAATCTTGTCGTCTGAGAAGCCCTTCTTTCGTCGGGGACGTTGTGTCGCATTTCCGGCACACTATGTGATAGCGGACTTCAATTTGGGACTTTCGATGAAGCGGCGCGGGGTCTTTTCGGCTTTAGTAGCTGTGGCAGCATGTAGCATCGCCTGCGTCACGCTATGGCCGCGGGCGCGCGAGGCGGGCCGCACGCTCGCCGCGCAGGACGATCCGGCCGCGTTGGCGGACCTGCAGATCAGTTCTGCTATGCGGAACAACCCGGCGCTGGTCACCAACAGCGTCGAAGCCGCGCTCAAAGGCGGCGATGCCGATCTTGCCGGCAGCTTTGTTCAGCTTGCGCGCGACAACAATGTTCCTGTGGATGACGACATGTCGCGCCGCGTCAGCGATGCGGTCAGGGAGGAGAATTCCTCCTCGCATTTCGCCAAACGTTTTGCCACCGGCCTCGTCACCGGCACGGCCGATGATGTCGCTTCTCTCTCCGGCACGATCGCCGGCGACCTCTTCGTGTTCGGCGACATCCGCGACGTGGTGCGCGAGAGCAAGCATCTGGTGATGGGCGAGGACACCGATCGCCTGATCCTCGGGCTTGCCACCGCCGGGTTGGCCGTGACCGCGGCAACCTATGTCTCGGCCGGAGGCGCGACGCCTGTCCGCGCCGGTCTCTCGCTGGTCAAGGATGCGCGCAAGGTCGGCCGGATCGGAGAGAGGCTCGCCGAATGGGCCGGGCGTTCTGCGCGCGAGGTCGTCGACGTGCCGGTGCTGGAAGAGGCAGTGGCGTCGTCGTCGGTGTTGCGGCCCGGCCAGAGCGTGAGCGCGATCTCGGCCGCGTTCCGCGCCGAGAAGGCGGGAGCGCTGGTGCGTCTCGCCAAGGACGTCGGCCGCATCACGGAGAAGGCCGGCACGCGCGGCGCGATGGATACGCTGAAGATCTCGGAAGGTCCGAAGGATGTCGCGCGCGCAGCGCGCCTTGCCGAGGCCAAGGGCGGCCAGACCCGCGCCATCATGAAGGTGCTCGGCCGCGGCGCGCTGCTGCTGGCGACCGGTGCCTTCGAACTCGCGACATGGCTGTTCTCGGCACTGCTGGCGCTGTTCGGCCTGCTGTCGTCGATCAAGGCGGCCACCGAGCGGGCGACCCAGGCCTGGCTCGACCGCAAACGGGCGCGGCGGCTGCGTGCCCTGCAGATGACGGCTGTAGCGGCCGCAGGCTAGTGGTCCGATTCCAACATTCGCATTCCATTCCAGCGAGCACGTTTGCGAATGTTGGAATCAGAGGACCACTAGCAAAATATTGATTCTAGTGGAGCTTTGGATTTGACGTTCGCTTTCCAAATTCCTGTCCAGCAGGGTAGCGAACGTCAAATCCGCTCCACTAGTGCCCACTTTCCGAAGTTCGTGCTACATCGCCGCACTAACGTTCACGAACTTCGGAAAGTCATGGGCACTGGCAAACTTATGATTCTAGTACCGCTTTCGATCTGAAGTCCCTGGATCCGAATGCGCCGCGAGTGAGTCAGGGACTTCAGATCGGCGGTACCAGGCTCATGGCGCTTGCTTCTCCCAAAACGACGGACGGCGCGATGCCGAGCTTCCACAACGGCGCAGTCGAAATCGCCTATCTCGACGAAGGCGAGGGCACGCCGGTCCTGCTCGTGCATGGCTTTGCCTCCACCAAGAACGTGAACTGGGTCTATCCGACCTGGGTCTCGGAATTGAAGAAGAACGGCTATCGCGTCATCGCACTCGACAATCGCGGCCACGGCGAGTCCGCGAAACTCTACGATTCCGCGGACTATTCCATTCCGATCATGGCCGGCGACATCGTCGCGCTGATGGATCATCTCGGCATCGATCGCGCCGACATCATGGGCTATTCGCTGGGCGGCCGGATGACGGCATGGCTCGCGCTGAACCGGCCCGAGCGACTGCGCTCGGCGATCCTCGGCGGCATCGGCATTGCCATGATCGAAGGCGGCGGTCCCGGCGAGAACGTCGCGCGCGCGCTGGAAGCGCCGTCGCTGGAGGATGTCAGCGATCCTACGGGCCGTACGTTCCGCGCCTTTGCCGACCAGACCCGTTCCGACCGGCGCGCGCTCGCCGCCTGTCTGCGCGGTTCGCGCGGCCTGCTGACGAAGGAGGAGGTCGCGCGCATCGCCGTGCCGGTCCTGATCGCGGTCGGGACGAAGGACGAGGTCGCGGGCTCCGCGCACGCGCTCGGAGAAATCATTCCGGGATCGGAAGTGCTTGATATTCCCGATCGCGATCACATGCGCGCGGTCGGCGACAAGGTCTACAAGGCCGGCGTGCTGGATTTCCTGTCACGCCGGAAGTGAATCGTCTTCGGGTTCATCGCCCAAATACTTGCTGATCGCCAGCAGCACCGTGAACGTCGCGATCCAGGCGATGCGCGCGCCGTAGCGGTCGTGCGGTCCGGAGATGACGCCGCAGATCAGGGCATTGCCGAGCAGCGTGAACGTCACCGTCGCCGCCAGCATGGTCAGCTCGTCCGGTCGGCGCCTGAACAGGCCGTAGCCGAACATCGCCACGACAAACGCCATCGATGCCAGCGCCACCGGCACGTGCAGCAGGTTTATCGCGGCAAAGTTGATGTCCCAATGCTGCTGGTGCGCGGCATCCATCGAGCTGGTTTGCGAGGGGATGTAGTATTTGATGATCGCGTAGGTGTGCGGCAGCCAGCCGACGGTGCCTTCGCCGGTCGCCACATGGGTCAGTTGTTGCGCGGTTGCTCTCAGCGCCGCTCCGGCCTGCCAGACCGGATAATCCGCGAGCGCGCCGGTGACGATATGGCCCATCTCGTCGTTGAGGCCTTCGAAGCGGCCGAGCTTGTCGAACATGCTCTGGCCCCACAGGAACTCGTCGGCGGTTGCCGGCAGCTCGTTGCGATAGGGACAAAGCTTCAGCTTTTCGCGCGGGCAATGATCCCTGAGATATTGCGTGACGATACCATCCTGCAGCATGCGTCCGAACGCAACGCCGATGCCGCCCGGCGTCCAGGCGAGTTGTCCCGAGAAGGCGAAGTTTGTGGCGAGCAGCATCAAGGCGCCCGCGACGATGGTCAGGCTGCCCTGGAGAAGGCCGCGCGCGGCAATGGTCTTGCGGAGAAAGGGTCGCGCGATCCATCCCAGGCAGCACAGGCCGAACAGCACGCCAAAGGTGGCGCTATGGGTCGCGGCCGCAAACGCGGTGAAGACGAACAGCAGGCATTTCTCGATTCCCGAGGTCTTGTCGCCGTGCAGGACCAGGATGAACAGCGACAGCACCGACAGGCCGGCGAAAATGTCGGTCAGCAGCAGGCTGGCGAGCCAGGGCAGGGCCGTGGTCAACACCAGCGACAGGCTGATCGCCAGCAACCGGAAGGGCTGCGAGAGCCCGACCACGCGTAGCGTCAATTGCAGGATCCACAGCGTTGCCAGCGCTTGCGCGGCAAGATCGAGCCAGAAATCCGAGCCTTCGCCGAGATGCAGATAGAGGCCGAATACCGTGGAGCGGCTCGGCACCAGATAGCCCTCGTACCAGCGCGCGAGATAGCCGCCGGTGTCCCATTGCAGCAGCGGATAGCCGTTCCACAGCGCCGGCGCGATCAGGAACAGGGGGATCAGGATAGCGGCGATCCAGACCGAAGCCGTGTCGGTCCTGCGCGCGCCAAGGATGCGCGTGTTGATGGGTGTCCCCTCCATGTTCCCGCCAGAATGCCCGGAACCCGAGCGTGGCCGAAATGCACCAATAGTCGCAACGCGCCCGGGTTGATTTCGTCCCTATCCTGCGTCAGTGGTGCCGGCCGCGCCTTTGGAGGGGGACGATCGGTCGAGAATGATTTTCTCTCACGCGGTCCATGAAACGGGCTCATGCGTGCCGCGGGCCCGCTTGAATTTCCGCAAGCACTGACCACGTTTAACGGTCAATGGCATGCCGGCACCTGAGCGTTCACCCTCAGTCTGGCCTGTTAGGACTCTGTCTCATAGCCGTGGTATAAACCCGGTACTCGAGAAATGTGCGGGGAGCGGCACGTGGCGATGCATCAGGTCAATCCGCAAGGCGCAAAACTGGCGGCGCTCGATCCGATCTGGGAGCGGATTCGCAGCGAAGCCGAAGACATCGTGCATCGCGAGCCAGAACTCGCGACCTTCATCTATTCGTCGGTGCTGCATCACAACCGCCTGGAAGATGCGGTGGTGCATCGTCTCGCCGACCGCCTCGATCACGCCGCGCTGTCGGGCGACCTGATCCGGCAGACCTATGACGAGGCGCTGCGCGACCAGCCCGACCTCGGCAACATCTTCCGCGCCGACCTCGTCGCCGTCTACGACCGCGATCCCGCAACCTCGCGCTTCATCGATCCCTTGCTCTATTTCAAGGGCTTCCATGCGCTGCAGACCCATCGTCTGGCGCACTGGCTCTTTCTGAAGGGCCGCAAGGATTTTGCCTATTACCTGCAGAGCCGTTCCTCGGCGGTGTTCCAGACCGACATCAATCCGAACGCGCGGATCGGCCGCGGCATCTTCCTCGATCACGCCACCGGTTTCGTCTGCGGCGAGACCGCCGTCATCGATGACGACGTCTCCATCCTGCACGGCGTGACGCTTGGCGGCACGGGCAAGGAGAACGAGGACCGTCATCCCAAGATCCGCCATGGCGTCATGATCGGGGCGGGCGCGAAGATCCTCGGCAATATCGAGGTCGGTCACTGTGCGCGCATCGCGGCCGGCTCGGTCGTGGTGAAAGCAGTGCCGCACAACGTCACGGTGGCGGGCGTTCCCGCGAAAATCGTCGGCGAGGCCGGCTGCGCCGAGCCGTCGCGCACCATGGATCAGATGATCAACGCGATGGGGCTCTGAGCCCGCTATTGCCAACATGATTTTGCCGTGAGAAGGCCGGCCTCGCGCCGGCCGCGGTTTTTGTTGCGCCGTAAAATCATTGACAAGTCATGGAGTTGCGCAGATTTGTCGGCGCCGGAATTGCGCCGGCGATGCCCTTGCATCGGCCTGTAAGTGAGAGCCAGAGCACTAGTGGAGCGGATTTGACGTTCGCGAAGCAGGTAACCACGCATTCGTAAGCGAACGTCAAATCCAAAGCTCCACTAGAATCAATGATTTGCTAGTGGTCCTTTGATCCTGACATTCGCAAGCATCCCCGTTGCGCGTTCCGTGCGAATGTCAGGATCGGACCACTAGCAGCGAGCGTCAACTCGTCCTAAAACCTGCCGCAACAAAAGGAATGGAGCCCGCCGTGGACGTTCAGGAAGTCAGGAAACTCGACGCCTACCTCAAGCGCCTGTTCGGCAATCCGAAGATCCGGGTGGTGCCGCGGCCGAAGAAGGACGATTCCGCCGAGGTCTATATCGGCGAGGAGTTCATCGGCGTGCTGTTTGTCGACGACGAGGACGACGACCGCTCGTTCCAGTTCCAGATGGCGATCCTCGAGGACGATCTGGTCGAGCAGGAATAGCCTTTCACTTTCCGTGTAGCTGCGCCGTCAGGCGATCCATCGCGCCTGCGACGTCACGCCATTGCGCGAGCCAATCCCTCGGAAACCGAAAGGTGAGATCGGCGCCGTCGATCCGGCGCTCGCTCAGGCACATGCCGGGCGTGGCGGCGTCGCGCGTGCAGCGCGCGGTGAAGGCCGGCGCATTGGCGAGGAACAGGTCCTCGCCGGAATAGGGTGAGCCGTCACGGAAAGCACGTGCCGTGAGCCCGTCCTCGCCCGGCGTCGAGGCCTGCTCGAGATAGCGCGGATAGATGGTGCGCACGCGCATGTCGGGAGCTAGCGTGTCGTGATGGGCGGCGACCGACAGGAAGATGCGGTCGATCGGCTGCGCCTTTTCGTCGACCTCGTCGGCGCTGACATGCCTCTGCGGCTGCGGCGGCTCCAGCGACGGAAAGCTGAAGCCGAGATCGACGCGCTCGGCGGGTCCGGAGTGACGCTGGATCTTCATGCGAATCGCGGCCGACGGCACGTTGAACAGCGTGCCGCCGATGCTGACCGGCAGCCGCTCCGGCGCGCCGGAGCTCTCCGTGCTCCAGGTCGGCCACAACAGATAGGCCACAATGGTGATCGCGCCGGCGCCGACGACGGCGGCCAGCGCAATCGGCAGCATGTGACCGGCTCTGTGCCAGTCGAATGAAGCAAGCCGCGGGAGAGAAAATACCGACATGGTTGACATCGCGAGTGGGCGTCGAATCACCGTCGAATATGCCACGCGCGGGCTTTTTTCCGCAGCGCTGCACCGCATGCGCAAGCGCACATTCCGCCCTCTCGCGTTAACCTTTAATTAAGGATGATGTGGCGGCGCGCGGCCGATTTTGCGAAGGGAGTGCGCGTCCCCGGTCAGTTGCGGAAGAGTCCAGATGTCGCCCGATGCGTTGAATTCGTTGTTCGCCCTCTGCATCGGCTTCTCGCTCGCCGGCGCGCTCACCAGCGGATTTCAGGCCTTCGCACAGCGTCAGGCCGGCTTCGGCCTGTTGCAGGAAGGCGTCGTGCCGCAGCGCTTCGCCGCCGTTCCGTTCCTCGTTTTCGCCGCACCCTTCATCATCATGCGCAATACGCTGCGCGGTGCGAGGATCGAGCGCCGCCGCTTCGAGTTCGTGATGATGGCGACCATCATTGCGGGCTTCTGGAGCATGATGAGCGGGACCTTCTTCCTGATGACGCTGCGCGCCGCCGGGGTGCTGGCCTAATCATTTCCGCTGTGCCAAGGTTTTCCCGAAGAGGAGACTAGTGCGGTGGATTTGACATTCGCTTCATCTTCACCGCGAATTCTCCAAGCGAATGTCAAATCCAAAACCGCACTAGCGTAAATATCCTTGCTAGTGTCCCTTCGTTCTGACATTCGTAAACAAAATCGCGGCGTAAGAACGATACGAATGTCAGAACGGGGACACTAGGATGGCAATCTACGAACTGGACGGGCAGGGGCCCGATCTTCCCGCCGGCGGCGATTATTTCATCGCCGAGACCGCGACTGTGATCGGCAAGGTGCGCCTGAAGAGCGGAGCCAGCGTCTGGTTCGGCGCGGTGCTGCGCGGCGACAATGAATGGATCGAGCTCGGCGAGGGCTCCAACATCCAGGACAATTGCACCTGCCACACCGATGCCGGCTTTCCGCTCGCCATCGGAAAGAACTGCACCGTCGGTCATAACGCCATTCTCCATGGCTGCACCGTCGAGGACGGCGCGCTGATCGGCATGGGCGCGATCGTGCTGAACGGCGCGAGGATCGGCCGGGGCAGCATCGTCGGCGCCAATTCGGTGGTCACGACAGGCAAGCAGTTCCCGGAAAACTCGCTGATCCTCGGTTCGCCGGCGCGGGTGATCCGTGCGCTCGAGCCCCATCAGATTTCGACCGTGGACGCGGAACATTACCAGGAGAGAGGCCCGCTCTACAGGAAGGGCCTGAAGAGGATCGGCTAGCGGCGGCGCCCGCTGTCATTGCCGGCCCTGCGCCTTTACGGCATCCCACCAAGGGCAGACGCCTTTGACGCGCGCGTAATTGCCGTCGATCACCTGAACCGGCGCCCGCCTCTGCTGGTTCTGCGCATCATGCCGCGCCTCGGCAGGCGGATCCTCGCCGCCAACAGCGCGGAACAGCCCGTCGTGGCCCCAAAAACTCGCCAGCGTGTCCACCTCGTGCGGCTGCCACGTGGCGTCGTCGACGTCGCGGCCGCCCCAGCCATATTCGACAAAAAACTCCGACGGCGTTCGCATGTAGAAGGACGTGATGAAATCGTTGCTGTGTCGACCAAGCGTGGCGACGATCTTTTCGCGATCCATCTGTGCCAGGTCATAACCCTGGCCGACGTCGTCGAGCGAATAGAGCTCGACCATCAGGTGGTTGAGAACATTCACCGGCGCCTCGACGAGGGCGATGCTGTGGTGCCGCGGATTGACGTGCAGGAAATACGCCTTGATCGGTGCGAGCGAATAATCGCTGATGCGAAAGCCGAGCAGGTCGCGGTAGAACGCCAATCCGCCTTCGATGTCCTGCACCGTGACGAGAACATGTCCCATCCCGAGCGGGCCTGCGCGAAATCCCGAAATCAGGCGACTCGGGCGAAACGGCGTGTCGGCAACCGCGGCGCCATGAAACGCTTCCAGACGATTGCCGGCCGGATCGTGGAACGAGATCAGGCCGGACACAAAGCGCTGGTCCGCAAGCGCAGCCGGCTCGCGCTGCACGGCAACGCCGGCCCGCTCCAGCCTTGCAGCGAGAGCCTCCAGCGCCGTGGCGTCCGCGACCTCCCAGCCAAAATAGTTCGTACCGCCGGGCAAGGCGCCGTCGAGCACAAGGCGCTGCTTTCGGTCATCCATGCGGAAGGCGCGCGTGCGGCCGCCGCGATCGACCGCTTCCATACCAAGGCCCTTCGTCGCCAAGGCCGTCCAGTCGTCGAGTTTCGCGGTGCCTACTCCGAGATAGCCGAATGCCCGGATTTCCATGATCTTCCTCCGCTTGAGGGGAAAACCTTATCAGGATCCGGTAACGCTTGAAGGAGTTTCTCGCGCGACCGGAATCGCGGTGCTCAGATCACCTTCTCCTGCCGCATGGTCCTGACCTCGTCCGCGGTGCAGCCGAGCCATTCGCCATAGATCGCTTCGCAGTCCGCGCCGAGAACCGGCGAAGATTTCAACGGGACCTTGGTGTCCGACATCCGCAGCGGCCAGCCCGCCACGATGACGGGCCCGCGCACCGGATGGTCGATGGTCTGCATGATCCCGCGCTTGTGCAGATCCGGATCGTGCATGAGTTCGAGCGTCGTCATCACGGCGCCGCAGGGAACGCCCGCGCCGGCGATGATCCGCGTCACCTCCTGCTTGGTGTGTTTCGACGTCCATTCGGTGATGGCCGCGTCCACCGCCTCGCGGTTCTCGAAACGGGTGGGGCCGTCCTTCATGCGGGGATCGTTCAGCAGGTCCTCGCGGCCGATCGCCTTCAGCAAGCGAGTCCAATGCTCCGGATTGCCGCGCGAGGCAAAGATGTAGCAGAGATCGTCGAGTCCCCCCGGCGCGCACTTGTAGAGGCCACCGGGCGCGGTGCCGTAGACACCGTTGCCGCCACGCGGCAGCTGGTCCTTGCGCGCGGCCTGGCGGCTCATCGGCGTGCGGCAATAGTTAAGCATCGCGTCGCGCATCGCGATCTGGATGTGCTGGCCGCGGCCGGTCGTCATGCGCTGATAGAGCGCGGCGAGGATGCCCATGGCGCACAGCATGCCGGTGCCGGTATCGCCGACGGTCGATCCCGGCCGGACCGGCGGCTGATCGGGAAAGCCGTTGATCCCCATGGTGCCGCCCATCGCCTGGGCGATCATGTCGAAGGCCAGATAGTTCGCGTGCTCGCTCTCCGGCGCGAAGCCCTTGACCTGGGCGAAGATCAGCCGCGGATTGATCGCGCTCAGCCGCGGATAGTCGAAGCCGAGCCGCGCGAAGGTCCCTGGCGCCATGTTCTCGATCAGAATATCCGCCTTGGCGATCATTCGCCGCAGCAGTTCCTTGCCCGCCTCGCTCTTGAGGTTGCAGGTCACGCTGCGCTTGTTGAGATTGTAGTAGATGAAATAGGTGGAATCGGCGTCGGGACGATCGCTCATTCCCCAGCGCCCCGGCTCGCCGCGATTGGGCTCTTCCACCTTGACGACATCGGCGCCGAACCAGGCGAGCGCCTCGGTGCAGGACGGCCCCGCCTCGAACTGAGTGAGGTCGAGCACCTTGATGCCCTTCAACGCCGGCTGGGACGTCGTCGCGACGTCCGGACGCGTTACGTGTTCCTGCATGGCGAACTCCCAATATGGCGCCGCGGACAATCGTCGCGGCTATGTGTCACTTAGCTATGCCAGGCGAACTCCTGCGCCTTGCGGGTCGATCCCTGCGAGAGCACGACGTTCACCAAAGCGGGGCCGTCAAATTTCATCGCCTCGTCGAGGGCGCCGCGAATATCCTTCGGGTTTTCGACGAACAATCCCTTGCCGCCGAAGGACTCCATCACCCGATCGTAGCGCGCGCCATAGATCAGCGCGTTGGGCTTGAGCCTGAACATCGGATCGTCCGGGATCTGCGGCATGCCGGGGCCGATGCCGCCATTGTTCAGGACGACGATCTTGGCCGGGAGGCTGTAGCGCACCAGCGTCTCCATCTCCATGCCGGAAAAGCCGATCGCCGAGTCGCCCGAGAGATGGATCACCGGCCGGTCGGGATGCGCCACGCAGGCGGCAATGGCCTGGCCGAGGCCGACGCCCATCGTGCCGTAGGTGCCGGCATTGAGGCAGGAGCGGGCATTGAAGCTCGGCAATTGCGTCAGACCGATGTCCATGGTGCCGGCGCCCTCGGCGCTCAGGATCGCATTCCGCGGCATCCAGGCGGCGACGTCGCGCAGCGCGCGGTAGTAGCCGGCCGGCGCGGACTCGTCCTGGACCTGCGGCCGGATTGTCGTGGCGTTGTCGGCGGTCTTCTTGGCAATCGCCTGCCGCCACGGCGAATCCTTGGCATGGAACCATTGACGCTTGTCCAGCGCCTTGTTGAGTTGGCTGACGATGGCCTTGCCGTCGCCGACCAGCGCCACTTCCGTCGCCTTGTTGTGGCCGATCTCCTCGGGGGCGATGTCGAGCTGGATGACCTTGACGTCCTTCGCAAAGCGCGGCGGCAGGCCGAAATGAAAGATCCAGTTGAACCGCGCGCCCATCAGGAAGATCACGTCGGCCTGCTGCAGCGC
>Ga0070741_10017462_pt1 | contig 11783 bp, 13 predicted proteins | sample Coa_R1_4_FD_66440 | JGI IMG/M metagenome (GOLD analysis project Ga0070741, IMG submission 66440) | Surface soil microbial communities from Centralia Pennsylvania, which are recovering from an underground coalmine fire - Coalmine... | ecosystem: Environmental > Terrestrial > Soil > Unclassified ...
ATGATCTGGGTTACTTCGATTTGGAGACCAGAGTCTTGGAACCGCTCGAAAATCCATTCGGCCCAAAAGTGTTACCCATGTGACCGGTACATTCTGTAACCCATGTCTCCGGGCTGGACCATCGGGGAAATGGTGGGCGCTATAGGATTCGAACCTATGACTTCCACCGTGTGAAGATGGCACTCTACCGCTGAGTTAAGCGCCCAACTCAGTGCTGCCTATAGATTGCCATCCCGTCAAGCAAATTGTCCAACCAATGCCATCTATGGTTTGCCGAACTGCCGGCTGTGGTTGTTATACTGTTGGGCCATGGACGTCGAGCGGGTCATAGCCGACATTGAAGAATTAGAGCGTCTCTTTGAGGCGGCGGACATACGTCCGCTGACCGCAAACGATGTCTCGGCTGCCAACCGACGCCATGATGAAAAGCTCGCCAATAGCCCGTGGTTCAAGCTGTGGCAGAGCTATGGGGTTTGCTGCCGGACTCAATCGCCTTCGCTGCAGCTGCCGGGCACCGATCGCTGACCTATCCCTGGGCCACGAAATCCTGTAGCGCCTTCGTATCGAAGAAAATTTTCGATGAATTGATCTTCTCGCCGCTCACCGTCAGAATCTCAGCCACGTCGCAAACTCCCTGGTTCCCTTTGGGTGAGCGCAGGTGGTATCGCGCCAAGGCGCATGCGGAATTACCGTCCACGATCAGCTGTGTGACTTTTACGGAAGTAGTCAGGCGGAAGAAGCGGCCTGCCCCTTCAACGTATGCGGCTTTCCCATGCGCAACCTTATCGAGATTCGAGCTGACGAAAGTAAAATCATCGGCAATATAGGATTCCCACCCTCCGCCATGGATCGCAGAAAAATACTTCTCAACAACTTCCCGGGCTGACATGATGACAATTCTCCCAAAGCCGAGTGGCGCGGTTCCAAGCACGCTTGAGGAACTCTGGTTCCCCAAAGAATTCGCGAACTATCGGTACTCGCCTTCGATGATCTGAGGGTTCGCGGGCGTTTGTTCGTCGACAGATTTCTGCCGTGATTTTCGAAAGACGTTGGTAACCGCGAGCGTCCAGAACGGCACGAGATCGACTCCCGGGATCAGTTCGGCAGCAAACGCGGGCAGGAACTCCCAATGCCATCCAAGCAAACGGACCAACATGGCGCCAATGCACAGGTCGAGGACGTCGTCAGCAGGAGACAACGCGCCCTCGCCAAATAATGGGAAAACAAAGATTTGCAGCGCATCGGCAGCCACGGCGATAAACATCGCTGATCGGAAACGCCAGCGGTCGGAGGAGATAAGGCTTTCTAACATGCAGGCTCGATCTGTTGGATGCACTAGTTACAACAGGCAATCTTACCTGAGCTTAGCCGCATCCGAAGATAGCTTATGATTTCCGGTCACCGAAACCCTGGTCCCTTTCCCGAACCGCAACCAGTCCCTAAGCCAGAGCCCGAACCAGAGCCGGGCTCCGACCCGGACATTTTTCCTCCAGGTGAGCCCCGGCCCGATGTGGTACCTCAGCCGATGCCTGTGCCTGAGCCGATGCCAATGTAGTCTGCGTGGGTCGTCGTTCATTCGAGGGCCAGCGGGCTGGTTTATTCAATTTCCGTAAGCCTGAATCTTCATTGCTTTCGGGAACCCTGTTCTCTGCCCATCGTGGTAGGCTACGTTCTGGCCGGAGTGGGTCGGGCTCAAGCACTGCTCTGCCTACCCGGCTGTAGTTTCCCCGGTCGTAGTTGCTAAGTCTGCTATCAGGTTACCTTCAGTTCTAAATGTGGAAGAAGAGCAAACCCGCAGCTCCGCCGGTAAGTACTTCAAATCAGGAGACATCCGGCCAGGAAAGTTCATCAGAAGAGATGCAACTTTCCGACTCGAAGCGGGTTAATTCCAGTGTGAGCAGCGTGGCACTCAATTACGGGTTGCCTGCGATCAGCATGCGTTCCACGGCTGCTGTCGCCGATCCGGTTGCTGGCGAGTTGACTGACGCTGAAGTCATGCTTCGCGTTAAGGCCGGGGACGATTCCGCATTTAACTATTTGATACAGAAGTATCGGAGGCCGATCATAAATTTTATGTACCGGATGGCACATAATCCGGCGGCTGCCGAGGACCTGGCGCAGGAAGTTTTCCTGCGCGTATACCGGTCGCGATCGAGCTATGAGGCGAGCGCGAAGTTCACGACCTGGCTGTATCGGATTGCGACGAACCTTGGAATGAATTACGTGCGGGATACGCGGCACGAGCGTCCCGAGAACACAATGAATTTAGATGTCGCGGACGCGGAGACCGGACAAGCGCCAGATTTGGCGGACAAGGCTCCGAACATCGAAGAAAAGATTCTGCGCCGGGAGCGGTTGAAGGCGATTCGGGAAAAAGTTGAGGCGCTGCCGGAAAGGCAGAAAATGGCAGTGCTGATGCACAAGTATCAGCAGATGGATTACCGCCAGATTGCAGAAGTTTTGAAGTTAAGCGAATCAGCCACGAAGTCGCTGCTGTTTCGGGCATATGAAACGTTACGGCAGCAGTTGAAAGAATTTGTATAGCCGGACGAGAGTGTCCCGGCCACACGGTTTAATTTTGGCGAAGGGAAACAAACATGAAGTGCAATGAAATTCGCGAACAGCTTCCGGATCTGGCCGCCGGACTTGTCGCTGGCGAGCCAGAGGTCAACGAGCATCTGCGTTCTTGCGCAGAGTGCGCGCGAAACTTTGCGGAGTTCCAGAAGACGATGGCTCTCCTCGATGAATGGCAGGCGCTTGAACCGTCCCCATACTTTGACACGCGGCTGCAAGCTCGCTTGCGCGAGGAAATGGCGGAACGGCCGAAGCCGACCTTCGGATGGCTGCGGCGTCCTGCGCTGGCTGCGGGATTGGCAGCCGTTGTAGCGGTTGGGGCGGTAGTGTTCCGGGTGGAGGAACCGAAGGCGCACAAAGTCAATCAGATTGCAGCCGTAACCTCCGCTGAGCCGGGCACAGCAGTTGGCGACCTGCAGGCGCTCGATACCAATCAGGATGTTTACGCGGACTCAGACTTAATGGATGATTTGCAACCACAGCAGGACGAAAGCGCAAATCCGTAATTGGCTGGTTGATAGTTCCGGGGACAAAGGGGATGAAAGTAAAGGCACATTTCTGGCGGGCGTTCGCGATGACCAGCATGACTCTGGCCCTTGCGACTGCACCGTGCCTTGCTCAGAACCAGCACCAGAGCGCGCCCCCGAATCGGCCGGCTCCGCAACCCCGGTACCAGGCTCCGCAACCCAGGTATCAGGCTCCGCAGCGACCGTCCTATCGAGTTCAGGAACGGAATAACGTTCCACGTCCTTACCAACAGCCGAACCAGGGCCGGCGTGCAGGACAGTGGCTGGAACAACATCGCCAGATGCCCATTGATCAGCAGCGACGAGCGCTCCAGAGCGATCCTAATTTCCGCCGCTTGACGCCACAACGGCAACAACAGCTTGAACAGCGCCTCCAGCACTTTGACAGCCTGCCTCCGGACCGGCAGCAACAGATGCTGCAGCACATGCAAACATGGCAAAGGTTAACAAGTTCCCAGCGACAACAATTCCGCTCGATGGATTCGCAGTTTCACAGCCTTCCTCCGGAGCGGCAACACGCTGTAAGAAACGCAATTCAGAGTTTGCGAGCGATGCCACCCGATGCTAGAGAGCGGGCGATTCAGGAGGGACGCTTCAACAATTTCTCACCGCAGGAGCGGCAGATCCTGAACAACGCCGCTCGCCTTCCCCTCGCGCCGGCTGAAACAAATCGCGAGCAGTCGCCAATGGGCCCGGGGCGGTACATTCCACGACCCCCACACTAGCGCTTGAATGGGTGTAAATAACGGCTGGAATCCCGCGACTCCTGCTACACTGCTTAACATTCTTTCCCAAGGCCGTCTGATTCCAGGCTGCACCTGCGGCGAGAATCAGGACTTCTGAAAACAGCCGCGCATGTTGAGCAGTAGCACAGCAAAAATTGCTTTTGCGATCGCGATCGGTTTGCTGCTCGTTTGCGCTCTGCTTGTTTACAGCACCCTCAGTAATTTCACCAAAAGCGAACGGGCCGTCGAGCACAGCCAGAGAGTGCGAGAGCTGCTTGGCGAAACCGAGTCTGAGATTGCAACGGCGGCCCGTCTGCGGCTGATCTACGTTTTGAATGGTGAGAGCGAATCCTATGCTCAGTACGAGCAGAGCGTTTCGCAAATTCCTATCGTGCTCAAGGAACTGCGACGGACTACTGCGGACAATCCTGTTCAGCAGACAAATTGTGATCGGCTTGAAGCGGCTGTGAATACGCGCATTCAACTTTGGGAGAGATCTGTGGCTTTACGGCGCAGCGGAGCGCCCGAACCCGCCGGCCAGCCGCAGATGACGCGCCAGAGTCTTGAGTTTGCCAACGACATTGTGGCGGTCACTCACGCCATGGGCGGCGAAGAAAGCCGACTGTTAAAAGCTCGGACTCAATCAGCCCACCTGCACTTTGTCTGGGCGGTGGCGGTCATCGTAGTAACTTTTACCGCCGCGGTGTTGCTGTTGCTTTGGCAGTACAAGCTTCTACGCAGCGAACTACGAGCCCGCGAGCAAGCTGAGGCGGCGGCAGTCGATTCGGAACAAAAAGCACATCAGGCGGAACGTGCGGCGCTGGCGAGCCGTGCAGCAATCGGCCAATTGAGCGCACGTCTGCTGAAGTTGCAAGACGATGAACGGCGCAGGTTCTCGCGCGAACTGCACGACAGCATCGGCCAATATCTCGCAGCAACCAAGATGATGCTGTCGACCTTAGAGAGTAACCATGAAAATGATTCCCGCTATGCCGAATGCGTGAAGTTGCTCGATCAGTCGATCAAAGAAATCCGGACGCTGTCGCACCTTCTGCACCCTCCCGGCCTCGACGAAGCGGGATTTTCAGCGGCGGCAAAGTGGTACGCAGAGGAATTCGGAAAACGAAGCGGGCTGGAGTTGAAGCTGGACATTCCGGAACTTCCGGAGCGGCTGGCTCCGGTGCTCGAACTCGCGCTATTCCGAGTATTGCAGGAGAGCCTTACCAACATACATCGGCACGCCAAAAGCAAGTCGGCAGATGTTTCCTTTCAGGTGATCGCTGGCCACGCTACCCTGTCCATTGCCGACCATGGGCGCGGAATTCCGGATGAAGTGCTTAATCGCTTTCGAGTCGCAGGAACATCTGGCGTTGGCCTAGGTGGCATGCGGGAACGGGTGCGCGAACTGGGCGGAAGGTTCGAGGTGGAATCGTGCGCTCAGGGCACCTGTGTGCGAGTGACAGTTCCTCTTAAGCAATTCGACAAGAGTGCAGCGCCTGAGGCGCGCGCATTCACGCGTGCACCACAGGCTTTTGCCGCGGACCGAAAAAGTTGAAGCCCTTCTTCGTGGCAGCACCTTCCTGATCCCGAGAAACATTAACTACAAAGATACGAAGGATTTTTATTTCCTCAATAAATTTCTGACTACGAACGCCAGATTCGCTGGCCGCTCGGCCAAACGCCGCATCAAGTACGGATACCATTCGGTCCCGAAAGGAACATACACTCTCATCCGCCAGCCTTCGCGTACGAGCGATCGCTGAAGGTCTCGCCGGATTCCGTATAACATCTGAAACTCAAAAGAATCGCGTGGGATTCGCTCACGGATGGCGAATGCTTGTGCTTCGCGGATGATTTTTTCGTCGTGAGTCGCGAGGCCATGATAAATACCGCTCTTCAGCAGGACTTTCATCAGCTTCAGGTAATTCGCATCGACTTCGGATTTTTGCTGATAGGCGAGTTCTGGCGGCTCCTTGTATGCGCCTTTACAAAGGCGTATGCGGATACCATCAGAAACAAGTTGGGTAATGTCGTTCTCAGATCGACGCATGTAGCTTTGGATAACCGCCCCTATGCATCCCTGGTTTTCTGGGATGCGATGAAGCTCGCAAACGAGATTGAGCGTGCGTTGCGTGTATGTCGAACCCTCCATATCGACTCGGATGAAATTCTTGGGGCTTAGTGACGCCGCCTTGGCAACTAGTCCGGCCACGTGAGCGCGCGCAAGTTGAGGATCGACGTCGATTCCCATGTGAGTGAGTTTCAAGCTGACATTTGCGCTCACGCCACGCGCTGAAATTTCTGAGAGGAGTTGATCGTACAAGCGGGCGCTATGACGAGCTTCTTCTGCGGTGCTGACGTTTTCTCCAAGGTTGTCGACTGAGACGCTGAGCCCAGCCTGGTTCAGTGCAGTGGTGATGCGGAGCGCGTCTTCAATTTGCGTTCCAGCGACGAACCGGCCGGAAATGCGTTGACCGAGAGATGATTTTTCGGCGAGAGCACGCAGGCTGCGGCTCTCGGAAAGGGAGATCAGTGCTGCTCTCAACACGATCGGCCCAGGGCCAAAGAATCTTTTGTTTGCCTCTTCGGCGAGATCACAGGAAGTTGTAACACATTGCTAGCTGCACTTCGAGAATGTGCTTATACAGGTTCCCCAGTAATTAGCAGTTCAGAATGGCAGAGTGATGACAGAGAGAGCAGCATTGCTCTAAGTTTGAAAGATGACTAAGACTGATCCTGAGATTTCTCTGGGGTATTCCGCCGTGCCCCAGGGATGCCTGGCAGCGGTGGTCACGTTTTTGGAGATGACCGCGGAGCCAGAACCAAAATCGCCGCCAAAGTTCCCCGCGGGCTATGAGCTAGCTGAACTTAATAGATTTGACATTTCGGGTTATCGAGCGCTGTTCCGAAAAATCGGCCAAGACTGGCTTTGGCACTCTCGATTGACGATGAGCGATGAAGAACTGCGGCAAATTTTAAGTGATCCATTAGACGAGATATTCGCTTTGCGGCACGCGGGGGAAAACGTCGGACTAGTGGAACTCGACTTCCGCCACAGAGGAGAATGTGAGCTCGCCTTTTTGGGGCTTATCTCCCAGGAAATCGGCAAAGGATTGGGACGAGCGCTGATGAACGCGGCGATTGAACGCGCATGGAAAAAGCCGATTCGGCGCTTTTGGGTACACACCTGCACCCTCGATCATCCGGCGGCGCTTGAGTTTTACATCAGGTCAGGGTTCCAACCGTATGCATTCCAGGTTGAAGTGCAGCGCGACCCGCGCTTGACCGGGCACTTGCCGCGCGAAGCAGCGCCGAATGTACCGATCATTAAATAGAAAAGCGGTGAATAGGAAGGGGTTTATTTCGTGCCGTGTTCTTCGAGAAACTTTTCGACTTCGAGCGCGGCCATGCATCCTGATCCCGCTGCGGTGATCGCCTGTCGATAGCGGCGGTCCTGCACGTCTCCGCAGGCGTAAACGCCCGGAACTTTCGTGAAAACATAATTTGTGGTTTTCAAGTAGCCGTCCTGATCCATATCGAGTTGGCCATCGAAGATTTTCGCGTTTGGAATGTGCCCAATCCCAAGAAACATCGCGCTGACAGGTAGCTCCCAGGCTTTGCCGTTATTCACATTGCGAAGCGCGAGCCCAGTAACCTCTTTCTTAGACGGATCATTCACCTCTTCAACCACAGTGCCCGTGATGAAATTAATTTTGGGGTGCTGCTGCGCGCGTTCTAACATGATTTTCGACGCGCGAAATTCGTCTCGGCGATGGATCAGCGAAACTTTGGTTGCGAATCGAGTCAGGAAAAGTGCTTCTTCCATCGCCGAGTCGCCGCCGCCGATCACGGCAATGTCTTTACCAGAAAAAAAGAAGCCATCACAGGTCGCGCAGGAAGATACTCCGTGCCCAATCAAAGCCTGCTCGCTTGGGAGCCCAAGCCATCGCGCCGAAGCTCCACTGGCGATTATCAAGGTGCGCGTTTGCACCGTCTCCCTGCCGACCTGCAAGGTGAATGGGGCCTTGCTGAGGTCAGCAGAGGTGACATGTGCGAGTTGGTATTCGGCACCAAAGCGTTCCGCCTGGCGGCGCATGTTTGCGATCAATTCGGGGCCCTGAATTCCTTCAGGAAATCCGGGGAAGTTTTCCACCAACGTGGTGAGCGAAAGCTGGCCGCCGGGCTCGTGGCCTTCGAGTACCAGCGGTTGCAGATTCGCCCGTGCGCTATAGAGCGCGGCTGTATGGCCAGCACAACCTGATCCGATGATTACAACGTTGCGTATTGCCATTGGAGTGGATTAGATTACCAAAACGAAAAATTGGTCGCAGGGGCCTAAACTCATGGATGATGCGGCGCGCTGGCGCTCTTGCGATGGCTGGTTGCGCTCATCTTTTCTAGTTCTTCGGGTATTAGCTTTCTCGTCTCCAGGATCCCGCGATAATCAGACAGGATCGACGAAGCGGAAGCAAAGAGCGGCTCATAGGCGCTCTGGTCCACCGGTGGGCCGCCATTCGTCCCCGAGCAACGCGCCAGCACCACCGATGATTTGCCGAACCTTTCAAGCTTAACTCGGCCTGCCGGGGTTGATGTCGAAAGCATCGCCGCTGGCGTGGTCACGGATGAAGCTCGTGATTCGATCGAAAGCTCCAAAAGGTCTTTCGGGTCACGCACGCGAAATACCAGGGTTTCGACCATTTCCTCAGCGTCGCGGCTGAAGGAATATTGCACTGTCGAAAATGGCGTCGTGCCAGAAAAATCGTGGCGAATGCGGACAAATTGCGCCGAGGCTGAGGTCGACGAATTGTGCACAGCCGAATTTCCTGATGGAGCCATACCGGCCGCTGCCAATGGGTTTGCATTCTGGTCGAGAATGGAACGGCCGCGGTCTACTTCGAAATCGGGGCTGAACGAAGGACGGTGTTGAACTTGCGCCAGCGCCGACGAAATCTCCTGCTGCTCCTGCTGCGAGGGAGTGCAAACGTTCAGCACGTTCACTTTTACCTGCGGCTTTTGCTGCTGCCCAGCTTCCTGGGCCCGGCAATTTACGCCCATTAATATGATCAGGACAGAAAGAAGAACTTTCGCATTCACAGCGAGCATTCTAGCAGTAGAAAATCGATGCCCCGGTATCATCTTTGGTTTCGTGAGGATCCGAGTTGACTCCCAGAACTGCCTGTTTCAAAGCGGCAACTTTGGCCATCGGCTTCCATCTATAATTCAGGCGAAGCCGCATGCAAACCCGCCTTTTACGCGCGCGACTTTGGCTTGAGCACAACGGCTTATTGCCGCGCGGAAAGCTCTCGTTTTTTGCTTTATATGTGCTCGGGCTGGACCTCCTGCTGCTCGTCATCCAGGCGGTTGCCAGGGCCCTGCACAGCGGATATGCCGCCTCTCTCACCGGCTGGATTATTTTTTTGACAATTCTTACTCTCGCGCTGCTGGTTTTGCTCGCGGCGCGCTGGGCTTCGGCCCACCTGCTGTGGAAAATGCGCAGCCGGTTGGTAATGACCTACGCATTCATCGGGGTCATACCACTCTTCTTGTTGGTCCTGCTTGCTGGCCTCGCATTTTACCTTTTCTCGATGCAGTTCGCCGCTTACATATTCACGGCCAGGTTGGATTCCGATCTTCGCAGTCTCGAGGTAAGCAACGCGCGTGTTGCAAACCAAATTGCCATGAACGTGAATGTCGGGCGAACGGACTACCTATCGCTTGCTGACGGCTTACGAGCGCGAGCCAACCACGATGTGTTCGCCTGGCTCAATGGCCAGCTCATTTTGAGCAGCTCGCGAACCGACACGCCGGCGCTCCCTTCAGGTGTGCAACAGGACGTAACGCGGATAATCGAGGACCGAGGCAGGATCTATCTACGATCTGTGACCAGCATTCCCACCAGCAAGGGCACACTGACCGTGACCTGCAGCAGGCCTGTGGACGAGCGACTGTTGGCAGGATTGGGAGGCGATCTAGGCGAAATCACATGGTTCAGGTCTGAAACTGATACCCGAGGTTCTATACCTGTTTATAGTGCGGGCAACATACCACCACCCCGGCGAGCGCTCGATTTTCTGAGGGTCGACTCCGGCACAGATATTTCCGTGGTCGACTGGAAGACGGGTGGGGATTTGGATCCGGCAAAAGTCAGCGTGCGGACTCGTCTTTCGAAGCTGTATGACCTGACGTTTTCATCGCTCGGCAGCTTCGGGTCGACAATCGAATTCATTCTTTTCGTGCTGCTGCTTGTATTTGTTCTATTCGAAGCCGCAGCCTGGTGGGTCGGCTCGCGCTTATCGGGAACGATAACTCGCGCGGTCGGCCAACTCTACCTTGCAACTACCCACGTGAATCGTGGAGATTTCAGCCATCGCATCCCGGTCACTTCAGACGATCAACTCGCGGCACTCGCAAATTCTTTCAATTCGATGACCGCTTCCATTGAGAAGCTGGTTCTCGAGCAAAAAGAAAAACAGCGGCTGCAGAACGAAATTACGATCGCGCAGGAAGTGCAGGCGCAACTGTTTCCCCGGCACATTGCGCAGCTACCTAGCCTGGAAGTACACGGGTTCTGTCGTCCGGCACGCAGCGTGAGCGGGGACTACTATGACTTTCTGTCTCTCGGGCCCGAGCGCCTGCTGCTCGCTGTAGGAGATGTAAGCGGGAAGGGAATTTCCGCTGCGTTGCTGATGGCTACCATACATTCCGCCGTGCGTGCTTATTCGATCGAGGGCATTCCCGCGCTACGCGAGGCGCAGGCGGTTGGAGCAGGGCCGTCGCTGGTTTCGAAAGCAGCGCCAACTCTTCCTGGCGCGGAGGTCTGCCCGAGTACGCTTCTCTCCCTTCTGAATCATCAACTCTTTCACAGCACGCCTTTAGAAAAATACGCGACGCTGTTTCTCGCGATGTACGACGCGATCGAGCGCCAGCTCATATTCAGCAACGCCGGCCACCTTCCACCGCTTGTGCTCGCCGAAAATGGGGCGATCAGGCGCCTGGAAGAGGGCGGAACAGTTGTGGGACTGTTCGACCACATCAGCTACGACGAAGACTCGGTACAGCTTCGCGCGGGTGACATTTTCATCGCCTACAGCGACGGTGTTACCGAGCCCGAAAATGTTTATGGTGAATTCGGCGAGCAGCGTTTGATCGATCTGGTGCAGGAGAACCGCGACCTCTCGCTTGAGCGTATTACGGAAATCGTGACCGCGGCAGTTGATGACTGGATAGGCGGCGCCGAGCAACCGGATGATGTCACGCTGGTGCTGGCCAGAGCCCGTTGAAAGGGCTGTCATTCCGAACGGCTTTAGCGGTGAGGAATCTGCTGTTCGCATGGGCTTACGACGAACCAACTTACCTTTCTTTTCTGTGTTCCAATATCCAGTGACTTTCCCGGAGGAGTTGTGCCTCGCGTTTTGAATTCAGTTGCTCGCATTGTTTCTATCTCATACCTCGTCGTCGCGACCTTCTTGCTCGCGGCATGTCCGGCTCATGAGAGCGTCGAGTCGATCAATCGCGATCCCGCTCGATTTCACAGGCATGAGGTCACCATCGCCGGCCGCGTGGTGAATTCCTTTTCAGCCATGGGCGTGGGAGTTTTTGAAATTGATGACGGCACTGGCCGCATGTGGGTCTACAGCAAGAAGTATGGGGTTCCGGGTGAGGAAAGCCGGATTGCCGTGACCGGCGTGATTCAGCAGGGCTTCAGCATCGCAGGCCGGAATTTCGCAACCATCCTATATGAAACGCGGCGGCACGGATAAGCGCGCTATTCCCATTCGGTGAGCGTGGACAAATGGGGCGGTCAAATCCCTTTGTTATAATCGACCCTGAGTTGGCGCGAATTTCGCGCGTCATTTCTGCCTGAATGGCGCTATCGTCTAGGGGTTAGGACGGAAGATTCTCAATCTTCAAACCCGGGTTCGATTCCCGGTAGCGCTACCAATTTCGAGGTCCCTCG
>Ga0070741_10017463_pt1 | contig 11782 bp, 13 predicted proteins | sample Coa_R1_4_FD_66440 | JGI IMG/M metagenome (GOLD analysis project Ga0070741, IMG submission 66440) | Surface soil microbial communities from Centralia Pennsylvania, which are recovering from an underground coalmine fire - Coalmine... | ecosystem: Environmental > Terrestrial > Soil > Unclassified ...
CCGCGGCGGTTCCCGACGTGCAAAGCATCGCCACCGGCCGCCCCGTCTCCCGCGCCATCCCGAGCGCGAAGAATGCGGCGCTTCGCTCATCGAGAATCACCCACGGACGGATTCCTCCCCCGCGTACCATCGCCATCACCATCGGAGTCGAGCGCGAACCGGGGGAAATGCACGCGTCGGTTACGCCGGAGCGCGCAAGCTCCTCGGCGATCGCAAGGCAGGCGCGCACGTTGGCATTGGAAATCTTCACGCGTTCCCATCCCCCAGCATCGCGGCGAGCTTGAATTCGGTCTCGTGGAATTCGGCATCAGGCTCAGAACCATCGACGATGCCCGCTCCGGCCCATGCGGTTGCGCGTTGTCCCTCGATCAGGAGCGAGCGGAGCGCCACGGCGAATTCCCCCTGCCCTTGGGCATCCATCCATCCCACGCCCCCGCTGTACCATCCGCGCTCCGCCTCATCGCTCTCGATGATTTTGCGAGCGGCAGCGGACGGAACACCGCATACCGCCGGCGTCGGATGAAGCATCCCGGCCACCTCGAGCGCGGTGCGCTCGACCCGCATTCGTCCCGCGACCCGTGTGAACAGATGGTGCGCCTCGGGAAAGCTTGCAAGTTCCGGAGTCGAATTCGCGGTCAAATCGGCCACGCCCGACAGCGTGGAGCGGATGGTCTCGACGACGAATCGATGCTCGGCGAGGTTCTTGACCGATGCGCGCAGCTCTTCGCGAATCGCGCGGTCCCGCCCGGGATCAACCGAGCGCGGAGCGGAACCTGCGAGCGCCCCGGAGAAGACCTCGCCCGCGCGGATTCGAACGAGAAGTTCGGGCGTGGAGCCGATGAAGCTGGTGCGCGCGTTCCGGATCCAGAAGTGGAAGCACGAGCGGCGACCACCGCGGGCGCGCGCAACCAGGATTGCAGGATCGATCAGTTCCGAAGCAATACATTCCACGCTGCGCGCCATCACGACTTTGCCCAGGAGACCCGCCTCGATCCGCGTGCGCGCGCATTCGACGCGCTTGCGCCATATCTCGCGATCGTTCGGCGTGGTGATTCGCCGCAACCGGGGAGTCCCGCTGACGGGCACGGGCTCGATACATCGGACCATCTCGGCGTCTTCACGGCATCCGTCCTGCCAGGTTCTCGTGAAGCGGCAGATTCCGTCTCGCAGCACCCAGAGCATCCGCGGAACGAACATCAGAAGCGCCGGAAACTCACGCCATTTCGAGCGGCACCGGACTTCATCGCCGAATGCGAATCCGCCGACGGCGATTCGATCGGGGGCGATGTCACCGGCCGAACGGATGGAACCGAGGATTCGGAGAACCTCGCCCGAGGCAGCGGCAAAGCGGTCCGGACCGCTCGCCACGATTGCGGCGGCTGATCCCACGCCCGCAATCGCAAGCCCCTCGCGCTCGATATAGAAGCCGGGCCGGCCGGGGTGCGAACGCACCACCGCGAGCAAATCGAGCGGGCTTTCGCAAAGCGACGTTTCGCTGAACAGTTGCATCATCGCCCTGGCCTCAATCGGCGGCGCGCCTTGCGCTGACTATCTGCACGGCGCCCGCGAGCAGCCGCTCGCGGCCCAGCGACTCGAAGCCGGCCGACCGCATCATCTCGAACAGCTCCGGCGCCCGCGGCATGTAAACCACCGACGACGAGAGGTACGAATAGGCGGAGCGATCGGCGAGCAGACGGCCCAGCGCGGGAACCACGCCGTGAAAGTAGGCGCGATGCCCGATGCGAAGGGCGGCGTTGTTCGGACTGTCCACTTCGAGCAGCGCGATCCTCCCGCCGGCCTTGAGCACGCGGGCGCATTCGGCAAAGACGCGGGGAAGATCGCTGAAGTTGCGCAGCGCAAAGCCGCTCGCGATCGCATCGCACGACCCCGACCTGAGCGGAATCGCCAGCGCATCGCCGCGCACCAGGACCACGCCGCCGTCGCGGGCCCGGGCCTCGCGCATCATCCCCTCGGAGAAGTCGAGTCCGATGGCGAGGGCGCCGCGGCGGCGGGCTTCAATCGCGAGGTCGCCGGTGCCGCAGCCGAGATCGAGCATCACCGCCCCGGCTCCAAGCTCGAGCATCCCGATCGTCCGGCGGCGCCAGGCGCGGTCCATCCCGAACGTCATCAGGCGGTTCATGAAGTCGTAGCGCGGCGAGATGCGATCGAACATCGCTCTGACGAACGCGGACTTCTCGGTGCGGTCCGGCAGAGTCACTACCATCGCACCCTGAGACGAAGGTCGGAAGCCGCGCGGCTGGCAACCTCCAGCGCGCGTTCCTCGTTGGCGCGCTCAAGCCTGCGGAGCGCGCGGGCCACCAGCACGCGCTGGAAGTGATGGGCCACCAGGGCGGTCGCGGCGGGAAGAAGCTCCCGGAAAGCCTCCGCAACCTCCTCGGGGCTGGACTCGGCCCCCTTGCGCGCCTTGCGCACGTGTTCATTGAAAAGATCTATCGCCTCATCCGCGGTCTTCCGAATCGCGCGGTCGTGGCGGATGGCGAGTCCGAGCAGGCGGCGCACCGGGATGCCGCGCCGGATGAGCTTGAGCGCGCCGCGCGCGGTCTGCAGATCCGCCTCGGAGTAGCTGATGGCGCCGTCCTCCTGCCGGAGCGCGTCCACCAGGCCGCTGCGCTCGACCAGGCTCACCAGGGCGCGCGGCACGCCGAGAAGCCGGGCGAGTTCGGCTCCGCTGTAGCGCGCCTCGCTGGTGTCCTTTTCGATCGCAAGCAGGAGGGCGCGATCCGATTCAGGCCGCTCGCCCTTCGCCAGCAGCATCGCGATGACCTTCAGCGGCAGCCCTTTTGCCGACATCGATTTGACCAGCCTGAGACGGTCGAGGTGCGATTCGTCATAGACGGCGATTCGCCCTTCGTGGGCCGGCGGATGAAGGAGGCCGATCGACTGGTAGTAGCGGATGGTGTCGACGGAGAGGCCGGATTGCGCGACCAGTTCCGCGAGCTGGTACTTCATGAGTGATTACTCTTAGAGTAACCACTCATAACGATCAAGGCGCCGCAAGAGCGGTCAGATGACGTCGAGGCCCGGGGCGAACAGCGGGCGCATCGCGTACCGCTCCATGTCCGCCTCCATTTCCGCGCGCTCCGGTTCCACGGGCGGCGCGGATGCGGCGTCCAGGATGTCGCCCAGAAGCGTGGCGTCGCTCGAACTGTTAAGGAAAAGGCCGGGACGGCTAAGGACGAAGTGCACGGCGCGCCGGATCGCATCGCGATCCCTGAGCGGCTCGTACCAACTGAACTTGCGCTCGTCTCCGTTCTCCCACCGCCGCCGCGCGACGGACTTGATGGTCTGGACTGCGACGCCGCGCCGTATGCATGCGGCCAGCAGCGCGTCCACATCGGAGGCATACCGCGGGTTCCCCAGCATCGCGAAATTGTACGGAAACAGCACCGAGTCGAAGGCGAAACGCTCGAGGCTTCGATGATGCATCGCCGGGGCCTGCGTACCGTGACCGGTGACGCCGATGAATCGAACCAGCCCCTTGTCGCGAGCTTCGACGAGCGCCTCCAGCGCGCCCCCGGGACCGAGCGCCAGCTGCCATTCGGCCTCGTCCACGAGGTTGTGAAGCTGAACCAGGTCGATTTGGTCCACGCGCAGCCGATCGAGAGAGCGATGAAGGCTCTCGCGGGCGGCTTCTCGGGTGCGATCGCCGGTCTTGGTGGCAAGGAAGAAGCGGCCGCGATGCTCGCGCATCCAGGGTCCGATCCTGAGCTCGGATTCTCCGTACGCGGCGGCGGTGTCGATGTGATTGATGCCGTATTCGAGCAGGATTTCCAGGATTCGGTCGGCGCGCTCCTGCTTCATCCCGCCCAGGGCGGCCGCGCCGAAGATCACGCGGGTGCTCTGATGGCCGGTTGTGCCGAACGGGCTTGTGGCAATCATAAGAGGACCCTCCTCGCCGAAGGAAATGCGATAGTGTGCGGACCGAATCCGCATCCTATCATTCCGGCCGCCCGCTGTATCGGTCTGTTCTTCCGCGCGCGGCGCGAAAGCGCGGCGGACCGCCTTAGCGCTCCGAAGTCGGCAGACCGAGCGCGGCGCGTATTTTGCTCTTCAGGATTCGCACCAGGTCAGGATCCCAACAGACGTAGTTGTCGGGAACGTCAAGCACGATGACCTTGGAGGCGTGTTCGGGACCGAACTGCTCATGGATATGGCGATGATGCGCGTCCTCCATGACGCAGATGACGTCGGCCTCCTCGACCAGTTCCTGGGTGACCTTGTTCTTCGCCCACCGCTCGGTGCCGGCCGAGGCCACCCACATCGGAGCGCACATCTCGGCGAGCACCATCGCCGCCGTCGGACTGCGATCCAGATTGCCGGAACACACCATCAGAACCTTCTTCATGGATCCACGACACCTGCTATCTGAGTTCAGGCGCAAGCCCCTCTCCCATCAAATCAACGAAATTGTCGCGATAAAAGCGCCGGCGGGCGGATTCGGAAGCTCCGCTGAGAGCCGCGGCGAAGCGCCTGAGGGGATTTCGGCCGCCTTCGACGTGCGGATAATCGGAGGAGAACATGCATACCTCCTCGCCGCAATTGGCGACGATCCAGCCGGTGTCCTCCGCCGGATAGGGCGTGACGCGCACCTGGCGGCGGACGAATTCGCTCGGCCTGAGCGACATCTTCTGCAGCCGCTCCTCGTTCTTGAAGAACGCCTCGTGCGCCGAATCCATCATCCGCATCCATCCCGGCACCCACGACGCCCCCTGCTCTATCACCCCGAACTTGAGGCGCGGAAAGCGATCCGGCACCCGGTCAAAGATCAGCGTCGCCATCGTCTGCATCGGCGGGTACGGAATCGCCATGTAATCGACAGAGCGGAAGTTGCCGTCGCCGCCGTGAAAATCGGGCACCGGCGCAAGCCCGTTCCTGAAATAGTCGGGCGAGATAAGCTGTCCGCCGCCGCCCACATGGAACAGGATCGGCACGCCCGCCTCCTCGGCCATCGCCCATAAACGGTCGAAGCCGATGTGACTCGGCGAATGCCCCCGGGGACATCGCGAGGGAATAAGCAGTCCTTTGGCTCCGAGCTCGATCGCATCGCGAGCCGCCGCCGCCGCGCCCTCGAAGTCCGCCATCGGCACGTAGCAGGTCGCAAGCAGCCGCTTGTCCGCCGCGCAGAAATTCACCATCGCGCGGTTCACCGCGCGCGCGACCCCGAGCGTGAGATCAAGATCGCCGCCGAGTTCGAGGTCCATCAGGCCGAGGAACCAGGTGGTGAAGACGAGCTGGCTTGCGAATCCGAGATGGTCGAGCGCGTAGGGGCGATCGTCGCGCCGCCATGACCCCAGCGCGTCGTAGTTCTTCCGAATCATGATCTTCGCGGCGCTCTCCGCGCGCCAGACCGGATCGTCGTGGCGGCGGCGCAGCGCATCGAGAGAATCATGAAGCAGGCTGGTCGGCCCTCCATACCACTTTCGCACGTCGATTCGATTCCTATAGGCGGCTTCCAGGTGGTCGTCGAGGAAATCCGGCGTCTCCATGATATGAGCGTCGGCATCGTGGATGATGGTTCCTTCTGCGTACGGCATCGCCTCTCCCGTTCGATGTTTCAGGAGCGGATGATAGCACTTCAGGTTCCGCGCGGTGGAAGCCCGGCCGCCCGATAGGCCTGGTCGATCACCCGCATGTTCTCCACTCCCTGCTCGGCATCGGTGGGAAATGCGTCCTCACCGCGCAACCGCGCGAGGAACGCGCGCAACTGGCAGGCGTAGGTGGTCTCACCCGCCACGCTTTCCGCGCTCTCGCCATCGCCCGTCCGCAGCGTGATCCGGTTGCCGATATGGGCGGCGACCGGATTGAGGACGACGAGCTCGCCGCGGTCGCCGCGCGCGATGAAGCTCGCGCCCGCCCGGACATCGCCGGCCATCGAGCACGTCACGCGCGCGGTCACACCCTCGCCCATCTCGAGTTCGATCTCCATCGACACGTCGATATGGGGAGAGGCGGTGACGGCCGCGGCCCTGACCACGCGGGGCGCGAGGCCCGAGAACTCGCGCAGCATATGCAGCGGATAGCATCCGAGGTCCATCGTCGCGCCGCCGGCTAGGTTCCAGTCATACCGGATATTGTCGGGGGAAAGCGGCACCGAAAAGCTTCCCTCGAGATGCCGCAGACGGCCCAGGCGGCCTCCGCGGACGATCTCGCGCACTCTGGCGGCGAGTGGATGGTAGCGATAGTGAAAAGCCTCGCCCAGAAAGCGGCCGGTCTCGCGCGCCACCGCCGCCATCCGCTCCGCTTCCGACGCGTTCGATGCGATCGGCTTCTCGCACAGGACGTGCTTGCCGGCGCGCAGGGCCGCGATCGTCCATTCGCAGTGATGCGAATTCGGCAGGGGATTGTAGACGGCGTCGATGTCGGGATCGTTGATCAGGTCGTCGTAGCTTGAATGGACGCGGGGGATTTCGTATCTGGCGGCGAATTCCTCGGCGCGGCGACGATTCCGCGCCGCGATCGCCGCCACCTCAACGCCCCCGACTTCGCGGGCGGGCCTCAGCAGCGCGTTGGGCGCTATCCGCGCGGCGCCGAGAACTCCGAACCTTAGCGGCTTTTCACTCGCCATCGCTTGCTTCCCCCGCGGCCTCGCGATTCGCGCGATTTCCAATCTGGCAGCGCCGGCCGGCGCAGACAATCGCGCGGCTCATTCGCGCCTGCTCCCGGCCTTCGCGCGCGCCTGCGCGAGCGCCGCGATGGCGCTTTCGAGAAAGCGGATTCCGGCCTGCGAGAGGCGCTCGTCAACGCGATCGCGCACCGGGTCGAAGAAGCGGGTCGCGTTGGCGACCGCCTCGCGCAAAAACCGCTCCCCCTTGGCCGTCAGCATCACCGACCGCTCACGGCCCGAGGTGGGGCTCTCGACGATGCGGACCAGCTCGAGCGGCGGACGCGCCATCCCGCGCAGCGCCTTCGAGATCTCGGAATTGCTCAACTCGAACCATTCGCTGACAAACTGCTCGATACGCTTGCGCGGCATCATCCTGCGCTCTCCCCCTTCGGAGCGGATGAGCCACAGGATGGCGGCCTGCTTTCGGGTAAGGACGCCGGCGCGGATGATGTCCTCGATTGCGAGTCCGACCGTGTAGTGCACCGGATAGAAAAGTTCGACAAGGCGGGCGCGGGGGTCGCGGATGCGTCCCGGGCGCGGGCGCGGAGAATCTGTCTTCATCATCAATCGTATAGCTCTAGGGGTTCCGGCCGGGCCGCGCAACGGGCTTGACATTGGCGCCGCAAATTGATTAACAAAATGAAACTGTTTCTATATGGCAACAATTGACCCCACGCCGAATCCGAAGCAGACCCGCCCCGAGCTTCGCTACCTGACGCCGGCCGGCCCGCGCGCCACCCAGTACGAGGAGGTCACCCTTCACACCCAATGGTCGCCCTCCAACTACGCCGTCCAGGGATGGTTCTCGTGCGGGCGCGGCGGCCGCCCCCCGTGGAGCGAGGAATCCACGCGGCTTCGATGCCGCGACTGGTGGCGCTACCGCGATCCGGCGCAGCGATGGTTTCGCACCTACGCGCGCGAACAGGCCTCGGCCGAGGAGGCGATTGAAACCGCCTCTGCCGGCGCGCAGCGGATGGGCCTGATGGAGCGAATCGATCGCGCCTGGCTCGGTTTCCTCGGTCTCCACTATGCCGCCTACCGCTTTCCCGAATACGGGTTGTTTCTAGCTCTGTGCCATGCGCAGCGCGAAGCTCTCTCCGACGTGACCGCGGGTCCGCTCGTCTTCCAGTCCCTCGACAAGGACCGCCATTCCCAGGCGATCGCGCTGTACATGATGGACCTCGAAGCGGCGGTGGCGGACTTCGCAGAAGGCGAATCCAAGCGCGCGTGGATGGAGGATGCGATTTGGCAGCCGATGCGCCGCTACGTCGAGGAGCTGATCGCCTGCCGCGACTGGGCCGAAATCGCCTTCGCCGTCAACCTCCTGCATGAACCTATCCCCGCAACCCTCTTTACCCGCGAACTGGCGGCGCGCCGCGCCGCGTTTCACGGCGATCCCGTCACGCCCGTGATTCTCTCCACGGTGGAATCCGACCGCGCGATCGCGGTCGGGTCGGTGGCGGGGATCTTTCGATGCGCTGTCGAGGACACGCCGTCCAATCGCGAGGTCGTGGGCGAATGGGTCGAGCGATGGGCGCCGCGGGCGATCGAGTCGGCGTGCGCGCTCAAGCCGTTGTTCGACGATTGGGGGGCGGATTTCGATCGCGCCTTCGAACGGATTCTCGAAGAGCAAGGCGCTCTGATGGGCCGCGCGGGCGCCGAGCCGATAGCGCTGGCAAGGATGCTTTAGGTGATGACGGAGATTGCGGAAACCGACGTGGTCGGATTCAAGCTCGCCGGCGGCGAGGACGCGCAGGCGATCGCGGACGCGGTCCGGATGCGCTATCCGGACGCGCGGATCGAAATCTTCCCGGCTTATTTCTCGGTGGAGCGCGCGGGCCGAATCGATATCGACATGCGCGAGGTCTCCGAAACCCTCGGACGCCCTTACGGCGTTTCCGAGTTCATGGTGACGATGTCGTCGTATCACGGGCGAATCGACGTAACCGGCGATCGCGTGACGCTGAGCGCCGAGATCGCCCGGCGCGACCAGGAGGGCGAGCGATGATGAAGACGCGGCGGGATCCGGCCCTTGCCTATCAGCGCGTGAAGGACACCGACTGGGAGCCGACCTACGTCGATGCGGCGGCGAAATTCACCGAGCCCACCCGGTTTCATCTTCCCGCGCACGCGACCGATCCGTTCAAGACCTTCGTTCGCGAGTATCTGGCGGTAGAGGCGGAGAAAGAGCAGCGGCACTATTCGATGCTCGAGGCGGCGAGCCGGCTCGCCCCGGCTTCGCCCGACGCGCGCTGGATGGAGGGAATGAAGTTCGCGCTCGCGAACCTGTCGGGGCTCGAGTACGCGGCGGGCAGGCAGATGGGGCGGATGGCGCGGTCGGTCGCGCCGCTGGAGCTTCGCCAGGGCTACATGCTCCAGGTGCTCGACGAGATGCGCCATTCGCAGCTCGAACTCAACGCGCTGCGCCATCATATGCGTTCGTGGCGCGACCCAGCCGGCTTCGATATCGCGCTCAAGGCGTGGGCCAACAACGTGGGCGGCGCGATCTTCCGCTCGATCTCGGAGGACCTGACCACCTGCGATCCGGTCGAGACATCGATCGGCGTGCAGTCATATCTCGAAACCGCCTACTCGAACATCTTCTTCGTCGGCCTGTCCTCGGCCGCGACGGTGGCGGGCGACCCGGTGATGGCATCGACGATGCTCACGATTCAATCCGACGAATCGCGGCATATGGCCAACGGGTATGCGACGCTGATGACGCTGCTTGACGACGATCGCAACCTGCCGCTGATACAGGAGGCCTTCGACAAGTGGGCGTGGCGCGCGCACGTCGGATTCGAACTCGGGATCATGCTGTTCGCGGACTACTTCGTGCGCAACCACACGGAGTCGGCCAAGGATATGAACCGCCGATGGGTGATGCATGACTACTACGGCGGGTTCTACCGAAAGCTCGAACGCTTCGGCCTTCGCGAGCCGCGATGGCTCCCCGACGTGATCGCCAACGTCGAATGGGCATCGCATACCGCCGCGGTCTACCTGTTCGGAGCGTGGCCCGTGTTCTTCCATCGCTTCGACCCCATCGATGAGCGCGAGATGGAATGGTTCGAGAGCAAGTACCCCGGATGGTATTCGCACTACGGAAAATTCTGGGACGCGTACCGGCGGATGACCGATCCGGCGGACGCCGTCCTGATCACCAAGGAGTTGGGCGGACTGCCGGCCTTCTGCCAGGTCTGCCAGCTCCCGCTGATCTTCCCGCGGCCCGACGCGAGCGCGGGGCGGTTCGCCGACAGGGGCGGGCGCACGGTCGCCTTCTGCTCTCCCGCCTGCGAATGGATCCACGACCGCGAACCCGAGCACTACAGCGGCTTTCGCAATTTCTACGACCTGTATGACGGATGGGATCTCGCCGACGTGATCACGGACATGGGCTACGTCCGCGAGGATGGCCGGACACTGATGGCGCAGCCGCTGATTGACCCGCCTCGCCTCTGGACCATCGACGACATCCGGCGCTGCCGCTACGAAGTGGTCTCGCCAATGCGCAGGGCGGCCGGCGATCGGGAAGGTTCTCGCTGATGGCGGCGCGAATAACCCTGATGCCATTCGGCAGAAGCTTCGAATGCCGCCACGGCGAGACCGTCCTCGAAGCCGCGCTGCGCAACGGAATCGAACTCAGATGGGGATGCGGGCACGGGGGATGCGGCACCTGCCGCACCCGGATCGCATCGGGAACCGTGGACGACTCCGCGGCTTCGATCTTCGCGCTGAGCGACGAGGACCGCGAAAGCGGGTACTCGCTGATGTGCTCGGCGTATCCGCTGTCCGACGTCACACTCGATCTCGAAGACTACGACGAAGCCGAACTGTTCGGTCCGGTTCGCGATCACACCAGGCAACGGGAGGAACCCTGAATGAAGTTCAGCCTTCTCTACGAGATGGAAACGCCACGGCCGTGGCATGCGCTGAGCGAATACAACGTTTACTGGGAAGCGCTGGCGCAGATCGAAGTCGCCGATCGCCTGGGCTTCGACCATGTCTGGACGGTCGAACATCACTTCCTCGAGGAGTATTCGCACAGCTCCGCGCCCGAGGTATTTTACGGTGCGGTCACCCAGCGCACGCGCAACATCCGCATCGGCCACGGCGTCAGGCTCCTTCCCTTCCGCTTCAACCATCCGATCAAGGTCGCCGAGGCCGCCGCCGTCCTCGACATCATGAGCAACGGCCGCGCCGACATCGGCACCGGACGCTCGACCACCTCGCAGGAACTGGACGGCTTCGGCGTTTCGTACGAGACCAGCCGCGAGGAGTGGGCCGAGGCGCTGGAGATAATCGTCAAGGCGTGGACCGAGGAGGTGATGGAGTACAACGGAAAGCTGATCCAGGTTCCTCCGCGCCGCGTTATCCCGAAACCGATCCAGCGGCCTCATCCGCCGATGTGGATGGCTTGCGTGGCGCCCGAGAGCTACGAGATTGCCGGGGAGAAGGGGCTCGGGGTTTTGAGCTTTGCGATGAACTGGGATGCGGTGCAGAAGAGCATGGCCGACTACCGCGCGGCGTGCTCGCGGCGCGTCAGCCCTGTCCCGAAGGTCATAACCGAGCAATTCGCGGGTCTGTGCGTGGTTCACGTGTGCGAGACCCGCGAGGAGGAAGCGATCGGACTTGACGGCGCGCGATGGTTCATGAGCCACGTGGCCGATCTTTTTCGCCCGATGATGACCAAGAACAAGCTGTACACCTACGAATACCTCAGGCACCTGTTCGCGCTCGACAGCGAGCCGCGCGATCTTTCCGATGCCGAGCTGAAACAGCATCATATGGTCGTGGTGGGCACCCCCGACGAGGTGATTCGAAAACTCGAGATCTTCCGCGACGGCGGGATGGATCAGGTAATCTGCTTCAAGCAGGCCGGCCGAATCCCCAATGCCAACATCATCAAATCGCTCAACCTGATGGGCCGGCATGTGCTCCCGCACTTCCAGACCGGGCGATCGGCGGCGGCCGGCGCGTCGGAAACCGGTGACGGACGATGAACCCCGAAGCGGAGGCAATCGTCAACCGTTTTATGGCAGCCTGGACCCGGCGCAATCTCGACGAGTTGTTGAGCTTCTTCACCGACGACATCGTCTGCCACAACATCCCGATGGCTCCGGCGCGCGGGCTCGCGGAACTGCGCGCGCTGTTCGC
>Ga0070741_10017465_pt1 | contig 11781 bp, 7 predicted proteins | sample Coa_R1_4_FD_66440 | JGI IMG/M metagenome (GOLD analysis project Ga0070741, IMG submission 66440) | Surface soil microbial communities from Centralia Pennsylvania, which are recovering from an underground coalmine fire - Coalmine... | ecosystem: Environmental > Terrestrial > Soil > Unclassified ...
CGCCGCCGCGGTCGCACGCGGCGTGGCGATGGAGATCAACGCGCAGCCAGAGCGCCTCGATCTGAACGACAGCCACGCGCGGCTTGCACGCGAGCGCGGTGCGACGATCGTCATCTCCACCGACGCGCACTCGGTGCTCGCGCTTGGCAACGTCCAGTGGGGCGTGCGCGTCGCCCGCCGCGCCTGGCTGACGCCCGACGCGGTGCTCAACACGCGGCCGCTCGACCAGATGCGGAGCATGCTGCGAAGGAACCGGCATGGCCGATAAGCCGCTCGGCTTCATCGCCTTGAAGTCGATCAAACAGGGTCCACCGGATCCCCAGGCGGCGCTCGCGCAGATACGCGAGATCTATTTCAGGACGTCGAAGCGCACCATCGAGCACGACATGGCGCACGCGATCGAGCTCCTCAAGAGCCTGCCGTCGGAGGACGAACGCGACAAGGCCGCGGTCTACATGGAGGGGCTCGCGCAGATGCGGACCGAATGGGCTGCGGCCGAGAAGAGGAAGAAGAAGAAGGCGCGCCGATGAACGAACAGCCGGGCCTCCTCCGCCGCGTGTGGGACACCGTGCGCCAGCCGTCGGTGCCGGCGGCGCGCGCCGCCGATCACGTCGTCGAGCTATGCGACGCGCTGCTGTCGGAGCGCGGCGAGGTCTCGAGCGCGCGCATCGCCTCCGAGGCGATCGCCGCGTACCGCGACCTCAACGACAGCGGACGCGGCGCCTTCTTCAGCAAGCTCGCCGAGCGCTTCCCCGCCGATCCCGTCGACGTCGACCGCGCGATCGATGCGTATCGCACCGATCCGTCGCCCGCGCGCGCCGCCGATCTGCACCTCGCCTCCGAGCCGCGCCGCCAGGAGCTGTTCCGGCGCCTGAACACCGCGGCCGGCGGCACGGCGACACTCGTCCAGATGCGCGCGGACCTGCTGACGACGCTCCAGGAACATCCCGATCGCGCGGCGATCGATGCGGATCTCGTGCACCTGTTCCGCTCGTGGTTCAACCGCGGCTTCCTCACGCTGCAGCGGATCGACTGGCGCACCTCCGCGCTGATTCTCGAGCGGCTGATCCAGTACGAGGCCGTGCATCAGATCCAGGACTGGAACGATCTCCATCGCCGCCTCGAAGCGGACCGGCGCTGCTATGCGTTCTTCCATCCCTCGCTCCCCGACGAGCCGCTCATCTTCATCGAAGCCGCCCTCACGCGGGGACTGGCGAGCGCCGTGCAGCCGCTCATCGACGTCGACGCGCCCATCGCGGACCCGGCCCGCGCCGACTCGGCGATCTTCTACTCAATCACGAACTGCCAGGCCGGCCTCCGCGGCGTGTCATTCGGGAACTTCCTGATCAAGCAGGCGGTCGAGGATCTCAGACGGGAGTTCCCCCGCATCCGGACGTTCGCGACGCTGTCGCCGCTGCCCGGCTTCACAGCGTGGCTCCGATCGTCGCCGGCCGGCGTGCGGATCCCGGAGGACATCCGGGCGGCCGCTGCGCGCGGCGCGCCCGCCGAGGGCCAGCAGCGGGCGCTGCTGACCCTCGCGGCATACTACCTGCTGCATGCCCGGCAGGGCGCGCTCCCGCTGGATCGCGTCGCCCGCTTCCACCTGGCCAACGGCGCCCGAATCGAACGCCTCAACTGGATGGGCGACAGCTCGGAGCATGGCCTGCAGCAGTCGCTCGGCATCACGGTGAACTACGTGTACCGCCTGGCTGACGTCGAACGGCACCACGAGGCGTACGCCAGGCGCGGCGCCATCGCGGCATCGCATGAGCTCCACGCGCTCGCCGCCGCCGCGCGTCGAAGGCCGTGACCGCTATCTGACGTACAGCTGGAGCCGGGGGAAGGCGAATCGTCCGGCGACCTCGTCGATGATGTTCACCTGGCAGGTATAGAGACCGCGTTCGAGCTTCTCCGCGGCGACCTCGAACTGAAACACGGCCGCACGCCGATCGGCGGCGTCGATGGCGGTGCGCTCGACGAGGGGCGTCTCGAGCACCTTGATCGCGCCGCGATAAAACGCCAGGCTGGTCCGGATGTGCGGCGACCCGCCCTCCATCGCGGGCTCGTAGACCTCGTAGTAGAAGTAGAGTTTCTGGTCGCGGCGAACGACGTGTGTGAGGTTGGGCACGAGCTCGACGCCTCCACGCGCGAGCGGACTGGCGCTGCGGCGCGATGCGGCAGGCACCATTTGGGTGCTCAGCACGACCGAGCTGACCTTGACCGGCGCGCTCTTCAGCTCAGGCACGACGACCGGCGCCTCGAAGGCGCCCATCCGGCCCGTCGCATTTTCCCGCACGACGACCTTGACCGAGAAGCGGCCGGGCGGCAGCGTGACGCCCGTGTGGTAGACCACCTGCCGCGCCGCGAGCGTGCCGGCGGCGGCTGGGGGCACGGTGATGGTGTCGCGAATGCGCCCCACCGGGAAGCCGCGCTCGTCACGAATCACGCCGGCAACGTCAAGCGTCAAGCGGCCGTCCGACGAGGGCACCGCCGATCCCGGCACGGCCAGCGACACGGGCACATAGTAGCGATCCGCGCCGACCCGAAACCAGCCGGCTGCAACGATCAGGGGCACGTCCGTCGCCGCCAGCTGCGCGGCGAGCTGCTCCTGGAGCTGCGCGTCGCGATCGGCGCGGCCCGTGTGCGCGAAGTCCCGCTCGGCGTAGTACCCCTCGCGCGCCTCGACCCGCACGCCGGACCGTCCGCGGACGCGGACGGTGATCCGCCGGAATCGGCCGTCCTTCACGGGGTTGCTGCTGGCGAAGCCCAGGACGTAGTACGACGAGATGTCCCTGACAACGCGCGCGAAGGCCTCGCCGAAGTCGTTGGTATCGGTGAAGGCCGTGCCTCCGGTATCGGCGGCAAGCGCGGTCAGCGTCTCCTGCTGGGCGGCGAGGTCGGAGAACTGCGCCGCCACGTTGCGGCCCGAAAACGCCCCAATCCCGCTCCGGCTCGCCTGCCGCGCGCTCCCCCCGGGCACGATGGCCTGCAGCCCGCGGGCGTCGACCGGGTAGATCGCCACGTTCGCGCGGACCGCGGCGTTCACCGCGGCGCGCAGCTCGATCTGGTTGTCGACCCCGTTCCGCTGCATGCCGGCGCTGAAATACACGATCGCCTTCTTCTGCTGGAGGGGCGCCAGCGCCTCGGCAAGCGTCCGCAGGGCCCGCAGCCGCACGTCGTTGTTGAAGGTGTCGAGCTCCTGCATGCCGGCATCCGGCGCGGCCGAGTCGTCCGTCGCCGACGCCACGGCCTCGTCGGTGGCGGTCGTGCTGGCGTCGACGGCGCCGAAGGCGGTCGACTCGGCGCCCGAGAACGAGGCGAGCGCGGACCGCACCTGCTCCGGATTGCTCGTGAAATCGGTCAGCACGTCCAGCGTCGATCCGATGGCGGCGACCGCCACCAGATCGGCCGGACTCATCTGCCGGTCCACCCACTCGATCGCCGACTGCGCCGCCCGCTGGACGTCCTCCGGCTGCATCGAGCTGGTGTCGAAGACGATCACCAGCAGCCGGTGGCCGGCGACGTCCTCGGCGCTTAACGGCTTCGGCTCGCGATCCGCCGGACCGGACGCCCGGCTCCCCAGACCTGTTGCCGCGCTCAGCAGGGCCGGCGGACGCTCGACGGCCGGCGCAGCTGTCCCGATCTCCTCGTACGCAAACGTGCGAATCTCTTGACGCACGCCGTCCTCGAACAGCTCGAAATCAGACGCCGTCAGGCCCTTGACGACGGCGCCAGTACGATCGCGGACCACCACGTCGACGAGCACGAGGTCGACGCTGCTGCGAAACACCGGTGCGGGCTGCGGCGGCTGCTGCCCCTGCTGCGCGCGCGGCCCCGCCGGAGTCAGACCGACGAGGGTCGCGGCCATCGCCGCGCACCAGCGGACCGGCGACGGCACGCCCGTTCGGCGGCCGGGCGCGCCTGCAGGACGGCGGGAGGGACGGTCGATTCTCAAGGCCTGGACCTCCCGGCTTCAGTACCTGAAGCGGACATTGATCGTCACCGTCCGCATCGGCCGCACCGAGACCACATGGCCGAAGGTCGGCGAGTTGAGATTGGTATCGATCGAGGCCCACTGCACGGTGTTGAGCAGGTTGAGCGCATTCACCTGCAGCGTCATCGTCCGCGAGGGCGAGAGGCGGATGTCGCGCGTGAGCACGCCGTCGAGCTGCCGCACACCGGGTCCGATGATCGTGTTGCGCCCCGCCGTCCCGAAGACACCAGGCGCCGGGATGGAGAAGGCGTTGATGTTGAAGTACTCGTCGACGGTCGGATTCGCGAGCTGGATCGGCGCGCCGTCGTAGTCGCCGCGCAGCGAGCCGTTGGTCCCCCGCGCGACGTCCGTGGTCGCCCCGAGCACGCGGGCCGTGTACGGCGTTCCCGACTGCAGCGTCGCCGCCAGCTGCAGCGTCCAGCCGCCCGCCAGGAGCGGCGCCCATCCGTCCCCGGTTAGCCAGCGGCGGCTGGCCCCGAAGGGCAGCTCCCAGGAGAGATTGGCCGAGACCTGCTGCCGGCGATCGAAACTCGAGAGCGCCCACTCGGAGGCGAGATCCTTGTCGTTCTGCGCGACGACGGGACGGCCGGCGCCGAGCGACGAGGCGTTGTCCATCGACTTGCCCAGCGTGTACGAGACGGCCCCCGCGAGGCCGCCCGCCAGCCGCCGCCGCAGCTGCACGCTGCCGGCGTTCATGATCGAGCGCCCGCCGGAGGATTCCCAGATGAACGGCTGGACGCCCGGAATTGACAGGCCGGTCGGCGTCCGGTTGGGAGCGCGGAGAATGTCCAGGTCGGTGCCCTTGATGCCGGTGTACGACAGCACGACGGTCCAGTTCGAGGCGAAGTCGCGGCTGAGCGCCGCGTTCCAGGTCTGGATCTTCCCGAGCGCGTAGTCGCGGTCGACGCCCCACGTATTGGTGGTCGCCGCGGTAGAGCCGAGGAGCGCCTCGGCGAGCGTCAGCGGCGCGGCGGGCGTGCCGGTGTTGGTCTCCGCCTCGGCGAACGGCGGCTCGCCGGTCAGCTGCCGGGCGATGGAGGCGTACGACGCGCTGTTGTAGGTGATGCTGTAGCCGCCGCGGAGGACCGTGTTGCGCGCGACGCGATACGCGGCACCGAGCCGCGGCCCGACGTTGTTCGCGTCAGTGTTGATCAGGCCGGCCGGAAACGATCCGGTAAACGGGCCGGCGCCGCCGGCCACGACCGGGGCCACGGCCGTGAATCCCGGCGCCGCATCGAGATTCGCCATCCGCCCCTGTGCCTCGATGTAGGGCCGCGCGAGCTCGTAGCGGAGGCCGAGATTGAGCGTCAGCTTCGCATTCTTCTGCCAGTTGTCCTCGAAGAACCCGTCGAAGGCGTGCTGCCGCAGCTCTGTCAGCCCGCCCACCTGCAGCGAGGCCTGCTGCGGCAGCCCGAGCAGGAAATCGGCGAAGTCGGCGCCGGTCGAGCCGGACACGTGGGCACCGCCCAGCGTGTAGAGGCCCGTGAACGTGAACGTGCCGCGGGCGTTCGCGTTGTTCTCGCTCGTCGAAGTGTCGTAGCGATAGTCGCCGCCCATGCGGAGCGTGTGGCGCGCCAGCCGCCGGATCGACGTGTACCCGATCGTCGTGCGATGGTCCGATCGCACGGTCGCTGCCGGCCCCTGCACCCCCGTGAAGCCCGAGAACCCGAGGTTCGGCACGCCGTAATTCAGCGGGTCGAGGCTCGCGCCGGCCGGATACCGAATCCCGGCGAGCGCCGCCACGTTAGTCACGCCCGAGAAGGCGTTGCTCGACTCGATGCCGGAATGGGCGACGTTGACGGCCAGGTTCTGAATGGCGCGGCCCCTGACGATGTTGAGCCCTACGGGCACGGCGACGGTCGTGGTCGTCGTCTCGGATCCGAGCTGCGGGAACACGTTGGGCGCCTCGGCGGTGTTGCGGCGGTACTGCACCTGCGCGTTCAGCACGACGTTCGTGCCGCGGGTCGGCGAGCCCGGGCCGAACGGCCCCCGCCCGAATCCGCCGCCCGATCCGCGACCGAACCCGCCGGCGCCGCGCCCTTGCGGCGGAGCGGTGAAGCTGTGGGTCAGCCTCGCGCTGACGCCCTCCGAGCTGGTATGAGTCGTCGTGGACACGTGGTAGTTCTGGGTCGTGCCCGATAGGTTCGGCAGCGGGATGAACGACAGGAGCAGCGCCGAGCCCGGATCGATCCGGCTGGACGGGATCTGGTTGTTCGGGAAGGGGCGGCCCGTGGCGGGATCGAGGAGCGGCACAGGGCTGGCCGAGAAGTCGCCGCGCCGCATCGCTTCGGTGGGCACGGTCGCGTACTGATCGAACACGTTGTTCGACTGGTTCACCGTGACGTTGAGCTGAAGGCTGGTCCGACCCTCCGAATTCGCGTACAGGCCGGGAATCCTGAGCGGCCCGCCGAACGTCGCACCGACGGTATTTGCCGCGAACTGCGGCTTGGTGGCGGCCACGTCGGATCGAAGTTGGTACGGCGCCGCGTCGAGCGCGGACCCGCCGAACGTGTAGGTGACGGAGCCCTGATATCGGCGCTGCCCGCGGAGCCCGCGGCCGCCGAGCACGAAGCCCCCGCGCCCTCCGCGGCCGAGCCCTCGGCCGACCTCTCCGAATCCCTCGCCGGCGGGCGTTGGAGGAGCGCCCACCGCCCCTGCCTGGAGGCCCGCCGCCGGATCGAGATCGCCGCGCCGGATGAGCTGCAGCCGATCGTTCAGCTGGCCGCGGTCAACGCTGGTCGCACGCGAGCCGCCGGCAACCGCCACGGCGTCGGCCTCGGCGGCCTCCACCGTGAAGCCGGGCGGCAGCAGGCTGGCAATTTCCGCCGCTTCGGCGCCTGCCGGTGCAGCGCCGGCAGCGAGCGCACCGGCGTCGGCCTGCAGCGTGAGCGCTTCAAAGCGCCCGGCGGCGCTCGCGGAATCGGCGCGGCCCCGCTGCCCGCCCTGCGGGCGCGGCACCACGCGCTGTCCGGATACCGACCCGGGCGCCCCGGCTTGCGGCGCGACCGGCTCGCGACGCCTGGGCGCCAGCGTCAACTCGAAATCGAGGGCGAGATCGCAGGGCGCCGGGCCCGCGGCGATCTCACGCGCCGACGTGGTGAACCCGGTGAGGTCGGCTGAGAGGCGATGGACCGAGTCGGACGGCACGAAGGCGGCGTACCGTCCGTCGAGATCCGTCGAGGTGAGCGGCCTCAGCTCGCCCCCCGTGTGGAGAGAGATGGACACGCCCGGGAGCGGCGTGGAACCGCTCGTCACACGCCCGTGTATCCGGCAGGCGGACGAGGGGCCTGAGGGTGAAGGCCCGCCTGGGGCCGGCGCTTGCGCGGCGAGTGCGGCGACGCCGGCCCAGACGCCGAGAGCGGCTATGGTGCCAAGCCGGCCGCTCGTGCTCATCGGCGGTCAGCGGGTATCTCGAGCATCCGTCAACGAGAATACGCCACCGGCCGGTTCACCGGTTTGACAAAACCGAGACAATCGGCCGCCGGCTCGCGGCGACCGGCGGCCCCGCGCCGCAAAAGACCTGACCGCGCGCCAGCTACTTCTTGTTGGTCTCCGGCGCTCCCGAGGCGGTGCCGGTTGTGCCGCTCGTCCGGCTCCGGGTCCTGGTGCCAGAGGTGGCGACTTCCTTCTGGTTGATCTCCCGCGCCTGCTTGAGGTGCTCCTCGAGCGTCGGCTCCGTCTTCGACGCGAACGCCTTTACGTCGGGGTCCCGGCCGCTCCTCGCCTCGCGGCGGAATTCGTTGACATCCTTTCGATGGTCCCTGACCATCGCCCGAATGTAGGCGCGGTCGAACGCCTCGCCGGACAACTTCGACAGCCTGTCGTAGAGCGCCTGATCCCTGGCGGACATCGTCGTCGGCAGCGTGATGTTCTTCGATTCGGCCAGCGACTTCAGCTCGTCGTTCGCCTTGCTGTGGTCGGCGACCATCCGCTCGCCGAACTGCTTGACGTCGTTGCTCGACGCCTTCTGCTGCGCGAGCTTGCCGAGCTCCACCTCCGCAAGGCCGCCCCTGGCTGCCGCTTTCACGAACGCCTGATCGGATGTCGACGCGGCCGCCTTCGCCGTGCTCCCGGTCGTCTGCTGGTTCGTCGCCTGCGTGGTCGCGGACTGCGCGAACGCCGGCGCCACGGCAAGCGCCATCGTCAGTGTCCCGGCCGTGACCGTACTTCTCATGTGCCCTCCCTGAGCTTGGCGGAAACGCCTTCTGTCATCGCAAGGCGGATGCCACGGTCGTCCGCGACTCGTCGGAGGACAAAGCGCTTTCGGCTGAGGCGTGCGTCCGGTCGAGGTGTCCTCGGTCGCACGGCCCCTCGCGCTTCCGGAGGTCGCCCGGCCGATCGAGGAGAGGAGCGTCAGAGGCGGGCCGGGCCCCCGCGCGACGATGCTCGTCAGAGCTGGCCCGCCGAGCGCGACCGACCGTCGCGCTCAGAGGCTGCTCGGAAGCGGAAGCGCGCCGTGGAGGAGCGAGAGGACGACGGCGAGCGCGCTCGCGCCGAGGCAGGCCGCGGCGAGGAGCAAATGGCTGAAGCGTTCACGCGCGAAGGGATCGAGCGCGGCGGCGACGGCGTAGCCACCGAGGAACCCGCCGGCGTGCGCGTAGTTATCGGTTCCCGGCATGAGCAGCCCCATGACGGCGAAGATCACCACGAGCTCGGTCACCTGGCTCCGGATGAGGCGGCTTCCGCCTCGGTGGCCGTAGTGTGCGATGGCGCCGAGCAGCGCGAGAATCGACGCCGAGGCGCCGACGGTGAACGAGGCGCCGTGCAGCAGCGGGATCGGCACCCCGAGATAGCCGGCCGTCGAGCTCACCAGGAATCCGACTGCGCCGCCGACCGTATAGACGATCACCGTCCGGGCTGGGCCGAAGAGCTCGACGGCATCGGGGCCGAGCCGGCGGACCCAGTACATGTTGAACAGGATGTGCAGCAGGTTGCCGTGCAGCCACGACGCACTCAGGAGCGTCCACCACGCCCCTTCCACGTACACCGGGTAGGCGCCGCTCATCCCGAAAAGCAGCAGGCTGCGGCCGCTCGGCGCCAGAATCGACAGGCCGCCGCCGGCGATCTGCACGTCGCGGCCCGAGGCCAAGAGCGTCATCACGTAGAGGACGCTCGAGACGGCAACGACCATCGGCACGAAGCCGAGATCGGCGCCGAGGCGACCGAGCAGCGGCGCGAATCCCCACAAGCCCGGATGGGACCGCCCGCACGTGAAGCACTTGTCGTCGCGGACCCCGACGAGGCCGCCGCACGAAGGACAGACGACCGATCCGGTCGTCCTCCGTTGAAACACGGTGTCCCATCATATCGTGAGCGTCCTTCGGATGGGGTCCCTCGCTGCCGAGGGGGTCGCCGGAGCGCTCTCGATTCAGACGCGCACGGCCGCACCGAGAATCGCGCCGTAGGCGACGTGGGCAGCGAGCGTGACGAGAAACGTGCGGGGGCCGTCGTTCAGCATCAGGAAACCGGGCGGCTCGAGGAGCGTCACCTCATGCGCCGCCGTCTCTGTCGTGGCCATCCGCGGGTGAACCGCGGGCAGCAGCAGGTTGACGAGTACCGTGGACGAGAAGACCGCATGCAGCCCCCCAGCAGCGCGCCGGGCCACCAGGAGCTGCGCCCGATCGAGGCGAAGAACCAGCCGTCGCCGAGACCGAACATGATGCCGAGCGCGAGATGCATGGCGTAGCCGATCGCCTTGGCACGCTGCCGGTCCTCGGTCAGCGTCGTCCCCAGGAGGAAGGGCAGATCCATGCGCGTGAGGCCGAGCTCGCCCGCGGCCCGGATCATCGTCGTGAGGACGAGCGTGCCGACGACCCCGCCGGCGAACGCCGACCGTCCTTGTGCCGCCCGCCTCACCGCCGGTCAATCTGGCGCGCGCCGGGACTGGTCGCGGGCCTTCGATCGCCGGTTCGCGGCGAGCGTCTGCTTGCGCAGACGGATGCTGGAGGGCGTCACCTCGACCAGCTCATCGTCTGTGATGAAGGCGATGGCCTGCTCGAGGCCCAGGCGCCGCGGGGGAATCAACCGGACGGCCTCGTCCGCCGTCGACGCCCGCATGTTCGTCTGCTTCTTCTCTCTGGTGACGTTGACGTCCAGGTCGTTGGACCGCGCGTGCTCGCCGATGATCATCCCTTCATAGACGGCGGTCCCCGGGTCGATGAAGATCACGCCGCGCTCCTGCAGGTTCGCCAGGGCGTAGGCCGTCGCCATCCCCGGCCGATCCGCCACGAGCGCGCCCGTCGGCCGCGAGGGCATCGGGCCGTGCCACGGCTCCCAGCTCGAGAAGAGATGGTGCATGAGGGCGGTGCCCTTCGTGTCGGCGAGGAGCCGCGACCGGAAGCCGATCAATCCGCGCGCCGGGATCCGGAACTCGAGGCGCACGCGGCCGCTGCCGTGGTTCACCATCCGCGTCATCGTGCCGCGCCGCTCACCGACCTGCGCGATCACGATGCCCTGGTATTCCTCCGGCGCGTCGATCACGAGCTCCTCGACCGGCTCGACCGGCCCGGCCGGCGTCGGCTTGGTCACGACCCGAGGGCGCGAGACCTGCAGCTCGTATCCCTCGCGCCGCATCGTCTCGACGAGGATCGACAGCTGGAGCTCGCCGCGCCCGATGACGGCCGTCTCGTCGGGCGAATCGGCGGGCTCGAGCCGGATCGAGACGTTGCCGACGAGCTCGCGCTCGAGCCGGTCCCGGAGCTGCCGCGAGGTGACGTACCGGCCCTCGCGGCCGGCCAGGGGCGAGGTATTGACGCCGAAGATCATGGAGACGGTCGGCTCGTCGATGGCCATCGGCGGAATCGGGATCCGCTCGACAGGATCGGCGATGGTCTCGCCGATCGTGATGTCAGCAATCCCCGCGAGGCACACGATGTCGCCAGCAGTGGCCTCGTCGATGTCGACGCGCCTGAGGCCCTCGAAGGCAAAGAGCTTCGTCACCCGAGTCTCGAGCACCGTCCCGTCCAGCCGGCAGACCGCGACGGGATCGCCGACCCGGACGCGCCCGTTGAAGATGCGGCCGATGGCGAGGCGCCCGAGGTAGTCGCTCGAGTCGAGGCTGGCCACCAGCATCTGCAGCGGGGCGTCGACGTCGCCCCGCGGCGGCGGCACGTGGTCGGCGATGGCGTCGAAGAGCGGGCCGAGGTCGGCGCCGGGCACGGAGGGATCGGCGGCGGCCGTGCCGGCCTTCGCGTTCGTGTAGAGTACCGGAAACCCGAGCTGCTCCTCGGAGGCCTCGAGGTCGATGAAGAGGTCGTAGATCTCGCTGAGGACCTCGCGCGGGCGCGCGTCCGCCCGGTCGATCTTGTTGACGAGGACAATCGGGGGCAGCCCCCGCTCCAGCGCCTTCCGCAGGACGAATCGCGTCTGCGGCAGCGGCCCTTCCGAGGCATCGACGAGCAGCATCACGCCGTCCACCATCGACAGCGTGCGCTCGACCTCGCCGCCGAAGTCCGCATGGCCCGGCGTGTCGACGATGTTGATCACGAGGTCCCGGTAGCGGACGGCGGTGTTCTTCGCGAGGATGGTGATGCCGCGCTCGCGCTCGAGATCGGTGCGGTCCAGGGCCCGCTCCGCCACGCGCTCGTTGGCGCGAAACGCCCCGCTCTGGCGCAGCAGCGCGTCAACGAGCGTCGTCTTGCCGTGATCGACGTGGGCGATGATGGCGACATTGCGGCGAAGCGGGTGCGCCACTCCGCTGCGGGACGAGATCGAAGGGGAGCGTTCGGCCGACGCGGACATCCTTTCAGTATAGAGCCCACGAGGGCGCCCGAGAGGCCGGCGCCTGG
>Ga0070741_10017466_pt1 | contig 11781 bp, 8 predicted proteins | sample Coa_R1_4_FD_66440 | JGI IMG/M metagenome (GOLD analysis project Ga0070741, IMG submission 66440) | Surface soil microbial communities from Centralia Pennsylvania, which are recovering from an underground coalmine fire - Coalmine... | ecosystem: Environmental > Terrestrial > Soil > Unclassified ...
TCCGCATCGGGCCGCTCGTTCGCGGGAATGAGGTCGGCGGGCACGAGACGCGCGCGATGATCGGTCGTGGGGAAATCTTCCGTGAACACCACCGGCTGACCGGGATCGCCTTCCTCGATGCACGGATACGTCACCGACGACTCCGACTCGAGACGCTCCCACGTGATGCCGGCGATCGAGGGCATCGCCTTGCGCATCTCGTTGAACACCTCGCGCGGGTGCGGGTAGTTCCAATCGAGGCCGATGCGACGCGCCATCTCCTGGATGATCCACAGGTCGGGCATCGACTCGCCCGGGGCGTCGAGCGCCTTGCGGCCGAGCTGCACCATGCGATCGGTGTTGGTGAAGGTGCCGGTCTTTTCCGGGAACGCGGTCGCGGGAAGGATCACGTCGGCGAGATAGCACGTCTCGGTCAGGAAAATATCCTGCACCACGAGCATCTCGAGCTTCGCCAGGGCGCCGCGTGCGTGATGCACGTCGGGGTCGGACATCGCGGGGTTCTCGCCCATGATGTACATGCCGCGGATCTGGCCCGCGTGCGTCGCATCCATGATCTCGACGACCGTCAGCCCGGGCTTGGGATCGAGCGTCGTATTCCAGAGCGCCTCGAAATGCGCCCGCACGCCGTCGTCGTCGACGCGCTGGTAATCCGGAAACACCATGGGAATGAGGCCCGAGTCCGACGCGCCCTGCACGTTGTTCTGGCCGCGCAACGGATGCAAACCGGTGCCGGGTCGACCGATCTGGCCGGTGATCATGGACAGCGCGATGAGGCAGCGCGCATTGTCGGTGCCGTGCACGTGCTGCGAGATGCCCATGCCCCACAGGATCATCGAGGCGCGCGAGGTCGCGAACATGCGCGCGACTTCCTTGATCGTCTCCGCGGGGATGCCGCAGATCGGCGCCATCGCTTCCGCGCTGTAGCCTTCGACGTTCCTGGCGAGCTCGTCGTAGCCGCTGGTGCGATCGGCGATGAACTTTTCGTCGACGAGGCCTTCGCTGACGATGGTATGCATCATCGCGTTGAGCAGCGCAACGTCGGTGTCGGCCTTGAACTGCAGGAAGTGCGTCGCGTAGCGCGCGAGGTCGGAGCGGCGCGGGTCGGCGACGATGAGCCTGGTGCCCTGCTTGGCCGCGTTCTTGATCCAGGTGGCCGCGACCGGGTGATTCACGATCGGGTTGGCGCCGATCAGGAGCACCACCTCGGCTTTGAGCACGTCCATGACCGGGTTCGACACCGCACCCGAGCCGATGCCTTCCATCAGCGCCGCGACGCTCGAGGCGTGGCACAGGCGCGTGCAGTGGTCGACGTTGTTGCTGCCAAAGCCCGTGCGCACGAGCTTCTGGAAAAGATACGCTTCCTCGTTGCTGCCCTTCGCCGACCCGAAGCCCGCGAGCGCGCCGGGACCGTGCTGATCGCGCAGCTTGCGCAGCGTGCCGCCGGCGAGATCGAGCGCCTCTTCCCACGTGGCTTCGCGAAAGATTTCGTTGACCTGCTCGGGGTCCATCACGAAGTCGGCGGACTTGGGCGCGCCCTCACGACGGATGAGCGGCCTGGTCAGGCGCTGCTTGTGATGCACGTAATCGAAGCCGTAGCGGCCCTTGACGCACAGCCGACCGTGATTGGCGGGACCATCGCGGCCCTGCACGCGCACGATCGTGTTGTCCTTCACGAAATACGTGAGCTGGCATCCCACCCCGCAATACGGGCACACCGAATCGACCGTCTTGTCGACGGCGACGAGACCCACGTCCCGCGCTGGCATGAGCGCGCCGGTCGGGCACGCTTGCACGCATTCACCGCAGGCGACGCACGTCGAAGCGCCCATGGGGTCGTCGAGATCGAACACGGGCGCGGAGTGGTTGGCGCGATAGGCATAGCCGATGACGTCGTTGACCTGCACTTCACGGCAGGCACGCACGCAGCGCGTGCACTGGATGCAGGCGTCGAGATTGACGGCGATCGCCGGATGCGACAGATCGGCATCGGGCGACATGCGCGGCGCGAAGCGCGGGTTCTCGATCCCGAGCTGTCTCACGTAATACTGCAATTCCGAATCGGGCTTGTACTCGCGATCCGGCATGTCGGACTGCAAAAGCTCGAGCACCATCTTCTGCGAGTGCAGTGCACGCGCGGAGACGCTCGACACCTTCATGCCTTCCTTGGGCGCGCGGCAGCACGATGGCGCGAGCACGCGCTCGCCTTCGATCTCGACCATGCACGCGCGGCAATTGCCGTCGGGACGCATGTTCTCCGCATAGCAAAGATGCGGGATGTCCACGCCGTGGCGCTTCGCGGCCTGGATGATCGTCTCGCCCGGCATCGCCGAGACCTGCTCGCCGTTCAAGGTGAACGGGATTGCGCTCTGTTCCAGTTCCGCCATGTCGTTCATGGTTGTTTCCTCACGCGATCTCGTGCGGGAAATACTTGATCACGCACTGGATCGGATTCGGCGCCGCCTGGCCGAGGCCGCAGATGGAAGCATCGGCCATCGCCTGCGACAGCTCGTTCAGGAGCGGCTGATCCCATTTCGGCGCCTGCAGCAGCTTAACGGCCTTCGCCGTGCCGACGCGGCACGGCGTGCACTTGCCGCACGACTCTTCGGCGAAGAATTCCATCACGTTGAGCGCGGCGTCGCGCGCGCGATCATGCTGAGACAGCACCATCACCGCGGCGGATCCGATGAAGCAGCCGTATTGGTTGAGGGTGTCGAAATCGAGCGGGATGTCGGCCATGCTCGCGGGCAGGATGCCGCCCGACGCGCCGCCGGGCAGATAGGCATAGAGCTCGTGGCCCGGCAGCATCCCGCCGCAATAATCATCGACGAGCTCGCGCAACGTGATGCCCGCGGGTGCGAGGTGCACGCCGGGCTTCTGCACGCGCCCGGACACCGAGAAGGAGCGCAATCCCTTGCGGCCGTTGGCGCCTTGGCCGGCGAACCATGGTGCGCCCTTTTCCAGGATGTCGCGCACCCAGAAGAGCGTCTCCATGTTGTGCTCGAGCGTGGGACGTCCGAACAGGCCGACTTGCGCCACGTACGGCGGACGCAGGCGCGGCATGCCGCGCTTGCCTTCGATCGACTCGATCATCGCCGATTCTTCGCCGCAGATGTACGCCCCGGCACCGCGACGCAATTCGATGTGCGGCAACGGACAGGGCGGATTCGCGGTGAGCGCTTCGAGCTCGCGCGTGAGCAATTCGCGGCACGCGGCGTATTCGTCGCGCAGATAGATGTAGATCTCGGCGATGTCGACCGCCCACGCCGCGATCAGCATGCCCTCGAGGAAGCGATGCGGGTCGCGCTCGAGGTAGTAGCGATCCTTGAACGTGCCGGGCTCGCCTTCGTCGATGTTGACGGCGAGCAGCCGCGGGGCAGGCTCGGCACGCACGATGCGCCACTTGCGCCCGGCGGGAAAGCCCGCACCGCCCAAGCCGCGCAGGCCCGAATCTTCCATCGTGGAGAGCACCTGCTCGAGCGCAACCTTGCCCGACATGCAGTCGACCAGCATGCGATAGCCGCCTTCGGCGCGGTAGCCTGCGTAATCCACGTAAGGCGCAACCGTCGCGCGCGTCGCGCGTCCATGCACGGCGTGCGCGACGCTGTCGCGGGTCGCATTGTCGATCGGGTTCTGACCAACCACCGCCACGGGCGCGGCGTGACAGCGCCCGACGCACGGGGCCGGAATGACGCGTACGTCATCACCGAGCTCGCCGGGAAGCACCGCGAGCAGATCCTTCGCTCCCGCCATCGCGCACGACAGAGAATCGCACACGCGCACGGTGGTCGAAGGCGGCGCCTTCTCGCCTTCCTTCACCACGTCGAAATGATGATAGAAGGTCGCGACCTCGTACACCTCGGTCATGGGCAGCTTCATCTCGGAGGCGAGCGCCACGAGATGGCCCGCCGGCAGGTAGCCGTAGTGATCCTGGATCCGATGCAGATGCTCGATCAGAAGGTCGCGCCGCCGCGGCGCGTCGCCCAGCAGCACGCGCACTTCGGCGAGCGCGTTCGGGTCGACGATGCGGCCCTTGGGCGTCGCGCGCACCTTGGGTCCCTGCCGGCGTCCCGTGCTCGCGATCGGAATCACGCCCTGCTTGGTATTGTTCAGCATCAGCTTTCAGCCATCGGCTATCAGGTATCGGCTATCAGCTATCGCTATCAGCTGGCAGCATTCAGGTAGCAGCTCACGGTCGGCAACAGCTCTCCACCCTGCCCTATTGCAACACAACGGCGCTGACGGGCGCGCGGGTGTTGCTGAAAGCCGAATGCCGAGAGCTGCCCGCCGATCAAGCTGCCACCTTCTTTTGCTCCTTCGAGAATGCGCCGGCTTCCTTCATGCGCGCGATGTCGCCGTCGGAGAAGCCCAGCACCTCGCGCAGGACCTCGTCGGTGTGCTCGCCCAGCAGCGGCGAGCGCTTGATCTCGGCCGGCGAGTCGGACAGCTTGATCGGCATGCCCACGTTGAACCACTTGCCGCGCTGCGGATGGTCGAGCTCGACCCACATGTCGCGCCCGCGCACGTGCTCGTCGTTGGCAAGATCGGAGGTCGACATGATCGGCCCGCAGGGCACGTCGAGCTCGTTGAGGATCGCCATCAGCTCGCGCTTGGTGTACTTCTCGGCGAACTTGTTGATGAGCGTCCACATGAGCTGCTGGTTCTTGCGGCGCTCGCCGATGGTCGCGAGGCGCGGATCGTTCGCCATGTCGGGCATGTTCACCTCGGGCCCGATGCGCTTCGCCAGCGGCTCGAACACCGCTTCCTGCACCACGATATAGAGCCAGTCGTTCGGGCCATGCGGCTTGCAGTGGATCGCATTGCCGAGCTGGCCGCCGCCCGAGTCGTTGCCCGCGCGCGGCACGTCGCCCATGTCCTGGTAGGTCGGCACGGAGTACTCCGACAGCGACCCGCGCGACAGGCGCTGGTGATCGCGGAACTTCACGCGACAGAGGTTCATCACGCCGTCCATCATCGCCACCTCGACATACTGACCCTGGCCCGTCGTGGTGGCCTGGTGCAGCGCGGCGAGTAGGCCGATCGCGAGATGCAGGCCGGTGCCGGTGTCGCCGATCTGCGCGCCCGTCACGAACGGCGGGCCATCGGGCACGCCGGTCGTGCTCATCGCGCCGCCCATGGCCTGGGCGACGTTCTCGTAGGCCTTGAAATCGGCGTACGGACCGCTGGAGCCGAAGCCCTTGATGGAGCCGACCACGAGCTTGGGATTGATCTCGTGCATCTTGTCCCACGTGAACCCGAGCCGTTCCAGCACGCCGGGCCCGAAGTTCTCCATCATGATGTCGCACTTCTTGAGGAGCTCGACAAAGACCTTCTTGCCCTCGGCGGTCTTCATGTTGACCGTGATCGAGCGCTTGTTGCAGTTCAGCATCGTGAAATAGAGGCTGTCCGCGTTCGGGATGTCGCGCAGCTGCCCACGCGTCGCATCGCCCTGCGGGGGCTCGAGCTTGATCACGTCCGCGCCCATCCATGCGAGCAGCTGCGAGCAGGTCGGGCCCGCCTGCACGTGCGTCATGTCGAGAATGCGAACGCCGGACAATGCCTTCATGGGTCTCCTCCTAAAGCAAAAAAGCGTGACACTCCGGCGAGGCGCGCCGAATCACGAACGTGGGGGTCAATCGAATCGATCCGGCTCGGGCCGGTGGATTGCCGGCGTCGCCGGCACCCGCATGCCGGGGGTTGGCAACACGGGTTGGATCAAAGCATTCCATCGTATAGTAGGGAAAGCGCCGCAGTCATTGACGGCCGTCAATTTTCGCCGAAACGTTCCACGTGCAGGAACCGCATTCCATTTCCAGATCGACGCCGGTCGCGCAACACCGTGAGGGCGAATCGATCCGCGCCGCCCTGCGCGACAACATCGTGCTCAAGGACATGCCGGCGGACGAGCTCGCCGCGCTCGAGCCGCATCTCGTCGTGCTCGATTGCACCAAGGGCGAGATCCTGCTGCGCCAGGGCGACACCGAGATGTCGCAATATTTCGTGCTGCAGGGAATCCTCAAGCGCGTGGTGACCGGCGCGAGCGGGCGCGAGATGATCCTGCGCTTCGCCGACGCCGGCAACATCGAGACGAGCTACGCCGCGTGGCGGCTGCGCACGCCGGCCCCCTACAGCATCGTGACGGTGAAGAAAGCGCGCGTGGCCAAGCTGCCCCTTGCGCAATGGGCCGCCTTCCTCGATGCCCATGCCGAGCTCAAGGCCGTCTTCGAATATGAGGTCATGCATCTCATGAGCGAGATCATGGCCCACACGATCACGTTGCATCTGCTCGATGCGCCGGGACGCGTGCACCGGTTCATGCGCAAGCACCCGGAACTCGCCGAGCGCGTGCCGCAGAAGGAGCTCGCGTCCTATCTCAACCTATCGGCGGAAACCCTCAGTCGTCTGCGCCATCCGCGCAAGATGTAGGAACGTCCGCACGGCGGGCGCCAGGGCATGGTCGCGCCAGGCGCCGCTCAGAAACCCATTTGCGCGGTCGCGAAGTCGGCGCACTCGGCCGCGTAGCGGCGCTCGCGATAGGCCCCCGCGCGCTCGGCCTTGACCGCGCCCACGGCGTTGGCCAGGAACTGCGCGTCGTAGGCCTTGAGCAGGTGCGGCGCGTGCGTTTCCATGTAGGTGCGAATGCGCTCGCCGTCATCGGTGATGGCCTTGAGCTCCTGGAAGGTCGCGGCATCCCAGTGCCAGCGCAGTCCGAGCTCCCGAAACGCGTGATTGAACGCGTCGCGCTCCAGCGCATCGCCTTCGTGCTCGGTCGTCGTCGTCGCGTGCTTGATTCTCATGTCTGCCTCACTTGCTGCCGGGAGCGTTTCCCGTGCGATGAATGAGAGCTTACGCACGCCGACACATAAATAACAGTCAAACCTTTGGATCGATACCATAAGGATCGATCTATGTATGTGCACCCGAAAAAAAGCCGCACGCGTGACGGCGCGTGCGGCGTGATTGCGCTTCGACCGGCGCCGCGAGGACGCCGATCGGATGCCAAGCTCAGGCGGGTTGCACGGCGGGCCGCAGGGCGGCTTCGCGCTGGCTGTTCTCGATGACCGCGCGGCGCATCGGACGCAGGACGAACCAGGCCAAAAGCGCGGCGATGATGTTGAGCGCGGCGGCGATCACGAACACCGCGTGCCAGTCGCCGGTGGCGCGCGTGAGCACGTTGCCGAGCGGCACCAGCAGCGATGCCGTGCCTTTCGCGGTGTACATGAGACCCGCGTTGGCGGTTGCGAACTTCGAGCCGAACGTGTCCGTGGTGGTCGACGGGAAGAGGCTGTAGATCTCGCCCCAGGCGAAGAACACGAGGCCCGACAGCAGCACGAAGGCGACCGGATTCGCCCCGAGATAGAACAGCGCGAAGATCCCCGCGCCCTCGAACAGGAACGCGATCAGCATCGTGAGCTCGCGGCCGATGTTGTCGGACACCCAGCCGAAGAACGGGCGGCACAATCCATTCATCACGCGGTCGATGGTCAGCGCGAAGGTCAGCGCCGGCAGCGTCAGGCCGGCGATGCTCACCGGGATGTCGGCGACCTTGAAGTCGTGCGCGATCGGCGCGAGCTGCGCGACCGCCATGAGACCGCCGGCGGCGACCATCACGAACATCAGGTACATCACCCAAAACACCGGCGCGCGCACGATCTCCATCGGCCGGTAGTCGCGCTTGGTCTGCGGGATGTTCGGGCGCGGGGGCTTCGCCGCCTGCCTCGCGACCGCCGGGTTGATGACGTGGCGCGGATCGATCAGCATCAGCGCCACGATCATGACGATGAGGCCCTGGCCGATGCCGAAGTACAGGAACGCCGTCTGATAGCCCATCGACTTGATGATGGCCTGGATGGGCAGCACCGTGAGCGCCGATCCCGCGCCGAAGCCGGCGGCGGTGAGGCCGGCGGCAAGACCACGACGGTCCGGGAACCACTTGAGCGCATTGCCCACGCAGGTGCCGTACACCGCGCCGGCGCCCAGGCCCGAGATCGCGGCCGCGACATACAGCGTCGCAAGCGAGCTCGCATAGGAGTTCATCACCCAGCCGATCCCGCAGAAGAGGCCGCCGACGAGCACCACCGGACGCGGACCGAAGCGGTCGACGAGATAGCCTTCGACCGGCACGAGCCAGGTCTCGAGCAGCACGAAGATCGTGAACGCCACCTGGATGGAGGCTTTGGTCCAGCCGAACTTGTCCTGAATGGGGTTGACGAACAGCGTCCATCCGTACTGCAGGTTCGCGATCATCACCATGCATAGGATGCCGAGGAACAGCTGGATCCAGCGGTAACTCCCGCGGGTCGCCATCGGGTTGGGTGCTACGGTTGCCATGAAAGTCTCCTCCGCGAAACGCGCAGCGGCGCGCGTCCAGTCAGTGTTTGCAGAAAGGAATTACCTGCAGTGAGTGCCGCGTCGGCATTGCGCCTCTTGTCGAGGAGCGCTTGACGCCTGGCGTAGCTGGATCCGCCGAAGCAGGGGCCTGAGCCTGAGTGTGTTGCAGGCGAGACCACGTGGTTGGCCTCGCGTCGGCAAGGCCAGCAGAGTACCTCAGCGATTTACTATGGGCGATCGTAGTTTTGGATCGTTTCCATAACGCGCGCATTATTCACGCCCTATGCTTGCAATTTGCTGACAATCGGGCGCGCAAGCGCTGATCCGCGCACAGGAACGCGCGACATCGCTTTGCGTTGTTCGATAGCGGCCGCGGGACAGCGCCGCTTCGCTACTCGGGGCCGGAAGAACCCCGGTAACGGTACGAGACTGCGATCGAGCGGAGCTGGTTCTCCACGGATTTGACGCCGGGCACCTCGCGCGCGACCCCGATCGCGAGCTGTGCCTGGGCGTCGTCCATGACGACCCCGCGCAGCACCACGGAGCCGTTCCTGGCTTGCGGCGTAATGTCGATGTGCGCCTCGTGGTCACGCTCGCGCAGCGCCGTCCTGATGTGCGCCTGGAGCGTCAGATCCGCGAGTTGTGCGCGACTTTCCGCCGTCGGCTGGAATTCGGGCCGGCGCGCGAGCGCGAGCACCTGCTCGATGCACGTTTCCACCGATACGCGCCCGGTGTTGAGCACCAGGTCGTAGAGCAGCGGATCGCCGAGCTCGACCCCGAACGTGTGCCGGATGCGTGCCGCATGGGCATCGTCGGAGCGCGTGATCTCGGTCCGCGCGAGCTCGGCGTCATCGGTGTCCAGGCGCTCCATCAACCATTTGATGCGGCTCTCCAGCGGAGCGCATATGCGTACGCACGGGACATGGCGCACCGGATGGAGCAGGATGGTCGCGCCCCAGCCGCGGATGAGCACGTCCTCCTCGAGCGCGTACTCGAAGACCTGGTCCGCGGTGTAGAGCGCGAGGCTGCTTTCATCGACCTGCCGCTTCTCGAACCAGCCGGCCTGACCTTCGCGATACCGGCGGACGAGGCTTTTCTTGACGTGCATGTGATGGGCCGCGAAGTCCCCGATCTCGTGCCGGACGAGTCGCAGGCCGAGCGCCTTCGCCACGCCTGCCGCGACATCGCGGCCCAGCGTTCCCATTTCCTGCGACATCGCGATGACGGTCATGATGTCAAGCCTCGAGTCAGGTCGCGATCTCGGGCGTGCCCGCGCGAACGCGCGCGATCGCCCGCGACACGAGCGGCCACACCAGCATCACGAGTGCCAGGGCCGTGATGCTGCCGACCAGCGCATTGGAGAAGAACACGGAAAGATCGCCCTGCGAGATGAGCATGGCCTGCCGGAACGAATCCTCCGCGCGGTCGCCGAGCACGAGCGCCAGCACGAGCGGGGCGAGCGGATAGTCGAGCTTCTTGAACACGTAGCCGACGACGCCGAAGAGCAGCATGAGCCAGATGTCGAGCATCGCGTTGTGCACCGTGTACGCCCCGATCGCGCAGATCACGACGATCACCGGCGCAATGATGGAGAACGGAATGCGCAGGATCGCGGCGAAGAGCGGCACGCAGGTCAGCACCACGAGCAGCCCGGCGACGTTGCCGAGATACATGCTCGCGATGAGGCCCCAGACGAAGTCCTGCTTCTCGACGAAAAGCAGCGGGCCCGGTTGCAGGCCCCAGATCAGCAATCCGCCGAGCAACACCGCCGCGGTGGGCGAGCCCGGGATCCCGAGCGCGAGCATCGGCAAGAGCGCGGAGGTGCCGGCGGCATGCGCCGCGGTTTCGGGCGCGACCACACCTTCGATCTGCCCCGTGCCGAACTTCGCGCCATCGCGCGACATGCGCTTCGCGACCCCGTAGCTCATGAACGATGCCGGCGTCGCGCCGCCGGGCGTGATGCCCATCCAGCAGCCGATCAAACAGCTGCGCAGCGAGGTCAGCCAGTAGCGCGGAAGGGTCGCCCAGGTCTCGAGCACGACCTTGGGATTGATGCGCGCGGTCTTGCCGGAAAAGGACAGTCCCTCCTCCATCGACAGCAGGATCTCGCCGATCCCGAAAAGGCCGATCACCGCGATCAGGAAATCGAAGCCTCGCATGAGCTCGGTGAAGCCGAAGATGAGCCGCAGCTGGCCGGTGACCGTGTCCATGCCGACCGCCGCAAGGGCGAAGCCGAGCATCATCGATGCCAGGGTCTTCCAGGGCGAGCCCTTGCCCATGCCGATGAAGCTGCAGAAGGTGAGGAGATACACGGAAAAGAATTCGGGCGGCCCGAAGCGCAGCGCGAATTTGGCAACCATCGGCGCCAGGAACGTGATCATCACCACGGCGACGAATGCACCGACGAACGACGACGTGAATGCCGCCGTCAGCGCTTCGCCGGCGCGGCCTTGCTGCGCCATGGGATAGCCGTCGAAGGTCGTGGCGACCGACCACGGCTCGCCCGGGATGTTGAACAGCACCGACGTGATCGCGCCGCCGAACAGCGCGCCCCAATAAATGCAGGACAGCATGATGATGGCCGAGGTCGGCGGCATCGCGAACGTGAGGGGCAGCAGGATCGCGACGCCGTTCGCGCCACCGAGTCCGGGCAGCACGCCGATGATCACGCCTAGCACGATGCCGATCATCATGAGCAGCATGTTGAACGGCGTCAGCACCACGCTGAATCCCTGGAACAATGCGGAAAGCTCTACCAACGTGTTTCTCCGGGCGTGGCGGTCACGCGCATCGCTGATGCGCTCAGTAGCCGAGGAACGAGAGCGGATCGAGCTCGCCCTTGAAGAGGGGCACCTTGAACCAGATCTCGAACATCACGAACAAGCTCGCGCACACGCCGAATCCGACGAGCGCGCTGCGCAAGGCAGAGTAGCGACCCAGCCACATCATGAACACCGTGATGTAGACGGCCGACGCGACATAGAGTCCGACGAACTGCACCGCGAGCACGTAGACGATCGCCGGGACGAGCACCGTCAGCACGAGCTTGAGCGGACCCCAGGTCACGAAGAGCTCGCCGCGCATGACGGGCCGGGCGATCGCGCGGACCAGGATGATCGCGCTCGAGATGCACAGGAGAAGGCCAACGTAGAACGGAAAGTAGCCCGATTCGGGCCCGTCGGCGGCCCAGCTCGAGCCGAGGCGATGGCTGTCGTAAACCACCAGCCCGCCAAGCGCGAAGATCAAGAACGCGACGATCGCCTCGACCAGGCGCGCGGGAATGCCAGCGCGCGCTTGCGCGTCGGCGTGAGTTGGCTCGTTCATGTCGGCACGATGCGTAGTGAGGCGCCTGCGGGCGGCGCGAAGGCGCAACCGCACGCGAGGCGCGCGGCTGCGCACCAAAGGCTTCAGGGCTTGGCGAGGAAGCCCGCTTCCTTCATGAGCTCGCGGTGC
>Ga0070741_10017467_pt1 | contig 11780 bp, 10 predicted proteins | sample Coa_R1_4_FD_66440 | JGI IMG/M metagenome (GOLD analysis project Ga0070741, IMG submission 66440) | Surface soil microbial communities from Centralia Pennsylvania, which are recovering from an underground coalmine fire - Coalmine... | ecosystem: Environmental > Terrestrial > Soil > Unclassified ...
GCTGCGGAACTGCTGGCGCGTGATGGCGTGCGCGTGATTGCCGTCAGCGACTCCAAGGGCAGTATCTTGAACCCCGCGGGATTCGATTTGGCAGCACTCGCCGCGCACAAGGCCAATAGTGGGTCCGTGGTCAATTTTCCAGGCGCGGAGAACATTGACACCGAGCAACTGCTGGAACTGAATGTGGACATCCTGATTCCGGCCGCTCTGGAAAACCAGATCACGCTCGACAACGCCAACCGCATCCACGCCCGCATCGTTGCAGAAGCGGCGAACGGTCCGACCACGCCGGACGCAGACCAGGTGCTGCACAACAAGGGAATCATGGTGCTTCCCGACATTCTAGCCAATGCCGGCGGGGTCACCGTTTCCTACTTCGAATGGGTGCAGGACCTGCAGGAGTTGTTCTGGGACGAGGACGACGTCAACCGGCGCCTGGAGAAAATCATGGTAAAAGCGTTCGATGACGTGCACTGGATGGCCAAGAAGTACAACACGGACATGCGAACCGGTGCGTACATCCTGGCAATAGACCGGGTGGCCGCCGCGACTCGCTCCCGCGGCATCTGGCCGTAGCTTTTTTCACCACGGAGGCACGGAGACACGGAGACACGGAGGAAAAACGAAGACTTTTTCTCTGTGTTTCAGCGTCTCCGTGGTGATTATTTCTAGGGATGGCCGTACAACTTGCGGTACACGGTCGCGTTGCGCATGATGGCCTGCACGTATTCGCGAGTCTCGCTGAACGGAATCGATTCAACGAATTCGGCGGTGTCGCGATACTTGCCATTGTTCAACCAGTCCTGCACACGATTGTCGCCGGCGTTGTAGGCGGCAAGGGCATACTCCACTTCCCCGCCGTATTGATCCACCAGTTTGCGGAAATGCCGGGTGCCCAGCTGCAAATTAATGTTGGGGACCAGCAGCAAGCTCTCGGAATAATGGCGAACGTGCAGCTCGCGCGCCACAGTCTTGCCAGTTTTCGGCAGCAACTGCATCAGGCCGAGCGCATTGGCGCGTGAGATTGCTCCTGGATTGAACTCGGATTCCTGTCTAATCAAAGACGCGACGAGAAACGGATCCAGTCCGTTCTGCAGGGAATAGCGCTTCACATCCGTCCAGAAGGCTCGCGGGAAGAGCGCCTCCCAGTACGAGCGAGGCAGTTCGTCGATGTCGAGTGAGAAGTACGCCGGGACGATTCTTTTCACGGCCTCGATGGCACGATCATAGCGACCGGAATCCTGATACAGGTGCGCGGTTTCACTCGTTACCCAGGCAGCGCCGGGGGCAGCTACCTGCAATTCACGAACTGCGAAATCCAGCAGCCCGCCATTCTGCAGCAAAAGCGCTTTCTGCACGCGTAGGTCATCGTCGGGCACAGAGGCACTCTCCTCCAGCTTGCCGGGAATACTGGGAGGCGGAATTTGCGCCAGGATAGGGACGGGAGTGGGATCGCCGCTACCCAGCTTGTCCATACGCTGGCGCGCCAGATCAGCATAGTAATAGCTGTGGAACCGGTCGGAGAGTTTGATGTAGTAAGCGCGAGCCTTGCCGAGATCGTGATCGTCTTCCGCCAGGCGGCCGCGCCAGTAAAGGGCGGCGGGCACTTCGCCAGAGGTGGGATATTTCGAAATTTGTTCCTCAAATCCCTTCTTGGCATCTTCATTGCGGGCTTGCCGCAGGCTCAGCCAGGTTGCCTTCCAGTGCGAATAGGCGGCGCGCTTGCCGGTAGGAAACCGTTGATCAATTTCGCGATAGCAATCGATGGCATGATCGTAATCGCGATTCAGCAAATACATGTTGGCTGCGAGGAGCAGGCCTTCCTCGAACCAGGAACTGGTCGGCCCGACCTGGCGGAGTTCGCCGAGTTGCTTGATGGTTTCGGAGTCGTCGTCTTTGGCGCGCGCCAGTTCTTCCAGGGTGAAGATGCGGCGCGCATTGACTTCAGCACTCGCGCCGGCGATCGGGTCCAGGAGGTCGCGGGCTTCTTTATCGTGCCCGCTACGGCGCAATGCGACGGCGAGTGCGACCTGGACCTCGGGCTTGTCTGTGGAGCTGGCTTCGTTGAGCAGGGCGCGATATTCGGGGACAACGTCGTTGTAGTGGCGGGCCTGCAGGAGAAGGTCGGCGCGAATCTTCTTCTCGGCAAACGTAGTGGGCGGAACCGAAGCGGGCGGCAATTTGTTCAAATCCGCCTGCGCGGCTTCCGCTTCGAAACTGGTGGGCATGCCGTAATAAATGCGGTGGAGGGTTTCGGCGCCCTTTTGCACGTCGCCATTGCGAATGCGCGCGCGTGCCAGGGCCAATTCCACGTCGGCTTTCACCGGCTGGCGATGACGTTCCAGCAATGCAATCGCATTCTGGTTATTGCCTTCGACCATGTAAGCGTTTGCCAGAATGACGTAAGCATCACGCGCAAAAATCGAATCGGGATAGTCCTTTTCAAAGTTCTGTAGGGTGGCTACAACTTGCGTGCTGTTCCCCATACCGCCATATGCCATGGCATCGAAGTAGGCGATGTAATCGCCCAACTCTCCGGCGTGCGGCGCAGCGCGTTTCAGGGGATCGACCGCCTTGGCGTAATCGTGATCGAGGATGTGCGCGTAACCGAGCACCAGCCAGGCCAGCGCGCCGGCATCTGCTTTCGGATGTCGCCGGGCGTAAGCTTCTACGCCTGCATAAGCAGCGCGACTCCTATTCTGGAGAAGCTGGAAGGCCATGGGCTTCAAGTCCGCCGAAGCCACGAAGGCCCGGTTGATCCGCTTTACGCGGCGGGACAGGATTTTTTTCTTTCGTTTTTTTGCGGCGATGGAGGCGGCCGTCTTCTTCGAATGCGAGGAGCGCGTCGCGGCGGCTTTATGGGATTTGGGTTTTGCAGAAGATGCAGAAGCAGTCGAGGTAGAACCTGCCGACTGCGCAGCCAGCGCCGGACTCACATACAAGCGAGAGGGGCCGCCCAGAAAAAACAGTACCAGGGCCGAAAACCAGAACCTGTGTCTCACGGATAAAGGTATTATCGCGGAAAGTTGGCGCCAAGCAAAGAACTGTCGTTGTCTGCGAGGATACGTACCAGTGCCTCGCGGAAATAATCGGACGATTCGGCCGCAGTACCGGCGTAGCGTTTCTTGTAAATGGCGCGGCTCTTCTCGATATCGTCCTTCAGACGATCATAGAGATCCTTGTGTTTGCGACCCTCGGTGACTTTCGCCTGGTTGTAGAGCTTGATCTCATCCACCAGAAGCTTGGCAAAGCGCTGCGCTTTTTTGTGGAGTTCCTTCTCCTCGGAGGGAACCTGCGGCTCGGGGATAGCGACTGCGGCTGCGGCCGCCTGGACAGCGGGAGCAGGCGCGGTGGCAACGGCGGCGCTGGCAGTTGCCGCTTCAGCTTTTTCGAGCGCCAGTGTGTCCTGTGCGGCGCCACGTCGCAACGTGGTGACCTCCAGCCAAGTGCTGGCGGACAGTGTGAGGATTTCGAGTGCGGCGGCATCGAGTGGACCACCGGCCTGAATTCCGCCGTCGGCGTAGAGCAGCGCGGCGGGTTTTTCCTTGACCATCAACGGCAGCACAATGGCCTTGTCATCGGCCGGCGCTCCGAACGCGCTCACAAAATTGGAATCGAGTTCTGCGGCACTCCCGGTTGCAGCTTCCTGTTTCTCGAGCGCATGAGCCGCCAGTCCGGTGGAGACATCGAGCGAAAAGTTTTTGATCGAGTCATTACTAACGAAGGCGCGTCCCAGCCATCCTGAAGCCGCTCCGGAGCGAACGACGAACAATGCGGCCCGGCCACAATGAGAGTCGGTGCTCTCCAACAGGGCGGTCAGAATATCCTTCTGGCTGGTAGCCTGATGAATCGCAGAAATGGAATGAAGGAGGCTATTGGGATTGGCGTCCTGGGCAGCCCCAACGACGGGCTGCAACTCCTGCATGACCCGCCGAACCAGGTCGTCCTTCAGGAAGGTGACATGGCTTTCCAGTACCTGGGAAACCACGCGCTCGACGATCTGCTGAATCCAGGTTCTCTCGGCCATGTGCCCAATACCCGCGCCGGCAGCCGTTTTGCAAGTGCCGGCAAGCGCATTATATGTTAATCCTGCAGCTCGCTTTGTGCTTTCGCCCGCTCAAAGGGGAAACTGCTTCGGATTTGGACCACCAGTAGTTATGGGCACAAGGCGACTATGAACAAAAGCCGCCGGGGGCCCGCAAACAAAACCGTCACTGAAGCGTCAAAAGATGAAGGCAAAGCTGGGACGAAACAAGTAGAATAGAAATCGGGTTCCAACGAAAGATTACCGAAGTTTTGAATCGGAAGAACATGGGAGCCATCCAATCAAGGGTAGGTGAGCAGGTCAGCGACGAAATAGCGCTGGTCCAGGCAGCCAAGGCTGGGGATGTAGGGGCCTTTGAGCAACTGGTGAAGCGCTATGATCGTAATGTTTTCCGGATCGCTCAACACATCACGCAGAACCGGGAAGATGCGGAAGACGTGGTGCAGGACGCGTTCCTGAAGGCTTACGGGAACCTGGAGCAGTTCCAGGGACAGTCGAAGTTTTATACCTGGCTCGTGCGTATTGCGGTCAACGAGGCGCTGATGAAGTTGCGCCGGCGTCGGCCGGAGCGCATGGTTTCGCTGGATGAAGAAGTAAAGACGGATGAGGACAGCATGCCGCGGGAAGTCGCGGACTGGAGTCCTAATCCGGAACAGCTTTACAGCCAGTCGGAGTTGCGGGACATTTTAGGTAAGACCATTCAGGGGCTTCCCCCGAGCTTCCGGACGGTCTTCGTGCTACGAGACGTGGAAGGTTTGTCCACCGAGGAGACGGCCGAAGCGCTCGATCTCAGTATCCCGGCGGTAAAATCGCGGCTTCTACGGGCCCGGCTGCAGTTGCGTGAACGGTTGAACCGTTACTTTAAGAAGCGACAAAGCGGAGATGGTAACCAGTGATGACATGCTCTGAGTTTTTGAAAGAGCTGACCGGCTATCTGGACAACGAGCTCGACGAGAGAATGCGGGCCGAACTGGAAGACCACCTGGCCTGGTGCCACAACTGCTACGTCGTCTGCAACACCACCAAGAAAACCATCGAAATCTACCGCGATTCTGTCCTCTACGAACTTCCCGACGATCTGCGAACACGCCTGCGCAGTGCCATCGTGTCCAAATGCGAGGCCAAGAACAAAAAGGCGGGACCCCAGAAAGTCTGATTTCCAACCCAGTTCTCCCTCCGAAGTTTCGCTTTTTCTTTCATTTGCAGCACGAGTATTTGTCTCTCCAGCAGTGTTCAAGTCTGCGGTCCCAGTCAGGGTAAACCGGCGAACCTTTTCCAGAGCTGCTGAATCTAAGTAGCTGGACGGGATAGTTGTACCAGGCCAAGCTTTACTGCTGTTCCCAGACTGGGTAGGGGGTCCTATGATCAGCAAGCTCCTGGACGTTCTGTTTGGGTGTCGTCATACCAGCTACAGCTTCCCCATGAGCGCCCGCGCAGTTAAACAGCACTCAGCTGCTGGTTCCCTCACCGGCACCTACGTGGTCTGTCTGGAATGCGGGAAAGAGTTTCCATACGACTGGAAACAGATGAAAATCCTGAGCGCTGACGCGCCGCAGCATGTCACCATCCATGCCGACTCGTTCGCTCTCGGAAAATAGACCGGTCGTTAATTCGAATCGGTGAATGCCGCACACTACTCCCCCGCCCGCGTCGCCGGGCATGCCTGCGCTTTTTGAGTCCCCCCGCGGTCCCTTTCCAGGTTCTTCCGAACGTTCACTTTAAGCTTCAGGCAGCAACTCACGTATAATTCTGCTACTCCACCTTCAAGGAATCCGCATTGAAAGAGGTTTACCCGGGCATCCGCGAGCTTGCCGTGCTGCAGCAGGCAACGCAGATGATTCTCTCCGCCATGGACCTGGATACGGTACTGCACCAGATCCTGCTGATCATGCGGAATTACTTCAAAGCCTCGAAATGCGCCGTGTATCTGGTGGATTCTGCCAGCAACGAACTTTATTGCCGCGCACAGAATGGTTATGGGCCCGAGATCATGGAACGCAGGTTGCGCATCGGCAACGAAGGCATTCCCGGATGGGTAGCCCACAACCGGTCGCCGCTTTACGTGCCGGACGTCAGCAAGGAGCCTCTCCATCCGGGCGGCGATCCCGGCATTCAGAGTGAACTGGCGTTGCCGCTGGTGGTACGCGACCAGACCGTGGGAGTGCTCGACATTGTCAGTGACAAAGTCGCGCCCTTTTCGAACGAGACCGTAAGCGTACTTTCCGTTTTCGCCGGGCAGGCTGCGATCGCGCTGGAGAACGCGCGGCTGGTTTCCACGGAACGACGACGCATGCGACAGATCGAATTGATCAACCTGATCGCGCGTTCCGCTGCCGCTGCGAACCACATTCACCAGTTTCTGGGAACGTTGGCCGAGCTGATTTACGACACGTTCGAGGGCACGGAAGTTCTGGTGGTGGTATGCGAACCAGACGGTACGCTCTTTCTGCGTGCCCATGCGGGCACGAAAGAACCGACGCTGGAACGGCTGGCAGCATCGTACCGGGACGGAATTCTGGCGCAGGCATTCGCACGAAAAACGACCGTGGTCGTGGACGATGTCGGCGTCATCGAAAAATGGCCGGCCTGCTTTGCCGACGTGGGTTCGGAGCTGTGCGCGCCGCTGATCTCACTCGGCGAGCCGTTGGGCGCCATCATCGTTGCTCATGAGCAGCCACAGTTCTTCTCAAGCGACGATCGTGCTATCGCCCAGGCCGCGGCCGACGTCAGCGCCACCGCCGCGCGCAACGTGCAACTGACCCAGGAGCTGCGCCGGGTAGCGAATTCCGACATCCTCACCGGCAGCTACAACCAGCGCTACTTTCATAATGTGCTGGAACAGGAACTGGCACGGGGTCAGCGCTACAGCAAACAGTTTGGGTTAGTGCTGCTCGACCTGCGCGGGTTCAGGAAGATCAATGACGCTCTCGGCCTGCAAGAGGGAGACGAGTTGCTGGGAAAAGTGGCTGCGACGCTGCAAAAACAGATCAGGAGTAACGACAGCCTTTGCCGCTACTCGGGAGATCGTTTTGCCCTGGTGGTTCCCGAGTGCGACGAGGCCAACGTCCAGAAAATGGCCGGCAAGTTGCAGAATTCCCTCAAGCGCATTGATTTCCCTTCCCGCACCAAGCTTCCCCCGCTTTCCGCGACCTGCGCCAGCGCCCATTACCCGGCCGACGGCAACACGGAAGCCGAGCTGGTGTCCAAGCTGTTTGGGCGGCTGGAAGCCGCAAAACAGAAAGCCTCAGGGGCACGCGCCTAAGTTGTTTCTCGCGCAGTTCGCCGGGCCATGCTTATCCATCCCCGTAAAGTCGAAGGGTTTGCTGTTCCGCTTACATATCGTATTACGATATATTTTTACCGCGATTGACATCGAAATTACCTGCCGCCTCATCCCACTGAATAGAAACACTCAAAAAGATTGGAGGAGCAATCTATGGCAGACCTTGCGTATCGTACCAACGCGGTCAGCATGGTCCGTGGGCGGACCGACTGGGGAGCGATCTGGGCAGGCGTATTTACGTTCGTGGCAATCTGGTCGGTGTTCGGTGCTTTGGGAGTAGCGATTTTCGCCAGCTCGGCAAACCCGAATGCCGCTGCCCCGGTCATGGGAATGAACGTGGGCCTGGGGATCTGGACGATCGTACTGACCATTATCGCCATGTATGTGGCGGGACGTGAAACGGGCCGCCTAGCCGGAGTAGACAACCGTCATGATGGCCTGATCCACGGCATGATCATGTTCGGGCTATCGGTGGTGGCAGCCACCATCCTGACGATCCTTGGTGGTACCAGCCTGAGCGGCGGAACGGGGGTCGCCGGCACATCACACAACCCTTACATCCTCAGTGTTATTGCCGACATTGGCTGGATTGGCTTCCTGGCTTTGTTGCTGGGATGGCTGGCAGCGATGGGCGGGGCGTCGTCTGGCGTGGCGCATAAGCAGATGCAGCAGCCGGTCAACAGCCCACGTGAAATCCGCCCGGCCGCCTAGCCGAGATAAAAAACTGGCGGTCGATTGGCCGCCGGTTTCTGTTTTTCACTTCGAAGCGATCTACTGATCGTCGGGACGCCGCTTCAGAGTCGGACGGTCGTCGTCACTGGTAGAACCATCCTTGGTCCCTTTTCCGCTGCTATTCGAGGCGCGCCGCAAGGAGGGACGATTGTTGTCCCTGTCGTCAAGGATCTTGCGCTTATTCTCGAGGGCGGCCAGACGTGCTTTCACCATGTCGAACTCGGAAGTGCTCACGATGTATTCCGGCCGGGGCGGCAGGATACGCTGAATTTCTTCCTGAGTCTTGCTGATACGATCGGGCGTCTGGGGGTGGGTGGCAAACGCCTTGGCCAGCGTTCCTGGCTTCTTCTTCTCCTTGGCCTGGATCTTTTCGAAGAAGCTGACGAATGCCTGCGGATCGTATCCACTTTTATACATGTACTCGAGACCAAGGTAATCGGCTTCCGCCTCAAAGCTGCGGGTGAAGGTGAGGAAAGTCATAGGCAGTCCGATACCAGCAGCGGCGCGCACGGCATATCCCAGACCACCGCCGACAAAGATCAGGGGAATGGAAGCGAAGTTGACCATCTGAGCGCGGGTCATCTGCCGAGTCGCGTGACGGGCGGCCACGTGCGCGATCTCGTGCGCCATCACGCCGGCGAGTTCCGCTTCTTCATCAGCGGCGAGAATCAGACCACTGTTGACGTAAAAGAAACCGCCGGGGAGTGCCATGGCGTTGACTTCGTCGGAGTCAATGACCTTGATGGTGAAAGGCACGCGCGCATCTGAATTGCGCACCAGGTTCTGGCCGAGCCGATTCACGTATTCCGTGATCACCGGGTCCTGAATCAGTTTCACGCTGGATTCAACCTGCTGGGCGTATTCCTTGCCCATGCGGATTTCCTTCTCGAGCGAGTACCAGTTTCCCAGACCCTTGGTGCCGATCTTGCGATTGCCAATCGCGTCGACGTCATCTTTGCCGCCGTCATGTTTTGCCTTGGCGCCTGCTGTATCTTCGGCGGGCGGATTACTATCCACGGGCGGCTGCTGACTGGCATCGGGCGCTGGAGCAGACTGCTGGTTGGCGGGCGGCGGCGTTTTGTCCTCAGCTTCGGCCCAAGGGGCAAGTGACATCGAAAGCAAAAGCGCGAATGCGACCACGAGCGCTCGTAACTTCATGGCGACTCCTACGGAACTACGCGAAACAGCTATTCGGAATTATAGCCCGTCAGGAACTGCTCCCATCGGGTACTTTCCGGCCTGATGCGGAACAGTTCCAGTAGTTGGATTCCGGAACCCGCAATTCGGCGTCAACTCAGTTAACCCAGCGCCTTTGCACTAGTCGCGGTGACTGGACAATTTCCCTCCCGCGCCACTTTCGGTTCGCACCGCGATGTCGTACTCGATGCGTATCTCGTCCTTGATCTTGATCGCCCCGCCGATGCTGCTGTAAGGGCGTATGCCAAAGTCCGTCTGTCGAAGCTGAATGCTTCCCCGATAGCGTGCGGCCTGACTGGCTAACCCCGCATAACGCTCGACTTGCAGCGTTACCGGCCGCGTCTGGCCGCGAATTTCCAAGGATCCCTGGACCGTCCATTTATTGGGACCGCCGGGTTTGGCGCTGGCGGACTGAAACCGGATTTGGGGAAAGTGCTCGACGTCCAACACTTTCGGGCCATCCATGTTTTGTTGCACTTCAGTGCGGTCCTTGTCGGAAAGCTCCTGGTCCATGACCTTGAGCTGGCGGGCATCAATCAGCAACTGGACAGCGCCCTTTTCTTCGTCAACGGTGCCCCCTTGGATCGGCGCCTGGATGTCGTGATTGTGGCCCAAGCCGCCGAGCAGCCCGGCTTTGTACACCTTGACGGTGGCCACGGAGCGCTCGGGATCGATGGCATGGGCAGTCTGTGCGTGAGCCGGCGCGAAAGCCCCAGCAACCCCTAGGATGAGGATAGTCAGATTTTTGAGCATGGTTGCAGTATGAGATGCACGACGCCGTGGCTAGTAAACCAGAATTCGGAGATAAAGTCTTATATTTTTAAGAACTGCCGACCTATCCGGAGGTCAACTGATGCGGGAACGCGGGCGGTGACGGAGGCGGAGAATCTCGATTTCAGAGGCGTTCCACTCGCCATCGCCGTCCTGCTCGGCGGTGACGCGCACCTCGGTGCCGCTGACAAGTGACTTGGAGGGACGTGGATTTCGCAAGGACAGGGGTACAGCTTGGGAGTAATAGACACGCGCCCGCGAGACTTTGACGCGGCGCATCATGCCTTTGGGGCTGTTGACGTAAATCCAGCCGGAGCGGGCTTCGGCGGGGGGAGCTTCTACGACGAAGCCGCGAAAGATTCCGGCCGCGCTAGCCGACAGCATCGCTGTGCACAGCAGCCAGATCAGCAATCCCGCGACGACCGACCGCACGCTCCTCATGGGGAATTCAGATGCAGAGAAGGCAGGTTCTGGTGTGCTGGAGGTTAGGAAGCGGGGTAGGCCGGGGGGTAGAGGAAAGCGACGGCAAGATGCCGTCGCGACAGCCGCCGAGACGGCGGCGCTACAGGTGGCGCTAGGGTCGGGCGGCGGCGCTCAGTCGTAATATTCCAGACCCAGGTGGGTGATCAATTCCTCGCCCTTCAGGTGACGCAGTGTGTTTTTCAGCTTCATGAGCTGGATGAAGAGATCGTGCTCGGGATAAAGGCCGGGCACGGTCATCGGCGACTTAAAGTAAAAGCTTAGCCATTCCTGAATGCCACGCCCGCACAGTTGGGGGGTGCGTTGTGCGAGATCGAGAAACAGCACCAGGTCGAGAACGATGGGGGCGGCCAGGATGGAGTCGCGGCACAGGAAATCGACTTTGATCTGCATGGGATAGCCGAGCCATCCGAAGATATCGATGTTGTCCCAACCCTCTTTATTATCACCCCGTGGCGGATAATAGTTAATGCGAACCTTGTGGTAGAAGTTCTTGTAAAGCTCGGGATACAGTTCCGGCTGCAGAATCTGTTCCAGCACCGAAAGTTTGGATTCTTCCTTGGTCTTGAAGGAACCGGGATCGTCGAGGACTTCCCCGTCACGATTACCGAGAATGTTGGTTGAGAACCATCCGTTCAATCCCAGCATACGGGCTTTAAAGCCGGGAGCCAGAATGGTCTTCAACAGAGTCTGCCCGGTTTTGAAATCCTTGCCGCAGATGGGAGCCTCGTGGTTCCGCGATAATTCGTGCATGACCGGAATGTCCACCGTCAGATTGGGTGCGCCGTTGGCAAAGGGCACGCTTTCGGAAAGCGCGGCGTAGGCGTAGATCATCGAAGGCGCGATGTTCTCGTCATTCTGCGTCAGTCCTTTTTCGAAGGCCTTCAGCGACGAGTGCACTTCACCCGGACGAAGGAAAATTTCGGTGGACCCGCACCAGATCATAATTAGACGGTCGGCGCCCGAGGACTTCTTGAACTGGCGAATGTCGTCGCGCAGTTGCTCGGCGAGGTCCATCTTGTTCTTGCCTTTTTTTACGTTGGGACCGTCGAGCTTCTTGACGTAGTTGTGATCGAAAACCGCTTTACGAGGCTTGATGGACTGGAGGAACGGCTTGATCTCGTCGAGGGTGTCGCGTTCGAGGACTCCGGCTTTGCGCGCGGCCGCATACATGTCGTCGGGGAACAGATCCCAGCCGGTGAACACCAGGTTGTCGAGACTGGCGAGCGGCACGAATTCTTTAATCTTGGGGGAGCGAGCTTCTGTGCGCTT
>Ga0070741_10017468_pt1 | contig 11779 bp, 12 predicted proteins | sample Coa_R1_4_FD_66440 | JGI IMG/M metagenome (GOLD analysis project Ga0070741, IMG submission 66440) | Surface soil microbial communities from Centralia Pennsylvania, which are recovering from an underground coalmine fire - Coalmine... | ecosystem: Environmental > Terrestrial > Soil > Unclassified ...
CGCTACGTCGCCCGGGCCGACTCGGTGCTACTCGCCGCCGAGGCCGGCGGCGCGAGCCTTGCGGGCGAACTCGGCGACGATCGGCCGTAGTCCGGCGACGCCGGACTTCAGTGCGCGACCTCTTCTGCCGCCGGTGAATCGGCCTCGTCGGCGGGAGGCTTCGCCGCCTCCTCGGACGCCGGAGGAGCAGGCGGCGGAGGCGGCGGGGGAGGGGGAGGTACCGGCTTGGGCGCGGGCTTGCGGGCCGCGCCCGGCGGGGGCGGCATCGGCAGGCCGAGCAACGACGCCAGGGCGGGGATCTGCCCGGCGGCGGCCTTGGCCGCGTCGGTGAGCGATGCGGGCGCATCGGCGGGCAGCCCGACCGGCTTCACCGACCGCCGCACGGGCGACGCGCTGACCGCCTCGATCAGCGTCACCCAGCGTTCGGCGACGGTCTCGGGCGACATGGCCGCACTGGCCGCGTCGGCCAGACGGGTGGCGAGCTCCGCGGGTACGCGGCTGCCGGGCTCGGGTCCCCGGGCGGCGACGCGCAGGGCGCGCACGACGCGGTTGTCGTCGAGGGCGCTGCCGATCTCGGCCACCCACGCTTCCTCGTCGGCCTTGACCCGGCGGGTGAGCGCGTCGCGGAGCGTGCTGGCGAGCAACCGGCTGGCGTCGTCGCGCGCGGCCGGCTCCGCGCTGGCCACGACCGAGCGCAGGTCGCGCAGGCCGATCTCGTCGACGATGGCGGCGGCCGCGTCGGCGCGGTCCATCCACTCCGCCGTCTTGAGCCGGGGGAGCAGCTCCTCGCCCATCGCCAGCAGCAGGTCGGCGTTGATCTCCGGCTGCCCTTCCGCCTTCGCCTGTTCGTTCTGCGTGGCGATGCTCTGGCGCAGCGCGGGCATGCCGCCGCGCACCAGCTGCTCGGCCACGGCGCGCTGTTCGGGCGCGAGGCTGTCGAGCACGGCCCGGCGGTGGGTGGAGCCGGGGCTCAGGCGCTTGGGCTTGGGCTTGGGCGGTGCGTCGTTGGCGGCGCGCTCGGGACGGGGCCCGCGCTCGCGGCGCGGCCCCTCGGCGCGGGCCGGGCGATCGGCGCGAGGGGGCCGCCCGCTGCGCTCACCGTCGCGGCTGGCACCCCGCCCTCCGCTGGGCCCCCCGCCCGCGCTCTCGCGATCGCGCGGCGGTCGCGGCCCGCGGTCGCGGTCACGCGGTGGACGGTCACGATCGCGGTCACGCCGCGGTCCGGCGCCCGGGCGCTTGGCGACCAGCGAGCTGGTGATCGGCGGGGGATCCTTGCGCTCGGGCCCCAGGACGGTGAGCCGGTCGGCCTCCTCTTTCTTCGCCTTGGGTGCAGTCACCGCGAGCACCGTGATGCCGTCGAGCTCGATCTCGGCCTCCGCCTTCACGACGTCGCCGACCTTGGCGCCCTCGTACAGCACCTTGGCGTCGAGCACGCCCTTGGGCTGCTTCGCCCCGGCGGCGCGCCACGTCCACGTGCCGTCGTCGCGCGCGCTGGTCAGCTCGATCTCGATCCTGCGGGACACCGGCTTTCAACCTACTAGAAGGTCCCGTACGCTCCGCCCGGTGCGAACGGCTCCCGTGCTCCTCGTCCACGGCTTTGCGTCCTCGTTCGAGCGCAACTGGCGTGAACCCGGGTGGGTCGACCTGTTGGCCGACGCCGGCCGCAGCGTGATCGAAGTCGACCTCCTCGGGCACGGCAACGCCCCCAAGCCGCACGACCCGGAGGCCTATGCGGACCTCGAGGCGGGCGTCGCTGGGGCGCTACCGGCCGACGGCGAGGTCGACGCCATCGGGTTCTCGCTGGGGGCGCGGGTGCTGCTGGGCCTGGCGGCGCGGATGCCCGAGCGGTTCGGCCGGCTGGTGGCCGGGGGAGTCGGCAACAACTTGCTGACGGCGGGGGACCACGAGCCCGTGGCCCGGGCCATCGAGGGCCTGGAGGAGCCCACCCATCCCCTGGCTCAGGCCTTCAGCCGCTTCGCCCAGACGCCGGGGAACGACCCCAAGGCGCTGGCCGCCGTCATGCGCCGCCCCGAGGCGCCCCTCACGGCCGAGGTGCTGGCCAAGGTCACTTGCCCGGTCCTGGTGGTCATCGGCGACAAGGACTTCGCCGGCCCGCCCGAACCCCTCGTCGAGCTCCTCCCGAACGCCACGCTCACCGTCCTGCGCGGCGTCGACCACCTGGGCACGCCCGGCGACTTCGGCTTCATCGACGCCGCCCTGGGCTTCATCGACGCCATTCCCGCCTGACGGCACGTTCAGGAGGCGATAAGGGGGCGGAAACCACCCCTCAACTGCCTCCTGAACGTGGAGGCATCGCCGAGAAGGCTCATTATGTAAAGTTATGCGGGAACGGACCCAGACGGGTCAGGGGTGGCCGATCCCCGATCGCCCTCCTAGGACGTGAGCTGGCTCGAGCTCGGGGTGCCCGCGAAGCGCTGCTGGAACGAGTCGACGGCCTTGCTCAGGTCGTCGGGCTGCAGGGTGCGCAGGACGCTCGTGATGGCCCCGAAGAAGGTGCGGGTCGGGCTGATGTACCAGCTGCCGTTGCGCTGCACGGCCACGATGCCGCCGTGCAGGCTGGAGAAATTCGGCAGGAAGCCCAGCGTGTCCTTGGTCTGGGCGTCGTTCTGGCAGATGTGGCCCTTCCCGCCCTTGAGCTGCGGCGGCAGGTCGGCCAGGTCGCGCGCCGGCAGGCCCAGCACGTTGACGTCGACGCACTGACCCTGGAACCGCACTGAAGCGCGCAGCTTGTCGACGGTGACGGTCAGGGCCAGCCGCGAGACGTGCACGGTGGCGGCGTCACCGGACTTGTCCGACGACAGGCCGATGTCGTCGATCGTGGCGCGGAAGCTCTTGGCGGCGTCGGCAGCGCTCTGCTTGGCGTCGTCGAGGAACATCGGCGCGTAGTCGTCGAGCGCCCGCGCCTCGTCGGGCGGCAGCAGCTCGAGCATGCGTTGCACGTCGAGGGTGGTGAAGCTGCGCAGCAGAGACTCGACCGCCTTCTCGGGCGTTGCCTCTCCCCTCGCTTGCAGGCCGTGCCCGAAGCTGGGCGCCGGCCGCCCCGAGTTCTTCCGCGCCGCTTCGGCGATGGTGTAGGCGAGGCTCACGTACCAGTGACCACCCTCCTTCACCGTCACCATGCTCACGGGGCTGCCGCTGTCGATCGACGACGTGTCCGTCTGCGACGCGGGTGCGTCCTTCAGCTGCTCGTCGAGCATCTTGTGCAGGAAGTCGCCCATCGGCAGGGCCTTGATGTTGACCGTGTTGTGCGCGGTACCGGCGGTGATCTCGACGGTGGTGATGCCGTCGGCCAGTGGCGTGGTCTTGAACTTGAGGTTGTCGAACTTGAAGTCGAGGCCCTTGATCTTGTGCAGGTCGGTGTCGGCCGACAGCACCTTGAGACGCTTCAGCTCGGTGGTCACGTCGACCAGCCCGCCCTGCAGGGCGGTGCGCTCCGAAGGCGGGAGTGAGTCGAGCATGCCGAGCGCGTCGACGTTGGCCGCGGCCCCGACGAGCTTCTGCACGGCACCGGTGGGGCTGTCGCTGCCCCCGCCGCTGTTGGCCAGGACGACCGCTACCACGGTGCCGGCCAGCACCGCCACGATGCCGATCCAGATGGCGGCCAGACGCAACGGACCGCGTCCTCGCTCCGGTTGCGGCAGCGGGAGCTGCTCGTCCGTCGCCCCGGCCGCGTCCTCCGAATGGATGTCGCTCACGTTGCCTCCCCGTTCGCCCTTCGTGGCCCCAGTTGGATCGTCGTCCAGACCGCACCTGCCACTGCCGCCGCCCCTGCCCCGGCTCCCACCGTGGGCCCGGCCAACGCGTGCACCGACGACCGCCACACGATGACGGCGCCGGCGATGGCAACGCCCCCGGCAACCACCGCGAGTGCCGCCATGACCCGGCGCCACTCTAGGGCGGCCGCTGTCCAGACGACGGCTGCCAGCAGCGGCAGCAGGATCACCGCGAACAACAGCGCCTGCAGCGGCAACGTATGGGCGAGATCGAGGCGCTGGGCCAGGTGGGCGAGGGCGAACCCCGATCGTTGCGTGCGCCCGGTCCGCGCCCACGGGAGCACCGGGGCGACGGCCACCCCGATGGTGCCGGCCACGGTCAGCCCCGTCGCGCCCCGCATCGGTCCACCGTAGGCCCCCTGACACTCACGTCACGGGGTTCGGGCCACCGCCTACAATTTGGACATGCCCGAGCTCCAGTTCCGGACCATCCCGACCTTCGACAACGTGGAGGACGAGCGGCTCCACCGCAAGCAGCGACTGGCGGCCGGATTCCGGCTGTTCAGCCGGTTCGGGTTCGACGAGGGCGTCGCCGGCCACATCACGGCGCGCGACCCCGAGCTCACCGACCACTTCTGGGTGAATCCCTTCGCCATGCACTTCGGCCACATCAAGGTGTCCGACCTGCTGCTGGTCAACGACAAGGGCGACGTGGTCGAGGGCAAGCACCCGGTCAACACCGCTGCCTTCGCCATCCACTCGCAGGTGCACGCGGCGCGGCCCGACGTGGTGTCGGCGGCCCACTCGCACTCCGTGTACGGCAAGACGTGGTCGGCCATGGGCAAGAAGCTCGACCCGCTCACCCAGGATTCGTGCGCCTTCTACAAGGACCACGAGCTGTTCGACGACTTCACCGGGGTGGTGCTCGATGTCGAAGAGGGCAAGCGCATCGCCCACGCCCTCGCCGACGCCAAGGCGGTCATCCTGCGCAATCACGGCCTGCTCACGGTGGGGCAGACGGTCGACGAGGCGGTGTGGTGGTTCATCACCATGGAGCGCTCGTGCCAGGTGCAGCTCATGGCGCAGGCGGCCGGCACGCCCGTGTTGATCGACGAGGAGCAGGCCACCATCACCGCCAAGCAGGTGGGTCTCAACCTGGCCGGCTGGCTCAGCTTCCAGCCGCTCTACGACCGCATCGTGCGGGAGCAGCCCGACCTGCTCGATTGATCCCGCACGCGTCGCCCGCCCGGACTTCTTGACCGACCGGTCAAGTTTCGGTCAGGCTTTGCGGCCATGGACTGGCCCCTGAAGTTCGGCATATTCCTCGCTCCGTTCCATCCCGTCGGGCAGAACCCGACGCTGGCGCTGGAGCGCGACCTCGAGCTGATCGACCGGCTCGACGAGCTGGGCTTCGACGAGGCGTGGGTGGGCGAGCACCACTCGGCCGGCTACGAGATCATCGCCTCGCCCGAGGTGTTCATCGCCGCTGCCGCGCAGCGCACCAAGAACATCAAGCTCGGCACCGGGGTGAGCTCGCTTCCCTACCACCACCCGCTGATCCTCGCCGACCGCATGGTGCTGCTCGATCACATCACGCGCGGCCGCGTGATGTTCGGCGTCGGCCCCGGGGCGCTGCCGTCGGACGCGTTCATGATGGGCATCCCCGTCGACAAGCAGCGCGAGCGCATGGAAGAGGCCCTCGAAGCAATCCTCGCCCTGCTGGAGAGCGACGAGCCCGTGACGCGCGAGAGCGACTGGTTCACGCTCAAGGACGCGCGGCTGCAGCTGCGCCCGTACACCCACCCGCGCTTCGAGGTGGCGGTGGCGGCGCAGGTGTCGCCCGCCGGCCCCCGTTGCGCAGGGCGCTTCGGCTGCTCCTTGCTGTCGATCGGCGCCACGTCGGTCGGTGGCTTCGACATCCTCGGCAGCCACTGGAGTGTCATGGAGGAACGGGCCGCGGAGTTCGGCACGACCGTGGATCGTCGCGGGTGGCGGCTCGTCGGTCCCATGCACATCGCCGAGACCGAGGAGCAGGCGCGCAAGGACGTGGAGCACGGCCTGGTCGAGTGGGTCGACTACTTCCAGCGCGTCGCCGCGTTGCCGTTGGCGCCCGAGTCCGATGACCCGGGCGAGCTGGTCGACGCCATCAACGCGACGGGGTTCGCCACCATCGGCACGCCCGACATGGCCGTGGCCCAGATCCAGCGTCTCGCCGACCAGTCCGGCGGCTTCGGCACGTTCCTGTTCATGGCCCACGAGTGGGCCGACCGCGAGGCGACGCTGAAGAGCTACGAGCTGTTCTCGCAGTACGTCGCTCCCCTGTTCCAGGGTTCGGCCACCCGCGCCGTCAACTCACGCGACTGGGCTGCCGCCAACCGCCCCGAGTTCATCGGCGCTGTCACCGGCGCCATCATGAGCGAGGTGCAGAAGCACCACGCCGAGAAGGAAGCCAAGGCCGCCAAGGCCTGACCCCCGAGCGCTTCTGTGGCACCACAGCGCGGTATGCCGCGCTGTGCAACTCGCGGAACGATTCGTTCAGGGGCGGGCGTCGAAGGTGGGGATGAGCTGGCGGGCGGCGCGGGCTTCGTCGACGCGGCGCACGGGGGTGGTGCGGGGGGCTTCCTTGGCGTCGGTGGGGTCGGCGGCGATGCGCTCCAGCGCCTGCGCCATCGCCTCCAACGTCTGGGGCGACTCGGTCTCCGTGGGCTCGATCATCAGGGCCTCGTCGACGATCAGCGGGAAGTAGGTCGTCGGCGAGTGGAAGCCCTCCTCGAGCAGCCGCTTGGCCACGTCGATGGCCTTCAGCCCGCTCGCCTTCTTGAGTGAGACCGTGGACGCCACGAACTCGTGCATGTTGGGCCGGTCGTAGGGGATGTCGTAGACGCCCCGCAGCCGGTGGCGCAGCCAGTTGGCGTTGAGCACCGCCGCCTCGGCCACGCGTCGCAGGCCGTCGCCGCCGTTGGCCAGGATGTAGCTGTAGGCGCGCGCCAGGGCGAGGGCGTTGCCGTGCCACGAGTGCACGCGGCCGATCGACTGCGCCGGCACCTCCCAGCGGTAGGTGCCATCTGCGCCGCGCACCGGGAGGGGGCCCGGCAGGTACGGCGCCAGCCGCTCCGACACCGCCACCGGCCCCGCCCCGGGGCCCCCGCCGCCGTGAGGCACGGCGAAGGTCTTGTGCAGGTTCATGTGCACGATGTCGAAGCCCATGTCGCCGGGACGCGTGACGCCGAGGATGGCGTTGAGGTTGGCGCCGTCGTAATAGAGGAGCCCGCCCACCTCGTGGACGGCCCGGGCGATCTCGACGATGTCCTCCTCGAACAAGCCGAGGGTGTTGGGGTTGGTGAGCATGATGCCGGCCACGTTCTCGTCGAGGCGCTCGCGCAGGGCGGCCACGTCGACACAGCCCCGCTCGTCAGACGGCACGGTCACGGTCTCGTACCCGCCGAGCGTCACCGAGGCCGGGTTGGTGCCGTGGGCCGAGTCGGGGATGATGACCTTCGTCCGCTGGCGGCTCCCTGCATTGCCGGCTCCGCCGGCGTGGGCTTCATGAAAAGCCCGCATCAGCAGCAGCCCGGTCAACTCACCAGCGGCGCCGGCCGGTGGCTGCAACGTGCAGCTGTGCATCCCGGTGACGGCGCACAGCGTGTCGGCGAGCGACGCCAACAGCTCGAGCCAGCCCTGGGTGAGCGACGCCGGCGCCGACGGGTGCACGTCGGTGAGGCCGGGCAGCGACGCGGCGTCGTCGCACAGCTTGGGGTTGTACTTCATCGTGCACGACCCCAAGGGGTACGCGCCCAGGTCGACGGAGTACTGCCGGTGGGTGAGCCGGGTGAAGTGGGCGACGAGATCGCGCTCGGACACCTCCGTCACCTGCAGACCTTCACTGCGCAGGTGCTCGGCGGGGATCAGCTCCTCGGCGGTCCACTCGGGGACGTCGGTGGTGCGGAACGACCACGCCTTCCGCCCCGGCGACGACAGCTCGAAGATGGTGGGCTCCTCGTCGTGGCCCATGATCGGCGCGCTGGTGGCGCGACCACCGCTGACCATGCGGTCCGTCATCGCAACACCTTCCCCATGGCGTCGACGTAGGCGTCGATCTCGGCCCGCGTGCGTCGCTCGGTGACGGCGACGAGCAGGCCGTCGCCGTAGTCGTCGGTCAGGGGCACGCCGGCGAGGAAGCCCTCGTCGGCCATGCGCTCGACGAGCGTGGTCGCCGGCACCGGCGTGCGCACCGCGAACTCGCGCAGCGTCGGCGCACCCGAGTGCGCCTCCACGCCGTCGATGCCCAGGAGCGCATCGCGCGTGTAACGGGTGCCGCGTGCGCACCGCAGCGCCAGCTCGCGCACGCCGCTCGTGCCCAGCCAGCTCATCTGGATGGCGCAGCACACCGCGATGAGCGTCTGGTTGGTGCACACGTTGGACGACGCCTTCTCCCGCCGGATGTCCTGCTCTCGCGTGCGCAACGTGGTGACGTAGGCCCGCCGGCCGTCGACGTCGACGGTCTCCCCGACGAGGCGGCCAGGAAGTCGGCGCACGTGCTGGAGCCGGCACGCGAACAACCCGAGGTACGGGCCCCCGAGCGACATCGGCGTGCCGAAGGGCTGGCCCTCCCCCACCACCACGTCGGCACCGAGGTGCCCGGGCGAGTGCAGGAGCCCGGCGGCAACGGGATCGAAGGCCACGATCAGCAATGCCCCGGCGCGGTCGGCGGCGGCGCGAGCCTCCACGAGCGACTCGATGCCGCCCAGGTAGTTGGGGTACTGCACCACGACCGCACCCGCCTCCCCACCGCCGGGCCAGGCGGTGAGACCGTCGTGCAGGGGCACGTCGACGATGTCGTGCCCGGTGCCGGCGGCGAAGGTGTGCACGACCTCGCGCCACGTGGGGTTCACCCCGTGCGACAGCCACACCCGCTCGCGGCCCGTCGCCGCCACGGCCAGGTTGATCGCCTCGACGGTGGCGCTGGCGCCGTCGTACAGCGACGCGTTGGCGACCTCGACCCCCGCCAGCCGGGAGACGAGGGTCTGGTACTCGAACAGCGCCTGGAGGACGCCCTGCGCAACCTCGGGCTGGTAGGGCGTGTAGGCGGTGACGAACTCGGAGCGGAACGCCAGCCGGCGGGTGGCGGCGGGCACCTCGTGGTCGTAGGCACCGCCGCCGGCGAAGCACAGCAGGTCGCGCCCGGACCGGTTGGCGTCGGCCAGTCGCGTCATCTCGGCCATGACGTCGGGCTCGCTCAGGCCCGGCGCCACCGCCAGGCCCTCGCTCAGCCGCAGCGCCCCCGGGATGGTCTCGAACAGCTCGTCGAGCGATGACAGCCCGATGAAGGCAAGCATCTCCGCCAGCTCGGCGTCGGTGTGCGGCACGAAGTGACCCACGGTCAGCCCTTCTTCCCGACGAAGGGCAGCTTGATCACCCGGGCGCGCACCGGCTTGCCCCGCATGTCGACCTCGACCTCATCCCCTGGTTCCACGTGGGGGGGAACGAACGCCAGCGCGATCCCTTGCTCGAGGGTGGGCGAGAAGTTGCCGCTGGTGACCTCGCCGGCCGGCTTGCCGTCGACGAGCACCGGGTAGCCCTGGCGGGGCGGCTGGCGGCCCTCGACCGTCAGCCCCCGCAGGCGGCGGGCGACGCCCCGCTCCTTCTCGGCCTGCAGAGCGGAGCGGCCCCGGAACTCGCCCTTGTCCCAGCCCACGACCCAGCCCAGCCCCGCCTGCAGGGGCGTGATGCCCGGGCCGAGCTCGTGGCCGTGCAGGGGCAGACCGGCCTCCAGGCGCAGGGTGTCGCGCGCCCCGAGTCCGGCCGGCACCACGCCGGCGTCGAGCACGGCCTGCCAGAACGCCTCGGCGTTGTCGCGCGGCACCGCGCACTCGACGCCGTCCTCGCCGGTGTAGCCGGTGCCGGCGGCGACGACGGGCAGACCCCGCCACTGGAACGTGGTCACCCCGAAATGCGCCACGTCGGCCGCCTCGGGGGCGACGTGGCGCAGCCTCGCCCGCGCCTCGGGGCCCTGCACGGCGATGACGGCGCGGCCGCCCGTGACGTCATTGCCCCCGATGGCCTCGACCACGCGGGCGGTGTTCGACGCGTTGGGCATCACGCTGAACTCGTCGTCGCGCAGCCACCACACGATGATGTCGTCGAGCACCGACGCATCGGCCTCGTCGAGGAGGTGGGTGTACTGGGCCCGTCCGGGCCCGATCTTGCGCAGGTCGTTGGTGAGCGCCGCCTGCAGGTGGTCGAAGGCCTCGGGACCCGACACCGCCACGGTGCCCAGATGGCTCACGTCGAAGGCGACGGCCGTGGTGCGACAGGCCCGGTGCTCGGCGAGGGTGCCGCTCGGGTACTGCAGCGGCATCTCCCAGCCGCCGAAGGGCACCAGCTTGGCCCCGAGGGCGCGGTGGGCGGCGTCGAGGGGCGAGTGCAGCATCGACCGGCGAGCCTAGAAGAGAGGAAAGGCCTACTCGTCGATGTCGAAGTTGAGCGGCACGGGCTCCACCTCGTCGAGGCTGGCGTCGGCCAGCTGCGAGGGCTGCTCGAGCCCGTACTTCACCAGCAGGTTGAGGTAGTCGCGCTGGTAGAGGATCTTCACCTTGACGCCCGGGTTGAGCTCGCGCAGACGACGGATCTTGCGGTTCTTCTTGGTGACCAGCTTCTGGCTGAGCGTGGTGACTTCGATATAGATGTCGTACGCGGGCAGGTAGAAGTCGGGTCGGAATGCCTGCACGGGGTTCCCGACTCGGTCGCGTTCGAGGATGAACTCCGTGGGCTCGTAGTCCCACGCGATGCCGTAGAAGTCGAGCAACTTGGCGAGCTGCCGCTCCGAGTTGTGGGCGAAGCGAACTGTTTCGTGCGGCAGGTCGGTCGACTCCAGGGTGTTACCCCCCGCCTCCTGCGGCCCGACGCGAACCTGCGGCGGCCTCGGCCGGCTGGGTGCCGGCGAACTCGGTGATGGCGGCGTCGAGCTGCTCGACCACGCCCGCCAGCGGCAGCACCATGTTGAGGACGCCCTGCCCGCCCTTGAGCAGGTCGACGACCTCGCCGTCGGACCACGCCAGCACGGAGTGGGCGCCGTTGAGCACCAGGTTGGCCGACCCGAGGTCGCCGCCGATGTTGTCGCGCAGGCACTCGATGGCGCGCCGGGCCGACTGCAGGGAGACCCCGGCGTCGAGCAGCTGCTTGATGACCTTCAGCTCCAGGAGGTCGGTGTAGGAGTAACGGCGCTGGGTGCCACTCCCCCGCGCCTCGGAGATGGATGGGCGCAGCAGGTCGGTGCGCGCCCAGTAGTCGAGCTGCCGGTAGGTGATGCCGGCGATCTTGCACACCTGGGGGCCGCGAAAACCCTCTTCGAGAGGCATGGGGAAGCTCTCCTCGTCTGATGACACCACCGTAGTTACGACAGTGTGACACAGGGTACGACTCGGCGCGCGCGGGGTCAACGAACCCCGCGCGCTTTCCGGGAACTACGAGGAGAAGTCTTCGGGGCGGATGCCCTCGATGAACTCCTGGAACTGGCTCACCAGCTCGTCGGCGTTCTCGGAGAGGACGTCGTCCTCGTCGTCGGTCTGCAGGTCGACGGCGTGCTCGTCGAGCAGCGACTCGTCGGCGAAGATCGGCGTGCCCATGCGCGCTGCCAGCGCCATGGCGTCGGACGGCCGGCTGGAGACGCTGAAGCGGCGCCCGTCCTGGTTGAGGTGGATCTCCGCGTAGTAGGTGCTGTCGCGCAGCTCGGTGATGACGACACGCTCGGGGGTGAGGCCCGCCTCGACCAACAGGTCACGCATGAGGTCGTGGGTCATCGGCCGGGGTCGCTGGACGCCCTGCAGGGCCTCGGCGATGGCGCTGGCCTCGAACGGCCCGATGAAGATCGGCAGGGTGCGCTTGGCCCCCTCGACCTCCTGGAGAAGCACCACCGGCGTGTTCTGCGTCAACTCCACTCGCACGGCGGCCAGGTGCATCTCGACCATGCGAAAACCCTACCCTGCGTACAGCTCCTCTACATGGGCATCGGGATCGGCGCGGAGGGCGTCCAGATCGCCCGCCAC
>Ga0070741_10017469_pt1 | contig 11777 bp, 11 predicted proteins | sample Coa_R1_4_FD_66440 | JGI IMG/M metagenome (GOLD analysis project Ga0070741, IMG submission 66440) | Surface soil microbial communities from Centralia Pennsylvania, which are recovering from an underground coalmine fire - Coalmine... | ecosystem: Environmental > Terrestrial > Soil > Unclassified ...
GAACTTCTGCACCGCCCGCATCAGCCCGATGTTCCCTTCCTGGATCAGGTCGATCAGCGACAGCCCGCGCCCCACATAGCGCTTGGCGATGCTCACCACCAGGCGCAGGTTGCTGAGCACGAGCTGCTGCCGCGCCTGGGGGTCGCCCTGCGCCACGCGCTGGGCTAGCGCGGCCTCCTGGGCTGGGCTCAGCGGAGCAAAGCCAGCGATGTCGCGCAGATAGCAGCGAAGCGAGTCGGTCACTAGCTCCTCGCCGTACTCCATGACATAGCCCTCGAGTGGGAGGTTCAATCCCGCGCGGTGACCCTACCTTGATCAGGGGTACTCCCGGCAGGCTGCTCAGGTCGTACCCGCGACGCGCTGCCCTTCACTCCTCGCCTGCGTCGCCGGTGTGGCGCTTTCAGCGACAGCAGCCAGCTGCACGCTGGTAGGTCGCACGAGTAGCAGGGGCGTGTGCGCACGATGCAGCGTACCGGTGGCCGTGCTTCCCATGACCAGGCGTGTCAGCCCCCCACGGCCATGCGTGGCCATGACGATCATGTCGGCCGGCCAGATGCGGGCCAGCGCGGCGATCTCCACCGCCGGTGAGCCAACGACCACGTGAGCCGTGACGGCACGAGCCGATGGGGCAAGGGTGTTCGCGATGCGGTCGAGGTACTGGCGTGCCTCAGCGAGTAGCGCGTCGTCGTCGAGAAGGATCTCGCCCAGGCCGGTCGAGAAGAGCGCGGCGCTGGGCGGCTCGATCACCTGGAGCAGCGCAATCTCCGCACCGGCGGGCCCGGCGAGCTGGCACAGTGCGCGCGCCGCGCCAAGCGCGGTGAGGGAGAAGCGCGAGCCATCGAGTGGCACGAGCAGCCGCAGCGGCCGGGTACCGTCCCAGATGCGGTCGCAGGTGGCCGGCACGAGCAGCACCGGCATGGGCACGCGGCGCAGCACCTCATCGGCAACGCTGCCGTACAGCCAGCGGCCCAGGCCCGAGCGACCGTGCGTCGCCATGACGATCAGGTCGGCACGCCGCCGGTTGGCTTCCTCGAGGATCCCTTCCGGTGCGTCGCCGTAGTACAGCACCTGGTCCACCGGCACGGGGATATCGAGGCGCGCCGCCACCGCTGCCAGATACGCCTGGGCCTCGGTGTTCGGCACCGTGTCGAGCGGCACGGCGCGGATGAGAATGAGGCGGCTGTCCGTGCCGGTGACTAATGGCCTCGCCACCGTCAAGGCTCGCTCGGCCAGCGTCGAGCCATCCAGCGGGACAAGGATCGTGCGGTACATCGCTCCACCTCCTTGGCGTTGGCAGGCGCTCGCGCCGCCGCCAGCACTCTTGCTCAAGCTTGCGCTCGGGACCAGTGCCACGCCATCAGGGGAAACCCTGATCTTGGCCGGCAACCGGCCGAAGCCGCAGATCAGGGGAAACCCTGATGCACCCGCGGGATGGGCGCGGTGGACTGAAGCGGGAGCAGCATCAGTGGCGAGGAGTTCGACGCCAGCGCCTCGCGCGCCGGCCCGGGAGCGGTCGGCTGAAGCGGGAGCCGCGCCTGTGGCAGCCGATGCCGCGCGGCCAGCCGGCATGCCGGCCCAGGATGCAGAGACACGAGCCGGCCTGAGCGCTCAAGAGGCTGCCCGGCGCCTTGCACGCTATGGGCCGAACGAGCTCGAGACCGCCCGGCGCTTCTGGGCCGTGCGCCCGCTGCTGATGTTCTTCGCCAACCCGCTGGTGCTCATCCTGCTTGTCGCCAGTGTGATCTCCGGCCTGCTCGGCGAGCCGGTCAACGCGCTCCTCATCACGGTGATCGTCCTGCTCAGCGCGGTGCTCGACTTCTTGCAGGTGGCTCGCTCGGAGCAGGCGGCTCGCCGGCTGAAACAGCTCGTCGCTCCGGCCGCCCGGGTCTGGCGAGACGGCAGGCTCGTCGAGGTGCCCGTGCGAGAGGTCGTGCCGGGCGACCTGCTCGATGTCCGTGCCGGCGACCTCATTCCGGCCGATGCCATCCTGATCCCGCCCGGCACGCTCGCCGTCGACGAGGCGGCCCTCACGGGTGAATCGCTGCCAATCGAGAAGTGGGGCGGCGCTGCTGGAGATGCTGGCCGGATCTGGGCCGGCACGTCGGTGGTGAGCGGCGTCGCTCTAGCTAGCGTGACGGCAACAGGCACGCACACGCAGTTTGGGGCCATCGCGCGCGCCTTGCTTGAGCGCGCGCCGCCGACCGACTTCGAGGTCGGGATGCGCCGCTTCAGCCTGCTCATCACGCGCACGGTCATCGGCCTGGTGCTCTTCGTCCTCCTCGTGGAGGCGCTCCTGCGGCGCGACCCGCTGCAGTCATTTCTCTTCGCGCTGGCGCTGGCGGTGGGGCTCACGCCCGAGTTCCTGCCGATGATCATCACCGTCACGCTGGCGCAGGGCGCGCAGCGGATGGCGCGGGACCACGTGATCGTCAAGCGCCTGGCAGCGATTGAGCATCTGGGCAGCATGGATGTGCTCTGCACCGACAAGACCGGCACGCTGACCCAGGGCCGTATCTCGCTCCAGCAGCACGTCGACGTGCGGGGCGCGGAGTCCGAGGCGGTGCTGCGATGGGCGTGCGTCAACAGCGCCCTGGAGTCCGGCGTGCGCACGCCGCTCGACGACGCGATCCTGGCCCACGAGCACCCTGCCATCCCGGCCTACGTCAAGCTGGCGGAACTCCCGTTCGACTTCCAGCGCCGACGAGTGAGCGTGCTGGCCTCTGGGCCCGACGGCGTGCAGGTGATCGTGAAGGGAGCGCCGGAGGAACTGCTCCCGCGCTGCGCCAGGGTCGAAGATAGCGGCGCGGCCGTGCCGTTCGCTGGCCATCTCCAGCACCTCGCGCGGCAGACCTTCGAGCGGCTGAGCCGCGAGGGCTACCACGTGCTGGCCATCGCTCATAAGCCGGTTCCTAACAAGCAGTGCGCCCTCACGCCCGACGACGAGAGCGATCTGACCCTGAGCGGCTTCGCTGCCTTCCTCGACCCTCCGGCGCCGCTGGCGCGAGAGACGCTCGCCTGGCTGCGTGCGCACGGCGTGCAGGTCAAGATCCTCACCGGTGACGGCGAGCTCGTGACCCGGACCATCTGCGACCAGGTTGGCCTGCCGGCTGAGCGGGTGATCCTTGGCGATGAGCTGTCGATGATGTCGGACGACGCCCTGGCGGCGGTAGTGGAGCAGGCCAGTGTCTTCGCGCGCGTGACACCCATTCAGAAGAACCGCATTATCCGCGCGCTCAAGCGCAACGGACACGTCGTGGGCTACGTTGGGGATGGCATCAACGACGCGCCGTCACTGCACGCGGCTGATACCGGCATCTCGGTGGCGAATGGGGTGGACGTGGCAAAGGCGGCCGCCGACATCATCCTGCTGGAGCGAAGCCTGGCCGCCATCTGCCGCGGGGTTGAGGAGGGCCGGCGGAGCTTCGCCAACGTGACCAAGTACGTGCTGATGGGCACTAGCTCGAACTTCGGCAACATGCTCAGCATGGCTGCTGCCTCCGCCGTGCTGCCCTTCCTCCCACTCTTGCCGGTGCAGATCCTGCTGAATAACTTCCTGTACGACGCGGCGCAGCTAACGATCCCGACCGATCACGTGGACGAGGCGATGGTTGTGGCACCGCGACGCTGGGACGCCAGCCTGATCGAGCGGTTCATGTTCGTGCTCGGTCCGGTAAGCTCGCTCTACGACGCCCTGACCTTTCTCCTGCTGCTCCTTGTCTTCCATGCCGGGCCAGCGACATTCCGCGCAGGCTGGTTCCTGGAATCGCTTGCCACGCAGACGCTGGTGATCTTCGTCATTCGCACCGCGGGCCACCCTTGGCAGAGCCATCCTAGCCCCGCGCTGGCGGTTAGCGCGCTGGCGGCTATCGGCGCCGGGTTTGCCATCGCTTTCTCGCCCCTCGGGGAGACCATCGAGTTCGAGGCTCCCTCGCCGCTGTTCCTGATCGTGCTGCTCGTCCTCACGATCACCTACCTGGCCATCGTCGAGGGCCTCAAGCGGAGGCTCGACGTGTGGCACACCCGCGGCGCGCCGGGCGCCCAGAGGGACAGTATCACTCGAGCGCCTGCTCGGGCGTGAGGTAGCCTTCGCGCAGCGCGTAGCGCACCAGCTCGGCGCGTGTCTGCAGGCCCAGCTTGCTCATCAGGTGCGCCCGGTGGGTCTCCACCGTCTTGACTGAGACCACCAGCCGCTCGGCGATCTCCTGGTTGGTGTAGCCCTGCGCCACCAGCGCCAGCACCTCGCGCTCGCGCTCGGTCAGCGCCAGATACGCGGCTGCTGCCCGCTCGCCGGCACGGCGCGCGCGGTGGACATAATCGGTCAGCAGGCGCGCCTCCATCGTGGGATAGAGAAACGGCTTGCCCTGCGCCGCGTCACGGATGGCGCCCAGCAGGTGCTCGTCGGCGGTCTGCTTGAGCACGTAGCCGGCGCCACCCGCCTGGATCACCTGGAAGAGATAGGGCTCGCTGGCGTGCATGGTCAGGATCAGCACTGCCAGGTCCGGGAAACGCGCCTTGAGCTGGCGCAGCGCCTCCAATCCGTTGAGCCGCGGCATGCCGATGTCGAGCACCACCACGTCGACCTCACCTCGGGCCGCGAGCGCGCTCACTCGCTCCACGGTCTCGACTCCGTCGCCGGCTTCGCCCACTACCTCCATGTCCGGCTGGCTGTTGAGCAGCAGCCGCAGGCCCGACCGCAGCACGGCATGGTCGTCGGCCAGGAAGACGCGTAGCTTGGTCGGCGCCTGGGTGCTCGCGCCATTCGCCCCGGTCGGCGCTGGTGGCTGGCGGCCCGGGCCAGCCTGGCCAGCAGTGTGGTCCGTGCGTTCGCTTTCAGGTATTGGTGGCATGGGCTTGTCGCTCCATCTCTAAATCGGATCCAAGGTGGAGCCCGCAGTCAGAGCCAGGTCTACAAACATGTGGTTTCCAGCTTGGGTGGCAGTAGAGAGAGCACAGGGGACATCATGGTCGGCCGGCGACCCCAGGCCAGGCGCAGTGCCTCATGCTCCACCTCGCGCTATGCCGTTGCTCGAGGCCGGCCCCGACGTCGTGGCGGCGCGCTCACGCGCTGCTGGAGCCAGCGCGGGTGACTCCGGCGCGGAAAGCGGCAGCACGGCCCGGAGCGTCGTGCCCTGCCCCGGTGCAGATTCGATGTGCAGCGTGCCACCGGCCAGGCCAATACGCTCCTGGATGCCAAAGAGCCCCAGCCCCAGACCCAGACCGCCGGCCACGTCGCCGGTACCCCTGCCCGCACTGCGACCGGCTGAAGCGGCTGGCAGCGATGGTGGCGGCGTGGACGCCGTTGCGTGCGTGCCGACCGGCGACCTGGCGCGGGCGATCTCCGTCCCGGTGCCGTCGTCGTGCACCTCCACAACCAGCGTGTCACCCTCCGGCCAGAGAGTGATGGCGACACGGGTGGCGCGGGCATGGCGCGCGACGTTGGCCAGACCTTCCTGGACCATGCGATAGATCGCCAGCTCGGCCGTGCTCGAGAGCGGCCGGTCGGGCGGCAGCATGACATCGAGGCTGGCCGCGATGCCCGTCTGCTCGTGCCACTCGTCGACGCAGGCGCGGAGCGCCGCTGCGAGTCCCAGGTCGTCGAGCAGGCGCGGACGCAGCGCCAGCGCCAGCCGACGGATGCCGTCGAGTGCCTCGCGCGCCAGCTCCGCCAGCCCTTGCGCCTGCGCCCGCAGCGCCTGGGCATCGACCGCTGGCTGCCCGGCGTGGTCGGCAAAGAGCTTGAGGTGCAGCAAGAGCGTGGCCAGTATCTGGCCGGTGTCGTCGTGCAGCTCGTGTGCCAGCCGGCGTCGCTCGTCCTCCTGGGCCAGCAGCACGCGGTCCGATAGCTCCTGCAGGCACGCCGAGTACGCCTGGAGCTCGCGCGTGCGCGCCTGCAGCGCTTCGAGCATGGCGTTGAAGGTAGTGGCCAGCCGGTCGGTATCCGGATCGCCGATCGTTCCGAGCGTGGCCCGAGCCGAGAGGTCGCCCGTAGTCACGCGCCGCGCGGTGCGCTCCAGACGTGCCAGTGGCCTAAGGGCGGTGCGCAGCACCAGCGCATTGAGCGCCACGCTCAGCACCAGCCCAATAGCGGCGAAGAGCGCCATCACGGCATACGGCGGCTCGGCCGGGGAGCGCCGCACGTGCTCCGCCGTGACGTAGGTTCCAATGGTGGCGCCGAGCGCGACGATGGCGCTATTGGCCACCAGGATCTTGGCAAAGAGCGAGAGCCGGAGCAGGCGCCGCGCCCACATTGCAAACATGGTCATGAGGGTCTCTCTTGCCGTGCGTTTGGACGTCTCCTGCGATGGCAATCGCCGTTAGTGGGGCAAGCAGCTGAGTCTTAGCTCACGGTGCCGCCGGGAGCCAGGCTGGGTGAGCGGCCCCGTGCCTCGCTCCGCTCCCAGGGCGTGCCCAGATAGGGCAGGAGGATGCGGTCGAGCCCCCACCAGCCGGCAACGCGCCAGCCGTAGATGATCATCGCCTCCAGAAGGATCAAGGTCGGGTTGCTGGAGGTCGAGCCGGCGAACATGAACGAGAAGTTCATCAGCAGCGCGAAGAAGGCCGCGATGGCGGTCAGCCCACCGACGAGCAGACCCAGACCAACGAGGAGCTCGCCGAAGATAATTACCTTGCTAAACCACACCTCCCAGTGATTATCCAGCATGTACTGGATAAAGGCCCGGTAGGCCGGATAGGTGATCGGCGGGCTACCCTGCTGGGGAACAGTCGCCGCGCGCTGCCAGAAGCCACGGAGCGACTCCCCGGTCTGGAGCCACTTTGGATCCTGGAGCTTGTGCCACCCGGCGGTAATCCATTCATAGCCCAGGAAGAGCCGCACGCCCAGATAGAGCGGTGCGGCCTCGCGCCCGCGCCGCAGGAAGCGCGCCACGCGCCACTCGCGGGCCACGCCGACCTCGTCGGCCGAGGGCTCGTCAACCCCCGGCGTGTAGTAGCGGACGAGGACCGCCGCCACGATGACCCAGAGGACGAGCCCACCAAGGAACGTCCAGAAGGCTGTTCCGGCTCCACTGGAAGGATTGAGGGCCACATACATGAGGTAGCCGCCGATAAGCGCGGCCACCAAGGCCGCGCCGCGCCGCACTCGTGAGTCAGACATGGATGCCCTCCTTAGCATTCGTGATTCGCTTGATGAGTGGTGCTGCTTTCCCGGCATTCGTGATTCGCTTGATGAGTGGTGCTGCTTTCCTGCTGCATTCCTGCACTCAGCGCCGGTGCGCGCGGGCCAGGTACCCCGGAGATTATCGGGACGGGAAGAGCTCGTAGAACAGGGGGAAGGTACCCACGAGGCCGAACGCCAGGAGGACGAGTGTCGCCGTCCACACCGGCGCGAAGTGAACCTCCTTGCCCCGCCAGCGCGCGGCCAGGATGGCCCAGGCGACGAGGTAGGCCACGACTGCGAGCGTGCTCTTGCCCGAGAGTGGACCGACCTGGGCCGCGAAGGTGAGAGCTCCGGCAACAGCTTTGCTTGCCTGGGCAAGCGTCGTCAGCAGGCCAAGGCTGAAGGCGCCAATGCCAGCGGCCAGGATGGCCGCGGCGGCCGGCCCGTTTGGTACCGCGCGGGCTGCCTGCTCCATGGCGGTTACTTGCTCAGGGAGTGACGAGCTCATGGGGGATGCCTCCTTTCGCGGAGCAGCGGGCGTCGAGGCTCGCTCAGGTCGTCGGGGCAGCCTTATTGAGGAAGGCGCCGAACAAGCCAGCAACCGCAGCGGCCACAAAAGCGAGAGTAAACAGCATGATCAAGGCGTTGCGGATCTTGGGCTCGTGCGCCAAGCGCGGTCCGTAATAGAAGACGACGAACGCCACCGTCGTTGCCAGGATGGGTGCAAGCCAGGCGACGTGCTCCTTCCATTCCATCCCGAACCTGTGCCAGAGTGCCGTATTCGGATTGGCGAGCAGCTTGGAGCGCGGGCTGTCGGGTGTTGGCGCCCGGTACCACGGGTACACGATCCAGGTGCCGGTAATCACCGTCAGCCAGGCGACGACCGCCATCACCAGTACGCCGATTTCCAGGCGCGGGATGCGCTCACGCAGCCCACCGGGCGTGAGGAATTCCGCGCGGAGGCTCCAAAGGCCGGCCAGCCCACCGGCGAAAGCAAGCAGGAACACTGCCCCCAGCAGCATCCCGTGGAGAACCGTCCAGGCTTCGCGATCTGTCAGCGACATTGCTTCTCCCTTCCTTTCAATCCCATTATTCGCATTCCTGCGCTTGGCACCAGGGCTGCCACGCTGGCCAGCCGCTCCCCCATTCGGTGCCGGATTGGCCTTGGTGAGCTCGTGCAGGTGCCCCTAGCCAGGCTACTGCGGGGCTCGTGGCGGCACAGGCTTTCCAGCCGGACGTCGCCGGTCCGAGATAGCTGGCCAGACGTGCCGTCCGGCTTGCCACGCCGCTCGCTGTGTCATCCTGCGCCGGTCTTGCTCTGGGGTTCGTAGGGGCGCACACGATACATGCCCTCCAGGGCCGCGTTTAGCATCGCCCCAAGAGGCCCGGCGCGCATCAGGCATTCCCCTGATTCTTCGCGGTCCATGTTCTTGCTATCCTCGTGGCGGCGGCTGTTACCGAAATGCGCCGGTGCTGATCGGGCACCGCCCTCTACCGAACTTGGCAGGACTGGTCCGCGCTCAACTGCTATCACTCTCGCAGCGGTGCGCCGCGGCCGGCTCCCTGGCACTGCCTAAACCAATGCCAAGGTGGAACCCGCGGCCGGGCCAGGATTGGAGCCATGGAGGTTCCAGCTTGGCTTCGGTATAGAGTACTGCAAGGGCGAGCTCCTCGCTCAATACCACGGAATAGGGGACTCAGGGTTTTTCCCCGAGGTACGACGAGCGTTTCGGCTTTAGCTTCTCTGAAGAGGCTCGCGCCGCCGGACCGCGCGCGGAGAGGCTGTACCGATCGCCGGCCGTGTCTCCATCGCCCGGCCGGCGTGCCACGCTGGGCGGCCCACGGGCTGTGTGAGCCTCAGCCAGCCATCGGCCAGCTGCTCGGCGCTGCCTGAAAGAGGAGGATCATGCCATGGCTCAGACTGTCTTGGCTCCGTTCGATGGCTCGCTGCCGGCTGAGCGGGCGCTCCCCTACGCCGCCACGCTTGCTGGCAGAGGTGGCCGGCTAGTGCTCCTCCATGTCATCCCAGAGGGCGCCTCCGTCGAGAGCGCGATGCCTGGCCTCCGCCAAGCCGCCGGCCGGCTGCGGCGCCGCCTCCCGCCGGACCTGGCCATCGATGTGGACACGCTGGTGCAGGCGGGCGAGCCAGCCGCAACGATCGCTGCCGCGGCGGTTACCCTGGAGGCCAGCGCCATCGTGCTCTCGACCCACGGCCAAGGAGGCGCTGAGCACTGGATCTATGGCAGCGCCGTCGCGCGCATCCTACAACGCGCTGAGAGGCCTGTGGTCCTGGTGCCGCCGCACTGCACCTGCGCCTGGCCCACCGATGGCCCCTGGCGTGTCGTTGTCCCCCTCGATGGCTCCGACTTCGCCTGCGAGGTCTTCGCCCCGCTGCGGGCGCTCCTGTCCGGCTGGGCCGTGCAGTTGATTCTGGTATGCGCGGTGGAGCCCCTGGGACCGCGCGCCGGGCGCCCAGCGTGCCCGTACATGCGTCTTGCCACCGAGGAGGCGATGGCTGAGGCCCAAGCGTATCTCGACCGAATGCGGGCCAGCATGGCCGGCCCGGGTACCTCTGTCGAGGCGCGCGTCGTGCTCGGTACACCGGCGACGGTGATCGTTGCCGTCGCTCGAAGCGAGGCGGCGCACCTGATCGCCATCTCCACCCATGGTAGCACCGGTGCGCGGCCGGTCATCACCGGCAGCACCGCCGCCGCGATCGTGCGCCACGCCTCCGTACCAGTACTGCTCGTGCGTCCGGCGTGGGTGCGCCGTACTCTCCTCAGACCGGCGCTAGGCACGCCGGAGGGAGCGGAGCCGGCCCAGGAGGAGCAGCCGGAGGCGGTGGAGGACCTCCCCATTCAAGTTGGCTTGACCGAAGGCGACGTGCAGGTGATCCTGCGCGGGCTCGACCACCTGTTTGGCGAGGTCCCGCCGCAGGAGCCGGTCTACCGGCTCGAATCACGGCTGAAGCGCGCCAAGGACACCTACGCAGCCGGGCGCCTCGCCCCTCTTTATGCCGGCAATCGAGCGCTGCCGGGAGCGTAGAGCTTATTCAGCCGGCGTGCGAGACGCCGGAGCCACTCACTCGCCCGCTTTCGCCGCCAGCTCAGCGGCGTGCGCCCCGGCCAGTGCGTGGCTGAGGGCAGCAGCCTCATCTGCCTGCGCTGCCAGCCGGCGCACGAGGGCTTCCCGCACCGCCATGCACGCCTCCACCAGTCCGGGCATTGCCACACGGTAGTACACGTACGTGCCCCGCCGCTCGCCAGCCACCGCGCCCACCCGGCGCAGGTAGGCAAGATGCTGCGAGACGTTGTTCTGCCGCTGTCCTAAGGCCGACGCCAGGTCGGACACCGTGCGCTCGCCGTCGTGGAGCAGGTAGAGGATCTCCAGCCGCGTGGCGTCGGCCAGCGCGGCGCACAGCTGAGCCTGGAGCTCGAAGACGCGCCGCCGCAGGGCGCCGCCGTCAGCTTTGGAGAGCATCTTGCACTATCAGTATAAAGTGATAGAGAAAGAAAGCCACATCAGGCGAAGGAGGAAGCGATAATGGCTGCTCAAACGGCTCGGACTGATCCTGCCGGCCAGCGCTATGCCTTTGGTGTGCGGGTGGCGCTCCCGTTTGAAGAAGCCGTGGCGCGCACGCGCGAAGCGCTCAAGCAAGAAGGGTTCGGCGTGCTGACCGAGATCGATGTGCAGCGCACCCTGCGCGAAAAGATTGGGGAGGAGCTGGGGGGCCGCTATCTCATTCTCGGCGCCTGCAACCCGCAGCTCGCCTCCCGCGGGCTGCGCGCGGAATGGGAGCTCGGCGCGCTGCTCCCCTGCAACGTGGTGGTCTACGAAGACCCGCGTGCCGGCGGCGAGACGGTGGTCGTAGCCCAGGATCCGCTGGTGCTGCTGGAGACGGTAAAGAACCCCGATCTGGCTCCGGTGGCCACCGAAGCCCGGCAGCGCCTCGAGCGTGCGCTGGGCACGCTAGGCGGCCGGCCGCGATAATCCTTCCGGCTGCCATCGCCGACAGACGCTCGCAGAAGGGAGACGCAAGACCAATGGCCGGGACATCACGCGAACCAAGCGAGGCGCAGCACCCCCACGGCGTGCCCCCGCGGCGCGCTGACCAGACGGGGCACGGCGAGCACGGGCACCGAACACACCGGTTCGACCCCGCCAACATCGCGCGGCTCATTGGGGAAGAGCGTCGTGCCCTGCTCCCGCCGCTCGAGACGCTGCAGGCCGCCGGCCTGGCGCCCGGCCAGACGGTAGTGGACCTAGGCTGTGGGCCAGGATACTTCACCCTACCGGCGGCGGAGCTCGTGGGTGAGCATGGCAAGGTCTACGGCGTCGACGTCCAGCCGGAGATGGTCGACGCCTGCCGCCGGCGCGCCGCCGAAGCCGGCGCCACGCGGGTGGAGGTAGTGCGCTCCGACGAGACCCGCATTCCGCTGCCGGACGCGATCGCCGATCGCGTGCTGCTCGCCTTCGTGCTGCACGAGGCCGACGACCAGCACGCCCTGCTGCGCGAGGTGCGCCGGCTGCTCAAGCCGGGCGGCGAGGTGGCGTGCATCGAGTGGCGCAAGCAGGAGGGACCTCCGGGGCCACCTCGGGAGCATCGTCTCTCCGAAGAGGAGGCTGCCGCCCTTGCCGCCGCCGCCGGCCTGCGCGTGAT
>Ga0070741_10017470_pt1 | contig 11777 bp, 24 predicted proteins | sample Coa_R1_4_FD_66440 | JGI IMG/M metagenome (GOLD analysis project Ga0070741, IMG submission 66440) | Surface soil microbial communities from Centralia Pennsylvania, which are recovering from an underground coalmine fire - Coalmine... | ecosystem: Environmental > Terrestrial > Soil > Unclassified ...
GTCGAGCCGCTGCTCGGTGTTGCGCCCGGGCTCGCCCAGGTCGCTGTCGGCGGCGCTCACGGGGAGCACGGCCTGGGTGACCGGGCCCCGGACGGGCTCGGCGCCCTCGAGCGCGGGGGACATGGGGCGACGCATCGCCGGACTTCCGCGGAACCGACCTTTCCGTCCGCCCGTAAGATAGACCCGCCGCCCCGCGCCGCAGCGTCCCGTCCGGCCCGGCCTTGGCAGAACCGCCGCGCCGCACCAACGTAGAGCGGCCGCGCGCCGGCCGGCGGGCGGCGGGGCGGCCGAACGGGTCCGCGGGAGGATCGAGGCTCCATGGAATGGCTGGTTCCGTTCATGCCGCTCTTCGGCGCGCTGCCCATCGCGGTGGCCGCGGTCGTCATCGCCCGGCTCTGGCAGCGCCGGCGCGAGGGGCCCGCGGACCCGGCCGCGCGGGACCCCGACCTCCGGCTCGAGCTCGAGGCGCTCCGCCGGGAGCTGGCCGAAACCCAGGAGCGGCTCGACTTCGCCGAGCGGATCCTGGCCCAACAGAGGCGGGCCGAGCGGTTGCCGGACCGGCCCCCGGGCGGGTGAGCGGCGCCGCCCGCGCGATCACGGCGAGAGAGGATTCGACATGGCACCCAAGAAGGTGATCGCCGTCGCCGGTGCGACCGGCGCGCAGGGGAGCGGCCTGGTCCGGGCGATCCTGAGCGATCCGGGGAGCGAGTTCACCCCCCGGGCGCTCACCCGGAACCCCGGCTCTGAGAAAGCGAGGGAGCTGGCGCGGCTCGGCGCCGAGGTAGTCGCGGCCGACCTGGACGACCCGGGCAGCGTGCGGCGCGCCTTCGACGGCGCCTACGGCGCCTTCTGCGTGACCTTCTTCTGGGAGCACCTCTCGCCCGAGAAGGAGCTGGCGCAGGCCACCACGATGGCCCGGGCCGCGAAGGACGCGGGACTCCAGCACGTGATCTGGTCCACCCTGGAAGACACCCGCCGGTGGGTCCCGCTGAGCGACGACCGGATGCCGACCCTCATGGGCAAGTACAAGGTGCCGCATTTCGACGCCAAGGGCGAAGCCGATCGGGTGTTCAGAGACCTGGGCGTGCCCACCACCTTCCTCCTCACGTCGTTCTACTGGGAGAACCTGATCTACTTCGGGATGGGGCCCAGGAAGCAGCCCGACGGAACGCTCGCGATCATGTTCCCCCTGGGGGACGCGAAGCTCCCCGGCATCGCGGCGGAGGACATCGGGAAGTGCGCCTACGGCATCTTCAAGAAGGGCCGCGAGCTGGTGGGCAAGACCGTGGGGATCGCGGGCCAGCACCTCACCGGCGCCGAGATGGCGGCCGCGCTCGGCCGGGCCCTGGGGCGGGAGGTGCGCTACCGCGCGGTGCCCCCCGAGGTCTATCGCGGTCTGGGATTCCCCGGCGCCGAGGACCTCGGCAACATGTTCCAATTCAAGCGCGACTTCAACGACGTGTTCTGCGGCGCGCGGAAGCCCGAGGTGGCGCGCGCGCTCAACCCGTCGCTCCAGACGTTCGACGCCTGGCTCGAGCGGAACAAGAGCCGCATCCCGCTCGAATAGCCTCGGGAGGCGGCGGCCGATGGCCGGGTCACCGCTTCACCCAGGTGGGCCGGAGGTCCCGGGTGACGCCCACCACCAGCTCGCGCACCACCTCGCCGTAGGCTTCCTCCGGATCGCGCACCGCGACGGCCGGCCGCTCCGAGATGGCGAGGCTGCCCACGGTGCGGTCGGCCACCGCGCTCGACCGCCACACGGTGGCGCCGGTCCGGGTCGAGACCAGCCGAACCGTGAGCTCGGCCGAGACGCCGGCGCGCACGCTCATGCCCCGGGAGGCGCTGAGCCGGCCCCGCGGCTTGATCCCCGAAAGGCTCAGATGGCCGACGAACACGGCCGGTACGTCCCGCTCCCGGCCGAGCGCCCGGGCGAAGGCCCCGGCGTCGCCTTCCGCGCCCGGCTCGCCCAGGGCCGAGTCGGCGGGCCCGAGCTCCAGGAGCTCGATGCCGGACTGGCTCGCGAGCACCGCCTCGGCGAACCGCTGGGTGGCGAGCGTGCCCAGCCCGGGGTTCGCCTGCTCCGCGGAGAAGGTGATCAGCGCGATCCGCCCGTAGGGCTCGAGGTCGAGCCGCGGGGGGACCTGCACGTACTTCGCGGCGCATGCCGAAAGCGCGAGGACGCCGCAAACCGCGAGCGCGCCCCGTGCTCGGGCGGCCCGGCCCGGCCCGATCCTGCGCATCTTGGCCTCGTCGGAGTCTGGGGTTTCTTGCCAAGCGCAAGACGCGCGCCATATTGGACTTTCTCCAGAGGTTGACGCCGGACGTCCCGACCGGGAGCAGGCCATCATGCTCACTCCAGCCTACTACCTTCGCCGCGCCGCCCGCCTGGGCGCCGCGGGCGCCCTCGTCGTGCTGGCCGGTTGCGCGTCCGTCACGCCGATCGGCGAGTTGCTCGACAACCCCTCCCGCTACGACGGGAAGACCGTGCGGATCCAGGGCGAGGTGACGGGCGGGGCCGGGGCGCTCGGCCGGGGCGCCTATCAGGTTCGCGACGACACGGGCACCCTCACCGTGCTGAGCGAGGAGGGCAACGCGCCCCGCACCGGCTCGCGCATCGGCGTGAAGGGGAAGTTCCAGGCGCTCTTCACCCTGGGCGCGAGAAGCCTGGCGGTCCTGAGGGAGCAGAGTCGCTTCCAGCCGTGAACTGCAGGCCCGCGCTCCACCACCTCGCGGCGGTCCCCGCGCCCGGCCGCCGACCACCTTCGCCGCCGGAGACCCCACCATGGCCGGAGCCAAGCTGATCGTCCTCTACCCGACGCCGCGGGACCGGGACGCGTTCGAGCGGGCCTACACCCGGGAGCACGCCCCGATGGTGACCCCGAAGACCTTCCCCGGCATCAAGAAGTTCGTCGCCTCCCGGGTGACCGGGACCGCCGACGGAAGCGCGCCGCCCTTCTACCGCGTGGCGGAGCTCCACTTCGCCTCGGCCGACGCGCTCAAGGCGGCGGCCGGCACCGGACCCGCGCAGCAGGCCGTGGCGCACGCCGTCAAGATCTCGACCGGCGGCAAGCCCCTCTTCCTCATCGCCGAGGAAGAAACGAAGACGTTCTCGTGATCCGGGCCCAGCACGAGGCGCCGGCCCACCCGCCGGCCCCGGGCGACGCGGTCGGGCCGGCCCGCATCATGGAGGTCGGCCTCGAGGCGGCGATCGGGTTTCGGGTCAAGTCGGGATGGGCCGCGGCGGTACTGCTCGCCGGACCCGCGGCCGCCCCCGCCGTGATCGAGCGCCGCCGGGTCGAGCTGAGCGATCCCGCGGTGCCCGCGTCGCGCCAACCGCACCACGCGGCGACCGGGGTCGCGCGAACCGATCCGGCGGAGCTCGAGCGCCTGAGCGCGCTGGTGGAGCGCTGCGCCCGGGAGGCGGTGCCGCCGCTCCTCGCCCGATGGCGCGACGCCGGCTACGACCTTCTCGGGGCCGGCCTGGTGATCGGGAGCGACGCCGTCCCGGAGCGCATCGCGAACCCGCACATCCGCGCCCACGCGGCGGAGGGGCGACTGTTCCACCGGGTGCTCGAGCAGGCCGTCGCCGCGGCCGGGGTGCCGTGCTCCGCGGTGGTCGAGCGGGTGCTCTACCAGACGCTCGCGGCGGCCGCGGGACAGTCGCCTGCGGTCGTGAAGCGCGCCGTGGCCGGTCTTCCGAGGGAGCCCGCCGCGCCGTGGCGGAGCGACCAGAAGGCCGCGGCCGCCGCGGCCTGGCTGGTGCTGGTCACGGCCAAGACGCCGGCGCGCCCGGAATGGCCGTCGTGACGCTCGTCGCGGGCGGGGTGACGCGCGCCACCGCCCGAGCCGCCGCTTCGGCCGGCCCGTCGCCGGGTCTGGCGCAGCGGTCGCGGGCAGCCTTGCTTTCGGGCTGGCCCCGCCGGGGCGGCCGGGGCCGTCCACGGAGATTCGCGGGAGGCAGCGATGGAGCGCGCCAAACCAGGCAACACCGTCCGCGTTCACTACACGGGCACGCTGGGAGACGGCACCGTGTTCGACTCGTCGCGCGGGCGCGATCCGTTCGAGTTCGTGCTGGGCGCGGGTCAGGTCATCCCGGGGTTCGATCAGGCGGTCACCGGCATGGAGGTCGGCGAGCGGAAGACCGTCACCATTCCCGCGGAGGCGGCCTACGGCCCGCACCGGCAGGACCTCACCCTGACCGTGGGGCGGGATCAGTTCCCCGCTCACATCACGCCGGCCGTCGGGCAGCAGCTTCAGATGACCCGGCGCGGGCAGGTGTTCACGGTCACGGTCCAGGAGGTGTCCGACCAGGCCGTGGTGCTGGACGCCAATCATCCGCTCGCGGGGGAGGACCTGACCTTCGCGCTGGAGCTGGTCGAGATCCGCTAGGCCGGGCCATGATCCGGAAGCTGAAGGACGGCCGCTACCGGCTCTACAGCCGCAAGAAAGACCCCCGCACCGGCAAGCGGCGCAACCTGGGCACGTTCGACAGCCGCGCGGCCGCCGAGCGGCACGAGCGCGCCGTGCAGTTCTTCAAGCGCCGGGGCTGAGCCCGGGCGCCTGCTCCCGCGTTCCGGTCCGTCGCGGCGGCGCGGGCCGGGGGGTCGAGCCGTGCCGACCCAGCCCCAGGTCGCGAGCATCGCCCACGTCATCCAGCTCGCGGTCGCGCCGGTCTTCCTGCTCACCGGGGTGGCCGGAATGCTGAGCGTGCTCACCAACCGGCTCAGCCGGGTGATCGATCGGGCCCGGCTGCTCGAGGGCAGGCTCCAGGAGGAGCGGGCCAAGCAGTCGGACCTCCGGCGGGAGCTGGGGCTGCTGTCGCGGCGCGCCCGCCTCATCAACCGGGCGATCAGCCTCTGCACCCTCTGCGCGCTCCTGGTCTGCGCCGTGATCGTGGTCCTGTTCCTCGGCGCCTTCCTCGGGATCGAGGTGGCGCGCCCCGTCGCCGTCCTGTTCATCGCCGCCATGCTGGGCCTGTTCGCCGGCCTGCTCAGCTTTCTGAAGGAGATCTACCTCGCCACCCGGGGGCTCAGGATCGGGCCCCCGCCCGAACCGGCTTGACGCGGCCGCGCCGGGCCCCACCTTAGCTCCACCGTCGGATCGCCGACGGGGCCATGGGAACTCGAGACCCGCGGGTCGACGCGGCGCTGCGGCGGACCCGGCGGGCGCGGGCCGCCTTCGAGGCTTCACTCGCAGTCACCGACGGGAGTACGTCGAATGGATCACCGAGGCCACGGCGGAAGAGACCCGGCGGGCGAGGCCACGCTCGCGGCGGTCCGGCGCTTCAACGATGCGTTCAACCGCCACGACGTGGACGCGGTCATGGCCGCGATGACCGATGACTGCGTCTTCGAGAGCACCCGGCCGCCTCCCGACGGGGAGCGCATCGAGGGCCAGGCCCGGATGCGCGAGTACTGGCGGGAGTTCTTCCGCCGGTCGCCCCAGGCGCGGTTCGTGGTGGAGGAGATGGTCGCCGCCGGCGACCGGTGCGTGGTCCGCTGGATCTACCACTGGGTCAAGGAAGCCCGGCCCGGCCACGTGCGCGGCATCGACCTCTTCCGGGTGCGGGACGGCAAGGTGGCCGAGAAGCTCTCCTACGTGAAGGGCTGAGGGGCGAGCCGGTCCAGCTCGGCCAGGTCCTCCGGCGCGAGCCGAAGCGCCGCCGCGGCCACGTTGTCCTCGAGGTGGGCGGGGGACGACGTGCCCGGAATCACCAGCATGGCCGGCGAGCGCGCGAGGAGCCAGGCCAGCGCCACCTGGTAGGCGCTCGCACCGCGCCGCCGGGCGACCTCTTCCAGCACGCCGCCGGCCTCGAGGCGTCCGGCCGACAGCGGGAACCACGGGATGAAGGCGATCCCCTCCCGCTCGCAGTGGTCCACTACCCGCTCCCACTGCCGGTCGGTCACGTTGTAGCGGTTCTGGACCGACGCGATCGGCACGATCCGCCGGGCCCGCTCCACCTCCTCCACCGCCACCTCGGACAGCCCGACGTGACGCACCAGCCCCGCGCGCCGGAACTCGCGGAGCGCGGCGAACTGCTCGTCGGCCGGTACCGCCGGGTCGATCCGGTGCAATTGCCAGAGGTCGATCCGCTCCAGCCTGAGCCGCCGGAGACTGCCCTCCAGGGCCCGCCGGAGCCGCTCCGGCCGGCCGTTGGGCACCCAGCGATCGGGGCCGGGCCGCTCGAGCCCGCCCTTCGTCGCGATCACCAGGCCCTCGGGGTACGGGTGCAGCGCCTCGGCGATGAGCTCCTCCGAGACGTCGGGACCGTAGGAGTCGGCGGTATCGATGAAGTTCACGCCCAGCTCCACCGCGCGGCGGAGGACCCGGATCGCCTCGGCGCGGTCGCGGGGCGGACCCCAGATGCCGCGGCCGGTGAGCCGCATGGCGCCGAACCCCATCCGGTTCACGGGGAGATCGCCTCCGAGGGTGATCGTGCCGGCGGCGGCCGCCGGCGCGTCGGTCGCACGGAACGTGGCCATCCGAAGCCTCCGGGCGGAGTCGGCGGGAGCTTAGGGCCGGTCCGCGCGGGTCACCGTGAGCCGGATCACTCCATCCGGCCCGGGGCGAGCGGCGCATCAGCGAACGGCCCATCAGCGAGCGGCGCATTGGACGGCGCCCGCCGCGGGGGTTACGCTTGTCCCGGGCAACGTTCGTCACCCTCGGGAGCTCTCCGGCATGACGCGCACACCCCACGACCCCACGCCCTCCGCCTCGCCCGCGCCGTATCCCTACGAGACCCGGCTCGACGTGCTGCACGGGCCGCTCGACGTGGTGGACGTCCAGGCGCTGGCGGACGCCTGCACCCATCCCTGGTACAATCAGACCCTCTGCCGAGTGAACGACTCCGTGGTGCGGCTCGGCGTCGTGCGGGGCGAGTACCACTGGCACCACCACCGGGACGAGGACGAGTTCTTCTACGTGGTGGAGGGGCGCCTGCTGATCGACCTGGAGGACCGCACCGTCGAGCTCGCCCCGCGGCAGGGCTTCGTCGTGCCGCGGGGAGTCGTTCACCGAACCCGGGCCCCCGAGCGCACCGTCATCCTCATGGTGGAGGGAGCCGGCATCGTGCCGACCGGAGACCCGTGATCGGATCCGCCCGGCCGGCGTCGTCGCCGGCCGGCCGCGCGGCCCCGCCCGCCCCGCGCTATCTTCCCGCGAACCGCCCGGAGGCGCGATGGAGCCTCGGATCAGCTTCGTGACCCTCGGCGTACGGGACCTCGCCCGCGCGACCCGGTTCTACGCCGAGGTGCTGCGGCTGCCCCGGCGCCCCACGCCCCCGACCATCTCGTTCTTCGAGCTCGGCCAGACCTGGCTCGCCCTGTACCCGCGCGACCTCCTCGCCGCCGACGCCGGCGTGCCCGCCGACGGGAGTGGCTTCCCCGGCTTCGCCCTCGCCCACAACGTGCGCTCGGCCGAGGAGGTGGACGCGCTGCTCGGCGAGGTGGCGGCCGGCGGCGGGCGGGTCGTCAAGCCAGGCCGGCCCGCCGAGTGGGGCGGCTACTCGGGCTACTTCGCCGACCCCGACGGATTTCTCTGGGAAGTGGCCTGGAATCCCCGGTTCCCCCATGTCTAGCGAGGGCGTCGTCATCCGGACCTTCATGAGCGAGGCGGACGCCGAGCTCGCCCGGGCCGTGCTGGCCGCGAACGGCATCACCGCGACGGTGCTCCGGGACGACGCGGGCGGGATGCTCCCCTCCCTGTCGCTCGGGTCCGAGATCCGGCTGGTGGTCGCCGCGAGCGACGCGGAGGCGGCCCGGGAGATCCTGGAGGCGGGGGACGGCTAGATGGGCCTGTTTCAGCGGCTCTTCGGCCGCCGGGAGCGGCCGGAGGAGACGGCGCGGCTCACCCGCCGGGTCATGGACCTGATGGGCGAGGGGAAGAGCGACGAGGAGATCCAGCGCGCGCTCTTCCGGGAAGGGGTCTCGGTCGAGCGCGCCCGCTCGCTGGTGGCCCAGGTGCGACGGGTCCAGCGCATGATGCGCGGGCCGGGTTAACTTGGGCGCGTGCCTCAACGGAGCCGTGCCATGCCGAGAGCTCAGACCACCGCCGCGGAGCGGCAGATCAAGGTGCGCCAGGTCACCCACGTGCAGGCCTCGTGGACCGAGGAGGAGCGGGGCGGGCCCGGCGCCTTCACCCTGCAACTGATTCTGGACCAGGGTGCGGAGGAGTACGTGCTGCGGCCCACCGCCGAGGATACGCAGGTCATCCTCGACCTGCTCGCCCGGAGCGGGAACGTCGTGTTCGACCTCGACCGCAAGGTGCTCATCTTCGGCAACCTGGCCATCAAGTGAGCGGCCGGCGCCGCGGGCCCCGCGGCCCGCGCGGCGGGGGCGCGGCCGACCCGGTCCGCGCCCTGATCCGCGAGCTCCTCGCCTGGGAGAGCGCGCACGTCGGCTTCGACCGGGCGGTGGCCGGCATCCCGCCCGAGCTCCGAGGGGTCGCCCCGCCCGGCCTCCCTTACTCCCCCTGGCAGCTGCTCGAGCACCTGCGGCTCGCCCAGCGCGACATCCTCGACTTCTGCCGCGACCCCGGCTATCGGGAGCCCACCTGGCCGGACGACTACTGGCCCCCATCGGCCGCGCCCCCGACCTCCGAGGCCTGGGACGAGAGCGTGGCCGCGTTCCGCCGCGACCGGGCCGAGCTGGAGCGGCTCGCCACCGACCCGGACGTGGACCTCCTCGACCGGATCCCCCACGGCGGCGACGCGACCTACCTCAGGGAGGTCCTGCTCGTGGCCGACCACAACGCGTATCACGTCGGGCAGCTCATCGCGGTCCGGCGCCTGCTCGGCATCTGGCCGTCGGGCTAGGGAGGCTCGGGGCTGTGGCCGAAAGGGCCCTCGCGGCCGAGCGAGCCACCGGGGCCTTGCGGGGCCGGCTGCGAGAGAGGCCCGGGGCGGTGGCACGGCCGGAGGCCGGTCCCTAAGTTGGGGCGCGCGGCCCAGGCCGCGCCGGCCTTTCCCCGAGGAGGAGTCCATGGCCAAGCGACTCCGCTGCCGCGATGTCGGCATGAACTGTGATTTCGAGGCGCGCGGCGCCACCGACGACGAGGTCCTGCAGAAGGCGGCGGCGCACGCCCGGCGGGACCACCAGATGCAGGAGCTGTCGCCCGACCTGATGGCGCGGGCGCGAGCCGCCATCCGCTCCGACTAGACTCCCGCGGACCGGCGGGAAGCCGGACGCCGGGGCCGCTCGGAGCGGCGGGGGCGGAGAGAAAAGGGGATGTCGGCGGAGGCCCGGCTCCGGGCGGGCGGCGCCCGGTGCGCGATCTGCGGCGAGCCCATGCGGCCGGACGAGGACGCGGTCGTGACCCCGGACTTCCTCGCCGACGAAAGCGATCCCTTCTGGCGCTTCTCCGACGCCGCGATGCACCGCGCCTGCTTCGCGGTGTGGGATCGGCGCAAGGCGTTCGTCGCCCGGTTCAACGCGGTGGCGCGCCGGCTCGTCGCGGACGGGGGCCCGCGCCCCTTCATGACCGCCGAGGGGGACGTGATCCTTCGCTAGACGGAGGACCGCGCGCCGAAGGAAGCGCGCGTGCCGGCGCCGCGCGGGATGCGCGCCCGCCTGCTCGACCTCAGAGCTGCCCGCGACGGCGCTTGCGGGCCTGGCGGCGGCGCTTGCTGCCCTGCTTCCGGCGGCCGCGGTGCTTCTTCGGATACGCCATGCGAGACTCACCTCCTGAGCCCACTATGATGCACGCGGAGCCGAGGCCGCTTCAAGGGCGGGCCCGCGCCGCATCGCGACAAGCGAGGCCGCGATGACACTCCGGGGATTCCTGCTGATCGTGCTCGCGCTCGGGCTGCTGGTCTACTTCTTCGGCCGGCCGCGGGAGTGGTGGGACGCGGCCACCCGGGCGGCCCGCCAGGTGCACGCGGCGCCCGCCGACACCGTACCCTGACCCGAGCCCCCGCGGGCCGGCCGGCCGCTCGAGGCCGCGGGCCCACGGTGTGGACGATCGGTCACTCGAACCGCGCCCTGGGAGATTTCCTGGGGCTGCTCTCGACCCACGGCGTCGAGCTCGTGGCCGACGTGCGCCGCCATCCGGGCTCCCGAACCCATCCGGCCTTCGCCCGGGACCCCTTGGCCGCCGCCCTCCGGGAGCGGGGACTCGACTACGCCTGGGTCCCCGCCCTGGGCGGCCGGCGCGCGCCGCGCCCCGACTCGGCCAACACGGCGTGGCGGAACTCGGCCTTCCGGGGCTACGCCGACCACATGGAGACCGAAGAGTTCGCCCGGGGCCTGGACGAGCTGCTCCACCTCGCCCACGCCCGCCCCACGGCGATCATGTGCGCCGAGGCGCTCTGGTGGCGCTGCCACCGCGGGCTGATCGCGGACGTGCTCCGCTGGCTGGGACTCGACGTGATCCACATCCTGGGCCCCCATTCCGCCGTGACGCACCCCTACACCGGCGCGGCGCGCTTCCGCGGCGGCCGGTTGGCCCACGGGCCCTGAGCCGCCCGTCCGATCCTCCGGCGCTGCAAAGATTTGCGTGCGCGTCGGGAAATGGGACGGACAGGATCCGACGCCTGCCGAACCGGCCCCCGAGCCGCTACCATTCGGGTGCTCCCTACCCAACACTCGTGGAGGCGCGATGGCGCGGTTCCAGGCGCGGCTGAAGCAGGAGCATCGCCTGAAGCACCCCGAGCTAAAGGGGCACCTGTGGTACGACGTGGTACCCCTCTGGCCCGGGATGACCAAGCGAACCCTCAACCTGAACGGCGAGCGTCTCGCCCGGCTCAAGACCCCCCACGACTTCGTCATGATCCCGTCCAGCCACCTCGAGTTCCGCGAGGCCCCGGTGGAGGACCACGTCGGCTGAGCCCCGGTGCATCCCGGGCCGCCGGGTGTATCTTGGGCGGAGGCGGCCGGAGGTGCCATGCGGTGCGAGCGGTGCGGAAAGCGGGAGGCCGAAGTCTTCCTGACCCAGAGGGTGGGGGAGGCGCTCCATACCCTGGATCTCTGCGGGGCCTGCGCCCGGCGGGACCAGGGTATCGTCTTGGGTGCCCTGCTCCAGGCCCAGACCCCGGGGGCCCCGCCGCTCACCGCCGAGCAGGAGGCCGCCGTGCGCCGCGCGGTCCGGCACGCCCGGGGGCCCCGCGGCTGACCGGCGGCCGCCGCCGGCCCCGCGCCTCTCCGCGCCCGCCCGCTCTCCCCTCGACCGTCCGCCCCGCTCCGCGCCTCGCTCCGGGACTTGACGCCGGACGGCGTGGACCCCAGTAGTTCGCTCCGCCGTAACCGAAGACTCCAACCGCTCGAGGAACACCCATGTCAGCCACGATCCTTCGCGAGCCGGACACGGCCGCCGCCGCCGCCCCGGGCGCCGCCTCGCCGGCTCCGGCCGCGCCCGCTCCCGAGCTCGCGGCCCGCGCCCTCCTGGCGGAGCTGCTCAATAGAAGTCGCACCGTCGAGTACGCGCTCTCGCGGGTGGAATCAGCCGCCGCGTCGGGCGGCCGGCCGGCCCAGCGGGAAGCGCTCAAGGAGCTCTACCACACGCTTCAGGTCTTCACGCTGGACCTCGCCCGGGCGCGCGCCCGCGCCCGGGAGGAGGGCATCCTGGGCTCGGGCGGCGGCTACAACCAGGAGTGGCTGACGGCGACCCCGGTGGAGGCGGCGGACCGGGGCGGGAACGGCTCCCAGGCGCCCGCGACCCGCGGGGCCGCGGCGCCGGAGCTCCCGACCGGAATGGAGAAGGTCCTGCTGGTGGATCCCGACGACGCCACCCGGGAGCCCGCCGCCCACCTGCTCCGGGACCTGGGGTATCGGGTGCACGAGGCC
>Ga0070741_10017471_pt1 | contig 11777 bp, 12 predicted proteins | sample Coa_R1_4_FD_66440 | JGI IMG/M metagenome (GOLD analysis project Ga0070741, IMG submission 66440) | Surface soil microbial communities from Centralia Pennsylvania, which are recovering from an underground coalmine fire - Coalmine... | ecosystem: Environmental > Terrestrial > Soil > Unclassified ...
GCGCAGGATGTCGTCCCAGCCGTCCTTGCAGGCGCCGGTCGAGCCGGGCAGCGCGAAGATGTAGGTCCCGTTGGCGACGCCCGCCGTCGCCCTGCTCTGCATGGTCGAGGTGCCGATCTTCTGGAACGAGATCCAGCGGAAGGTCTCGCCGAAGCCCTCGATCTTCTTCTCGAACAGACCCTCCATCGCCTCGGGCGTGACGTCGCGGCCGGTGACGCCGGTGCCGCCGGTGCTGATCACCGCCTCGACCCGCGGATCGTCGATCCACTTCCTCACCTGGGCACGGATCTTGTCGACATCGTCGGTGACGATGGCGCGATCGACGAGATTGTGGCCGTCGCGCTTGATGCGCTCGGCCAGGGTGTCGCCCGACTTGTCGGTCTCGAGCGTGCGGGTGTCCGAAACCGTCAGCACGGCGATGTTCACCGGCTTGAACGGCCTGGTTTCATCAATTTTGTTCATGCGATCATTGTAGCGATCCTCGCTTGTAGACGCGAGGCGCCGGGCCTAAATCACCGTCATGACCGACTGGAAGCATGACGGCGTGCGGGTCATTCCCGCGGGCTCCCTCGACAGCAACACCGCCCAGACTCCGGGCATGAACCGCGCCGCCGCGATCAACTTCGCCCGCGTCGGCGCGCAGAAATTGTGGGCTGGCACCGTCACGATCCACGCTCACGCCAAGACCGGCGCCCACCATCACGGCCACCTCGAGAGCGTGATCTATGTCGTGAAGGGCCGCGCGCGCATGCGCTGGGGCGACAAGCTTCAATTCACTGCCGAGGCCGGGCCCGGCGACTTCATCTATGTGCCGCCCTACGTGCCGCATCAGGAGATCAACGCCTCGGACACCGAGCCGCTGGAATGCGTACTGGTGCGCTCCGACAACGAAGCGGTCGCGATCAACATCGACATCGAACCGGCCGAGAAGCCGGAGACGGTGTATTGGGTCGACCCCACGCACCCTCACCCGCACAAGCACTAAGGCTGGCGCCGGACCTCGGCGGAGCGGTCCCAAAAATTGGGCACCGCCTGATTGGTGTAGCCCGACACGAACAGGCTGGGCTTGCCGGTCTCCGGATCGAACGTATAGCGGCGCACGGCGCCGATATTGCCGCCATAGACGTGGATGCTGATCGAGCCGAGGTCGGGCAGCGCATTGCTCACCTGATGGATGTCGCCCAGCGACGGCCGCAGGATCTCGACGTCGCCCGGCTTCAGCACGCTCAGCGCGCCCTTGCACAATGTGCCCTTCTCGGCATCGCGGACGAAGGCCTGGCTCGTCTCCGAGCCGCGCAGCATGCCGACGAGGCCCCACACCTGGTGATCGTGCACCGGCGTTCGGGCGTTTGGCGCCCACACGAAGCTCACCACCGAGAAGCGCTCGAACGGATCGCACCACAGAAGATTCTGCGCGTAGCCGTGCGGCGGGCATACCGCCATTTCGTCGGGCAGCCAGTCGTCGTGACTCACGAGCTCGCCCAGCAGCTTGGCGCCGACCTCGACGGTCGCCGCCTCATCCTTGTCCTGCCAGGCGCCGCCGGTCAGCGACGTCATGTCGGCGATGAAGCGACGCAGGCGAGCGATGCTCATCGGCCGGCGGTCATCGGTTGGCGAGCTTGCCGTCCTGCGGCGTGTAGCGCGGCCATTCATGCGCCGCGATCTGGTCGAGCGACGGGGTCGGCTGGCCGAGCCGGATCTGGTAGAGCCAGTAATTGGCCAGCACCCTCTGCACGAAGTCGCGCGTCTCGTTGAGCGGGATCGAGGCGACGTAGAGGAGCGGATCGGCCGAGGCGTTCAGCGTATTGTCCCAGCGGATGACGTTGCCCGGCCCGCCGTTATAGGCCGCCACGGTGCGCACCAGGTTGTTGTCGACGTCGCCCAGCAGCGAATTGATGTAGCCTTGGCCCAGCGCCATGTTGATCTGCGGATCCCACGGATTGCCGCCCTGCGCCTCGGGCGCGAATTTGTTGGCGACGATGCGGGCGGTGACCGGCATCAGCTGCATCAGCCCCATGGCGCCGACATAGGAGCGCGCCTTGGGATTGAACGCCGATTCCTGGCGCATGAAGCCGTAGAGAAGCGCCCGGTCGAGATAGAAGCCGTTGATCGGCTGCCACGGCGGGACGGGGTACATCGCGCCGTCGTAGCCTGCGATCTTGTGGCGCTGATCCCAGGCGGCATTGCCGATGCGCACCGAAAGGCTCGGCAGGACCGCCTTGTTGGCCAATGCCAGCGTGGCCTCGACATATTGCGGGTCGGCATCGAGCGAGGCGGCGAACAGCTCGCGCTCGGCCGCGGTCGCCGCCCCCAACTGCAGTAGCGCCACGGCGCGACGTCCCGCTCGATCGTTGACCAGCAGGTCGGCACGCTTCTTGTCGAGCGACGGCGGCGCCCAGTCGGCCACGATCTTCATGCCGAGCGCCTTCTGCGCGATCAGGCCGTGGAAGGTGCGGTTGTGAAGCGCCGCGCGCTTGAGATAGGGCGCGAATTTCTGCGGATTGCCGGCCAGCAGGTTGGCGCGCGCCGCCCAGAAGGCGCCGGCGGCGAGCTGCCACGACGAGGCCTGATCGGGCGGTGCGTCGGCAACGAGCTCGAAGCGGCGCGCCGCCTCTGCCATGTCGCCTCGCGTGAAAGCCGTGAGGCCGGCATTCCAGTTGGCGTCGGGCGGCAGGCTGACCTCGACCGGCACCTGCAGGCCGCGTTGCGAATCGGCCTCCAGCGCATGGGTGCGCACGCGGCCGCGCCACAATTCCACTTCCTGTGGGCCGAGGAGATCGGCGGTCGATTTGCGGTCGAGCAGCGCGAAGGCGGCGTTGAAGCCGCCATCGTCCGTCATCTGCTGCAGGCGCGCGCGCAGCGCCTGGGCGGCGGCGGCATCGGCGCCCGTGACGGTGCGGGCCGCGGCGAAGGCGGGCGAGACCGGCTGCTGGCTGACGAAGCTCGACGGCGTGAGTTCGCCCGCGCCTTTCGGCCGGCGCGCCAGGGCCAGCCGGTAGATCGCCGGCGCATCCGGATGGTCATTGTAATCCTGCAGCCAGGCGGCGAGCTGCTCGTACTTGGCCGTGTAGGTGCGCGCGAGAAGCCGCTGCGCGCCGACATAGCCCATCAGGGTCTTGTCGCCGAGCTTCGCGATCTCGGCGTCGGCCTCCGCCCAGTGCCCCCGTTCCTGCGCCTGGAAGATGCGATGATAAAGTTCGCGATCGGAGTCGTTCAGGACCTGCGGCAGGCCAGCTGGCGGGGCGATCTCGTCGATTTCGATGACCGCGGGCGGCGGCACGAACACCGGGTGCCGCACGGCCGGCGCCGTCGCGACATGATGCGGCTGCGGCTTGAAGCCGGCATACGGGCTGAAGCCGGATGCGGGCCTCGCCTCCGGCGAGGCGGAAACCGGCTTGAGCGGCGATGGCGCGGGCTTGGCCGGCGGGCGCGTGGTCTGCGCCAGCCCGTGCGCTACCATCGTCGCCAGCAATGTGGTTGCCGCTCCCCCGACAATAGCCAGGCGGACCACATTAAGGATTGGTTTCATGACCGCACCGTAGTTTGACTTGGCCTACGGCGACAAGCGCCCGCTGGGTATACTGCGGCAAACGGAGGGACCCCATGGCTGCGAAATCCACCCTGCATCGGGAGCGCGCCGAGGCCGTGCGGCACCTGGTTGCCGAGGCCCGCGAGATCGAAAAAGGCGGCATAACCTATGCCACGCTCGACAAGATCGGCGGTTTGCTGGCCAGCCTCGCGCGCCGGACCGAGCTCTTCCCGCAGGACGAATTTCCACTGGGCGCCGACGGCGGCATCTACCGCCTGAGCGAGGACCCGGACCATCGCTTCACGCTCTATGCGTCGGCGGGCGGCGCCGGCAAGAAAGTGCCGCCGCACAATCACACGACCTGGGCGATCATCGCCGGCGTTCACGGCGCCGAACGAAACGTCGTCTATGACCGGCTCGACAACGGCGCCGACCCGGCCGTCGTCCAGCTACGCGAGAACCCAGCCAGGGAAAAGACCCTGCGCACCGGCGACTTCATCTCCTACCTGCCGGGCGACTTCCATCACATCGAGACGCCGGCCGGCTCGGGCGACGCGCTGCATCTGCATTTCTATGGGCTGAGCCTCGAGCACCTGCCGAACCGCGTCTCGGTCGACATGAAGACCAATGCCGCCAAGCGCTTCATGGCGCGGGCGCGTATCCTGACGCCGCTGCTCTCGGTGCAGCAGGTCAAGCAGATGCTGGCGTCCGGCGAGATCTTCGCCTTCTTCGACGTGCGCGAGGAGGGCGAGTTTTCGATCAAGGGCCATCCGCTCTTCGCCACGCCGCTTCCGCTCTCGCGCCTCGAGCCGCGGGCGTTTGCCCTGCTGCCCGATCCGAACACGCGCATCGTATTGATGGATTCGGGTGACGAAAGCGTCGATCCGCAGTGGGCGGGCCGCGCCAACCGTGCCGCCGCGCGGCTGTCGCAGATGGGTTACAGCGATCTCGCGGTGATGAAGGGCGGGCTGAAGGCGTGGGCCGATGCCGGCTACGAGGTCTTCACCGGCGTCAACGTGCCGAGCAAAGCGTTCGGCGAGGTGGTCGAGCACGACAACGACACGCCGCGCATCGATGCGGCCGACCTGAAGAAGCTGATCGACGCCAAGACCGACATGGTGATCCTCGACAGCCGGCCGATGCCGGAGTTCAACAACATGTCGATCCCGGGCGGCATCGACTGCCCCGGCGCCGAGCTGGTCTATCGCGTCAAGGACTTCGCGCCCAACCCGAACACGCTGGTGGTGGTCAACTGCGCTGGCCGCACGCGCTCGATCATCGGCGCGCAGTCGCTGATCAATGCCGGCCTGCCCAACAAGGTGATGGCGCTGAAGAACGGCACGATGGGCTGGCATCTCGCGGGGCTCAAGGTGGCGCGCGGCGAGACCAGATCGTTCGGTCCGCAAGGTCCGCAGGCGGCGAAGTTCGCCCGGGCGGCGGCGGCCGACATCGCCAAGCGTATGAATATCAGGAAGATCGACATGGCCGGGCTGAAGGCCCTCGAAGCGCGACTGAGCAATGGCGGCGGCCCGCTCTACAAGCTCGATGTCCGCGATCCCTCGGAGTACGCGCAGGGCCACATCAAGGGCTTCCGCCACGCCGCAGGCGGCCAGCTCGTGCAGGCGACCGATCAATATGTCGGCGCCCGCAACGCCACCATCGTGCTGCACGACAATGACGGCGTGCGCGCCACCATGACCGCGCACTGGCTCCTGCAGATGAACTGGCAGGAGACCTACGTTCTCGACCACACGCCGTCGGCGGCCGAACTCACCACCGAGGCGGAGCCGCGCTTTCCCAAGGGCTTCAAGATGCCGGCGCCGGCCGCCGTGTCGCCGAGCGAGGTCGACGCGAGCTGCCTGGTGATCGACCTCGACACCAGCCTCCGCTATCGCGACGGCCACGTGCCGGGCGCCTGGTTCGCCGTGCGCGCCAATCTCGGCAAGACCGTCCCGGAGATGCTGCAGAAGCAGGCCGGCGCCAAACGCATCGTTCTGGTGTCGCCCGACGGCGAGATTGCAGCGCTCGCCGCCGCCGAAGCGGGCGAGGCATCGAACGGCGTGCCGGTCGTCATCCTGAAGGGCGGCATGAAGGCGTGGCGCGATACGGGTCTCGCTGTGGAGAATGGCCACACACGGATGGCCGATCCGCCGACCGATGTGTGGTACCGGCCTTATGACTTCAAAGAGAATATCGAGGCCGCCATGCGCCAGTATCTCGAGTGGGAAGTCGACCTGGTGCCGCAAGTGAAGCGCGACGGCGATGCCAGGTTCAGCGTCTTGAAGCGTTAACTCCTTGGCGGACAACGAAAATCGCGAGCCGGCCCGCGACCCGGAGAGCGACATGCGCCGGGTCGACGATCTCGACGCACGTCTGCGCGCGGCGCGCGCGAATTCGCCTAAACCGAGTGCCGGAAATGGCGGCGGAAGCGGAATGTCGCACCGCCAGACGGGCGTTGCCTATCGCGTCTTGGTGGATATGATCGCGGGCCTTTTCGTCGGGGGGTTCATCGGCTATTGGCTCGACCGTTGGTTGGGTTCCGCGCCGTACTCCCTGATTGTCGGCTTGATCGTGGGGTTTGGCGCCGGAGTGAACAACGCCTGGCGCGCGATCAAGGCGTACACGGCGGAAGCCGGAGGCAAGGACACCAATCGCCTGCCCTGACCGGGGCGGGTGTCTGGCGTGATGGAGTGGGGATCAGATGCAAAGCCCGATGGAGCAGTTCGAGATCAAGCGGCTGCTCGCTTTCCATATCGGCTCGCTCGACGCGTCGTACACCAATTCCGCCCTCTGGATGACCGTCGCGGTCCTCATCGCCTTCTTCGTGTTCGTGCTGGGCATGCAGAGGAAGGCGCTGGTGCCGGGCCGCCTGCAGTCGGTCGCCGAGATGGGCTACGAGTTCGTGGCCGGCATGGTGCGCGACAATGTCGGCGACCAGGGCAAGAAGTACTTTCCCTTCATCCTGACGCTGTTCGTCTTCATCCTGCTGTGCAACCTGCTCGGCCTGGTGCCCTACTCGTTCACGCCGACCAGCCACATCATCGTCACCTTCGCGATGGCGCTCGTGGTGTTCACCGGCGTCACCATCATCGGCTTCATCAAGCACGGCGCGCACTTCCTCTCGTTCTTCGTGCCCAAGGGCGTGCCGCTCTGGCTGCTCGTCATCCTGGTGCCGATCGAGGTCATCTCCTATTTCGTGCGCCCCTTCAGCCTGTCGATCCGGCTGTTCGCCAACATGCTGGCGGGCCACACCATGCTGAAGGTGTTCGGCGGCTTCGTCGTCATGCTGGGCATCCTGGCCGGCTGGGCGCCGCTCGCTTTCATCGTCGCCCTGACCGGCCTCGAGTTGCTGATCGCTTTCCTGCAGGCCTACGTCTTCACGATCCTGACCTGCCTCTATCTCAACGACGCCATCCATCTGCACTAACGAAAGGACCAAGTACTATGGACGCTTCAGCCGCCAAGCTCATCGGCGCAGGCCTCGCCACGATCGCCCTCGCGGGCGTCGGCGTCGGCATCGGCAACATCTTCGGCAGCTTCGTGCAGGGCGCGCTGCGCAATCCGGAAGCCGCTCCCCGCGTGTTCGGCAACGTGCTCCTGGGCTTCGCGCTCACCGAGGCCGTGGCGCTGTTCGCGCTGGTCATCGCCTTCATGATCCTGTTCGTGTTCTAAGCGCGAAGCCCGGCTCTCATGCGCAAGGCGGCCCTCGGCCTCTTCCTGTCGGTGACCTCGGCCGCGGCGGCTCACGCCGAGAGCGGAGGCATGCCGCAGCTCAACTTCCACGACTTCGCCCCCCAGGTCGTCTGGTTGGTGATCAGCTTCGTGATGCTCTACTTCGTGATGTCCAAGCTCGCGATTCCCGCGATCGGCGACACGCTGGAGAAGCGGCAGGCCAAGATCCAGGGCGACCTGGACGCGGCCGAGAAGGCGAGCGAGGAGACGCGGGCGCTGGTCGCGGCCTACGAGAAGCGGCTGGCCGACGCGCGTGAGGACGCCCGTCGCCTGCAGCGCGAGCGGGCCGAGGCCGACAGCACTGCCGCCAGCCAACGCCTGGCCGAGCTCGGCCAGAAGCTCGGCGCGCGCATCGACGAGGCCGAGAAGCGCATCGCCGGCCAGCGCACGCAGGTCATGCAAGGCATCGAGCAGATGGCGACCGACATCGCCGCCGACGTCTATGCCAAGCTTGCCGGCCAGCCGGCCGACCGCGGAGCTCTCGGCGCCAAGGTCGCGGCGGTAAAGGGAGCGCATTGATGCTGGCGAACCTGTTCATCGGCTCCGCCTGGGCCGCCGACGGCGGCGCCCAGCACGAGGGCGGCGTCCTGTCGAGCCCGGAGACCTGGGTCGCCGTCGCCTTCCTGCTGTTCATCGTCCTGATCGGCCGCATCCTCTACGCCAAGATCACCGAGATGCTCGACAAGCGCTCGGCCGGCATCGCCAAGTCCCTGGCCGACGCCGAGAAACTGCGCGCCGAGGCGCTGAACGCCAAGGCCGACGCCGAGAAGACGCTGGCCCAGGCGACCGCCGAGGCCGAAGCGATCCTGTCCCAGGCGCGCGAGGAAGTCCGCCGCATGCAGGCCCGCGCCGCGCAGAGCCTGGAGAACGCCATTGCGCTGCGCGAGCAGCAGGCGCTCGACCGCATCGCGCAGTCCGAGGCCGCCGCCGCCAAGCAGGTGCGCGACGCCGCCGTCGACATCGCGCTCACCGCCACGCGCAGCCTGCTGCGCGAGAAGGTCGGCAGCGACGGCGCCGGCGTCGAAGAGTCGATTGCGGAGCTGCCGCGCCGCCTGCAGCATTAGCTCATTCCGACCGGTATTGCCCGCACACAACAATCGCGGGCTACCTCGGGCCCTCGCTGCAAAGCGAGGGCTTTTTCTTAAGCGCGGTACTTCGTCGGAATGCGCGTGATGTCCTGGATGAGGCCGGGCGGCAGCTCGGTCGGTTTGGCTGCATTGGCGCTCGAACCGATCGAATCGACCAGCCCGCCGAAGCGCGTCTCGATCGCCTTGGCGATCTGGTCGTAGCGGCCGACAGCGGCAAAAAGATGCACGACGTCGTCCGGCACCTCGGCGGCGATCTTGTCCCACTGGCCCTGCTTGGTCATCTCGTTCAGCTTGCGGCCGAGATCGCCCAGCCCGTGCTCCTCGAACACCGGCCAGTAGGCCGGCGTCGAGCCGTAGAAGGCCACGCGGTAGCGCACGTAGTCGAAGAGTTTCTGCACCGCCTCGTCATCCTTGCCGGTGACGATGAAACCGCCGCCCGAGATCTCGTACTGCTCGCGGCTGCGGCCCGATTTGGCGAGGCCTTCCGACAGGATCGGCATGATCCTGTTCTCGAGATACTTGCGGGTGCAGAAGGCGTGGAGCTTGGCGCCGTCCGCCTCCTCGGCCGCCACCTTGAGCGTCGCGGGTCCCACGGCGGCGAGGCCGATCCGCGGCATCGGCGCGTCGTACGCTTCGGGCACGAAGTGCGGCGTCATCAGGGTGAATTTGTAGTGCTTGCCCTCGTAGGCGAGCTTGCTGCCCTCCTTCCATGCCTTCCAGATGGCGCGCAGCGCCTGGATGTATTCGCGCAAGCGCGGCGCGGGCGGCGTCCATGGCACCGAGAAGCGCTTCTCATTGTGCGGGCGGATCTGCGAGCCCAGCCCCAGGGTAAACCGCCCGCCGGTGCTGGCGGCGAGGTCCCAGCCGATGTTGGCCGCGATCATCGGCGAGCGCGGAAAGGCGATTGCGACCGACGTGTGCAGCTCGATCTTGCTGGTCGCCACACCGGCCACGGCGAGCGCCAGGAAGGGATCGTGCTTGTTCTCCTGGGTGGCTACGCCAGTGTAGCCGTCGGCCTCGATCTTCTGGGCGGCGGCCGGCACCTTGCGCAGGTCGCTTTGGGGAAGGCTGGTGAATACGCGCATTCGGCGAGCCTAGCATGCCGTCCAGGTTGCGGTGGCATTGCTGTGACACTGCACGTTTTGCCACGCCGCGCGGGCGCCACCGCCGGCGAGCAGCCCGCGTTCTTTCGGTCGCCCTAGGCAAAACCCCTAGGTGAACAACCAAGGAGGTCGAGATGCCGCTGTTCTTCATCATCGCGATTGGCGCGGGCGCTTTCACGGTGGGTGCGACCACCGTCGACGTGACCAGCGACATGCGTCAGCACGATCGCACCGCGCAGGTGCAGAGCCAGAACTTCCAGGCCAACGCCTATGCCACGCACGAGGATTGCGTGAAGGCCGCGGTCCGGCAGGGCCTGTCGGCGCGGGCCTGCGCCCAGTCGTAAGTAGCGTACCTGCGTACCGCGTAAGGAAGGGGGCCCGCTCGGGCCCCTTTCTCTATTCCGCGGCTTGCTTGAAGTTGTTCGACGGCCGCCAGCGCAGCACCGGCTTGCGCGCGGCCAACGTTTCGTCGAGGCGCCGGCGCGGCGAGCAGCGCGGCGCCGCCTTGAATTCCTCGGCCGCCGTCCCCGACTTCGCCCGCTCGGCGAGCGCCCGCAACGCCGCGATGAACTGGTCGAGATCCTCCTTGGCCTGGCTCTCGGTCGGCTCGATCAGCAGCGCACCATGCACCACCAGCGGGAAGTACATGGTCATCGGATGGTAGCCCTCGTCGATCATCGCCTTGGCGAAATCGAGCGTGCTGATGCCGGTGTCCTTGAGGAACGAATCGTCGAACAGCGCTTCGTGCATGCACGGGCCCTCGAAGGCCGGCGTCATGATGTCCTTGAGCGAGGTCATCACGTAGTTGGCGTTCAGCACCGCGTCCTCGGCCACCTGGCGCAGGCCGTCCGCGCCGTGGCTCATGATGTAGGAGAGGGCGCGCGTGAACATCCCCATCTGGCCGTGAAAGGCCTTCAGCCGGCCGATCGGCTTGCCGTCGACGGCTGAGCCCTCCTCGGCGGCGCGCCATCCCTGGCCGTCTTTCACGATCCAGGGATAGGGCGCATAGGGCGCCAGTGCGGCCGACAGCACGACCGGGCCCGCGCCCGGCCCGCCGCCGCCATGCGGCGTCGAGAAGGTCTTGTGCAGGTTGATGTGCATGCAATCGACGCCGAGGTCGCCCGGCCGCACCCGGCCGACGATGGCGTTGAAGTTGGCCCCGTCGCAATAGAAGTACGCACCCGCTTCATGCACGGCCTTGGCGATCTCGACGATCTCGCTCTCGAACAGGCCGCAGGTGTTGGGGTTGGTCAGCATGATCGCGGCCACGTCGGGGCCGAGCGCAGCCTTGAGCGCTGTGAGGTCGACCCGGCCCTTGTGGTTGGCCGGGATCGGCTTGACGGTGAAACCGAGCGCCGCCGCCGTCGCCGGATTGGTGCCGTGCGCACTTTCCGGCGCCAGCACGACCTTGCGTTGGGTACGTTCGCCCTTGGCGTCGATCGCGGCCGCAATCGTCATCATGCCGCACATCTCGCCGTGCGCGCCGGCGGCGGGCGACATCGCCACGGCCGGCATGCCGGTCAGCGTCTTCAGCCAATGCGCCAGCCGATCGATCAGCTCGAGCGCCCCCTGCACCGTCGATTGCGGCTGCAGCGGATGTAGATCGCCGATGCCGGGCAGCCGCGCCACCTTCTCGTTGAGCCGCGGATTGTGCTTCATCGTGCACGAGCCCAGCGGATAGACGCCCATGTCGATGGCGTAGTTCTTCTGGCTGAGCCGTGTGTAATGCTGCACGACCTGCGGCTCGCTGAGGCCCGGCAGGCCGATCTCGCCGGTGCGGCGCAGGCCGTTGAGACGATCCTTGACCTTCGGCGGTTCCGGCAAGTCGACGCCGGTGCGGCCAGGCTGGCCCATCTCGAAGATCAGCTTCTCTTCGATCTGGAGCGCACGGTTGCCGGTGAACGTGCTCATTGCAGCGCCTCCTTGAGGGCCGCGACCAGCGGGGCCATGCCTGCCTCCGTTGCGGTCTCGGTGGCGGCGAGCAGCAGCAGGTTCTCGACCGACTTGTCGCCCGGAATCAGCCGCGACACCGGCAGGCCGCCCAGGATGTGCTTCTGCGCCAACGCCTCGACAACGGGCGCCGCGGGCCTGGGCAGCGCCACGGTGAATTCGTTGAAGAAGCTGTCGTTCAGAAGCTTCACGCCGGGGAGCGCCGCCACGCGATCGGCCAACTCCAACGCCTTGGCGTGATTGAGCTCGGCCAGCCGCCGGAAGCCCGCCTCGCCCAGCAAGGTCAGGTGGACGGTGAAGGCCAAAGCGCAGAGGCCGGCATTGGTGCAGATGTTGGAGGTCGCCTTCTCGCGGCGGATGTGCTGCTCGCGCGTG
>Ga0070741_10017472_pt1 | contig 11777 bp, 11 predicted proteins | sample Coa_R1_4_FD_66440 | JGI IMG/M metagenome (GOLD analysis project Ga0070741, IMG submission 66440) | Surface soil microbial communities from Centralia Pennsylvania, which are recovering from an underground coalmine fire - Coalmine... | ecosystem: Environmental > Terrestrial > Soil > Unclassified ...
TGGCGATTTGCTGGCCGCCCATGGTGCCGAATTTCAATTCCCACACCGGCAGCACGCGCAGCCTGGTGTTGCCGAGCACACCGACATAGAGCTCACGCCCCTCGATGAATTGCTCGGCGATGGCGGCGGTGCCGACCCGCTCGTGGATGAAGGTGACGCGCTCGGCGAGCTTCTCGTCCGTATCGACGATGGATGCCTGCGAGATGCCGATGGAGCCGTCCTCGTTCAGGCTCTTGACGATCAGCGGCAGCGCAAGACGCGCCGGCCGTTTGACCTTGCGGTTCATCGGAAACACCGCGAAAGCCGGCACCGCGATCCGGCGATAATGCACCAGCGTCTTGGACAGATCCTTGCCGCGCGCCAGGATCAGGCCACGCGGGTTGCAGCCGGTATACGGGACCTTCATCAGCTCGAGGAAGCTTGCGATGTGCTGGTCGTAGACGGGCTCGTTGTGGAACAGCTCCAGCAACGTGAAGATCACATGCGGCTTGAAAACCTCGATCTCGTCACGCACCGGCTTGATTTCTTCCTGCACGCCGAGCGGACGAACGTCGTGGCCGGCCGCGCGCAGCGTGCTCACGACGTCGTATTCCGTTTTCCATTCGTTGATTTGCCGCGCAGTGTACCCGGCGGTCGAGTCCGGGGGCATGTAATCCGGATGCATCAGCACCAGTATGCGCAGGCGTCTCATAGCGCGATCCATTTACGCCGCGACGGGCCGAACAGAGCGTGCATGGTCTTCGCAGTCAACAGCACCGTGAAGTCGGCCACAAGTTTCCGTTCGGAGCCGACCGCGCGCAGATCGAGCTCGCGGCAACGGATGATCATGTCGTCGAGCACGGCATCGAGCGTCAACTGGTTCTCGCCGGTCCACCGCGCGACGAGCTGCCTGATCCGGGCGCGGTGCCGCCGGATGAAGCGCGAAGCCGGTTGGCTCCGGCGGTGCCGCGGATCGGCGGAAAACAGCCGTTGCAGATCGCGGTCGTAGGTCTTCGGCGGCGTGAAGGCGTAGAACGCCTGCTTTTTCTGGTAGTGCTCGCCAACGGTCTGGCTCAGCTCGTGCAGCGGATCGAGACGCTCGCGCGTCATGTTTGGCGGCCGCTTGCCTGCGATCTCGCCCATCAGCTCGTCGACATATTCGAGCTTCTTCAGCGCCGGCCAGCCGGCATAGCGCGTCCGCCAGTGCGAACGCGGCCGCAGCCACACCGCGAAGGTTTCGGCGAAATCCTCGTCGGGGTGGCTCTGCGCGTACCAGAGCCGGAGATGCTGGACGTAACGCCGGCTGGCGGGATTGGGCCGGTAGTAGCGCGGATAGCGTTTCGAAGACGGGCCGAACAGCCGCTGCCAACGCCGGCGACGCTGCAACTGATAGGCGTGCTGGATGGCGTGTCCCGCCTCGTGCCGGAGAATGGCCATGCACTCGGACCAGGTACCGCCCTCGACGTCGAGCATCATTTTCTTTTCGAGCTTCATCAGGCGGGGATGGGCGAGATAAAACGGGATGGCAATGCCGGGCACATCCGCCGGACTGAACCATTCGTTCGAGATCCATACATGAGGCCGCAGCCGAATGCCGCGCTCTTCGAGCTCCTCATAGAGAGTGCTGACGCAATCCTCGAGCCAGGTGCCTTCGACCGCGACCCTCAGGCTGCTGAGGCGCCGCTTGAGCAACTGCTCATCCGACAGCTTTTCCCAAGCATATTTCTTCCGGCGGGGCATGGAAATCTGGAGGTCATGACAACTCGGGACTTACATGGTGTCATGGGTTGTCGCCGGCGACAACCGCCCAAGCCCCGCGGCCTGCCCCCATCCGGCGGCAGCGGGCTATCGGTGTCAGGCCCACTCAGCTGCCGCTGAACGAATTATATCCCTGGTCTTCCCAGTAGCCGCCCTTGTAGTCGTTGGTGACCTCCATCGAGATCACGTATTTCGGATTCTTGAATCCGAGCTTGGTCGGCACGCGGATCTTCATCGGATAGCCGTAGGCGCGCGGCAAAATCTCGTCGGCGAACTTGAAGGTCATCTGCGTCTGCGGATGCAGCGCGGTGCGCATGTCGAGCGGCGAGTTGTAGCCTTCCTTGTCGGCGCACTGGAACCAGACATATTTCGCCCTAGTGTCGGCGCCAACAAGCTTGAGGAAGTCGCGCAGCGGCGTGCCGGTCCAGCTGCCGATCGCGCTCCAGCCCTCGACGCAGATATGCCGCGTCACCTGCTTGACCTGCGGCAGCTTGTAGAGCTCGTCCAGCGTCCACGGCTTCTTGTTGTCGACGAGGCCGCGCACCTCGAGCTTCCAAGCCTTGCCGTCGATCTCCGGCGCCTCATCGAGATCGTAATAGGCGTTGAACGGGAACGGCCTGGTGATCAAGCTCTCGGGATATTCCGGCGCCAGCACATCCGGATTGAAGATCCAGGCCTGCACCGCGTCGTTGAACTTGGAAACCTGCGTCAGCATTGACTCGGCGGAGTCGCTGTCGAGCACGTTGCAGCCGGTGAGCAAGGTCAGCGCGCCCAGGCTGGCGCCGCCGGAGATGAAGCGCCGCCGCGTCAGGTCGGGCATGATCTTCACGGCATCGCGGACCAGCAGTGTCTTGTCGACACCGGGAATCAGGAGCTTGCGCATGCGTCCCATGATGAGTTTCCTCGATTCAGCGCCCGATGATCATCGCGCGCAGGCTCTTCGGCACCAGCAGCGCCAGCGCGACATGCACGATCAGGAACAGGACGATGGCCGACATGCAGAAGAAGTGGACGTAGCGCGCCCAATCGTAGCCGCCGAACAACGCCACCAGCCAGCTCAGCTGCACCGGCTTCCAGATCGACAGGCCCGACAGCACGATCAGCACGCCGACCACGATGATGCCGGCATAGAGCATTTTCTGCACATAGTTGTAGGTGGAGAGGTCGTCATGGGCGAGCTTGAAGGTCAGCGCCGCCTTGATGTCGGAGAGCACGCCGCCAGCGGTGATCGGCAGCAGCTTGTTGCGGAAGCGGCCGGTCGCAAAGCCCGTGATCAGATAGATCAGGCCGTTGACCATCAAGAGCCACATCGCGGCGAAGTGCCATAGCAGCGCGCCGCCGAGCCAGCCGCCGAGCGTGATGCCGCTGGCGAAGCGGAAGGGAAACAGCGGCGAGGCGTTGTAGATCTGCCAGCCCGACATGATCATCAGGATCATCGCGACCGCATTGGCCCAGTGCATGGCGCGCACCCAGGCCGGCTGAATGACCTTGGCCTTTTCCTGGGCGGGCTCGCGTGTCGCGGAACTGTCTGACGCGGCAAGGCTGGACATGGCAGATCCCTGAAACTCTCGAAGTCATATACGCCGAAAACACCGGATTCGTTACCGCCTGCCCGCTATCGGGTCGATACCTTTGGTCTATAGCATTCACAAAAAAGCGAGCCGAGGAGACTCCCCGGCTCGCCGTCGCGTATCCCCACGGGGACTGGGAGATTAGGATACGCGGCCTCAGGAGGCCGGCAGCAGCACGGTGTCGACCACGTGGATGACGCCGTTGGACTGATGGACGTTGGTGATCGAGATCATCGACTGATCGCCCTTGGCATCGATGATCCAGGTCTTGCCGTCGGACTTCTTGACGGTGAGTTCCTCGCCCTCGACGGTCTTCAGCTTCTTGCCGTCGGTGAGGTCGGCAGCGTCAAGCTTGCCGGCGACCACATGGTAGGTGAGGATCTTGGTCAGCGTCGCCTTGTTCTCGGGCTTGACTAGATTGTCGACGGTGCCGGCCGGCAGCTTGCCGAAGGCGGCGTTGGTCGGCGCGAACACCGTGAACGGGCCCTTGCCTTCGAGGGTCTCGACCAGGCCGGCGGCCTTCACCGCGGCGACCAGGGTGGTGTGGTCCTTCGAATTGACGGCGTTCTGGATGATGTTCTTCGACGGATACATCGCCGCACCGCCGACCATCACGGTCTTTTCTTCGGCGCGCGCGGGCGCAACGAAGGTCGAGGTGATCGCCAGCACGCTGAATGCCGCCGCCGAAAGAAATGCAATACGCTTGGACATGGAGTGTCTCCCGATTGGATTGGTGAACGGCGGGCCATCCGCCGATGAAGGGGTCAACGATGGTGCTGCGCGATTTTTCTGTTCGTGTGCGCCGTCGTTGAGCCGAACTACGGGAGGGTTTTGCCTGCGGTTTCCGGAAATAATTCTTTGTGATTGCTGAAACTAAATGCGGGGGAAGCCGTGTGGTGTGTCGACAAGCTCGCTGCTACCCTCTCCCCTTGTGGGAGAGGGTGGCGAAATCGAGCGAAGCGAGATTGAGCCGGGTGAGGGGTTGCGGTCTATCGTTGAAGAAACCCCTCACCCGGTTTCTCGTGGAGTTTATCATCGGGCGGCGCTTCGCGCCGACCCGTTGGCTCGAAACCACCCTCTCCCACAAAGGGAGAGGGTAACCGAGCGTTTGGCGCGCACCTGCGCGACACCGCAACCTAATCCCTGCTTGCCGGCGTCTGGATGAACCCGCGATTATGGGTGGGGCTGATCAGGATCTCGTTCATGCACACGCGCGGCGGCATGCTGGCGACGAAGGCGATGGTGCGGCCGAGATCCTCCGGCTGCAGCATTTTTGCCTGCTCCTCCTCGCTCGGCACCACCGGGCGCAGCTTCAGGATCGGGGTCGCGACCTCGCCAGGCGACAGACAGCAGGCGCGCAGACCGTTGACGCATTCATCCATGTTGAAGGAATGCGTCAGCGCCAGCACCGCATGTTTGGTCGTGGTGTAGGCCGGGCCAGGCATTTTCGAGACGTGGCGGCCGGCCCATGAGGCGACGTTGATGATGCAGCCGTCCTTCTGCTTGCGCATTGCCGGCAGCACCGCGCGCATGCAGTAGAGCACGCCGTTGAGGTTGATGTCGACGAGCTGGTTCCAGCCTTCCAGTTCCATGTCGGCCCAGCGCCGCTTCGGCACGTTGACGCCGGCGCTGTTGACCAGGAGGTCGATGCGGCCGTGCTTCGCCACGATCTGGTCGGCGACCTTCTGCACGTCGGCGGCCTTGCTGACATCGAGCGCGACGGCCTCGGCCTCGCCGCCGGCCTGCTTGATCTTTGCGACCACGGCATCGAGCGCATCCTTGCGCCGGCCCGACACCACCACCGTCCAGCCGTCCTCGGCCAGCGAAATGGCGCCGGCCTCGCCGATCCCCGTACCGCCGCCGGTGACCCAGGCCACGCGTTTCCCACCCTTTGTCATGCCAACTGTCTCCGTTGCTTTGTGAAGGACGTTCTTGCTATGGAACGCCTCAAGGCCAATACGGCCGGATCGGAAACGGCCGTTCCGCAATGATGCATGAACACTCTCCAAACACCAATCCGTTTTCCGGTCATCACGTTCGTGGCAAAATGAGGCAAAAGGCGCATGCGGCCGCTTGAAGGACTACGCGTTGTCGATCTTACCCGCGTGCTGTCGGGACCGTTCTGCACCATGCAACTCGGCGATCTCGGCGCCGAAGTGATCAAGGTCGAGCGGCCGGGCGAAGGCGACGACACGAGAGCGTTCGCGCCTCCCTACCAGGGCGACGAAGCGGCGTACTTCCTGTCGATCAACCGCAACAAGAAAAGTATCACGCTCGATATGAAGAGCGAGCGCGGCCGCGAGGTGCTGTGGCGGCTGATAGACGCGTCGGACGTGCTGGTCGAGAATTTCCGGCCGGGCGCGATGGATCGCCTCGGCTTCAGCTATGCCGCCGTCAGCGCGCGCCGTCCGGCGATGGTGTATTGCTCGATCTCCGGATTCGGCAACACCGGCCTCTACAAGGACCGCCCCGGCTACGACGTCATCGTGCAGGGTGAAGCCGGCATCCAGGACATCACCGGCAACCCGGACGGCCCGCCGTTCAAGGTCGGCACCTCGATCGCCGATCTGACGTCGGGAATGAACGGGGCGATGGGCATTCTCGCCGCGCTCTATGCCGCCAAGGCGACGGGGCGCGGCCAGCATGTTTCGATCTCGATGTACGAATCAATCGCGGCGCTGCTCAGCTTCAACGCCGGCATTTATTTCGCGACCGGTGAATCGCCGAAGCGCCGCGGCAATGCGCACGCGACCATCGTGCCCTATGAAACCTTTGAAGCGAGCGACGGCTGGATCAGCCTCGGCGTCGCCAACGACGAACTCTGGAAGCGCTTCTGCAAGCTGGTCGAGCGGCCCGAACTGACCGACGATCCGCGTTTCGCAAAAGCTGCCGACCGCGTCCGCAATCGCGACGTCCTGGTGCCGATCGTCAAGGACATCATTAAGCAGCGCAGGCGCGACGACTGGCTGCCGCTGATGGACGCCGCCGGCATTCCGAGCGGGGGGATCCGCACCGTCGGCGAAGTCTGCGAGAGCGAGCTATTGAAGTCGCGCGACATGATTGCCGAGATGCCGCATCCCGGCAAAGGCGTCGGTGTCGTCAAGAACATCAAGAGTCCGCTGCATCTCAGCGCTACGCCGCTTGATGGTTACAAGGCGCCGCCCCGGCTCGGCGAACACACCGCTGAGATTTTGACGGGCCTGCTCGGTTACAGCAAAAGCGAGGTCGAGGAACTGGCGAAAAGCGCGACGATCTAGCGGCTCACTCGACGGTCTTCCGCGCAACGCCATGGGTGAGTTGCAGAAGAACATCTTACGCGATACGTACGAGGATCTTCTTACGAAGTCATGAGAGCGGCGCTGAGGGGCATCATGAACCGCGAGCAGGCTACTGAAATTGAACGGCACCTAAAGCGCGCGGCCAACGCGGTCCGTCGTGCGGAAATCCTCATGTGGAAACTCGATCAGGAAGATCGAGCGGCATTCGTCGAGCCGCTCGGGAAGACAATCGTCGCCTTGAACTTCGAATTGCGGGGCGTGATTTACAATCGATTTCCCGACCTCAGGCCACCGTCCAAGGGAAGCCGATTTGTCGACACCAAACGGACCTGGAAACAGATTCAACTCCCGCCGCCATTGACGGAAACCGAATTTGATAAAGCCATTTTTTCGACCCTGCATCCGCAATGGCGAAAGGTTGCGGCGATCGTTAGCCGCGTCGTGGACAAATACGAACACACCCACCCGGCGGTCACCTGCGAAATGGTCGCCGCGCGCCTTCAGGCCCTGAGCGATGCCGATCTGATCGACTCTCAAGGCGATCTTCGCAAATGGCGCTTCAGCGAGGTGCGGCTGAAGAGCTGACGGGGCAGCTATTGCCCGTTCAACAGGCTTATCACAAACCGGCTGCCGACGATGAAAAGATAGCAGCCGAAGGCGATCTCCAGCATGCGCTTCGACATCGCATGCGCGGCGCGCACGCCGAGCCGCGCGGTGAGAAGGCTGGTCGGCATCACCACGAGCGCACCGATCAGCGAGACATATCCAAACGCAAGCGGCATCTGCAGCGCCGCGACATCGGGGAATCGCGCCGCCACCGGCCAGCCGGCATAGACGTAGCCGAGCGCGCCGGGAATCGAGATCAGCACCGCGAGCGCGGAAGAGGTCGCGACCGCCTGATGCATCGAGCGGCCGTAGAAGGTCATCAGCAGGTTGGAGAACAGGCCGCCGCCGACGCCCATCAGTGTTGCGAGGATGCCGACGCAGAAGCCGTAGAGGCGCATCACCGGCCCCTTCGGCATCTCGTCGCCGAGCTTCCAGCTCTCGCGCGCGAACAAGAGCCGGATCGCGGCCGAGAAGGCGACGCAGACGAAGACGTATTTGAACAGACGCTCCGGCGCGACGCGGGCGATCGCGCTGCCGGCGACCACGCCGATGATGATCGGCAGCCACCAGACTTTCAGCACGTCCATGTCGACAGCGCCGCGGAGGTATTGGGCGCGAAACGCGCTGATCGAGGTCGGGATGATGACCGCGAGCGAGGTGCCGACGCAGAGCGGCATCCGCACCTCCAGCGGCACGCCGGCCAGGCGGAAGCATTCGTAGAATACGGGCACCAGCACCGCGCCGCCACCAATGCCGAACACCCCGGCCAGAAATCCCGACAGCGCGCCGGTTGCGATCAGCAGCAGGCCGAGTTCGACGATGCCCGACTCGCCCAGTCCTGCGATCGTCATTCCGCTTTCCCCGCCGCACCGGCCGCGTTCTTGAATCGTGCTTCAGGTATACCAGCAAGCAGCGGCAGTCGACCCCCGTCAACGCCTACCTTTGCAAGGCTCATCTGAAGCTTTGAACCGAGGCATCGCTAGGGATGAACGTTCATTCGGAATTGCTGATATTCGCCGTTGCGCTGGCTGTTTCGACTCCGTAAATAGAATCATCTAACGCGATCCCGTCGGGCCACGTGGCCCCCCAAAACCGTCAAAAAAGCCGATGACCGCAAGGATCGAACGACCGCTTTCACCGCATTTGCAGACCTACCGCTGGACGCTGACGATGATGCTCTCCATCGTCCATCGCGGCACCGGCCTCGCGCTGTACTTCGGCACGCTGCTGCTCGCCTGGTGGCTGATCGCAGCCGCCTCGGGCCCGACCGCCTATGCCCATGTGCAATCCTTCACCTCGAGCATCATCGGCCGGTTGATCGTCTTCGGCTACACCTGGGCGCTGCTGCATCACCTGCTCAGCGGCATCCGCCACTTCGTCTGGGACCTCGGCTATGGCTTCAAGGCCAATGAGCGCGAAGCGCTGACCTGGGGCGCGCTGATCGGCGGCATCTCGCTGACCGTGCTGGTCTGGATCGCGGCCTATGCGATCGGAGGCGGACGATGAGCGATAGCCACGGCGCACCCTCGATGCGAACACCGCTCGGCCGCGTCCGCAATCTCGGCGCCTCGCATTCCGGCACGTCGGATTTCTGGCGCCAGCGCATCACCGCGGTCGGCATGACCTTGCTGATCATTCCGGTGATCGTCATCGTGCTGATGCTGATCGGCAGCAATCAGGCCGGGGCGAAGCTGATCCTCGGCTCGCTGCCGGTCGCGATCATCCTCATTCTGTTCATCATCGCCTCGACCTGGCACATGAAGATCGGCATGCAGGTGGTGATCGAGGACTATGTGCACAGCGAGAAGCTGAAACTCGTCGCGATCATGGCCAACAACTTCTTCTCCTTTGCGGTGGCGCTGGCCTCGATCTACGCCATATTCAAATTGTCGTCGGGAGTTTGACCCATGGCTGGTGAAACCAATGGCAAGGCCGGTAACGGCAGCGGCCCCGCCACCAACGGCAAGGCCTATCCGATCGAGGATCACACTTACGACGTCGTGGTGGTCGGCGCCGGCGGCGCGGGCCTGCGCGCGGTGGTCGGCTGCAGCGAAGCCGGACTTCGCACCGCCTGCATCACCAAGGTGTTTCCGACGCGCTCGCACACGGTGGCGGCGCAAGGCGGCATCTCCGCCGCGCTCGGCAACATGCATCCCGACGACTGGCGCTGGCACATGTACGACACCGTCAAGGGGTCGGACTGGCTCGGCGACCAGGACGCGATCGAATACATGGTACGCAATGCGCCGGAGGCGGTCTACGAGCTCGAACATTGGGGCGTGCCGTTCTCCCGCACCGAGGACGGCAAGATCTATCAGCGCCCGTTCGGCGGCATGACCATGGACTATGGCAAGGGCCAGGCGCAGCGCACCTGCGCGGCCGCCGACCGAACAGGCCACGCCATGCTGCACACCATGTACGGCCAGGCGCTGCGGCACTCCGCCGAGTTCTACATCGAATACTTCGCTATCGACATCATCATGGACGACCAGGGCGCCTGCCGCGGCGTGATCGCGCTCAAGCTCGACGACGGCACGCTGCATCGCTTCCGCGCGCAGACCACGATTCTGGCGACCGGCGGTTACGGCCGCGCCTATGCCTCCTGCACCTCGGCGCATACCTGCACAGGCGACGGCGGCGGCATGGTCTTGCGCGCGGGTCTTCCGCTGGAGGACATGGAGTTCGTCCAGTTCCACCCCACCGGCATCTATGGCTCGGGCTGCCTCATCACCGAAGGCGCGCGCGGCGAAGGCGGCTATCTCGTCAACGCCGAAGGCGAGCGTTTCATGGAACGCTATGCGCCCTCCGCCAAGGATCTCGCCTCGCGCGACGTGGTCTCGCGCGCGATGACCATCGAAATCCGCGAAGGCCGCGGCGTCGGCAAGAAGAAGGACCACATCTTCCTGCACCTCGACCATCTCGATCCCAAGGTGCTGCAGGAGCGGCTGCCCGGTATTTCCGAATCCGCGCGTATCTTCGCCAATGTCGACGTGACGCGCGAGCCGATCCCGATCCTGCCGACCGTTCATTACAACATGGGCGGCATTCCGACGAACTATCATGCCGAGGTGCTGACCAAGAAGAACGGCGACGACAACGCGGTCGTCCCGGGCCTGATGGCGGTCGGCGAGGCCGCCTGCGTCTCCGTGCACGGCGCCAACCGGCTCGGCTCCAACTCGCTGATCGACCTCGTCGTGTTCGGCCGCGCCGCGGCGCTGCGGTTGGCCGAGAAGCTCACCGCGAATGTCGCGCAGCCGGAGTTGCCGAAAGACTCCTCCGACATGGCGCTCGGCCGCCTCGACCATTTCCGCCGCGCCTCCGGCGGCACGCCGACCGCAAAGCTGCGCGACAGCATGCAGCATGTGATGCAGAACAACTGCGCGGTGTTCCGCACCGGCGAGGTGCTGCACGAAGGGCAGAATCTGATCCACAAGGTGCATGGCGGCGTCTCCGACATCTCGGTGTCGGACCGTTCGCTGGTCTGGAATTCCGACCTGATCGAGACGCTGGAGTTCTCCAACCTGATCGACCAGGCGGTCGCGACCATGGACTCCGCGGCCAATCGCACCGAAAGCCGCGGCGCCCACGCGCGCGAGGATTTTCACGATCGCGACGACAAGAACTGGATGAAGCACACGCGGATTTGGATCGATGAGGGCGGCAAGTCCACGATCGATTACCGCCCGGTGCACGACTACACCATGACCAACGACGTGCAGTACATCCCGCCGAAGGCGCGGGTGTATTGACAACGACCCGTCATTCCGGGGCGATGCGAAGCATCGAACTATGGTACGCAATTGCGTACCTGAGAATCTCGAGATTCCGGGTCTGGTGCTGACGCACCATCCCGGAATGACGAAAGGTAGACAGATGGCTGAATTCACACTTCCGAGGAACTCGAGGATCACCGGCGGCAAGACCTGGCCGAAGCCGCCGGGCGCGACCGAGACGCGCGAGTTCAGGGTCTATCGCTGGAATCCCGACGACGGCAAAAATCCGAGCGTCGACACTTACCATGTCGATATCCACGATTGCGGCCCGATGGTGCTGGACGGCCTGATCTGGATCAAGAACCACATCGACCCGACGCTGACCTTCCGCCGCTCCTGCCGCGAGGGCGTGTGCGGCTCCTGCGCCATGAACATCGACGGCCAGAACACGCTGGCCTGCACCAAGTCGATGCACGACATCGCCCATGGCGGCGCGGTGAAGATCAATCCGCTGCCGCATCAGCCGGTCGTCAAGGACCTGGTGCCCGACCTCACCAATTTCTATGCGCAATACGCCTCGATCGAGCCGTGGCTGAAGACGACCTCGCCGACGCCGCAAAAGGAATGGAAGCAGAGCCACGAGGACCGCGAGAAGCTCGACGGGCTCTATGAGTGCATTCTGTGCGCCTGCTGCTCGACCTCCTGCCCCAGCTATTGGTGGAACAGCGAACGCTTCCTCGGTCCCGCCGCGCTGTTGCAGGCGACGCGTTGGGTCAAGGACTCGCGCGATGAAGCCACCGGCGAGCGGCTCGACAATCTCGAGGACCCGTTCCGGCTCTATCGCTGCCACACCATCATGAACTGCGCCAAGG
>Ga0070741_10017473_pt1 | contig 11776 bp, 11 predicted proteins | sample Coa_R1_4_FD_66440 | JGI IMG/M metagenome (GOLD analysis project Ga0070741, IMG submission 66440) | Surface soil microbial communities from Centralia Pennsylvania, which are recovering from an underground coalmine fire - Coalmine... | ecosystem: Environmental > Terrestrial > Soil > Unclassified ...
GCCGCCGCGCCGCGCCGATCGGCGAAGATGACGGCATGCCGCTCGAGGGCATCCACCACGTCACGTGCATCACGGCGGACGCGCCCGCCAACGTCGAGTTCTACGCCGGCACGCTCGGCCTCCGGCTCGTCAAGAAGACGGTGAACCAGGACGACCCGACCGTCTACCACCTCTTCTACGCGGATGACCGCGGCTCAGCCGGCTCGGACATCACCTTCTTCGAGTACCCGGGCGTGGCCCGCGGCCGCGCCGGCGACGGCATGGTGCACCGCGTCGTCTTCCGCGTCGCCTCCGACGCCGCGCTCGACTTCTGGACCGACCGCGTCGGCGGCGAGCGCAGCGAGGAGTCCCTCCTCTTCGCCGACCCGGAAGGGCTCGCCCTCGAGCTGATCCTCGACCACTCGCGCGACGAGCCCCTCGTCGCCCGCCACCCCGACATCCCGCCGGAGTTCGCGCTGCGCGGCTTCGCCGGCGTGCGCGCGTTCGCCGACGACCCAGACGGGAGCGCCCCGTTCCTGCGCGCGCTCGAGTTCGCCCCCGCCTGGGAGGCGCGCGTCGAGCGGCGCGGCGGCTTCTACGTCTACGACGAGCCGCCCGCGCTGCGCGGCCTCGGCGGCGCCGGCACCGTCCACCACGTCGCCTGGGCATCGCCGATCGCGGAGCACGAGGCGTGGCGGCGGCGCGTCCTCGCCGCCGGCGGCCGGCCGACACCGATCATCGACCGCTTCTACTTCCGTTCGATCTACTTCCGCGAGCCGTCGGGCGTCCTGTTCGAGATCGCGACTCTCGGCCCCGGCTTCACCGTCGACGAGCCGCTCGAGACGCTCGGCGAGGCGCTCTCGCTGCCGCCGAGCTACGAGCACCTCCGCGCGGAGCTCGAGCACGTCCTGACGCCGCTTCCGAATCCGCGCCCTGTGCACGCCGGGTGACGTCCGCGGAACGGCCGGCGGCCGGTAGGCCGCGGGGCGCGCTCGTGCTCTTCCACGGGCGCGGCGCCGACCGGTGCGACCTCCTGCCGCTGCTCGACGCGCTCGATCCCGAGCGACGGCTGGCCGGCTTCGCCGGAGCTCGCGCGCCTCGGGCCGCGGTCAGTCGATCGGCTGGGCGAGCTGGAGGCGGTTTCCGTCGGGGTCGAAGACGTCGACGAGCCGCATCTGCCCGGTCAGCTCGAGCACGATGCCGACGTTGACGGCTTCTGCCCGCAGCCGGTCGGCCTCGGCCTTGACGTCGTCGACGTCGACGGTCGCGACGGCGCCCTCCGGGTCCGGCTCACCCTCCGTCAACGCGATCTGCATGCCGTTGCGCTCGAGCTGCGACCACTTGTCGTCGAAGTCCACGTACGTCTCTTCGAAGCCGAGCACGCGGCGATAGAAGTCTCGTCCAGCCTGGAAGTCGCGGACCTGGTACCAGACCCGCATCAGAGCGCGAGCGCCGGCTCCTCGAGGAACGTCTTCAGCGTCCGCAGGAACTCGGCTGCGGGGGCGCCGTCGACGGCGCGGTGGTCGACGGTCAGCGACAGGGTCAGCAGCGGGCGGACGACGAGCTCGTCGCCACGCACGACCGCTCTCGGCTCGGTCGCGCCGACGGCGAGGATGGCGGCCTGAGGCGGGTTGAGCACGGCGACGAACTGCTCGACGCCGTACATGCCGAGGTTCGAGATCGTGAACGTCCCGGGCTCGAGGTCGTCCTGGCGCAGCTTCCGCTCTCGCGCGCGGGCGACGACAGCGGCGCGGTGCGCGGCGACCTCGGCGAGCGTCAGGCGCTCGACGCCGCGCACGACCGGCACGATGAGTCCCTGCGGCAACGCGACGGCGATGCCGATGTGCGCGCTCCGGAAGCGAAGGAGCGCGTCGTCGGTGAACTGGACGTTCACGTCGGGGTGACGGACGAGCGCCTGCGCGGCGAGCTTCGCGAGCAGATCGGTGACGGTGACGCGCACATCGGGGTCGAGCTCGCGGGCGCGCGCGATCAACGCCTCCGCGCGCGTCATGTCGGCGGACGCGGTGAGGACGAAGACCGGCACCTGCCAGGCGGCGGTGAGGCGGCGCGCGATCGTCTTGCGGACGTTCGTGAGCGGCAGGGACTCGACCTCACCGGGTAGCGGCGGCGCCGCCGCGGGTGCAGGCGCGGTTACGGGGGCACGCTCGGCCTCGGGCGCGGCGCGCTCGGCTCGCTCGACGTCGTCGGCGACGATCCGCCCGTCGGGCCCGGTCCCGCGCAGGCCCGCGAGGTCGATCCCGCGCTCGTGCGCCATCCGCCGAGCGAGCGGCGAGGCCTTCACCCGCCCGCCGTCTGCCTGTGGCCGTGCCGTCACACCTTTGTGACGGCGGCTGCGCCCGGACAGGTCCGCTTCGGCAGCCGCTGGCTGCGCCGCCTCCGGCGCGTCGGCCACCGTTTCGTCACGGCGGCTGCCGCCGGACACGGCCGCCTCGGCCACGGCCTCGCCGGCCTCGCCGATGACGGCCACCGTCTGGCCGACAGGGACCTCGCCGGACTCGACCGCGATCTTGAGCAGCACGCCGCTCGCCTCGGCCTCGACTTCCTGAGTCGCCTTCTCCGTGTCGACCTCGTACAGCGGCTCGCCGCGCTCGACGCGGTCGCCCTCCGCCTTCAGCCACTTCACGATCGTGCCCGCCTCCATCCCCTGGCCGAGGCGCGGCAGCTTCACCTCAGTCGCCACGCGCCACCGTCCGCCGGATCGCAGCGAGCACGTCCGCGGGCTGCGGGATCACGTACTGCTCCATCGCGGGCGCGAACGCGAGCGGCGCGAACCGCGCCCCGACGCGCTCGATCGGCGCGTCGAGCCAGTCGAACGCCTCCGCCTGCAGCACCGCGGCCACCTCGGCGCCGAAGCCGCCGCGCGTCACCGCCTCGTGCGCGACGACGACGCGGTTCGTCTTCTCGACCGACGCGACGAGCGTCTCGACGTCGAGCGGCTGCAGCGACCGAGGGTCGACGATCTCGACCGAGATCCCCTCCTCCGCCGCCTCGTTTGCCGCCGCGAGCGAGCGGTGCACGAGCGGTCCGGTCGCGACCACCGTCACATCCGATCCCTCCCGCACGACCCGCGCCTTGCCGATCGGTACCGGCTCGAGCTTCTCCGGCAGCTGCTCCTTGATCGGGTAGAGCAGCCGGTGCTCGAAGACGACCACCGGGTTGTCGTCGTAGATCGCCGACCAGAGGAGCCCGCGGGCGTCGGCCGGCGACGCCGGAAAGACGACCTTCAGCCCGGGCACGTGCACGAACCACGACTCGAGCTGCTGCGCGTGCTGCGCGCCCGGCGACCAGCCGGCGCCGCCCTGCGTGCGGATCGTCAACGGCACCTTCAGCTGCCCGCCCGACATGTAGCGATGCTTGGCGGCCTGGTTGACGAGCTGCTCCATCGAGATCGTCAGGAAGTCCTCGTACATGATCTCGACCACCGGCCGCATCCCCTGCATCGCCGCGCCGATGCCGGCGCCGACGATCGCGATCTCCGAGATCGGCGTGTTTCGGATCCGCTCGGCACCGAACTCCTCGAGCAGGCCCTGGGTGACGCCCATCGAGCCGCCCATCTCGGCGATGTCCTCGCCCATGATGAAGACGTCGTCGTCCGCGCGCATCGCCGTCGCGAGCGCGTCCCGCACGGCCTCGCGGTAGGAGAGCTCAGGCATAGACGTTCTTCATCGCGTCCTCGGGTTGCGGCTCGGTGCCGTTCTTCGCGAACTCGACCGACGCCTCGACGACCTCGCGTACCTCGTTCTCGAGCGCCTCCCACTCCTCGTTCGTGACGCCGAGCCGGTTGCGCAGGCTCGCGATCGGGTCGTGCCCGGCGGCCTCCTCGCGATCCTCCTTCGAGCGGTACACCTGCGGGTCGCCGATGTAGTGGCCGTGCATGCGGAACGTCTCGACGTCGAGGAAGACCGGGCCCTCGCCCGAGCGCGCATGCTCGAGCGCCTCGCGCGCGGCCTCGTACACCTCCTCCACGTCCTGCCCGTCGACCTTGATCGCACGCATGTCGTACGCGAGCGCGCGCTTCGACATGTCGTCGTACACGGGCGAGTGTTGCCAGCCGGGGGTCGACTCCGCCCACTCGTTGTTCTCGCAGACGAAGACGGAACGCGTCTTCCAGAGCTGCGCGAGGTTGAGCGACTCGTGGAAGGTGCCGGAGTTCGTGGCTCCGTCGCCGAAGAAGGCGACGCCGACGCGCGGCTCGTCGCGCAGCTTGAACGCGAGCCCGGCGCCGACGATCGCCGGGATACCCCCGGCGACGACCGCGTTCGCGCCCAGGTTGCCACGCTCGACGTCGTAGAGGTGCATCGAGCCGCCGTAGCCGTGCGAGCAGCCCTCGAGCTTCCCGTACAGCTCCGCCATCAACGCGTTCGGGTGCGTTCCGCGCGCCAGCGTGTGCGCGTGCGCGCGGTGCGTCGAGGCGAACACGTCGCCCTCCTCCATCGCGTTGCAGACGCCGACGGCGACCGCCTCCTGGCCGATCGCGACGTGCAGGAACCCCGGCAGCTCGCCGGCGCGGAATCGCTCCTCCACCTTCTCCTCGAAGCGCCGGATCAGCAACATCTCCCGCAGGAAGCCGCGCAGGCGCTCGTCGGACAGTGCCCGCCGTTTCTCGACCTTTGCCACTCGGTTTGAGTGTACGTTTTGCCACGTGAGCCTGGTCGCAGTCTGGGACGCGCTCGAGCGCACGCTCCCGGCCGAGCTCGCAAGTGCTCGCATCGAGCTGACGGTCGCCGCGGGCGACGCGGCACGAGCCGCGGCGCTGCTCGCGCCCGCCCAGCCGCGGCGCGCCGGCAGCGGTACCCTACGCGTCGACGTCGGCCGCGACGGCACCGCGCCGACGCCGAGCGCCGTGCGGCGACTGCTCGCGCACCTCGACGAGGCCGGTGTCGAGGGCACGCTCGCGCTGCTCTCGGCCGAGGTTGCACCCGCGCGCGCGGCGACTGCGACCGAGACGCTCGCGCAGTCGTGGGACGCGGCGGTCGCGAAGCTGCCGGCCGACTGGAGCGACCTCGTCGGCGAGATCGACCTCGACTCGTCGGACTACCTCGAGCTCGCGGCGCTGCAGCTCGCGCCGATCAACCCGGGCCGCCTGCCGAACAGCCTGACGCTCCGCTTCCGCTCTGCGGCGAAGTTCGGCTACGGCGCGTCGCCGGGGATGGTGCGACGTTGCCTCGAGCGCTGCGACGAGAGAGGCGTGCGCGGGCGCGTGCGCGTCGCCCTCGCGCTGAGCGACACGCATCCGGTGGCGACCCAGGGTCCGGTCTGGCAGATCGGCGGCCGCACCGTCTAGATGACGGACGAGCCCGTCAGCTGGCTGATGATCGAGCCGGGCTGGACGGTGGTCGATTCCGAAGGCAATGACGTCGGCCGCGTCGCGGAGGTGACGGGCGACTCGACCCATGACATCTTCAACGGCCTCGCCGTCGCGAGCGGGATGTTCGGCCACCCCAGGTACGTCCCGGCCGAGCAGGTGGCGGAGATCTCCGCCGGGCGTGTCCGGATCTCGACGCCGATCGACCGGCTCGACGAGTATCGCGAGCCGCCGCCGGCCGAGATGGTCGGCTCCGAGCGCGCAGGCGTCGCTGCGCGGCTCGAGAGCGACGTCGCGCCGCCGCTCGATCGCCGCGGCAGGGTCCCGCTCCTGCGGCGCATCCTGCTCTGGTTCGGGCTCGCGGGTCGCCGCTGAGCTCGGCGCTGGAGCTGGCCGAGCTCGTCCGGCGGCGGGAGGCGTCGCCGCGCGAGCTCGTCGAGGCGGCGCTCCGGCGGCTCGAGCCGGTCGAGGCACGCCTGAACGCGTTCGTGACCGTCCGCGCCGAGGAAGCGCTCGCGGAGGCGGACGGCGAGCTTCCCGAGGGGCCGTTCCGCGGCGTGCCGATCGCGATCAAGGATCTGACCGACACCGCCGGCATCCGCACGACGTACTCCTGCCGCGCGTTCGCGCGGCACGTGCCGGTACAGGACGCCGCCGTCGTTCGGAAGCTGCGCGCGGCCGGCTTCGTCGTGATCGGCAAGACGAACACGTGCGAGTTCGGCACGACGGCGGTGACCGAGTCGGAGCTGAACGGCATCTGCCGCAACCCGTGGGACACCGCGCGCACGCCCGGCGGCTCGAGCGGCGGCGCCGCCGCGCACGTCGCGGCGGGCGTGCTGCCGCTCGCGCACGGGAGCGACGGCGGCGGCTCGATCCGGATCCCCGCCTCCTGCTGCGGCCTCGTCGGGCTGAAGCCGACACGCGGTCGCGTCTCCGCATCGCCGCAGGGGGACGGGCCGTTCCCGCTCGCGCAGCCCGGACCGCTCGCGTGGAGCGTGCGCGACGCGGCCGCGTTCCTCGACGTCGTCGCCGGCTACGAGCCGGGCGATGTCGCGCAGCTCGCGTCGCCGGCGCGGCCGTTCGCGGCCGAGGCCGAGGCCCCACCCGGCCGAATGCGCATCGTCGTCACGGCGGAGCCGCCGCTCGACTACCCGGTCGAGCCGGCCTGCGCGGCGGCGGCGCAGGAGGCGGCGACGCTGCTCGCGGAGCTCGGTCACGAGGTCGAGGAGGCGACGCCGCCCTGGCGCGAGGAGGGTCTGCTCGAGCGGTTCAGCGTCCTCTGGCGGATCGGCCCGGCGCTCTACGGCGTCCCGCCGGCGCAGCTCGAGCCGCTCAACTGCGCGCTCGCCGAGGCGGCGCGGGCGACGACGGCGCTCGACTACGTCGGCGCCGTGCTCGCGCTGCAGCGCTACGCCCGCCGGGTGTGCGCCTTCTGGGACGACGTCGACGCCGTCCTGACGCCGACGCTCGCGAAGCCGCCCGTCCACGTCGGCTGGGTGCTCGAGCCCGCCGATCCCTGGCAGCAGTACCGGCGCGCCGCGGAGTTCTCGCCCTTCACTGCGGTCGCGAACGTGACCGGTCAGCCGGCCGTCTCGGTGCCGTTCGCGCTCGCGGACGGGTTGCCCGTCGGCGTGCAGCTCGTCGGGCGCGTCGGCGACGAGGTGACGTTGATCCGGCTCGCCGCCCAGCTCGAGCAGGCGCGGCCGTGGACGGGCCGCCGGCCGCCGGTCTCTGCGTGAGCGCAGGTTTGTGGTCGCGGACGGCGCGGGTATCGTGACGGCGTGTCGAGCGGCGCGTCAAGCATGTTCGTCGACCGCCGTCCGCCGCCGCCCGGCGGTGGCCTGCCGTGGCTGCTCACCGCGGGCGCGCTCGTCACCGGCATGGCGCTCGCGCGCCTGATCGACTGGAGGGCGCATGCACACCCAAGGCTCTGAGAACGGCCACGGCCTCGGCACGGCGGCGAAGGACGTCGCCGATCACGCGAGCGCGCTCGCGCGCCTCGAGCTCGAGCTGGCGGCGCTCGAGCTGAAGCGGAAGGTCGGCGCGCTCGCCGTCGGGATCGGGCTCGGCGCCACCGCCGTGCTGCTCGGGCTCTTCGCGCTTGCCTTCGCTCTCGCCGCCGGCGGCGCCGCGCTCGCGCTCGTCCTCTCGACGTGGCTCGCTCTGCTCGTTATCTGCGCCGGCCTGCTCGGGCTCGCTGCCACGCTCGGGCTGCTCGCCCTGGCGGCGATCCGGCGCGCGACGCCGCCGCTCCCCGAGCAGGCGATCACGGAGGCGAAGCTGACGACGGCGGCGCTGAGGCACTGATGCCGGATCGGAACGGACGTTCCGCCACCCAGGTCCGCCGCGACATCGAGCACGAGCGCCGGCAGCTCACCGCTGCGCTCGCGCTGCTCCGAGGCGAGCTCGGGCACGCGACCGACGTGACCGCGAAGCTGCGCGGCAACCTGCCGCTCGCCGTCGCCGGCGCGTTCGCCGTCGGCTTCGTGCTCGCAGGCGGCGTCGGCGCGACGATGCGCTACTTCGCGCGCCGCGGCCGTGAGCACACGGAGCGGGCGCGCGTCGGCCCGCTCGCCGTGCTCGGCCGCCGCTAGCCGAACCGCCGCCCGGATGGACCGGACGGCTTCCAGGTCGCATCGCAAGCGACGCCTCAGGCGCGCAGCTCGGCGCCGAAGCGACCGGCGAGCGCGGCGACGATCTGCTCGCGCAGCCGGGTGGCGTCCTCGTCGGTGAGCGTGCGCTCGGGCGACTGGTAGACGACCGAGAAGGCGATCGACTTGCGGCCTTCGCCGACCTGCTCGCCGCGGTAGACGTCGAAGACGCGGATCTCTCTCAGCTCGGGCCCGGCGGCCTCGCGCGCGGCGGCGACGAGGTCGCCCGCCGCGACGTGTTCGGGGACGGCGACGGCGACGTCCTGCCGGATCGCGGGATAGGTGATGACGTCCTCGTAGGTCACCGGCTCGCGCGAGTGCGCAAACAGACTCGACAAATCGAGCTCGAACGCGCCCCACGTGCCTGTGATCCGACGCGGATGCAATTCACCGAGGACGCCCCCGACGGTCTTCGCCGTCCGGCCCGGATGGAAGAGCGGGTTCGCGGTTCGCCCGAAGTCACTCCGGACTTTCAACGCGCCGTGGAGGACCTCGACCACGCCCTTGATGTGGAAGAAGTCGCCCTCGCTGATCCCAGCCACCCGGAGCATCTCGCGCGGCAGGTCGTTCGTCGACGTGGGCAGGTAGACGCGCGCGATCTCGAAGAGCGCGATGTTCTTCGCGCCTGCGTCCACGTTCTTTCGCGCGGCCTCGATCAAGCTCGGAATCAGGGACATGCGAAGGACACTCAATTCCTCTGAGATCGGCTCGGACAGCTTCCACGGGGTGTCGTCGAGCACCCAAGGGTCCACGTCGGGGCGGAGGCTCGGCGTGTACGTCTCCGCGAAACCGAGGCCGACGAGCGTGTCCTCGACCCGGCGGCGGAGCTGCTGCTCGCGCGTCAGCGTCCCGTACATCTCGCGACGCGCCGGGAGCGTGGAGGGGACGTCCTCGAGGCGGAAGCGCGCGATCTCCTCGACGACGTCGATCTCGCGCCTGACGTCGCGTGCGCGCCAGGTCGGGACGACGACGTCCTCGCCGCGGTGGTCGAAGCCGAGGCGGTGGAGGAGCGCGTACTGCTCTCTCGGCGGCGTCTGGACGCCGATCACCTCGTCCGAGCGTTCCGGCCGGAAACGGACGACGGGGCGCTCGGGGAGCTTGTCGTGCAGGTCGGCGTCTGCGGTCCAGCGCGCGCCCGTCAGCTCGAGGATGAGCTTCGTCGCGAGGTCGGCGGCGGGCTTCGCCAGGTACGGGTCGACGCCCTTCTCCCAGCGGTTCGAGCCCTCGGTGCGCAGCCGCAGGCGCTCCGAGGAGCGGTAGATGCCGTACGGCTCGAAGTTCGCGGCCTCGAGCAGGACGCTCGTCGTCCGCTCCCCGATCTCGGTCTCCTCGCCGCCCATGATCCCGGCGAGCGCGATCGCGCGGTCGGCGTCGGCGATCAGCAGGTCCTCGGTCGTGAGCTCGCGGTCGACGCCGTCGAGCGTGCGCATCCGCTCGCCTCGCCGCGCGCGGCGGACGACGACGCGGCCACCGTGCAGCGTCGAGAAGTCGAAGGCGTGCAGCGGGTTGCCGAGCGCGAGCATGACGTAGTTCGTCACGTCGACGACGTTCGAGATCGGGCGCTGGCCGGCGGCGCTGAGCCGCGCGCGCAGCCAGAGCGGCGACGGCTCGATCCGGGCGTCCTCGAACAGGCGCCCGATGTAGCGCGGGCAGCCGTGGAAGTCGTCGACCTGGACATCAACGAGCGCTTTCCGACCAGTCCCCTCGGTCTCCCCGAGCCGGGGGAGGCGGCTGCCGCCGGACAGGTCCGACAAGGACAGGTCGTAAAGCGCCGAGATCTCGCGCGCGATGCCGTAGACGGAGAGCAGATCCGGGCGGTTGCCCGTCGACTCGACGAGCAGAACCGCGTCGGCGAGCGGGAGCACGTCCGCGAGCGGCGTTCCGGGCTCGGCCTCGGGCAGCAGCATGATCCCGCTGTGGTCGGTGCCGAGCCCGACCTCGTCCTCGGCGAGGATCATCCCGTCCGAGACTTCGCCGCGTACGTCGCGGCGCTCGAGGGTGACGCCGTTCGGAAGCACGGCGCCCGGCAGCGCGACGGCGACCGTCGCGCCGGCGCCGAAGTTCCACGCGCCGCAGACGATCGACCGCGGCTCCCGCTCGCCGACGTCGACCTTGGTCAGCTGCAGCCGGTCGGCGTTCGGGTGCCGGACCGCCTCGAGGACGCGGCCGACGCGGAAGAGGCCGAGATTGCCGTCGACGTCGGGCACGCCGGGACGCTCGATCCCCTCGACCTCGGCGGATGCGATCGACAGCCGCGTCCGGAGCTCGGCGAGCGGCATCTCGATCGGGACGTAGTCGCGCAGCCACGAGATCGGGACGCGCATCAGAACTGCCTCAGCACGCGCAGGTCGCCCTCCCAGAGGGCGCGGATGTCGGGGATGTCGTGCCGGAGCTGGGCCGTCCGCTCGAGCCCGCAGCCGAACGCGAAGCCGCTCCACTCCTCCGGGTCGAGGCCGACGTTCTCGAACACGTGCGGGTCGACCATGCCCGCGCCGCCCATCTCGATCCAGCCGGAGAACTTGCAGGTTCGGCAGCCGGCGCCGCCGCAGATCCCGCACGAGACGTCCGGCTCGATCGACGGCTCGGTGAACGGGAAGTAGTGCGTGCGGAAGCGCACGCGCCGCTCGGGCCCGTACAGGGCGCGCATCACGTGCAGGAGCGTCCCCTTCAGGTCGGCGAGCGTCAGCCTCTTGTCGACTGCGAGGCCTTCGAACTGGTGGAAGATCGGATAGCGCGTCGCCGTGATCGCGTCACGGCGGTAGACGCGGCCGAGCGAGACCATGTAGATCGGCGGCGACTTCTCCTCGAGGATGTGGATCTGCGACGGGCTCGTCTCCGTCCGCAGCACGGTGCCGTTCGGAAAGAAGAACGTGTCGCGCGGCGAGCGCGCCGAGTGCGTGGGCCCGAACGCGAGCTTGTCGAAGTTGTACTCGACGGTCTCGACCTCGCGGTCGTCGCGGACCTCGTAGCCGAGCCCGAGGAACGCGTCCTCGACCATCCGCCGCACCTGCGTGATCGGGTGCAGGTGGCCGAGCGGCAGCTCCTCGCCTGGAAGCGTGACGTCCACGACCTCCTCGCGCAGTCGCCGCTCGAGCTCCTCGTCCGCGAGCTTCTGCTCGCGCTCGGCGACGCCGGCCTCGAGCCGGCGGCGGATGCCGTTCAGGAGCGCGCCGGTCTGGGGGTCGCGGACGCCGCGCAGCGCCTGCGCGAGCTCGCTCTTCCGCCCGAGGTAGGCGATGCGGGCGCGGTCGAGCGCCTCGATGCTCGGGGCGTCGGCGATCGCGCGCTCGGCCTCTGCTTCGTAGTCGTGCCAGTCGGTCAACGCTCCTCCTCGGTCGCGGGCTCAGGCCCCGGCCGGGAAGCGGAGGTCAGGCGGCGGTCGCCCTCGCCCCGGTCCCGTGCCGGGGCCGGGTCAACACGAACGACCTCGCGAACGTCCTCACGCGGGCAGCATACCGGTGTGTCGGCGTACGACGCGATCGCACGCATCTACGACCCGTGGTCGCGCACCGTCGTCGAGGACGTGCCGTTCTACGTCGACGAGGCGCGACGGGCGGGCGGGCCCGTCGTCGAGCTCGGCGTCGGCACGGGCCGGATCGCAGTGCCGATCGCGCTCGAGGGGATCCCGGTGATCGGCGTCGACTCGTCGGCGGAGATGCTCGCCGTCGCGGGCGAGCGGGCGGCCCTCGCCGGCGTCGAGCTCGACCTGCGCTTCGGCGACCTGCGCGAGCCGCCGGTCGACGGCGAGTTCCCGCTCGTGATCGTGCCGTTCCGCTCGCTCCTCCACATGCAGACCGCCGAGGAGCGACGCGCTGCGCTG
>Ga0070741_10017474_pt1 | contig 11774 bp, 12 predicted proteins | sample Coa_R1_4_FD_66440 | JGI IMG/M metagenome (GOLD analysis project Ga0070741, IMG submission 66440) | Surface soil microbial communities from Centralia Pennsylvania, which are recovering from an underground coalmine fire - Coalmine... | ecosystem: Environmental > Terrestrial > Soil > Unclassified ...
GGAATCGAGAAGGCGCACATCGTCGGCGCGTCGATGGGCGGCATGATCGCGCAGATTTTCGCCGCCCGGCACAAGCGGCGTACCGCGACGCTGGCGGTGATCTTCTCCAGCAATAACCAGCCGCTGCTGCCGCCGCCCGGGCCACGGCAATTGCTGGCGTTGTTGTCCAAGCCGAGGGATTCGTCGCGCGAGGGCATCATCGACAACGCGGTGCGGGTGAACAAGATCATCGGCAGCCCGGGCTATCCCAGACCCGACGAGGTCATCCGGGCCGAGGCGACCGAGGGCTACGAACGCTCGTACTACCCCGCAGGTATCGCCCGGCATTTCAGCGCGGTCCTCGGCAGCGGCAGCCTGCTGCACTACGACCGCCAGATCGAGGCGCCGACCGTCGTGATCCACGGCAAGGCCGACAAGCTGATGCGCCCATTCGGCGGACGGGCCGTGGCCAAGGCCATTCCCCGCGCCCGCCTGGTGCTGTTCGACGGGATGGGCCACGAGCTGCCCGAGCCGTTGTGGGACGAGGTCGTCGGCGAGCTGAAGACCAATTTCTCCGAACCGACATGACCAGCGACTCGCCGTCGCAATTCGGAGGTCAGGGCCGAATCGACTACCATTTGCGCTCGGACGCGTCGAGCCAGAAAGGCCGCCAGAAAGGCATTGCGAAAGACATGGCGCAAGCTTCGCGCGACGTGCTGACACCACATTTCGAGGACGTGCAGTCGCACTACGACTTGTCCGACGACTTCTTCCGGCTGTTCCTCGACCCCACCCAGACCTACAGCTGCGCGTACTTCGAACGCGACGACATGACGCTCGAGGAAGCGCAGCGGGCCAAGATCGACCTGTCACTGGGCAAGCTCGGGCTGCAGCCGGGGATGACGCTTCTCGACGTGGGCTGCGGCTGGGGCGCGACGATGATGCGGGCGATCGAGCGCTACGACGTCAACGTCGTGGGGCTGACGCTGTCGGAAAACCAGCGGGCGCACGTGGCGAACCTGTTCGCCGAATCCGACAGCAAGCGCGACAGGCGGGTCCTGCTGCAGGGTTGGGAGCAGTTCGACGAGCCGGTGGACCGGATCGTGTCGATCGGCGCGTTCGAACACTTCGGGCAGGACCGCTACGACGACTTCTTTGCGAAGGCGTATCGACTCCTGCCGGACGACGGCATCATGCTGTTGCACTCGATCACCGCGCTGACGATGAAGCAAATGCAGGACCGCGACATTCCGCTGACGTTCGAGCTCGCGCGATTCGTCAGGTTCATCATGACCGAGATCTTTCCGGGCGGACAGCTCCCGACCATCGAGATGGTCGAAGAGCGTTCGGGCAAGGCCGGTTTCAACGTGACGCGGGTCCAATCCCTGCAGCTGCACTATGCGCGCACGCTCGACACGTGGGCCGCCGCGCTGGAGTCGGCGAAGGACGAGGCGGTCGCGCTGACCTCCGATGAGGTCTACGACCGGTACATGCATTACCTCACCGGCTGCGCGAAGAACTTCCGCGCCGGCTACATCGACGTCAATCAATTCACCATGGAGAAGTAGGAGAAGTCATGGCCGACAAGAGATTTGTAAAAGTCGACGACGACATGAAGCCGCACTTCGAGGACATCCAGGCCCACTACGACCTGTCGAACGACTTCTTCGGGCTGTTCCAGGACCCGACGCGCAAGTACAGCTGTGCGTACTTCACCGGGCCCAACGTCACGCTGGAAGAGGCGCAGATCGCCGACGTCGACCTGAATCTCGACAAGCTGGATCTCAAGCCCGGCATGACGCTGCTCGACATCGGCTGCGGCTGGGGCGTGACGATGAAGCGTGCGCTGGAAAAGTACGACGTGAACGTGATCGGCCTGACGCTGTCGAAGGAGCAGCTGTCGTACTGCACGCAGCTGCTGGAAAAAGTCAGCAGCGACCGCAAACACGAGGTGCGCCTTGAGGGCTGGGAGCAGTTCCACCAGCCGGTCGACCGGATTGTGTCGATCGAGGCGTTCGAGCACTTCGGCTTCGAGCGCTACGACGACTTCTTCAAAAACTGCTTCGACATTCTGCCCGACGACGGCCGAATGACGATCCAGAGCAGCGTCGGCTATCACCCGTTCGACCTGGCCGAGCAGGGCAAGAAGCTGACGTTCGAGTTGGCCCGCTTCGTCAAATTCATGATCACCAAGATCTTCCCCGGTGGCCGGCTGCCCACCACGCAGATGATGATCGAGCACGGCGAAAAAGCCGGATTCGTTGTGCCCGAGGCGAAGTCGCTACGGACGCACTACATCAAGACGCTCGGGCTGTGGGCTGACGCGTTGGAGCGCAACAAGGAAGCGGCGATCGCGGCGACCAGCGAAGAGAACTACAACGACTACATGCGCTACCTCAAGGGCTGCCAGTACTACTTCATCGACGAGAGCATCGACGTCAGCCTGGTCACCTACCTGAAGCCCGGCGCTGCCGCCTAGCTGCGTTACGCGGCAGCCTTCGACGAGGTGCTGTCAGTAGCCGAACTGCTGCTCGACGACGTCGTACTCGATGACGTGGTACTCGATGACGTCGTGCTGGCAGTTGTTCCCGATCCTTCGGTCGTCGTCGCGCCGGTTGTCGACGTCGACGTGGTCGTCGTGCTTTGCGACGCACCGGACTTGGCGGACGAGGAGGAGCCCAGCGTGGCCGTCTCGGTGGTGCCCGGCGTGACCAGGTTGCCCGACTTGACGTTCGACTGGCTTGACTGCGTCAGGCTCAGCGTCTTGGGCGGTGTCAGCGTGACCGACGACGTCGTCGTCGACACTTTGTTGTCCAGCTGAAGGTCGGAGTTCGGCGTCACGGTCAGGGCCTTGGGTGTGTTATCCGAATTCGTCTGTGTGAGGGCAACTTTCGGGCCAGCCACCAGCGACTGAGTCTGCGGCGTCTGCGGCGTCAACGTCGTCAGTGAAGAGAGCGGCAGCGCACCCGTGATGTCCTTCACGAAATCTCCAACACCCTGCAGCGCGGCGCCAACCAGACTGACGCTCAACGTGATCGGGTTGATGATCGGGACCAGCTGGAACGGCGTGTACACGCCGGGGCTGCTGGTGCGGTCATAACCGGTGTCGATCAATACCTTCAGCACAGGCTGCATCAGATCGGCCAGCGGTCCGCCGATCAGCGGCACGTACTGCCGCAGCGGCGTGAGGAGCGGCAGGTTCTTCGTCGGGATCAGGATGTACGTCGTCTTGTTGTACGTTCCTTGAACGTTCGCGGGGTCCTTGACCGCGGCAATCAAGTCCGGAATCGAGTACCCGTCAGGAAGTTCCGAGCCGTTTTCGTTCGGCTGCAGGTACGTGCCGTGGATGTAGTAGAACCCCAGGATCGCGTTCAGGTCAGCCAGGAAGTTGATCGGATATTCCGGGAAGTCGGCGACACCGTCGTACTGGAACGCGATGTCGGTCACCGGGATGGTGTCGGTAGGAGTCGGCAAGCCTGTCGTCACATTGAGAATCGGCACGTGGCCGAGAAAGCCGAGCCGGGTGAACAATCCGCCGTTGGGCCGGTCGATGTTGCCGATCACCACTCCCGTGACGCGAGCGAGTTGCTCCGGCGTCAGGTTCGCCGGGAGGTCGCGAATCTCGTTCGACACCACCGCGGCGCCTTGCGAGTAGCCGAAGATGACAACCGGGTCGGTGCCCGTCGTGTTGAGGGTGTCCAGCAGCGCAGTGTTGAGGTTTGACACGCCCGTGCCGACGGACACGTCCCACGTGTCGCACGACAAGCCGGGGCACCAGCTCGCCGAGAACGGAAAGAACCCGAACGGCCAGAACGTGGCAGGGTAATCGACGCCGGCATTGGTGCAGTTCGCCGTTGTGCACACTCCGCCATTTGACTGCGAGATGTAGTAGTCGATGGCGTTCTGCCGATACACCGGTGCCGTCAGGACATTGTGGGTTCCGGTGCCAGGCACGATCAACGCGGTCGCGGCCATCGTCATCGCGGCCGTCATCGCCGCCGTCACGCCCAGGACAACCGACGCCAGGAACGTCAGGACAACAAGCACCGTCGTTCGTGCGGTGTTACGCATGGGTTAACAATCTCATCCGGGCGCGGCCACGGAAAGCAGAACGGTGAACATTATTTGCACGGTGCTGTCGGATTCGTCCGGCCCCGTTCGTCGGACAAGTAGAGAGTGGAACGCAGGGTTCCGCTCCCGACCTGAAGAGGTGACCGACATGCAGTATTTCGCGCTATTGCTCTCGCCATCCGACGCGCCCGAGGAGAGGACCGACCCCGAGGCCGCGGCGCGCGAGATGAAGGCCTACACCGACTTCCACACCCGCGAGGCGGCCTCGATCCGCGCCGGTGATGCGCTGACGCCGGCCGCCGAGGGTGTGCGCATCACCGGTGGGCCCGACGCTCCCGTCGTCACCGATGGCCCGTTCCCCGAGAGCGCGGAGATCGCCGGCGGGTTCTACGTGTTCGAGGCCGACGACCTCGACGCGGCGCTGGCACTGGCCCGTCAGGTGCCGCACGCCAGCAAGGGAGCAGTGGAGCTCTGGCCGATGGTCATGGAGTTCCAGCCGACCAGCAAGCTCACCGGCGACCACTGGTTGGCGCTGCTGATCGAACCTGCTGACAACGCACACGAGCCAGGCTCGGACGAGTGGAACGCCGCCGCGGCCAAGCACGGTGAACTCGCTTCGGCCGTCGGCGACCACTTCGTCGGCGGAGCGGCTCTGCACCCGCCGAGCACCGCGACGACGGTGCGGGTGCGTGGCGACGACGTGCTGCTCACCGACGGCCCGTTCGTCGAGGGCGCCGAGGTGGCCAACGGCTTCTACCTGCTGTCGGCTGCCGACCGCGACGAGGCGGTCAAGCTCGCGTCGATGATCCCGGCGACGACGGTCGAGCTGCGGCGGTTGATGGGAATCGCGGGGCTGTAGGCCCATTGAGCGACCTGGACGGCGTCTTCCGACGCGAATGGGGTCCGGCCGTTGCGACGCTTGCGCGCTGGTCGGGTGATCTCACGGTCGCGGAAGACGCTGTCCAGGAAGCGTTTGCCGAGGCGCTGCGGGCGTGGTCCCGCGACGGCGTGCCCGAGAATCCGGGCGCGTGGGTGGTGACGGTCGCGCGCAACCGCGCCCGAGACCGGCTGCGGCGCGAATCTGCCCGGCCCGGAAAGGAATTGGCGGCGGTGGTCGACGACATCAGGGCACGCACTGACGCGTCCGACCCGCATCCCGTCCGCGACGACGAGCTGCGGATGATGTTCACCTGCGCGCACCCCGCGCTGGACCGTCTGTCGCAGCTGGCGCTGACATTGCGGTTGGTATCGGGCCTGACTGTCGCCGAGATCGCCCGGGCGCTGTTGCAGACCGACACGGCGATCAGTCAGCGAATCACCCGCGCCAAGAACAAGATTCGCCATGCCCGCATCCCGCTGCGGGTGCCGTCGGCCGAGCGGTTGCCGCAGCGCACGCCGCATGTGCTGGGCTGCATCTACTCGGTGTTCACCGAGGGGTACTGGTCCACGGCGGGGCCGTCGGCGATTCGCGACGAATTGTGCACGGAGAGTGTGCGGTTGGCGGGCGAACTCGCGACGCTGATGCCCGACGAGCCGGAGACGTACGCGCTGTGGGCGTTGGTGACACTGCACGACGCACGGCGGTCAACGCGAGTGGACCGCGACGGCGCACTGGTGCCGCTGGATGAGCAGGATCGCAGCCGCTGGGACTCTGCGGCGATCGAGCGAGGCCTGCGGCGGCTGCGCCAGGCAGCTGGTTCGACGGGCAGCTATCTGCCGCAAGCGGTGATCGCGGCGCTGCACGCGACGGCGCCGTCGTGGGAGCAGACCGACTGGGCGGGCATCTGCGCGGCGTACGACAGGTTGCTCGCCGTGGGCGATTCGCCCGTCGTGCGGGCGAATCGCGCTGTGGCCGTGGGCTTTCGCGACGGCTTCGCCGCGGGGCTAAGGGCGCTTGACGCGGTGGCCGACGATCCGAGGCTGGCGCGGTCGAACCTGGTTCCGTCGATACGCGCCGACCTGTTGCGCCGCGACGGGCGCGCCGCGGAGGCGCTGCACTGGTATCGAGAGGCCTTGGCGTTGACGGGCTCGGAGCCGGCGAAGGCGTTTCTGCGTCGCCGCATCACGGAATGCGGCGGCTGACAGGTAACGTCGCAGGCAACGACCGGCAACGGGAAGAGCCTCCTCTGTCCAAGACTCGCTGGGCGGCCCAGGCTGCTGCCCTCGCCGCAATGGCCTTGGCGGGCTGCGCACTTGCGGCACGGTTCGTGCCGATCAGCAATCACATCGTCCTGCTCGCTGCCGCCCTCTCGCCGTACCTGATGTTGGGCGCCGTTGTGTCGGCGGTCTTCCTGCTGGCGGCGAGACGGTGGATCGTTGCGATCGTGGCGGTCGCCGTGGCCCTGGCAATGCTGACCACGCAGCTTCCGCTGTACCTCGGGTCAACTGCCGCCACCGCCGCGACCACGCTGCGGGTGATGTCGGGAAACCTTCGGGAGGGGCAGGCGGACGCGGCCTCGCTGGTGAGGTTGGCCGAGCAACGCGCGGATGTGCTTGCGGTGCAGGAACTTACGCCACAGGAGGCCGGCAGGCTGTCTCAAGCGGGATTGGATGCGGCTTTCCCCTACCGGTTGCTCGATGCGCGTGACGACGCTCAAGGCGCCGGGTTGTGGAGCCGCTTGCCGATTGCCGATGCGCGTGGCATCGGAGGGTTCGGCATGCCGTTCCTGCGGGCCCGCATTCTCATCCCTGGGACCTCGGCCGGCCCGACCGTTGTGGTGGTGCATCTGCCCGGGCCGTGGCCGCAACCGATCGACGACTGGCGCGCCGACATGGCGCGACTGCCGACGCTGCTTTCGACGGTGGCCGCAGAGTCCGGGGATTCTCCCGTCCTCGTCGCCGGCGACTTCAATGCCACTTGGGACATGCAGCCGTTTCGGAATCTGCTGACGAACGGCTACCGCGATGCGGCCGAGCAGTCGCGCGCAGGGATACGGCCGACATTTCCGGCGGATTCATGGCTGCCGCCCGTCATCGCAATCGACCACATCATCACCCGCAACTGTGCGGCGACTTCGCTTCGAACAGTTGACCTTCCAGGTTCGGACCATCGCGGGATCGTCGCGACGATCACGATTCCGAAGTCGTGATCGCACCATCGCAGTAGCGTGTCTGAAACCGAAAGAGGAGGCTGCATGCTGCAAGGACGTCTCGCCAATCCAGATTGCACGCTCGGTACCGATCCACGGTCTGACCCGCGCATGGTCGCCGCGTTGGCGCCGTTCGGGCTCGCGGACAACGTGCCGTTACCGCCGCTCACCGCCGACTCCCCGCTCGACCACAGGCTGGCGCATGTCGCCGAAACCGAGGAGCTGCTCGTCACGTTCCTCAACGCGATGGCCCAAGCCGCCCCGCTGGCCGACGGGGTGACGACGGAAAACATCACGATTGCCGGCGTCGACGGAAACGACATCATGCTCTACATCAGCCGACCGAGCAGCGCTACGTCGACACTCCCTTGCATCGTGCATACCCACGGCGGTGGCATGGCTTTCGGCAGCGCCACCGACCTAGGCTACGTCCGCTGGCGTGACAATCTCGCGGCCACCGGGCTTGTGGTCGTCGGCGTCGAATTCCGAAACAGCGCAGGCAAATTGGGCCCGCATCGCTACCCCGCGGGGCTCAACGACTGTGCCTCAGGCGTGCGCTGGGCGGCAGAACACCTCAGCGATCTCGGTGTCTCACACATCGTCGTGTCCGGCGAATCCGGCGGGGGCCACCTCACTCTCGCTGTCGCACACAAGGCGAAACGGGAAGGCTGGCTCGACCAGATCGCCGGCTTCTACGCACAATGCCCGTTCATCTCGAACCGCTACGTCGATCCGCCCGACGAGCTGCCGTCGTTGAGAGAACACGACGGCTATATCTTCAGCCTGCCGGATTTGGCCGTCGCCGCCTCGATCTACGACCCCGACGATGAGCACGCGGGCGACCCGGCGTGCTGGCCGGGATACGCGAGCGAAGCCGATCTTGCCGGGCTGCCGCCACACGTGATCTCGGTCAACGAGCTTGACCCCCTGCGCGACGACGGCGTGGTCTATTACCGCCGCCTCGTGCGCGCAGGCGTACCTACCGTCGGCCGCAACGTATTAGGGACCTGCCACGCGGGCGACATGATCTGCGCCGGAGCCATGCCCGACGTGTACACCGCCAGCTTGCGCGACGTCAGCGGCTTCGCGAAGTCGCTTTCGCCGAGCGGCCACTTATGACACGCGAACGTCGAAAAAGCTTGCAATAACTGGCCATTCGGCCTGGGTTACGCCTCAGCGAAATTCCGCGTCACCGACGGATCGACCGGGATGCCCGGCCCCGTCGTCGTCGACACCGTGATCTTCTTCAGATAGCGGCCCTTCGACGCGGTCGGCTTGGCGCGCAGCACCTCGTCGATCGCCGCGCCGTAGTTCTCCACGAGCTTGTCCTCATCGAACGACGCCTTACCGATCACGAAGTGCAGGTTGGCCTGCTTGTCGACGCGGAAGTTGATCTTGCCGCCCTTGATGTCGTTGACGGCCTTGGTGATATCGGGAGTCACCGTGCCGGTCTTCGGGTTTGGCATCAGGCCACGCGGCCCGAGGATGCGGGCCACCCGGCCGACCTTCGCCATCTGGTCGGGCGTGGCGATCGCGGCGTCGAAGTCCAGGAAGCCGCCCTGGATCTTCTCGATCAAATCGTCACTGCCCACGATGTCCGCGCCTGCGGCCTCGGCCTCAGAAGCCTTGTCGCCCACCGCAAATACCGCAACGCGCGCGGTCTTGCCGGTGCCGTTGGGCAGATTGACTGTGCCGCGGACCATTTGATCGGCCTTGCGCGGGTCGACGCCCAGACGGATCGCGACCTCGACGGTCGAGTCCTGGTTCTTCGAGGATGTTTCCTTGGCCAGCTTGACCGCCTGCACCGGCGAATACAGCTGTGTGCGATCGATCTTCTCGGCCGCGGCGCGATATGCCTTGCTGTTCTTGCTCATTGTGATCTCCCAATCATGTTGTTGGAGTTGTGGTTTGGCGGGCCGAAGCGAGCCCTTCCACGGGTTGGAATCTATTCGACGGTGATGCCCATCGACCGGGCGGTGCCGGCGATGATCTTCGCGGCCGCGTCGATGTCGTTGGCGTTGAGGTCTTCCTTCTTGGTCTCGGCGATCTCACGCACCTGATCCCACGTCACCGAGGCGACCTTGTCGCGGTGCGGCTCCGCGGAACCCTTGTCGACGCGCGCCGCCTTCAGCAGCAGCTTGGCCGCGGGCGGCGTCTTCAGGTTGAACGTGAAGCTGCGGTCCTCGTACACGGTGATCTCGACAGGCACGACGTTGCCGCGCTGATTCTCGGTCGCCGCGTTGTAGGCCTTGCAGAACTCCATGATGTTGACGCCGTGCTGACCCAGCGCCGGACCCACCGGCGGCGCCGGGTTGGCCTGGCCGGCCTGGATCTGCAGCTTGATCAGTCCGATGACCTTTTTCTTCGGGGCCATGTCCTCTCCTTTTCTTGCGATTTCGGTGCGCTAACCGGCGCTGAGCGCACGTTTGCGCACCGAAATCGCTGCTAGATTTTCGCGACCTGGTTGAAGGTCAGTTCGACAGGCGTCTCGCGGCCGAAGATGGACACCAGCACCTTGAGCTTCTGTTGTTCTGCGTTGACCTCGCTGATCGACGCGGGCAGCGTCGCGAACGGGCCGTCCATCACCGTCACCGATTCGCCGACCTCGAAGTCAACCTCAATCGGGGTCCGTTCGATTCCGCCGGTGTCTGCCGCCGCCGCACCGGTCGCGGCCTTGGCGGCCTTCTTGGTGGCGCCCTGCGGCAGGAGGAACTTCACCACGTCGTCGAGCGTCAGCGGCGACGGACGCGACGTCGCGCCGACGAACCCCGTGACGCCCGGTGTGTTGCGCACCGCCGACCACGAGTCGTCGGTTAGGTCCATCCGGACCAGGATGTAGCCGGGCAGGACCTTGCGGTTGACCTGCTTGCGCTGGCCGTTCTTGATCTCGGTGACCTCTTCGGTGGGCACCTCCACCTGGAAGATGTAGTCGCCGACGTCGAGGTTCTGCACGCGGGTCTCGAGGTTCGCCTTCACCTTGTTTTCGTAGCCCGCGTACGAGTGGATGACGTACCACTCGCCGGGCTTGGTGCGCAGTTCGGCCTTCAGCGCGGCGGCCGGGTCGACGTCTTCCTCAGCGGCCTCTTCAGCCGCCGGGGCCTCTTCGGCCGGAGCCTCGGCGGGCGCCGTTTCGTCTAGAACATCGACGGCCTGCGCCGTCTCGTCGGCACTCGGCTGCTCCTCGAAGAAGCCCTCACTGCCGTCGGGCGTGGTCACGGTTACAGTCCTTCCCTACTTGAAGCTTTACTTCAAGCCTTTACTTGAACTTCCATTCGCCGGCGAAGACGCCTCGCACGACCGCGGCAAATCCCAGGTCGACCACGCCGATCAACGCCACCATGAAGATCAGGAACACCAGCACCACCGAGGTGTAGCTGACCATCTGCTTGCGGTTCGGCCAGATCACCTTGCGCAGCTCGGCGACTACCTGCTTGAGGTAATTCCACACGAACGCGATCGGATTGCGCCGACCGCCCGGCTCGGACTTCTTGACCTTCTTCGGCTTCTTCTTGCCGCCGTCCTTACCGCCATCGGCTGATTCGATCGGCTCGGCTTCGGTGGGCTCGGTGACTGCCTGCCGCGACCGCTTGCCCGACGGACGCAGCGGCGTGGCAACCGCGGTTCGACCGCCGCTGGCCGTGGTGTCGTCGCCGTCGCCTGCGGCGCCGTCAGCTTCGCGCTCGTCGCTCACCGCTCGCCCTTCCGTTTGTGTCTTCGGGTTCACTATCCAGTGTCCACGATTGGTGCGTATTCAGTTCAGCAGGGGCGACAGGACTTGAACCTGCAACCTGCGGTTTTGGAGACCGCTGCTCTGCCAGTTGAGCTACGCCCCTTCGCATACACAATTCGCGCGCTCCCCGTTCGGTCGATCCATCACCGACGGACAGCGCGCTGACGTGGGGAAACCCCGAGGCACGAGTGTACATCGGCCCCGCTGTCAGTTACTAATCCCAGCGGCGCCTATTCGCCGACCGCGGTCCTGACGACCTGCCCGGATTCGGCATCCCACCTGACCGAGATGGAGTTGTCCCCCTCATGGCCCATCAACGTGGTGTACGCCTCCAGGATCGTCTCGCCGTTTTCGTCGGTGCAGACGTTTCTCGTAACGACGATGTCGGCGCCGAACCGCTCGTCGACCGAATGCACGTACATCGTGCCGAATAGTTTGTCACCGGCCCGAATGGGCCGGTGGTACACGAACTTCTGGTCCACCTGGACGATCTGCATGGTCTCCATGCCCACATCGACCGTTCGGAAGAAGTCGTTCTGGAGGAGGATCGCGAGGATCGACACGAACGTGAGCGGCGCAACGAGCGCGTCGTGACCGAGTTCGGCGGCCGCGGCCTCGTCGAAACTGGCGGGGTCTTCGGCCTTGATCGCGTTGGCGAACTGCTTGATCTGCTCGCGGCCCACGACGAAGCAATCGGGATAGCGGTGAACCATTCCCCGGATGTCCTTCTTGAGCGCCATCGGTTACGCCAGCTTCGCCGTCGCGACGGCGCGCCCGAAGATCTTCTTCCCGCCCGTGGTGGCCGACAGCGCGATAGTCACCGTCTTGGTCTCGGCGTCCGCCGACTTGACTCGTCCGTTGAAGACGATCTCAGCGCCCTTGCCGTCGTTGGGCACCGGCACCAC
>Ga0070741_10017475_pt1 | contig 11774 bp, 10 predicted proteins | sample Coa_R1_4_FD_66440 | JGI IMG/M metagenome (GOLD analysis project Ga0070741, IMG submission 66440) | Surface soil microbial communities from Centralia Pennsylvania, which are recovering from an underground coalmine fire - Coalmine... | ecosystem: Environmental > Terrestrial > Soil > Unclassified ...
CGTTCAGTCCGCCCGGATGCCTGACGGCGACGTTCCGTTCGGGCGGTCAGGCGTTAACGTGGCCCGTTGGGGCGAGCGTAGCCTGAGAAGCTCCCCGGTTTACCGGGGAGAGTGATCACCCGGATGCAATTCATCTTCCTGGATCACCCAATCGCCTGTTGGTTTCTTCTCGCCTGCCCGAATCGGAACGTTCAAGCGATTCTCCTTTGGCGGAATGGGACAACTCCACGTCTGAGGTTCCCGGCCAGCAGCAGCGGCCATTTGTAAGGGTTCGTTGTAGGCGCAATACGGGCTATATGCCTCGTTGAAGTCGATGTGAATGCGCCCGTCGAGACGGCGTTCGACTTCCACGTAGCGGCCCGCACCATAGGTCTCCGTGCCGCTGGTGGCGTCCATGAATGGCACAAAAAAGCTGCTGTCACCGGGGTTGTAATACAGCGTCAACTCCGCCTCTTGCGCCTCAACCTGGAACTTGATCCTGCCCCAGCGCTGGTAATAGCGTGTGTCACCCGTACTCGTTTGCATTTTTACATTCGCTCTATCCGGGAACAGTTCCGGCGTCAGGTCAAAGACGAGCGCCGGGTTGGGATCGTAGTAATTGAGCTGGGTGAAGTGGGCCTGCTGTTCGGGTGTCAACGGCGAATAAGGACTCGATTTGAAGAACCGATCCTTTTCTTGCCGCTGCGCAATGATCTGATCCATTACTTAACCCCTTTCAGGTAACACTCCCGCCGCCGCTCACAATTTTGGCCTTGTCAGGGCGGTGCGGCTGTGGTAGACTTCATCCCGTATTGGGGGATAGTTCAATCGGCAGAACAGCGGACTCTGGATTCGCCAGTCCTGGTTCAAATCCAGGTCCCCCAGCCTGAAAGCGACCTTACTGCTAAGGTCGCTTTTGTTTTGCTGATCAATTGATCACCGAATCGGTGCTGGACGTTACCGGGTCAGCCGCCTTTTTGCTGCACCTTCGCCCAGGTATCGCGCAGTCCAACCGTCCGGTTGAAGACCAGCTTATCCGTCGTCGAGTCGGGATCGATGCAGAAATAACCCTGGCGTTCAAACTGGTAACGGCTGCCAACAGGTGCGCCCTTCACAAACGGCTCGACCTTGACACCGGACAGCACTTCCAATGAGTTGGGATTCAAGTTGCTCAGAAAGTCTTCGCCGTCCGGCGCGTTTTCCGGGAAAGGCTGTGTGAACAGGCGCTCGTACAAACGCACCTCCGCGTCCAGCGCGTGCGCAGCAGAGACCCAGTGCAGCGTCGCCTTCACCTTGCGCCCGTCGGGCGCATCTCCGCCGCGTGTTGCCATATCAACGCTGCAACGCAGTTCGGTGACGTTGCCCTGTGCATCCTTGATCACCTCTTCGCATTTGATGAAGTAAGCATAGCGAAGTCTTACCTCACGCCCCGGCGCGAGCCGGTAGTAGTTCTTGGGCGGGTTTTCCATAAAATCATCGCGCTCGATGTACAGCACCCGCGAGAACGGCACCTGGCGGGTGCCCATGCTTTCGTCCTCCGGGTTGTTGATGGCGGTCATCGCCTCGACCTGGCCTTCCGGGTAGTTGGTCAGGACAACCCTCAATGGGCGCAGCACCGCCATGACGCGCTGCGCGTGCAGGTTCAAATAATCCCGGACACAGGCTTCCAGCAGTTCGATCTCAACGGTCCTATCGCTCCTCGCCACGCCGATCCGCGCGCAGAAATCGCGGATCGCTTCTGGCGGGTAGCCGCGCCGTCGCATCGCCGCCAGTGTTGGCATCCGGGGGTCATCCCAGCCGCGCACGTGGCCGTCCCGAACCAGCCCCAGCAGCTTGCGTTTGCTCATGACCGTGTAGGTCATATTCAGCCGGGCCACCTCGATCTGTTGCGGGTGGTAAATGCCCAGGTTGTCCAGATACCAGTCGTACAGCGGGCGGTGGTCGGCATATTCGAGCGTGCAGATCGAATGGGTGATGCCCTCAATCGAATCGCACTGCCCATGCGCAAAGTCGTACATCGGGTAGATGCACCATTTGTTACCGGTGCGATGATGCTCGACGTGGCGAATGCGATACATGACCGGGTCGCGCATATTCAAGTTGGGCGAGGCCATGTCGATCTTGGTGCGCAGCACCTTCGCGCCATCGGGGAATTCGCCTTTTCTCATACGCTCGAACAGGTCAAGGTTTTCCTCGACGGACCGATTACGATACGGACTCTCGCGGCCCGGTTCGGTCAGCGTGCCGCGATATTCCCGAATCTGGTCGGCGTCCAGATCGTCCACATAGGCTTTGCCATCTTTGATCAGCTTGACCGCCCACTCGTAGAGCTGCTCGAAGTAGTCGGAGGCGAAAAACAGGCGATCTTCCCAGTCAAAGCCCAGCCAGCGCACGTCCTCCAACTGCGAATCGACGTACTCCTGTTCCTCTTTGGTGGGGTTGGTGTCGTCAAAGCGAAAATTGCACTTGCCGCCGAAGTCCTGCGCCAGCCAGAAGTTTACGGTAATCGACTGGGCGTGGCCGATGTGCAGGTAGCCGTTCGGTTCAGGTGGGAAGCGTGTGTGCACGCGCCCTCCAAAGCGACCCGTGCGGTTATCTTCCTCTACGATCTCGTGGAGGAAGGTTTTTGCGCGTGGGGTCTCATCTCGCTTCCGCGTTAGCGTGTCCTGCTCGTTCATGGAATAGCTCGTCTCTCATTCAGGTGAGCAACAGGCTTCTATTGTAGCCGCTTTCGCCGCCGATTCCAGGGTGGGTATGCACAAAGCCCTGGCGCTAACAACGCTGGCCGGAACGGGCAACGCGCTCATAGAAGTTTTCGAGCGAGATGAACCCGAACCAATGCCTGCATGCACCGAGCGAGACATCCTGCCTGTACACGACAATCGAGAACAGAGCATCGTCGGGTGTATACCCATAGCGCTGTGCATTCGGGTCATTGCGGATGGCTGTGGCGAAGGACATATGCTGGCTGGCGTAGTCCAGGTGCATATACACTTTGGCAAGCGTATCTTTGCCCCTCCCGTAAAAGCCCATCGACTCCGGGCTGCCGAGCAGCGATAGCACATCGCCCGTGACCGCCGCACCGAGCATATGCCTCAGTTCGGGGTTCGCGGCAGGGGCGGAAGGATGGCCCGCAGCACGCAGCACGAGGGCGTGTATGGTCTGTTGGTTGCCAGTATACGGCACGTTGTTTTCGATGGCGACGACAAGCGCTTTGGACTGCAATTCGACCACAAACTCGGTATCATCCGCAGCAAGCGTCAGCCTTCTCACGCGCATATTTCTTAGCAATGGATGTGCTCGCAACACGTCGAGGGCCTGATCGACGGTCATTTCGTCGGGGTTTGCACCGAACAGGCAGGGCATCTTGCAGGGCGAGCCATCGGAATTAGTGAACAGCGCGGCGACGGGGTTGGGTTGCAGGCTGCCGAGTAAGCGTGTTGAAGTGATGAGCAGGGCAAAGCTGCCGACAAGTGAGAGCGACAGCCGTAAGAGTCGCATCATGTCTCGTTGCTTGCGCCACCTACCGCTTCGGAGTAGGCGGCGCTACTCTTTGTCTACGCCTACAGCTTGACGAAGTAGGCTTCGCAGGCCCGGTCAATCATCTCTTTGGTCAACTGCGGCGGGCGATTCAGGTAGCGGGAGATGTCGATCATCTGGTCGAGGATGTCACGCGGGTGCACAGCGCGCAGCTTGCGATCCTGTTTGATGTACCATTCTTGCAGCAGGTAGGCCAGGCCACGTTCGTCGTAGGGCACGCGCTTGGCCTCGCACGCCCGCTTGAAGATTTCTTTGAATTCCTCGAACGACGGATCGCCGACTTCGATCTTGTGGCGGATACGGCGCAGAAAGGCCTCGTCCACCAGGTCAGCCGGATCAAGGTTGGTCGAAAAGACGATCAGCACGTTGAAGGGCAATTCGATCTTGCGGCCCGTTGCCAGCGTCAGGTAATCGACACCCTTTTCGAGCGGCACGATCCAGCGGTTCAGCAGGTCACGCGGGCGGACTTGCTGGCGACCAAAGTCGTCGATCAGGAACAGCCCGCCGTTAGCTTTGACCTGATACGGCGCTTCATAGAATTTGTTGATCGGGTCGTAGATCAAGTCCAGGCCAGACAGCAGCAGTTCGCCGCCCACGATAATGCTCGGACGACGGATTCGAATCCAGCGCGGATCGCGCTTCACCCCGGTGGGTGTGCTGCGGCCAGCCCCGGCGGATTCCGATTCGGCGCTTTCCAGAATTTCGTGGTTCACGTTGTCGAAAACACGCACGATCTGCCCGTCTACGTCGAACGCATAGGGAATCCAGATGTCGTGCCCCAGAATGACGCGGCCCACCGCCTCGGAAATCGTCGTCTTGCCGTTGCCGGGCGGCCCGTACATGAAGATCGACTTGCCGGAGTTGACGGCAGGGCCGATTTTGCCATACATGGTCTCGGAGATGACCAGGTGGCCGAGCGCCTTCTTCATCACTTCCGGTGTGGCGGTCACGCGGTTGCGATTCTGCATCTTCATGGCATGGACATATTGTTCGAGCGTGACAGGGGCAGGCCCGGCATACTGGCTGCGTTCCAGCACTTCTTTGGCCTTCTCTGTGCCTTTGGCCGAAATCATGAACTGCTGTCCGGCCTCGCCCAGGCCACTTTGGCCTTTGACCTCGATGAACTTCTCGCGCTTCAAAAACTCCATGACCTGATCGACAATTCCGGTGAAGGGCAATTTGATCATGTCGGCCACCTTGGCGCCGGTCATGATCCCGCCGAAGTACATAACCTTGATGGCAAGGTCGGCAATGGTGATCATGTTCAGGCCCGTGTCTTCGATGGTGCGCATGGGCGGCGGTGCCCAGGGCGCTTGCTGCTGCTGCGAGGCGGACGTTCTGACGGCAGGTTGATTAGTCATGATGAATCAGCTCCTTCAAAGCAGCGATTAGACGATCAATATCTTGTGCCGTGTTATAGCAGTGTACCGATGCCCGCAGGTGCGCAACATCCTGCGCATCCCAGTGTTTGGCGAGGAAAATACGCCGCGCTTTCAGGGCCGTATGGAGTTCGGTGGTGGCGGCGTCGGTGGGCGCAGCCCGGAACGTCACAATCGGGCCATGTACGGTGGGTGTGATGACTTCACAGCCAATGCCGCGCAACTGGTCGATAGCGTAATCAATCAGAGCCGTCGTGTGGCGATCAATCGCCGCCAGGCCCAACTCGCGCAGCATAGTCACGCTTTCCAGCAGCCCGACAATGCCGCTGAAATTGGTCGTGCCCAGGCCAAAGCGTGCGGCTCCGTCTTTCAGGGTCAGGTGGTACTTGAGCCAGTGTTCGTGATCGACGACAGCGTCCGGGCCAACGAAGGTCGGATGTGTCTGCCCGATCACCTCGTCCCGGACGTACAGAAAGCCCTGTCCGGGCGGCCCCATCAGCGACTTCTGCCCACCCGTCGCCAGGATGTCGATATGCGCGGCCTGCACGTCCAGCGGAAGGTGGCCCGCCGCCTGGATGGCATCGACGGCGAACAGGATGCCACGCTCGTGGCAAAACGCGCCCAGCGCGTTCAGGTCGGCCCGATGCCCCGTGAAGAACTGCACGGCGCTGACTGTCACCAGCCGCGTCTTTGAATCGACGAAGCGCGCCAGCAGATCAACCGTCAACCCGCCGCTTTGCCTCGGCACAAGCCGCAGTTCGACGCCATGCTGTTCCCGCAGGCGCATCCAGGGATAAACGTTGGTCGGAAACTCGGCGTCGCACAGCACGATGTTCTGGCCGCGCTGCCAGGGGAGCGACTGCGCCACCAGATTCAGGCCAAGCGACGTGCTGGTGATACCGATGATCTCCTCAACACGCCGGGCATTGATCAGGGCGCGCATCGTCTCGTTGAATGCGGCCTGCTTCCCCGTAAACCAGGGATCGTAGCTCCCGGTCGGATCGAGCAGCAGCCGGCGATTGGCTTCGGTCAGCGCGTCGAAGGTTCGCTGTGGGAGGGGTGATATTCCAGCATGGTTGAAGTACACCGTGTCGCGGGTGATGGGGAACTGCTCTCTGCGCAGTGCCTCGACATCGTAGCCCACTGTGTCAGGAGAGGAAATCGCAGTCACAACAACTCCGTTGATAAACAGCTTGAAAAACAACGGCGGATGATGCTGTCATTATATAGCAAGCGACTGGCAAGCGGTACGAGGTGTTTACTGTGCTCTCACTAAACCGTCACCCGTCTGAGCGCTTTGAGCGCCACGTCCGGGCGGTTCGTGATGATCGCGTCCACGCCCAGGTCGCGCAGTGCCCGAATCCGATCCGGATCGTCTACCGTCCAGGTGTTGACGCGATAGCCGTGCGCCTTTGCCCAGGCCATATACCTGGCATCGACCATCGTGTGCTGCGGATGGCGCGCCTCGTGGGGGAGGCCCAGCACGAACCAGCCTTTGCGCAGATAGAGCGGCTCGTCGGGTGCATATAGATAGCCAATCGGGATGTCGGGGGCGATTGCCCGGAAGCGGCGCAGCGCAAACGGGTTGAAGGACGACACAATGACGCGGCGGTTGGCATTGTGACGGCGAATCACCTCGGCAGCAGCCCGTTCGAGGCCATTGTCCGTCCAGCTTTCCGTCTTCAACTCGACGTTGATGACCAGTTCCGGGCCGACAGTCTCAAACACCTCGTCCAGTGTGGGGATCGTTTCGCCCTGGAATCGGGCATCAAACGAGCTGCCCGCGTCAAGCGTCTTGAGCGTCGTGAGATCGAAACTGCGCACTGGCCCCGTGCCATTCGTCGTCTCGTCAACAGTCAGGTTATGGATGACGACAGGCACGCCGTCGCGCGTCAACGAGGTATCCAGTTCCACACCATCCGCGCCCAGTTGCCGTGCCAGCGCAAAAGCGGCCAGGGTGTTTTCAGGGGCATCGAAACTGGCCCCCCGGTGACCGATCACGAGGGGGGCCTGTTGGTACAGCTTATCGAGCAGATCGGGAGGCATCAGGTTTTGCAACGGTGGCTTCAGCCACCTCACGGAATAATCAGCGGCTGCCCAATATAGATAGCATTTAGATTCAAAATGCCGTTGGCCCTGGCAATCGCCCAGGCGTTCTGCCCGAAGCGTGCCCCAATGCTGAACAGGTTGTCGCCTGGTTGGACAACGTACACCCGGCCCCGAAAAACTGGCCTGGGCAGCGGGCGCGGAATCACCGTCCGGGTGGTCGTGCGCGGAATGGTCAGGAGTTGGCCGACGTAAATCAGGTTCGGGTCGGCAATGGCATTGGCCGAGAGAATAGCCTGTGGCGTCGTGTTGAAACGCTGCGCAATCGACGCCAGAAAATCGCCCGGACGCACGACATAGGACGTGTAGCTTGTCACCGTCGTCACCGTTGTGCCAGGAGGGTAGGTGACCACTGGCGGCGTGTAGATGGGTGTGGTGTAGACGGGCGCCGGGTACGGGTTAGCCGGGTACGGGCTGGTCGGGTACGTCGGGCTAGGAGGTACGACGTTGGTGGGGTAGGTCGGCGTAAACCCATAGGGCAGTGGGTTCGGCAGGATCAACGTCTGGCCGACAGGAACGTGATTCACGTCGTAGATGCGGTTGATGGTCGCCAGTTCGCTGATGCTGACGTTAAAGCGCGCCGCAATGCTGAAGAGTGTATCACCCGGCTGAACGATGTAGGTGCGCTGCCCCTGCGCGTCTGCCGGGGCCAAACCAAGCGCAAGTGCGGCCACAACCGCGAGCACCACAACAAGACAGGTAATTTTGCGCATCCTGAATACCCCCTTGACTGGATAGCCTGCCCCTATTATATGCTAAAGTACGCTTTTCGGAACTGGCCTAGCCGAGTATCGACCCGATGAAAGCGCTGTGACCGTTGACGAAAGCGCTGACCGGCGTGGCGGGTCTTCCCGCTAACTGGACAGAATGCAGCGCGTACAGGCCATTGCCCGTCCCCACCGCGATCAGCCCATCGGCCAGGCGTGTCACGCGGCCCGGCTCCCGGCTAATGCCGGGGATCGCCTTGCCCGCCAGGATTTTGAGTGTTTGCCCATTCCAGTGCGTATAGGTGCCCGGCCAGGGATCGAAAGCACGTACTTGGCGCTCAATGGCTTCAGCAGGTTGCGACCAGTCGATTGCGCCGTCTTCCTTTTTTAACATCGGCGCGTAGGTTTGCTGCGAGTCGTCCTGCGGCTGCGGGATGATTTCGCCACGCAGGTACGGGCCGAGCGTTTCGATCAGCAGCGAGCCGCCCAGTGCTGCCAGTTTGTCGTGGAGGCTCTGCCCGGTGTCCGCCGGATCAATCGGAATGGCCCGCTGGCTGAGGATCGGCCCGGTGTCCAGCCCGGCATCCATCCTCATGATGGTGATGCCTGTTTGTTCGTCCCCGGCCCTGATCGCGGCCTGGATCGGGGCAGCGCCCCGCCAGCGCGGCAGCAGCGACGCATGGACGTTGACGCAGCCGAACCGGGGCAGGTCCAGCACGTTTTGCCGCAAAATCTGGCCGAAGGCTGCCACCACAATCAGGTCGGGCTGCCAGGCTTGCAACTGCTCAAAGACGCCAGGTTCGCGCAGCTTTTGTGGTTGTAAGATGGGCAGGCCCGCCGCAAGCGCCACTGACTTGACCGGGGACTGCTGGATCGCTTTGCCGCGCCCGGCGGGTCGATCTGGTTGTGTGACCACACCGATGACGGTGTAATCCGGTGCGGACAGCAGTGCCCTCAGCGTGGGCACGGCGAAGTCCGGTGTACCCATGAAAATGACGCGCGTCACGTGATCTTCTCCAAAGGGCCTCTGCACAGGATGAGGCTGGCGAGATTATACCAGGGGTGGCGAAATACGGGCTTGTATGAGCCTGTTCCATGTATATTGGGCCGTCGTTCCCCGAAGGTCGAGAGCGTGCTGGTCAGTATGCGCGAGCGCGATCTGACCGAGTTGGAGACACGGCGCGACTGGCCCGTACCGCCAATGCGCGCATCTACGTCAACTTCGAGCGGAATGGCAAGAGCGCACAGACAGAGGGCAAAGAGAAATCAACCTGCCAGATTCCCCTGACGGCACACGCACCGATACTTTCGAGTTTGGGCATCGTTGTGCCTCACCCTCGACCCCTCTCCACCAGCGTGGAGAGGGGAGTCTTCGCTTCTCGATCCCGCTCTCTGCGAAGCGGAGAGCGGGCAGGGGGTGAGGTAAACGTGCTTACTCTGCCTTCGGAATCTTCAGGATTTGCCCGACACTCAGGGCATCACTGGTCAGGCCGTTCGCCTCTTTGAGAGCCTGGACGGTTGTCCCAAACTTGCGGGCAATCGACCCCAACGTATCGCCTGCCGCAACCGAATAGGTGCGGCCAGAAAGCGGGATCGGGGTCGGCGCGACACCTGGAACCGTCGTGGCCGCTGGCTGCTCTGCCGGGTTGGCGGGCACGGTGGTCGGGTTGGCAGGTGCGGGCGGTTTATTGCAGTTTGGAATGTTCAGCACGTCGCCGGGCTGCAAGTTGTCGTAGCGCCCCGCGAATGATGGGTTGGCTGCTTCCAGCTCTTCCAGGCTGATGTTGTACTGGCGCGCGATCTTGTTCAGCCATTCGCCAGGCTGGACGGTATGGACACATGGTCCTTCTGTTGGCAGTGCGGTGGGCGTGGCGAGCACATTGGGCGCAGTTGTCGGCGTGGTAATGGGTGCAGTCGTTGGCTCGGTAGTTGGCGGCACGGCGGCCATCGAACTGTCCGTCGGCGCGGGCGGTACGAGAGGCTGCGCCTGCAACTGGTTAGGGTCGGTGGTCGGCACAAAGACGCCAGGGGTTTCACTCGGCGCAGGGAGAATGGTCTCGGTTGGCGCCGCCTGCGGCGGTTCGCTGGTTGGCGGCGTGGTCGGCGTGATGCTCAGGTCGTCCGTCGGTGGGATGAATCCGCCTGTCGAGAGCGGTGTCACAAAGGGCGTCGGGGTCTCGGCACGCAGCGTGGCAATGGCGGTCAGGCCCACCGGCGTCGGGGCGATAGCTTCTCCTGCATTCTGAAAACACCCACTGAGCGCGAGAGCAAGGGCAAGCATGGACAGCCATGTACCGAGTTGAATGCGCCGCGAGGCGTCGATGCGCATAGAAACCCCTCCTTGAGCAGTTGGGCACAGCATACCGCAATCAGCCTGATTCCACAACGCGCGGCCATATCGTGGGTTAACACATAGGAACTGACGCCAGATGAGTGATTTTTGTCACGCAGAACCTCACCCCCGGCCCCTCTCCGCTTGCGGAGAGAGAGCCAGACTTTGATGCAGCGTCTACCAGTTCCCCCTCTCCAGTTGGAGAGGGGGCAGGGGTGAGGTCAACAACGTATTGGCTGAATAGCCCGACCAATCCGAGGTGCGACCTGATGCGGGTGGCTCTCTACACAGAAACTTTCCTGCCCAAAGTGGATGGCATTGTCAAAGTAGCGTGCCTGACGCTTGAGCATTTCCAGCGGCGCGGGATCGAAACGGTCATTGTCGCGCCGGAGCAAGGGGTGCGCGAATACGCAGGCGCACAGGTCATCGGCATTCCAGGCATTCACAACCCACTTTATCCCGAGGGCCGCGTCGTCTTCCCCAATCCGGGTACTTACCGGCGGGTGCGAGCTTTTCGCCCGGACATTATGCACTGCTTCCACCCGGTCATGGCGGGCATGGCCGGAATATTCTTTGCCCGGCGGCTCAGAGTCCCTGTGATCCTGTCGTTTCACCTCGATCTGGCACGGATGGCCTCTTTTTACCGGATCGGCTTTATGCAGCATCCGGCACGATGGGCGACAACGCGCGTGTTCAACCTGGGCGATTATGCGCTCGCGCCCTCCCGGCTGGTACAGTCGGAGCTGCAGAGGCAAGGTGTACGCAGAGTCGGGCTGTGGCGGCGCGGCGTGGACGCCGATCAATTCCATCCGCGCTACCGGAATGCCGACATGCGGCATTTCCTGAGCAACGGCCATACCGACGACATTGTGCTGCTTTACGTCGGGCGGCTGGCCGCAGAAAAACAGATTGAGCAACTTCGGCCTGTCCTGGAGCGCGTGCCGGGGACACGGCTGGCGCTGGTCGGCGGTGGCCCTCACCAGGGCGAGTTGGAACGGCATTTCGCTGGACTGCCCGTCAAGTTTGCCGGATACCTGACCGGCGAACCACTGGCCCGCGCCTATGCCAGCGCCGACGTGTTTGTCTTCCCGTCGGCGTTTGAGAGCTTCGGCCTGGTGCTTCTGGAAGCGATGGCTTCCGGCCTGCCTGTCGTGTCGTCGCGGGTGGGCGGTGCGCAGGACCTGATTACCGAGGGAATTTCCGGTTATACGTTCGCCGTGAACGACGTGGAAGCACTGGTCTGTGCTGTGAAACAGATCGTGCGCGAACCGGGCAGGCTGCGAGCGATGGGTATCGCGGCACGCCAACATGCCGAGCGGCAGTCGTGGCCGCATATGATGGATGAACTGATCGACTGCTACGAAGCCATATTGAGCGGACAAACACCGCCTATTTAGCTGCTGCTACAGATCTTCCAAGTCCCGGTTTCGCCAGACCCTAGAGCGTGTTTGAAAATTAGGAAGCGGGCGCAAGATGGCTAAGCAAGCGTTGGATAGACGCCAGATAGACAAAGCCTTCGCTATTTTCGGTCAACATTTCGTAAGCTTTGCGGAGGCGACGCGAACGGCCTAGCCAAGCAAAAGAGCGTTCAAAAACCCACCGTTTGGGCACCACAACAAAGCCTTTAGCCCCGTTGGGACGTAGGGCAATCTCGACATCACCCTTGAAGGTTTCTTTGACCCAGGCTTGAAAGTCCAGACCTTCGTAGGCTCCGTCGGCCAAGACCTTTTG
>Ga0070741_10017476_pt1 | contig 11773 bp, 10 predicted proteins | sample Coa_R1_4_FD_66440 | JGI IMG/M metagenome (GOLD analysis project Ga0070741, IMG submission 66440) | Surface soil microbial communities from Centralia Pennsylvania, which are recovering from an underground coalmine fire - Coalmine... | ecosystem: Environmental > Terrestrial > Soil > Unclassified ...
TAGAGCCACGGTCCGTTCCATGGGGCCACCTCCAACGCCCCCAGGGTCACCCCGTGGCTCTGCTCTTTCCTACTCCCCGCTTCGCTCCCACCCGGGTCTCTTGGAACTGGAGGCGCCGTGTCCCGCTCCACTTGCTGGTGCGTGCAAACAAAGTGGCCGCCAGAGGCACGCTCGGCGCCTCGGCGGCCCTGCACCGTTGTGAGACGACCGCGTCGCCCGCTGGGTCAGTCGGCCCGCTTGCTCGGCTGGGGCGGATTGGCACCCTCGGAAGCGCCGGGCCGCGGCTTGTTCTCGTGCAGGAAGTCGGGGCGGAGGTCCCAGCGCATGGCCGGCACGTCATCCGCCGCGACGGAGAGCACGACCGCGTCCCTGCGCACGTCCGCGATGTAGCTGAACGGCACGTACAGATCATCGCCGTCGCGGCAGTCGAGGCAGAAGTAGCTCTCACCTTCGCCCGGCATAGCTTCGCTCCAGGCGAACTCTGCGGGGTCGTGCGCCTCGACTCCCTCCATGAGCCGCGAGCCGGCGGAGCCCCACGACTCGCTAATGCCGACGTCGGCCCAGACGGCGCAGACCTCGCCGAGTGGTCGGCCGGTCTCGTCCACTACGCGCTGGCCGACGCGGGGTCGGTTGGCAGTGTCGTTCGACGCCATAGCATCCTCCACGATCAGCCTTGACCATCGTACAAAGGGTACCGCTAAGCAAGGGACGTGCCGGACCCTGGCGCGGTCAGCGGGTGGTAGCGCCGGCGGAGGGAGCGTCGAGGAGCCCCTGGGCACGGAGGAGGGCGGCGAAGGCGCCGTCCCGAGCCAGAAGAGCCGCCGGCGGGCCGGCCTCGACCAGGCGGCCGTGGTCGAGGACGAGGACGAGGTCCGCGCCGCGGATGGTCGCCAGCCGGTGAGCGATGACGATCGAGGTGCGGCCGGCCATCAGCCGCGCCAGCGCTTCCTGGATCAGCGCCTCGGTCTCGGTGTCGACATTGGAGGTAGCCTCGTCGAGGAGGAGAACCGGCGCGTCCTTGAGCAGCGCGCGGGCGATGGCCAGGCGCTGCTTCTGGCCGCCCGACAGCCGCGCGCCGCGCTCGCCCACGATCGTGTCGTAGCCGTCCGGCAGCGCGGCGATGAACTCGTGGGCGTTGGCCGCGCGCGCGGCGGCCTCCACCTCGGCCAGGGAGGCCGTCGGACGACCGAGGCGCAGGTTCTCCAGGATGCTCGTGTTGAACAGGTAGACGTCCTGGGCAACGACGGCGATCTGGTCGCGCAGCGTGGCCAGCGGCAGGTCGCGCAGGTCTACGCCGCCGAGGAGGATGCGCCCCGCCTGTGGATCCCAGAACCGCTGCAGCAGGTGGACGATCGTGGACTTGCCGGCCCCCGAGTGGCCGACCAGGGCGGCGCACTGCCCGGCGGGCACGGCGAAGGTCACGTCCTGGACCGCCGGCGGCAGGTCGGGCGCGTAGGCGAAGGTCACGGCGTCGAAGGCGAGCGAGGCGTCGGCGGGCCGCGTGGCGGCCGTGGCGGCGCGGTCGGCAACCTGCGGCTCGGCTTCCAGGATGGCGAAGATGCGCCGCGCCGCCGCCAGGGCGGGGTGCAGCTTCTCCAGCAGGTCGTTGAGCTGCAGGATCGGCGCGAAGAGCTGGATCGACAGCACGAACAGCACGACGAAGCTCTGGAAGGTCAGCGCCCCGGCGACGACGGCCGCTCCGCCCACCAGCAGTACGACCAGTAGCGCCGCGCCGGCCACGAGCTCCGAGGCGCCGCTCTGCAGCCCACCGAGCCGCGCCACTGCGATGCTGGCCGCGCCGGCGCGGCGGCTGGCCGCGCCGATGGCCGCCGTCTGCGCCTCGATCTGGCCGAACGCCGTCAGCGTCGGCAGCCCCTGCAGGCTGTCGACGAACAGCGCGTTGACCTCCCCTAGCTCGCGGCGCAAGACGTCCGACTGCCGCTCGATCCGCCGCTTGACCAGGCGCGGCACGAGGGCTGCGACCAGCGCCAGCGCCGCGAGCAGCACAGCCACCGGCCAGGCCTGGGTGGCGACGTAGATCAGGATCGTCGTCGGGACCAGGATCGCCACGGCGGTGAGGGGGATGTTGTGGGCGAAGAACAGCTCGAGCGTCTCCACGTCGGCCACCACGGCGGCCACGAGGTCCCCCGTGCGGCGCTGGACGAGGTAGCCGGGGGCGAGCGCCTCGAGGTGGCGGTAGAGCCGACTGCGCAGCTCGGCCATGATCCCGAAGGAAGTGTCGTGGCCAATCCGCGTGGAGAGGTAGGCGAACAGGGCTTTGAGCGCGACGGCCGCGACGAGAGGCAGCAGGTACGGCGCGAGGTCCAGCGTGCCGGCGCCGCCGCGCACTGCCCCGATCAGGCGGCCGGCGAGGATGGCGATGGCGATGGCGATGCCGGCCGCGGCCTCGGCGATCGCCGACAGCGCGGTCGCCAGGATGCCGCCGCGCTCGCGTCCGGCCAGCGCCAGCAGCTTGCCGGCGGTGCCGAGCTCGGCTGCCCTCACGTTAACCCTCTCCCCGGAGGAGCGGGAACCGGCCCGCTCCCATACGGCGCGTCATCGTCTGCATCACTCCCAGCTACTGCCGGCCTGCTGGGCGGCCACCAGGCCGCTGTAGACACGCTGCTGGCCGAGCAGCTCCGTGTGGCCGCCGGCCTCGACGAGCCGTCCGCCATCCAGCACCAGGATGCGGTCGGCCCCCGCGACCGTGCTCAGCCGGTGCGCGATCACCAGGGTCGTGCGGCCGCGCATCAGCTCGGCCAGGGCTCCCTGGACGGCGCGCTCGTTCGTGCTGTCCAGGCTCGACGTGGCCTCGTCGAGCAGCAAGATCGGCGCGTCTTTGAGGAAGGCGCGAGCGATGGCCAGCCGCTGCCGCTCGCCGCCCGAGAGGCGGGCGCCCCGCTCGCCGATCGTCGTCTGGTAGCCCTCGGGTAGGGCCAGGATGAACTCTTCGGCGCTCGCGGCACGGGCCGCGGCACGCACCTCGTCGTCGGTCGCGTCGGGCCGTCCGAGGCGGATGTTCTCCAGCACGCTGGTGTTGAACAGGTAGGTATCCTGGGCCACGACCGCTAGCTGGGCGCGCAGGTCGCGGAGCGGGTACTCCCGGACGTCGTGGCCGCCGAGGAGAATGCGTCCCTGCTGGGGGTCCCAGAAGCGCAGGAGCAGGTTCAGGACGGTCGACTTGCCGGCGCCCGACGGGCCGACGATGGCGACGGTCTGCCCCGGCTCCACCGCGAAGGTGAGGTCCACCAGCGCGGGCGCATCGCCCCGCTCGTAGGCGAAGGTCACGTCTTCGAAGCGGATGCTGGGGACGAAAGGCCCGGGTGGCGGGGCCGCGGCGGTGTCGGCGACGGCTGGCTCGGCGTCGAGCAGGCTGAAGATGCGCCCGCCGGCGGCCAGCGCCACGTCGGCGTCGTGGTACACCACGTTCAGCTTGCCGATCGGCAGATACAGCTCACGCGCCAGCACGTAGATGACCACGAGCTGGCTCACGGCCAGGGTGCCGCCGAGCACCTGGCTGGTCCCGAGCCACAGAGCGAGAACGATCCCCAGGCCGATCGACCCCTCGGTCATGGCGGCGTGGACGAGCATGACCTTGAGCAGCGCCATGATCGCCCGGCGGTAGTCGCGGGCGCGCCGCTCGATCAGGTCGGCCTGGGCCGGGCCGCGGTTGAACGACTTGATCACCGGCAGCCCTTGCAGGCTGTCCACAAACAGCGCGCTGATCTGGCCCCGCTCCTTCCACAGCTCGTGCGCGCGCCCGCGCATGGGGCGCGACACCAGCCGCCGCGCGAACAGGGATACCGGGGCGCAGGCGATGAGGGCGATGGCCACCGGCGGGCTCAAGGTGAGGAGGTAGACGAAGATGGCCAGGGGGATGACCGTGGACACGACGACCTGGGGCAGGAACCGCGAGACGAGCACCTGGATTGCTTCGACGCCGTCCACCGCGGTGGCAACCACGTCGCCACTGCTGCGCCGGACCAGGAAGCCGGGGCCGAGGCGGGCGAGGTGGGCGAACAGGCGCGTGCGCAGCGACTCGGTCACCACGGCGGCCGTGGCCTGCGCGACGATGCCCTGAAGGTAGGCCAGCAGCGTGCGCGCGACGATCAGCGCGCCCAGGGCGACGGCTAGCGGGTACAGGTCGTCGAGGGAGCGAGCAGTGGCGAGCGATCCGACCCCTGCGGCAGTCAGCGCGACGGTGACGACGCCGGCGACGCTGGCGAGCAGGGTGACGCACAGCGAGGCCACCACCCAGGCCCGGTCTCTGCCGAGCAGCCCGTAGATGCGCCAGGCCTCGTGCATACGCCTCCCGCCCGCCCCAGCAATTGGCCAGAGCATACCACGGCCGAATCGTCATGAGCTCAGCCCATCTTAATGCTACGGGGCCGCTTATTGCAATCAGGTGCAATAACCACGGCTAGGGATGTTCAGGGCCGGTCCAATTGACAGCCATGGGACCCCTTGTTATCAACTTCTCACGCGTGGAGGTTACCCCTCACCCCCCTATCCCCCCTCTCCCACAAGGGGCGAGGGGGAGGACGAGGACGAGGGGGGACGAGGACCCGAGTGACCCCATCCTGCTCCCCTCCCCCCTGGTGGGGGAGGGGCTGGGGGTGAGGGGGAGAGAGCGCTAGAGGAGTCGACGATGAGCCAGGCGGAGCCCACCGGAAAGGCGGAGGCGATCGATCGGTTCATTGCCCGTCGGGAGACGCGCCAGGAGGACTGGGACGTCTTCTCGTTCCAGGAGAAGGCCGACCCGACGTACCGCCGCGCGCAACTGCGGTACGTGGGGGGCGGCGGCACCGAGAAGCACGACGACCCCAACACGATCCCGGCCGGCCATTTCACGCTGAGCATCATGGTCCTGCCGCCGGGGCACGGCGGGCCGATGCACTACCACGAGACCGAAGAGGTGTTCTTCGTGCTCGAGGGCGAAGTGACCTGCGTCTGGGAACAGGACGGTAAGCCCCACGAGCGGGTGCTCAAGCAGTACGACGCGATCCTCAACCCGCCCGGCGTCCCCCACTGCTTCCGCAATGATGGGGACCGCGAGGCACGGTTTAACATCATGGTCGGCGCGGCCCGCCCCAAGCCACCCGTCTACACCGAGCCGAAGATCGAGGCGCTGCGGGCCGAGCGTCGGCAGGAAGAGGCCGCCTCGAAGAGCTGAGCGCGCCGCCCCGCGCCGACCCGCCGGGCGGACCCGATATAATGGCCTATCGCCGCCGCGCCCCGTCGTCGTTTCCTGGCCGGGACGCGCCCGCAGAGCGAGCCGGAGGAGGGGCCATGCCCGTGCAGGACCTGCGCGAGTGGATCGCGCGCGTAGACGAGATGGGCGAGCTGACCCGCGTGGATGGGGCCGACGCTCATCTCGAGCTGGGGGGGCTCGTCGACCTCTACCAGTGGGAGATGGGCAACCCGGCGCTGTTGTTCGACCACATCGTCGGCTACCAGCCCGGCTACCGCCTGGTCGCCAACGTGTTTACCTCGCTGCGCCGCATCGCGCTGAGCCTGAACCTGCCGCTCGATTATGGCGCCCGCGACTTCGTCCAGGCCTGGCGCACCCAGCTCAAGGAGCTCCAGCCACGTCCCGCGCTGCTCCAGGAGAGCGGGCCGGTGCTGGAGAACCAGCAGCGGGGCGACGCGGTGGACATCACGAAGTTCCCCGCGCCGCTCTGGCACCGCGACGACGGCGGGCGCTTCCTGGGCACCGGCAACATCGTGGTGATGCGCGATCCCGACACCGGCTGGGTGAACTGCGGCACCTACCGCGTCCAGGCTCACGACGCTCAGACCGCCGGGCTGTACATCTCGCCGGGCAAGCACGGGCGGTTGATCCGCGAGAAGTACTGGGCCCGCGGCGAGGCCTGTCCGGTGGCCGTCTCGTTCGGCCACGACCCGCTCCTGCTCCTGCTCGGCGGACTCGAGGTCGATTACGGGAAGAACGAGTACGACGTGGCGGGCGCGATTCGCGGCGAGCCGCTCGCGCTCGTCGCCGCGCCTCATACGGGGCTCCCCGTGCCGGCTAGCGCCGAGATCGTGATCGAGGGCGAGATTCCGCCCGGCGAGGGGCACCAGGAGGGGCCGTTCGGCGAGTGGACCGGCTACTACGCGAGCGGCACGAAGGACGAGCCGATCATTCGGGTGCGATCGGTGCTCCACCGCGACGACCCGATCGTGCTGGCCTGTCTGCCCGGGATGCCGCCCAACGACAACACCTACTTCCGCAGCCCCTTGCGCGCGGCGCTGATCTGGGACGAGCTGGAGCGCTCGGGCGTGCCGGGCATCGTCGGCGTTTGGTCGCACGAAGCCGGCGGCGGCCGTCTGTTCAACGTCGTGGCGATCAAGCAGATGTACCCCGGCCACTCGAAGCAGGTGGGCATGGCCGCCGCCAGTTGTCACGCCGGCGCCTATGCCAACCGCTACGTCGTGGTCGTGGACGACGACATCGACCCCACCGACACCAACCAGGTGCTGTGGGCCATGTGTACGCGCACCGACGTGATCGACCAGATCGACGTGGTGAAGCGCTGCTGGAGCACGCCGCTGGACCCAATGGCCTACGCCGGCGAGGGGCCGCGCTACTACAACAACCGCATGATCATCGACGCCTGCCGGCCCTACGACCGCCTGAAGACCTTCCCCGCGGTGGCCCGCGTCAGCGCCGCAGATGCTGCTGACATTCGGGGCCGCTGGCCCGAGCTGTTCGGCTCCGACGGGCGAGTACGCCGCGAGGCGCGGCAGGCGAGCCGCGCGACCAGCGAGCTAGCCCGCTAGCGACCGGGCTGCCTACTCGTCCGGCGGGCGCTGGCGGATCACCGTCGGCGTCTCGTCGTCGGGCAGCGGCTCGGCCGGACGGGCCGGCGCAGAGCGGAGGGCATCGACCTCCGGTTGAGCTCTGCCGACCGTGCCAGCCTCCTGGACGGGCTGGGGTGCGGGCGGCGTCCTCGTGACCGGCTCCAGGGGTGGCGGCTCGGGCAGCCAGGCAGCGGACGGTGGCGCGGCGGAGTCCCGCGGTGGCGGCTGGACCGGCGCCTCCTGGGGCAGCACGGGGACGAGCCGGCTGCTCTCTTCCGAGGTCGCGGGGCTCGGTCCACCGCCCGATAGGCCCGCGACCATCGTTCGTGGCTCCGTGGGCGCGCTGGGCAGACGGGGGGCGATGAAAGGGCTCCCCGTCTGATAACTGAGTACGGCCGCGCCGATGACCACGACGTCGCGGTGCTCCAGGCGCTGCGGCACGCCCGGTTCCAGGGGCACGTCGTTGACGAGCACCGGGTTGGTGCTGCCGAGATCGATGACTACTCCGCCGGCGCTCTCCTGGCGGATCACGGCGTGGTACCGCGACACCATCGCGTCGTTCAGGACCAGGTCGTTGTCCTCGCCACGCCCGATCGTGAACTGCGGCGTGGTCAGATCGTAGCGGCGCCCGATGGCGGGGCCGCGCTGGGCGATCAGGAACGGGGGCACCATAGTCTCCCTTACTGCACCGGGCTGGTTGGTAGCGGGGGAACCGCAGGCAGCGCTGGCGAGCCAACTCGGCGCTCCTCGACCAGCTCGAATGGCAGGTCCACGACTACGTCGCTGCCGCGCCGCAGCGCCACTGAGCGTGGCGGGTAGACCGCTACGCGCCGCGTGCCGATGCCGCCAGCCGTCGTCACGTCGCCGGCGCCGATCTGCTCGGGCCGCACGGCGAGCGTGTAGGTTCCTTCCGCCGCCTCGGGCGGTAGCTCTAGCTGGTAGCGCGCGTCGCTGCCCACGCGGGCGCTCAAGCGCTGAGCCGCCGGCCCATCCACGGCCACGTACATGCCGAGCGGTGTGCTGGACACGCTGTCCGGCAGCTCGACCCGGCCGCTGACGCGCATCCCGCTGAACGGGGTGGGCGTCGGCGAACCGCCGCTGCCACCGCTGGCCGCGCGCCCGAGCAGCCCTACGCCCAGCGCCAGCGCACTCCCCACGACGACGACGGCGCCGGCGATTCCCACCATTCGGACGCCGCCGCGCCGACTGTCGGGCGGGGGCCTCCGCCGTCGCTGGGTCGGCGGTGGAGCGCTGCTCCGCGCCGGGATGTACGTCGTCGCCTGCTCGCCTGTGTGGCCGCTCCCGGCCGCGGACTGGATGCGCACCAGGAGCACGGTGATGTTGTCGTGGCCGCCACGGTCGTTGGCGGCCCCGACGAGCGCGGCGGCCGCCTCCGAGAGGTCGGGCTGCTGCGCGAGCGCGAGCATCTCCGCGTCCTCGACCATGCCGTGCATCCCGTCTGAGCAGAGCAGCACGACGTCGCCGGCCTGGAGCGGCGCGATAGTGTACTGATCGTCTTCGACTTCGGCCTGGTGGCCGATAGCGCGTGTGATGATGTTGCGCTGCGGACTGGCGCGGGCCTGCGCCGGCGTGAGGATCCCCGCGCGTACTTGCTCTTCCACCAGCGAGTGGTCTTCGGTGATCTGGCGCAGGGTACCGTCGCGGATCAGGTAGGCTCGGCTGTCCCCGACGTTGCCGACGATCAAGCGATCGTCGGTAACCAGGGCGGCCACGAGCGTGGTGCCCATCATGCCGAACGCCAGGTTGAGCCCCTCGTTGTAAACCACGTTGTTCGCCGTGGCGAAGGCGGCACGCAGAGCCGCCTCGGGAGGGAGGTCCGGCTCGGTAGCGTCGTAGTAGGTCGCGAACAGCGCTTCGACGGCCAGGCGGCTGGCCACCTCGCCCTTCTCGGCGCCGCCCATCCCGTCGGCGACGGCGAAGAGGTAGCCGCGCTCGCCGGCGAGCCCTTCGTAGGCAACGGGCAAGAGTCCGAGAGTGTCCTCGTTGTGGGGCCGGCGGCGACCCACGTCGGTGCGGCCGGCCGCCTCGAGGCTGACCCGCCCGTTACTGTAGCGCTGCGACGGGGGGAAGCTCGCGTCCGTCAAGGGCACTCCTCGCCACAGCGCGCCTCACCGAGCCACGAGCCAGGGGAAATCAGCGCTCACACAGGCACCGGTGCGTGACCGGAAGATAGCAGAGGGCCGGCCGGGAGTCAATTATCCGTGGCCGGGCGCCAGGAGCGTCCCGTCGCGGCGGTCCGCCCCACGCGCGGCCGGGAAGCCATCTGCCGCGCCGATCCGAGGGTACACGCCGCCGGCCCGCAGCGCCGCCAGCACTCCCGCGGCGATCCGCCGCGGCCGTTCGCCGACCCCCGCGGCAAGCGCGGGGTCGCCGCGCGGGTCGACGTCCACCAGCTTAGCGCCCGCCGTCACAAGGACGCCGTCGCGTGTGATCCCCCGGATCACGCCATCGATGCCCGCCGCCAGCGGCGTCTCGTCCACGCGGCCGACGACCTGTCCCCGCGCCACGCGCGCGCCGACGTCGAGGGAGGTGCGGAAGCAACCGGCGTGCGGCGCGTACAGGTAGCGCTCGCGAGCGTAGCCGAGAATGGCACGCGGCTGGCCCGTATACGCGGCCGGCTCGCCGGCCCAGAGCACCTGGCCGAGGTCCGGACCCCAGTTGGTCTCGATCGCGGCGTGTACCGTCTCGCCTGCGCGAAAGCCGGGGCCCAAGCCGATCACGAGCGGCGCCTGGTCGATCTGGCGCTCGGGACGCACGCGCTTGCGCATCCGCGCGTCGATCACGGCGGCTAGGTGGAGGCCGGGCGGCAGCGCGGCCCGAGGGTCGTCACTATCGCGCCAGGCCATAACCGGAACCTCACGCCCGCTGGCGAGGAGCGCCAACAAGCGGTCGGGCGTGTCGACCCGCACCGCTCGCACGCCGTCGAGCACCGCCGCGCCGTCGAACAGCGCGTCGGCGAAGGCCATCCGCCGGCGGGCGACGGTGGGCGCCGGGACGTCGACCAGCAGCGGCCGGTAGCCGGCCCGCAGCAGCGCGTGGGCGACCGCCGACCCCACGTCGCCGGCGCCCTTCACCAACACGATAGGTGGCGAGTCGATCGCGGACAGCGCGGCCGGCTCGCTCACGACTCGGCCCCGAGGGCCTGGGGCTCCGGCCCGGGATAGCGGCCGAAGTACTCGGACAGCCAGGTGATCGTGCCGCGCGCTGCCGTGAGCCGCGACTGGTTGACCAGGTAGGCGAAGCTGTCCGGGGGCGTGCGCGCCTGGCGCTCCTCGAGGATAGCCAGGTAGTCCTGGCAGGCAGCCACCTGCCGGTGCAGCAGGGCGTCAGTGTCGTGGCTGGGAATGCGGGCGGAGAAGAAGAGCTTGAGCAGGAAGTCGATGCGGATGTCGCGGATGCGCTGCACGGGCTCGTCCAGCCAGCGGCCAAACTCCTCCTCGCCCGCCGGGGTGAGGCGGTAGATGCGGCGCGGCGGGCGGTTGCTCTGGACCTCGGTCGTGCCCTCGATAAGACCCAGTCCCTCCAGCCGCTTGAGCTGCGCGTAGAGCAAGCTCATCGGCAACTGGCAGACAATGCCGAGATCGCCGTCCGGGGCGAAGTAAGCCGCGATCTCATAGCCGTGGCGCGGCCGTAGGGCGACCAGTCCCAGCATGGCGTGCTCGGCCGGGGTAAGCCCGGTGGGCGCCGGCATCCTGTCCCTCCTGCTGCCGCGAACCCCACTGCCTCTGGCTTCGAAGTCCTTGCAGAACGCAAGATACAGAGTGGGAGTGTACGACCCACAGTCTGTACTGAAATGTACTCTTAGCTGGCGACCGCCGCGGCCAGAACGGCCTGCTGCTCGGCGAGCGCGAGGACGCTCGCCGCAATCGTCGCGGCACGGTGGCCGATGCCCGCCTCTTTCCGCTGCCAGTCGCCGGGATGGACCGCTGCCAGCTTGAGTCGTGCCGGCACGGCGACCCGGTCGTGTACCAGGCCGCGCAAGGACCCGGCAGTCGGGGCCCGCACGGCCGCACCGTCGAGGGTGCCCAGCAGCGCCCCCGCCGCGACCTCCTCGCCGATCCTGCGCTCGGTGCGCCACAGCCCCGCCGCCGGAGCGTAGGCGTACTGTTCGGTGAAGCTCGGGTCACCGTGCGAGCGGAGGGGAGCGTGCGGCTGCGCAGTGCCCGTCCAGATAACCTCCCCGAGGGCGGGACCCGGGCAGGTCTCCACGACGACGTCCACGTCCTTGCCGGCGCGGAGCAGCGGACCGAGACCGACCACCAGCGGCGCCTCGCCGGTCTGGCGCTCGGGCGGCCCGGCGCGCCGCATGCGGGCATCGACGATCAAGGTGGGCTGCAGGATGGCGAGCGCCGCGGCCAGCGGTCCGACGTAGAGGGGTAGTGGCGCGGTGCGCTGGGCCGGCAAAGTCCCCGGCGCGGCGTAGCCGAGCAGGAGCACTTCGAGCGTGGCCGCGTCGGGCGCGCGAACCACGCGGACGCCGTCTCGCCAGACCTCGCCGCTGTAGGCCGCCTCGGCCACGCTGAGCTGACGCCGTAGGACGGTGGGGCGCGGTAGCTCGGCAACTACCACCTGCCAGCCGGCGCGCCACAGCTCGAGAGCTACGGCCGTACCAACCTCGCCGCCGCCCTTGACCAGCGCACGCCCTGCCGGCATCGCCACCCCTTCCCGACCGCGGGCCCGCGGAGCAGTCGGCCCGCCTTTCTATTGCTGACGACCATTACTCATGATCTGGAATAATATAGCACAGTGGGGAGTGGTGGAGGATAGCTCGCTGTGCCAGCGGGGCGCCCCGCCCCCGGGGCCGCGGAGCGCTGGGGCCAGGACCGCCGCGGCGGGCGGCAGGCGGGACCGGTCGTCGCGCCGCGCGGGCGGCCTGGCCTTCCCCCACCGAGCGCCAGCCCGGCCAGGGGCCGGGGGGGCGAGCCACGCGAGCCGGGCGGGAGCGCTCCGC
>Ga0070741_10017477_pt1 | contig 11773 bp, 11 predicted proteins | sample Coa_R1_4_FD_66440 | JGI IMG/M metagenome (GOLD analysis project Ga0070741, IMG submission 66440) | Surface soil microbial communities from Centralia Pennsylvania, which are recovering from an underground coalmine fire - Coalmine... | ecosystem: Environmental > Terrestrial > Soil > Unclassified ...
CGCGTCCGGCGCCGCGGTAGCGGACCTCAATCAATTCATTCAGCGCTGGAACATATTGATTAAAGAAATCGAGAGCCGGGCCGGAATAGATGTTGCATTCAGCGCCCGAGGAAAGAGGCCCCACCAGCCGCGTGCGGTAGCCCTGCCCGGGCAGCGCGCTGCGCACTTCCGTATCGGGCGCCAGCATGACGCGGGTAAACGTAATGGCGCAGTGCAGAGACGAAGAATTGATCAGGGCGTAAGCGCAGAAACCGGGCGCACTGGAAAGCACGCCATCGTAGAGCACTGTCGAAGGAGCCACCATGGAGCCGGGATTTGCCGGATCAACGTCATGCACTTCGAGCACGAGGCGTACGCCGGCGCCGAGCGGGGCTCCGCCGGCTGGGCTGCCCGCCGGGTACCGGGCGCTGTGAAAGACCTGCTGCCGGCGATAGATTTCGCGCGAGTAGATGCGAGTGGTGAGCGCATAGCGGTGACCGGCGCTCGTCGTCACGGCAACTCCGGCCGGCGCGCCATTAATCACCGCCTGGATCTGAGACACCGCGCCCGCGGGCGTCGCGCGAAATCCCGCCACGCAATTTGCCAGCGAAATTCCTCCCCAGTACAAACCCCCGAGGATTCCCGTCGAAACAGCTTCGAAGACCACGTCGCCATGCTGGAGCACCGAAGCGCCGCCCAGCTCGACCTTTTCGACGAAACTTACCGTGGTTGCGCCGTCAGCCCCAGACCCGCCCGCGACCTGAAGCTTGCCGGCGCTCACGCTCACCACTCCGGAAGGGTCGTCCACCTTCCACCGCGTGGGGTCGAGGACCACTCCGGCGTATTCTTCGTTAAAGACCGTCCGGCTGAATCTCACAAAGGGAGTTTGCGAGAGATGAAAACGGGTCGTCAGGCCGTCGCCGACAAAGTAGTCAGTCACCCAGTCCTGCGGCTCGGTTTCGCCCACCAGGGTGAGGTCGTTCACAATGGAGTTAACCGGCTGAAGGGTCAGCCCCTGCGGGGAGAACTCAGCTGCTGACTCGTCCAGGACATGTGCAACGGCCCCCAACGGCACGAAGGTGATTTCGCCGCCAGTTACGCGATAACTGGCGCGCGCGCAGCGGCCAATGGCAGCGGCGTGCTCGGACCAGGCGCTCCCGGGACTGGGGTTATAGAACGGGAGCAGGTCCAAATCGGCGACCGCGGCAGTGTCGAACGCGCCGGGAATTGCTGCCTCGGTCAACTGCCGGAGCGCATCACCTGCGCTTCGGACCACGAAAGGGCTTCGCCAGGGAAGCCGCTTCTCGTCGAGCAGGACTTCGTCGCTGCGGGCGATGAAATTGTAACGATAGAGAACGCCGCGCTCGCTCCAGCCCAGGAACTCATATTCCGGATCGGCGGTGATGTAGCCGGTGAACACGTCCTGGCCGTTGGCTCTCCCCATCAACACCCGAGCGCCACGCGCGGGGACCACGAGGTCAGAGCCGAGGAGCAGCGAAAAGCGTAACTCTGAAGGTTGATTCAGCTTGCGCGCAAGTTTCGGGGTTCGTGCGGCATCCAGGGCGGCGGTGTAATCGCGCAGGCCAGCGCCATCCAGATTGTCAATCTGAAGTTTCATCCTATGAGAATCTCTCAGGTTTGGCTTTAGGCCGCGAGTGGGGGCGGTGAGCTATGAGCAACAGTTCGTACAGCCTGCGGCTTTGTTGCCCGGCGCCGCTCGCAGTTCATCTTTTCCCAGCTAGTACAACGCCGCCATCATTGCCGGAAAGTAGCTGCGGTAACAGACTGCAATCTGACCATCGTTCTCGTCGGTGTATGGCATGGCCAGGAACGCCGCGCGCAGCGCCAGGGCCGAGATCGGCCGCGTAATCTCCACGGACTGTTCCCTTTCCAGAATTGCAGCTGACGATGCACGCGCGGGGGATGCCGAGCTCAACCGCGGATAGTGCAGACAAATGCGTCCCCCGGATTCGTTCTCGGCGACGAACAGCGCGGACCATTCCTGAAAGAAGGAGCCGCCCTCGCGGTCCACAAAGGCGACGACCTTTTGCACGCCCCAACCGGACGCCGGAGCTCCCCCGAGCAGCGGCTGCGCCAGCAACAGCGAAGTCGCGGTCAGTTGCTCGACCCGGCCCAGATTGAAAGTCACCCGGCGAACATAATCGGGATCGCGGTTGACGGCGGCAGGATCGGCAACATATGCTGCGGCGATTCCCGCCCCCACGTAGCCTGTCTGCTGCTGGTAGCCGGCATCCACAGCAATCATGTCTCCCGGCGAAAACGAAGCCACTGCGCCGGCGCCCACAATCACCTCCCGGGACGAGGAGCCGGGCAATACGGCCACTGCGGACAGGGGCGTTCCTCCGGAAGGTTGCGCGGTCGCGTTGGGATCGGATGCGAGCACGTTGAGGTGTTCGGAGCCGCCGGCCAGCGCCATCTGCAGTTTTCCCCATTCGCGGAATTGGAACTCCACTCGCGCTTCCAGGCTTCCGCGAAACTGACCCGCTGGCGCCCCCCGTATGCCGGCGCGTACCGGTTCGCTCGGCGTAAGGCTGCATCGCGCAAAATTCTCAATCCAGCCGAGATCGAGCCAGGGGGCGGGCGGCGAGTCCAGTGGGAAGATGCCATATTTCCCCGGATCAAAAATCGTGGGCGTCTGGCTGGCCCGGTCCACGGGAGCGAAATACGCCCGCACCCGGCGGGTGACCGGCACCATGGCGGCGCGAGAGGCGAAGCTTGGCATGAGATCTCCGAGAGCTACTGCTTGCAGCTGCCAGCAATCCGCCTTTCTCGTCCTCTGGATCAGCTGTGAGGCTGAAAAATCGCAGCGCTGCGGTTGCAGGCAGCTGGCGGCTGGAAGCTAGGAACTGCTTTCAGCAAAGAAGAACACCCTCAAACTCGCAGTACGTTCCAGGCGCACGCCGGAGCTTCCCCGGGGCAGAGCTTCATTGCGCGCAGCTTCGCTGCCCGCAATTTTTCCGAATTGAGGCGCGCTCCACACGATGCTTGTCCCCAGGTCAACCGGCGGCGTTTGCGAGTAATCGCGCTTGGGCGCGGCGCCCGGCTGCGAGATTGCAAGCAGCTCGGTGTCGAGCGCGGCAAGCGAGCGGCCGCGGTCTACTCCGGACTCCCCGGTCCCGAACGTGTGGTAGGAGATCAGGCACTCCAGCCCCAGAACCATGCGCTCTCCCTGCTGCTGCGGTACCGGCTGCACTGCACCCCACTCAATGTAGAAACACTCGGGCTGAGGCCGCACCGGGATGACGAGCTCGTTCTCCGCCACCACGATGGCCGGCCGCACGCTCCCATTCAGCAGAATCGTACGCGCAGGATTGAGCGCCGCCAGCCGGTCGCGAAGCGCGACGTAGAAAGTGTCTTTGGTAAATTGCATAATGAAGATCAGCTCTTAGCTCTTAGCTTGGCTTTGCCTCTCTTTCGTCAGCAGCTGAGAGCTTGTTTCCTCACTCCACCGCCACCACGCGATACAGGTACGCCGTTCCGGCGAAGTAGTCGCTGTGCATGCTCTCGATGTGAAACAGGTCGGCCTGATACTGGATCCCGAGCGCGGTATTAAACAACGCTTCCGGCGATTCCGAGCCGATGGTCTCTGCGGCCTCCGCGACTGCGGAAGCAGAGAGCAGGAATTCCAGCCGCCGGCTGGGACCGGGAGCGGGCGCCGGCAGATTTCGCACCACCACCGGTGAAAGCGCCAGCTGCTGCACTCCGGGGTCGGACAACCCGAGTTGCGAGCCAGGATCGTTGCCCGCCGCCGGCAAGGGGAGCACGAGCGCGACCTGATCCCCACCCAATGCCCGCAACATGGCGTCGGCGGCGCGAAGCAATGCAGTTCCGGCAATTGCCATGTCATCCCGCCTTCTGCGCCACAAAAGGCGCGAGCAATGAACGCACGCTGGCGTCGAGCAGGTCGGGGGCGAAGTAGTCCATGCGGATTCGGTCTACCGTGCCGGCCTTGACGTTCACCGCGGGCGTGGCTTGGGCGTTGCGCACGATCTGTGCACAGGCATACTTCACGGCTTCGGGAATCACGCTGAAGCCTGCGGTATAGACCAGGTCTACTTCGCTGAACCACAGCCCGACAACGTTGAGCGCCAGCGTGACCTCGCCGGTCACAGCATCGAAGTCCAGCGAGGCGGGATCAATGCTGGTCCAAGTTCCCGGCAGGCCGAACGCGAGCGCGATATCGAGGCGAAGGCCGTCAAAAAGCCATTCGCCGCGGCGCGGAATTGTGTAACGGCCGCGACCGGAAACGATTGGCGAGGCTGCCGGCGGCATTGCCGTCAGCGGCAGATACGTGAGCCGGACGGTGTTGCGGTCCGGGGTCATGCGAATGCGTTCCTCATATTGCGCGACCGCCAGGGTGGCGCGACGGCAGTGCGCGTCAATCAGCGCGGATGCAGACCCCACCAGCGCCGGTACCGTGGCCAGCTCCAGGCCGTAGAGTTGGTATTCCGACGGAGCAAGATAGTTCATAGCAACCTCAGGCGCCAAGCGTCTGGCTTCAGCCGTCAGGCTTCAGGCGCGGCCTTTCGGGACACGGCTCGATCGCGGAGAGTTGCGGGCCGGCGAAACCGAACAACCCGGCATATCAAGGTCTCCGCGACGGAGAGCAGTGTCTGAGGCCTTTTGCCTGAAGCCTGAAGCGGATTCTTACCGGTTCACCTTCACTTCCGTATGCGCGTAAGAGGCTCCCTTGACCACCAATCCGCCGAACTTCACCACCACATTCTGCGAAGCCAGCGACCCGGTGGTCCCCAACTGAAGGACCCGCGGGTTGGGATCGGTCAGCCAGTGGTACTCGATCAGGTCCTCGCTAACGACGTAGCAAGGCAGAACCGCGCTGCCGCTGCCCGGAGTGCCGGTGTAGCCGATGGACCATTCGGGAATCAGCGGCAGGTCTCCGGCCTGTGTGCTCAGCGCCTTCACGCGAAAGCCGCCGGTGATCTCGACAGTATTGAGCACGACGTTGAAGTCGGACTTCATTTCGCGGTCAATCAGATCGAGCAACACCGGGTTGGCATAGATGGCGGTGGGACGCACCTCATAAGCGGAACTTGCGACCATGCCGGCAATGATGGACTTCAACCCGTCCACAATGCTGGCGGAGGTGCCGATGGTGCTGGTGTTGCCGCCGCCGGAAATCTGCCCGATGGCCCCGAAATACTGCAATGTGGTCGGAGTGGAGAGAGAGGTATCAGTTCCATTCCACAGGGCCACGTCGTGGGTGCGCAGCAGGCCTTCGACCGCGTCGGCCAGGTCCTTTGCCTGCAGATACGCGAACTGGCTCTGCTGGGAGCCGACCTCAAGATCAAACAGGTTGTAGTTGATCTGCGAGACCAGCGCTTTGAGCGGCACGCTGCGCTCCACGCGGGTAGGCGAAACCGCAACCGGAACCATGTTACGCGGGTCCACAAACGCCTGCGCGGCGGTGGGCGAGGCAATCCCGGTCTGCTCGAAAAAACGGGAGGGATGCCCGGTTGCGGGCACCTGCCTGATGCGCTGTCCGAAGATGCCCCGGCGGCGCACGATGTCGGCGATCTCATTCTGGTAGCGATTGACTTCCACTGCGCCCGGCCCCAGAAAATCGGCGGCCGCGTGCAGATCCACAAATTGTGCGTTCATGGTTTCTCCTGAAAATGAATTCAGCCCTCAGCCGTCAGCCATCAGCCTTCAGCTTTGTGCTGGCAGCTGACAGCTGATAGCCGAACGCTGTACTACTCGATCATTCCTGCCCGCGCCATTTCCGCTTTTACCGCAATGCGCTGCTCAACGCTCAACCTCTGCAGGACCTTGTCCAGCGCGGCGGGATCCAGGCGTTCGCTGGAATCTGCGTTGTTCTTGCTCAGCAGCGCTGACACGAAGGGCGAGAGCGTTTTGCGAGCCAGGCGCGCGGCTTGGGCCTTTAGATCAGCGTTCGCCTTCTCCAGCTCCGCGAGGCGCTGCTCCAGTTCGACGGCCGGAGGGCTGCATTGTTCCTGTTCTTCTACCGCGGCCACGATGCGGTCTACTTTTGCGTTGAGCGCTTCCTGCTGTGCGTCCAGCTTCTCCAGGACGCGATCCAGGGTTTCGGCGGCAGTCGCCAGACGGTCGGCGGCCGCCGTAAGTTGATCAATCATCACGTTGGGTTCCATGAGGCTCCTTTAGCTGTGCCGGCTATGAGGGGATTGGCGGAATGCGGACAGCTGACAGCTTTGTTACGCCAATTCAATCCAGGTATCGCGATACGCGGCCTTGTCGCGCCGCAAGATGGCCGCGCCGGTGAAGGTCACGCGGGTCAGCGTCCAGATTCGTGCGCGCACATCGGCAACGCTGGCGTCAGAAATTTCGTACGACATGCCGAGCGGATTTTCCGGACGGCGGCGCGCGCTCGCGTGAATGCAGCCGCACTCGATCTGGCGCACGATTTCCGGAAAATCCTTGGCAAAAAGATATCCGTTGAGCTCGATGGCCTTTCCCACGACCTCGGCGCGGGTGATCACTCCTACCTTGCGCCGGGCATCGTGCCGGTCGAGCAGGGGGGAATAGTCCAGCGCCATGCCCAGCAGTGATGGCAGCGCCCGTTCCGCGGCCGCGCGAGTAAGCACCACCCGGTGCCCGCGAGAACCCGCAGGGGGCCGGTCGGAGGGCGTGTCCACGAGTGTCAACACGCCGCGAAACGGCTCGCGGTTAGGGTGTCCCTGAAACGGCGGCAATTCGATGGCCATGGATTCGAGTTTCATTGAACTTGTAGCTCCTGGCTTCCAGCGCGGGGCGGCCCACTGCTCACTGCTTTCTACAAAGGTCCCAGCCCGCGCATTCTTCTCACTTCGTTGACCGTCAGCACACCATTGCGCAGCAGAATTTCCTGGATCTGGGCTTCTTCCATGGCGTCGCCGGCCGCATCCACATCGGTGAAAACGAATTCCAGATCGTCCCAGCCGAGTTTCTTGGCGATGGCATCGCGCGTGAGATGCTCGGCGAACAGACGCGCCGTGGGAACAATCGCCTGGCGGAATGCCTGATCACTCATTTCCGCCGCGGTGGATCGGTTCACGTCCCGCTCCAGTCCCAACGCCTGCGGGGGCAGATCGAATGCGTCGGCAATGATCCGCAGCAGGAACTCCTGCCATTGCAGGCGGAGATCTGCGTCGGTGCCGCCGCCGAAACGCAGCACCTCGGGCTTGTTCTCGACGGAGAGGATCGGCACGCGGCCGGTGCCCTCGATCTCGTCCTGCCACCAGCGGATCAGGCGCTCGTGCTGTTCGGGCGTGGCGTTCTGCAGCCAAAGCGCGTATTCGACCACCGAGTTCGAAGCCAGCCGGCCGGCGTAGCGGTGCGCCCCCAGAAACGAATTGACGGCCTCAAACGCAACCTCCAGCCGTCCCAGCCCGAAAGGCGTGTGGGTGCGCGGGTTCAGGCGCATGTAGATGAGCTCATCGTCGGTGAGAACAACGTTTGCGTCCGGCCCGCTGCGCCCGGTCACTTGTTCGTATCGCGCGGAACCCGGCAGCCCATCCCAGTCCGCGCGCATGCGGATGGTCGCGCCATCCACCGGAAAGAGCGCCAGCGGGCGGTTTGGATCGCCGGTCGCTTCCACCTCCATCGCGCCGAACCCTCCGACGATCAGGTCTTCCAGCACCTGTTCGGCAAGGGAACGAAACGAATCATCGGGATTGGGAGAATCGAGGTTACGCGTGAGGACCGGGATGCGCGCAGCCGCGTCCGGCAGCTCCGGCGTCCCCGGCTTTGGCTGCACCCTCCAGCGCATTCCGGCGATCCGATCCTTAATAGTGTTGATTGCCCGGCGCGCCACCGGCGTCTCGGAAAACCGGCGCAGGTTCACGGGGGTGGGCTTGGGCATAGACCCAGCCCTCACCCCGAAGGTGTTGAGAATGGACGGAAGCGGCAGCGTCCGGCGCTTGCCCTCTTTCGCCACAGGCATGCTTCCGGCCACAGACACTCCCGCGATCCGGCGCAGTGCGCCGCGCAACGTATTGGTGATGTTCATGGGTGTGAAAAGAAGTTAGTAGTCGTCGGCCTTACAGAGAGAAACCTAGACTTTCAGCTCAAGCCTGATCCCTTCGGCGATCCGTGGCATTTCCGTGGTTCGCGCCACTACGATGCCGCTGTCGCGCATCATCTCCAGCGCGAAGTTCACTTCGTCACGGCTGCGGTCCAATTCGTCATCTACGACCGCCGTCAGCCACGCTTTCACGTTCCGCTTCGCCTGCATGCCGGCTGCAATCTGCGGGAAGCGCGCCGCCAGGACCATGCCCGCCTCGATTCTCTGGGCCAACGAAACCGCATGTAGAAACTTGAACTCGTTGGCCACCGGATAACCGAAGTCCAGCCGAAACGGATCGCCTGGCCTGGTGAACTCAGCCACTGGCACGTCCGCCATCATCAATCCCAGCACCCCGGCTTTTTGCAGTTCCCCCCGCATGACGCTCAATATGCGCTGACGGCCTGTCGGCTCGCGCTTTTCCGCGGCGCCCGGCGTTTCCAGGTACATCGCGCTCAGCCGCTCCATCTCCAACGCGGGAGATTCCGTGAGGCAGCCCTGCATGCGCTCAAAGCGAATCACGTTCGACCAGGCATCATTCACCCGCTTGAGCAGCTCGGCCCGGCGCGCCGGCTCCTGCAAATCCCGCCGAATCTCGCGTTCGATCGCCTGCACTTCCTCGTCGTCTGCCAGCGGATCGAAGCAGTGCAGGCGCCGCCAGTTGCGGATGAAGCGCACATCGGCAAACCCACCGGCCGGATCGTCGCCGGGAGCGATCGCCACCACTCCCAGGTTGACGCTCTCGCCTTTCGTGACATCTCCCGCGTAACGCAGCAGGAAAAACTCGAGTTGTTGCAACTCAGCCATCAGCGGCAGCTCTCGGCTTTCAGCTCGCGGATGTCAGCAAGAACCTCGTGACTGATAGCTGAGGGCTGATAGCTGATAGCTGACGTCTAATTCTCCATCCACTTTGGAAAGGGTCTCCTTGGCGAAATTCGGAAGCCCGTGATCAGCTCGCGCACGATCGCGCGGCGCTGGATCAACGCGCACCCTAATTTCTCCAGCGCCCCCCAGTCACTTCCATACCATTCCGGCGGAATTTCACCCGCCAGTTTCCAAATCTCGTCTTCGATGAGGTTCTCAACTCGCGACAGCCAGGGCTCAAACGATTCCCAGCCTTTGATCCAGGCATAGGCTTCGTTGCGGGCGAAGACGCCGCGCAATGGATAATCCGGGAACGTCCACTCGCCCGCGTTAAAGCAGTAGCCCTGATCAATGAAGGTCGCGGTGTATTTGCGTTCGCGCCCTCTTCTCCAGAAGGCCGCCTGTCGTCCGTTGGCATTGCCCGTCCATTTGTCCAGCGCCAGCATGCCGGCAAACGCCTCCACATTCCGCAGCCGGTCAAACAACTCGATGGGCAGCCAATCCAGCACCCGTCCTTCGATTGGATTGACCACGTACCGCGACCCAAACTGCAGGCCCGGCTCACAGGGAATGGCGCTTCCCGCAAGCTGAATGTTCAGCTCGGGCGAATGCCGGATCAGCCAATGGTTCACTTCCACAACTTCCGCGACCGGCACCGGCAATCCCACCCGCTCCGCCAGCCGGGTGGCAAGGAGTTCGTTCGCCAGCACCCGCAAATGCTGCGGATTGTTGCGAAACTTGACCACATAGAAATGGCTGTCGGAGCAGCGCATCAGGTGACTCTGCGCGCCGCCCCGCATCCTGCGAACGTGTTGGACAGCCGTTACCGGCAAGCGGGCTTCCAGCTGTGGCTCCGCCCCCAGTATGCACACTCAACCCCTTCCCCGATGTGACGGATGAACATCGCGGTTGTGGATTTCGGCGGTGCCCTGCGGCTATCGGGTCTCCCTCCCCGCCAGCGCGATGGCCATCGCCAGCACGCAATCGTCGTGACTTCCCGAGGCCCCGCCCGAGCCGCCGTCCGGCCGCCGGATGAAAGTCCGGCATTCGGTCAGCAGACGCGTGCTCTGAAACAGCTGTGGCTTCAAAGACAGGATGGCGGCCAGGTTTTCGATCATGGCCGGTTTTGACACCGCGGAGGTCAGCCATCCATCCTGCTCTCCGTCCCGAAATATCCTCGGATATCCCAAAGCGCGGAGGTTTGCCAGCACTCCATGTCCGTGATTGTTGCGCTCGACCACCAGCAGGGCGACGTTATAGGCCCGACCCAACTCGATCAGCCGCAATGCCAGCTCCCGCGGCGAGTAATGCCCGTGCAGCTCGGCACACTGCATTCCGGTCTGGCGGTCAATCACCTCGGCGCAGGCGTAGTCTCCCTCGCTGCCGCCGCCGGCCGGGTCTACTCCGACGACATACTGCCGCCCGCAGCGCGCCTCCGACCAGATCGTCAGCCGGCCATTCTCGCGGATCGAAAGCGGCTGTCCCTGTCCGTTCAGCGCGCGCTCAATGGCCTCAAGTTCGAAGATGCATTCGCCGGAGGCGCGGAAGCACGAAACCGGATCTTCGGCGTACTCCTGCGCGGCCAGTCCCCGCAGCTGCGCGCGGTTGGTCCGCCGCCAGGCAATCTGCGCGTCGCTCAGTCCCGCGCGCCGCGCCAGTTCTTCCTCGTCCGGGGTCAGCGGCCTGACCTGGACCAATCCGGTTTTGTCGCGGTACTCGTCGTCGTACCACCACGGGAAGAAGTGGCGCGTGTATCCGGTTTCCTGGGCATGCTGCCACTCTTCGTAGAACACCCCGCCGGCGCCGTTGGGGGTGGATTCGAGCACAATATCTCCGCCCACCGGGACGGCGGCGCGCAGCGAAGCCAGCGCTTCCTCCGGCTCGCGCAGCCAGCGGGCGACCTCCGAGCAATGCAGGTTGTGAATGGTCAGCCCGCGGCCGGCGTTGACGTCCGCTGCAGTGGCCACCCGGTACTCGCAATCCATCCGGGGAAAGACCATCTGCCGGACGTTGGCGCGCGAACGCGTCAGCGCGCCGCGTTTCATCGTTTCGGGCAGGTTCTCCCAGAAGCGATGGACAATCTTGAAAATCTCCTCCGCCGATTCCTGGTCGTGCGCCACCTGCACCGTCATGGTGCCCGGGCGGGTGATGGTCTGAACAAAAAACCGCGCGGCAACATAGGTGGTGATCCCCATCTGCCGCGCCTTCAAAACAATGTTGCGGCGGGTGCAGGTCCTTGAGAACTCCTTTTGCGCCCGATTCGGGCGCAACTCCACCAGGCCGCGCGCCTTGCTGCGTACCTTCAGCAAGCTGGAAATCAACCAGTCGCGGACGGCCGGCTCAGCGCCGCGCGCCGCCTCTCCCCAACCAGGCGGCAGCTTCCTGTCCAGCACTTGGCCCAGGCGCTCAAGTACAGCGATGTCTTGGATCAATGACTTTGGCCAGAGACCGCCCGCTCAGCGGACTTTCGGGCGTGCAGCTCGAGAGCACGCACAGACGGCTACTGGCGGGCCGCCCGCTTCAATTTGTCTTGTAGATGTACCCCTGGTTTGCGGCATCCATCACCAGCACATACTCCCGCCCGTCTGCGGGGTTGTAAATAAACTTCCAGGCTTCCAGCATCGCCGGCATTCCTGATGAAAACGCCGGCCATGTAGCCCCGTTGTCCGTCGAGCGGAAGATTGTGGTAGGGTTCGATGTATCCCGCTTGTGCCCGTAATAGAGCGCCCCGTTCGCATCGCGCCCGACCGTGCGGCCTTCCGATGTGTTCGCGTTTCCCAGGACATTTGTCCACGTGTAAGAACCGTTGGAACCTGAAGATTTCCAAATTCCGCCCTGGGTGGCCACGTACACGTTTCCGCTATCGTCGTA
>Ga0070741_10017478_pt1 | contig 11772 bp, 10 predicted proteins | sample Coa_R1_4_FD_66440 | JGI IMG/M metagenome (GOLD analysis project Ga0070741, IMG submission 66440) | Surface soil microbial communities from Centralia Pennsylvania, which are recovering from an underground coalmine fire - Coalmine... | ecosystem: Environmental > Terrestrial > Soil > Unclassified ...
TCTCGTTCCTCTTGACTCATTGCGATTCGTTCCATTCTTCAGCCTTGCGGCTGTCAATAGGAACTTTCTACTTTGGCCAAATAGGAACTTTTCACTTTGACGCGACAAGTTGCTGCGGGGCTTGCCACGCCTGAAGATCGAACCATAGCCTCCGCCCGTCGGTCCGGGCGGTGACCAGCCCATCCACATCGGTCCGAAGTACGGCTGCATGCCGCTCTGACAGACGGGCCACGACGTCCGGATGCGGATGCCCGAACGAGTTCTCGAATCCCGCCGAGATCAGCGCGATCGAGGGAGATACCGCCTCGAGAAATGGCTCGCTGGTGGACGTTCGGGATCCGTGATGACCCACCTTGAGCACGTCCGCGCGAAGATCCGCGCCCGACCCCAACAGCTTCGCCTCGATGCCGCGCTCCATGTCCCCGGTCAGCAAGAACGATCGCGAGCCATAGGTGAGGCGCAAGACCAGGGAATCGTTGTTGCCCGGCTGTTTGGCAACATAATCCTCAGCGGGAGCGAGGACTTCCACTATGGCCCCGGAGTGATCCATCGGGCCGGCTGGATGCTTTTCAGCGGCGGCAATTCCCAAGCGTCGGGCCAGCGCCAGCAGTCCGGCCGGAGGATTCGCGCCCGTCCACAGCTCTCGCGGGCGAAAATTGGACATGAGGGCGGCCAGGCCCCCGATGTGATCCTGGTGCGCGTGCGTGGCGACCATAACATCGATGCGGCGGATGCCGCGGCTCCACAGATAGGGAGACACGACGTCCTCCCCGATATCCAGATTGGATCGCCTTTGGCGCCCGTACATGAGCTGCCCTCCGCCGTCGATTAGCATGGTCTGGCCGTGCGGCAGGACGACTAGAAGGCTGTCGCCCTGGCCGACGTCGATGGCGGTCAGCTCCAGCGTCCCCGACGGTTTCTCGCCCAGCCAGGGCTGCCACAGCAAAAGAGCGAACAAACTCGCGGCAGCTGCGATGGCGAGCCACCGCAGCTTCCGCAGCCGGATTAAGACCGCACAGCAGATCAGAACTGCTGGGAAGACCCCAACGAGCCATAGCGGCGGATCGGGAACGCGCCAGGCGGGCTCGATCGACGCGTGCCACTGCGCGACAACCGCCGAGAATCGCAGCAAGGCTTCGGCCGACCATCCGATCCATCGCCAGCCTGTGAAGATGGCCGCGAACCCCAGCGGGACCGCCGCATTCATGGCAGGCACCACCAGCAGGTTCGCACTCAGCCCGGTGAAGGAAACGCGATGGAAATACTCGGCCATCGGAAGCGCCAGGCCGATCTGCAGGACCGCGGAAATCAGCGTCATCTCGAAGGCGAACAGCGCGGCGCGGAGTGCGAACGCCAGCGCTTCCTGCCCCCAGCGCAGGGGAATTCGCGTCCAGAGCCAGATGGTTTCGGCAGCCAGCCGCAGCTCTACGCGGAACTGCGTGACGGCAGGAGCCAGATGCGGATCCAGATCCATATTCGAAATCCCGCGGAGTCCGCGCGCGTAGGGCAGCGTTGTGGATTCGAGCAGCGGGGCGGCCAGCGCCCCGATCGCCGCCACCGAAAGAAACGAAAGCTGGAAACTGGCCTCGAAAATCTGTCCGGGATCCCAAGCCAGATACGCGAGAGCGACCGCGGCCAGCAGATTCATCATGCGGGCCCTCCGAAAGCAGGCACGGCCCAAAGTGTACAATGTGAACCCCCCGGCCGCCCGGACCACGGGAGCCGAAAATCCGGAAACCAGAGCGTATAGCCAGGCCGCAAGCGTCGTGATCGCCAGGGCGCTCAGATCCGAAAGTGGCGTCCACCGCAGCAGGAACAGCAGCACGGCCGCGAGGACCGACACGTGAACGCCGGAGATCACCAGAGCGTGAAACGTGCCGGTCCGTCGGAAATCGTCGGTCCAGACACGCTCCAGCCGCGCGGTCTCGCCGATCAAAACCGCCTCCATCATGCCCTGTTCGTATTCGCTGCCCGCGTACAGCCGCTCGATCCGCTCCAGCGCCGCCGTCCGCAGGGCGAAGATCGCGCTCAGAAAACGCGATCCGCAGCGGCCCGGCGGAATCCGAGGCGTTGTATTGCGCGGCACGGTCGCCGTCCAGAAGATATTGCGCCGCGCCAGATACGCCGCATAATCGAAAGAACCTGGATTGTTGAAATTGTGCGGGCGTCGCAGGCGCGCCTCGATCTCCACGCGTTGTCCGTAGGCCAGCCGCGGCGGCTCGGGATCCTCTTCGCCGTACGGCATCGTCACCCGCGCGCGGGCTCCCAAGGCCAGTTCCAGCGTGAACTGCGCCCGATCTTGGGAGAACACCGTGGGCTCCACCACGCAGCCTTCGACTATCACAATCTCCCGCGACGTCGCATCGATTTCCGGCGGCGGACCGGGCCGGCGCCAGGCGCTGGCAAACGCTCCGGCAAGGAGCATCGCGAGTCCGCCTGCGATCCCGCGTACCCAACGCGAAGCCGGCAGGGAACACATGCAGCCGAGCGCCACAGCCGCCAAGCCGGACTCCAGCATCGAGAACGGGACTGCGCGGTCCAGAAGAATCCCCGCCGCGAACGCGACCAGCGGCAATAGCAACGGCTCCCGCACAAATGCTTAGTTCGGGAAGGGCTCGAAAACTCTCCGCGTTATCATGAATTTATTGCGCCGTCTCCTGACCTCTTTGCTCTGGTGGGCGCCGCTGTGCGCACAGAGCCCGGTACCGACGGAATCCATAAACCGTGAACTTCCGGCCTGGTTGAGCTTCTCCGGCGACGAGCGCCTGCGTCTGGAAGGATTTGCCGGCGGCGGATTCCGGCCGGGAAACGACGACTCATACCTGCTGAACCGTTTTCGATTTACCGCCACGCTGAAGCCTGCGACGTGGTGGAAGATCGTGGCGCAGACCCAGGATGCCCGCATGTGGTTCGGCGGCCAGCCGCACGCGCCGCCCCGGCAGGACACCTGGGATCTCCGCCAGGCCTACGCGGAATTCGGAGATCCGGACAAGAACCTCCTGGCCCTTCGCGTTGGGCGTCAGGAAATCAGCCTGGGCGGCGAGCGGCTGGTGGGTATCAGCCAGTGGCAGAACGTCGGCAGATCCTTCGACGCCGCCAGGCTTCTGCTGCGCTACAAGAAACTCAGTCTCACGGCGTTTTCCGCCAGCGTCGTGGTCCTGCGCGACGGACAGATCGGCAGCGCCGACGCCGGCAACAACCTGCACGGCCTCTACGCTTCTGTTGCGAACTGGATTCCCGATTCGACCCTGGAGCCGTACTTCATGTGGAGACTCCAGCCGAATGTCCGGTCCGAACTCGGACCGCTTTCCCATCTCGACATGAAGGTCAGCGGCGCGCGCTGGCTCGGAAAAATTCGCGCGCTCGATTACAACACCAGCATCGTGCTCGAAACGGGCAGCGTCGGTCGGGACCGCATCGATGCCTGGGCCGGTCACTGGCTCCTGGGCTATGCGGTCCCTTCCTCACCCGTGCGGCTGGTGGCCGAATACAATTACGCCACCGGCGATGGCGATGCGCGCGACGGCCGCGTGAACACGTTTCAGCTTCTTTACCCTACAGCGCATGACCGTCACGGCCTATCGGACCAGGTGGGATGGCGAAACATTCACCACGTGCGGCAAACGGTCGAGATCAAGCCACGCCCGAAATGGACCCTCTTGCCCAGCTACAACGCTTTCTGGTTGGCGGACGCGCGCGATGCGCTCTACAACTCGCAGGGAAACGTGGTCGTGCCGCGTGTCCTCGACGGCTCTGCGGGCCGTTGGGTTGGCCAGGAGCTCGATCTGGCCGCGGCGTATTCGATGACACCGGTGACGCAAATCGGCGCGGGCGTCGCGCACATCTTCCCCGGCACCTTCCTGAAGCGTGCCGCGCCCGGCGGCGCCTTCACGTATCCCTATTTACAGATCAGCACCCGATTCTGAATTAGCGCGGAACGGCTTTCGCGTAGACCTCGATCTTTCCAACATCCGCCCACCCGCCGGGCCCGTGGCCGCTGCTCGGCATCAGATCCGCAAAGCCGATTTCATCCACCTTGCTCAAATCCGGATTGTTCACCCAGGTTCCCGTGGTCACCATCCGCATCGGATCTACGCGCAGCCAGCGTACGTCGCTCACGTTGAACTCGCTCTCGATCCAATCGGTCAAAGATCCTTCGGCGCGATCGCCCACCAGCCAAATGCCATCTGCCGTCTTGATCAGCGGACGCACCTGGTGGAACCCCGACATCTTCGAAACCAGCCGGATGCGGGCCAGCCCGGTCAGATCGGCGTAGCTGTTCTTGTGCTTGAGCGTGAACGCACACGGAGTCGTGCACATCCCGGTCCAGACGTGGATCGGATTGTTCTCGTCGTCCGCGTTCCCGGTCAGCAGCAGCTCTTTTGCCGTCGGCCCGACGAATTGCAGCGTCAAATCCGGGTTCCCCACGGACTCGGGCATCAGAGCATGTTCGCCACCCTGCGGAGTCTGTTTCCATTCTTCGCGGAAAAACAGGGGCGGCCGCGCGGCAGCGCCTTTCCCCTTGCCCTTGCCTCCCTTGGCGGCGCCTTCGGGGCCTTTCGCCGGCTGCTGCCCGTCAACAGAAAGGGCCGCGGTGAAAACCATGCCGAGCACCAGGGAGCAGTTGAGAATCGTGAGTGTCGTCGCGCGTCGTGACATGCAGGAACGCCTCCTAAGCGGCTGCCAGTATACCAAAGCTGGCGCTTGCCTTAAAATCAAGGTGGTGCTTCGGAAGACGCTGATTTTCGCACTGCTGGCCTCCCCCGCCTTTGCCGCGGACTGGACCGAGTACCGCATCGGCCCTTTCCGGGTCATCAGCAACGCGGGCGACCGCCGCGCGCGCGAACGCCTGACGGAAATGGAGCAGACCCGGCACGTTCTTGCGGGCATGCTCGGCAAAACCGATTTGCAGACCGTCTGGCCGATCGTCCTGGTTCTTTTCCCGAATCAGAAGGAATACGGGCCGCACGCTCTGCCGCAAGCCTTCGTTCCGGGAGGATCTTCGGATCTGAGCGCCGGGGCCGCGGACACGCCGCAGCCGCTCGATTGGCGCAGGCAAATCGTGCGCCGCCTGATCGCGGATAACGCCGGACCGCTTCCGGAGGTGACCGTAACCGCCCTGTGCGACCTTTTTTCGACTATCGAAGTGAACGCCACGCGCGTCCACCTGGGAGCGCCGCCTCCCATGGGATCCCTGCTCCCCGGGCGCATGCGCGCCTGGGCCAAAATCCAGCTTCTGGCGACAACTCCTGAGTACGCCGGACGGTTCCGCGTGTATCTCGGGAATCTCCAGCAGGGAACCACTCAGGGACCGGACGAGAGCGTCGCCGCGCGCAACGGATTCGACCTGACGCTCGAAGAACTGAACCGCCGCGCCGAGGAATATTTTCAAAAAGGAGTTTTTGACGCCTCGCCGATGTCCGGAGAGGCTCTAAATCCGAATCGGGACTTTATCGAAAAACGCCTTCCGCAATCGGAGGTCGATAGCTGGCTTGCCGAGCTCAAAGCCGCCGGAAAATCATTTCCTCCGGATAGCCCGCGCGGACTGCTTGCGCAGGGCACGGCCGCGGCGCTCGAGCAAGCGGCGAAAGCCAACCCGCGCTGGGCCGAGCCTCATGTCCGCCTGGCGGCGCTTGAGACGAACCAATTAGTCAAAGCCAGCCGCCTGAAAACGGCCACCACGCTCGCGCCGAACAACTCTGCATATTGGCAGGCCCTGGCGGAAGCCCAGGACGCCGCCCGGCAGCCGGCCGACGCTGCAAAATCCTGGATCGCGGCGGAGCGCACCGCGCCCAGCGATGCCGAGCGCGCCCGCATCCATCGGATCCGCCTCGACGCCGAACAGCGCCGGATCGATTTCGAACTCGCCGAGAAGAAACGCGAGGCCGATGCGCGCGCGGCCGATTTGCAGCGCGTGAAAGACGCCGCCGCGGCCGAAATTCGCGCCGCCGAGGCGAAAGCCGCACGCGAGCAGGGCGGGCTGAAGTCCGGCGCAACACCTGTTCCATTTTCGGAAATCTTCGGCGGCGCAAACCTCAGCGGGACTCTGGTGCAGGTGGACTGTCTCAATGGAGCGCGCAGGCTGACGATTCAGAAATCCGGGACGAGCGTGAAACTGCTGGCCGGCGTTGAGGGCCTGAACACTTCCGATTTCGCCTGCGGCCCCCAAAAGCCGCCTCGCCAGATCTCCGTGACTTACGACCCGAAACCCGACACGCAGATGGGCACGGCCGGAACCGTAAAGACTTACGAGCTCCGCTGAATGCTGCACATTCCGCTGCGCTGGATCGCGATTGGAGTTTTCGTTCTTTCTTCCTCGCTCAACTACCTGGACCGTCAGCTCCTGGCGGCGCTCGCGCCCACTCTGCGCGACGAATTCCGCTTGAGCAACCAGCAGTACGGCTTTCTTGTGTCGGCATTCGCGATTGTCTACGCCGTAATGGCCCCGGCCGCCGGCTGGTTCCTCGATCGCGTGGGGCTGAATCTTGGCGCGGGAATCGCCGTCGGCTTGTGGTCGCTCGCTGGTTCGGCCACGGCGTGGACGCAGAGCTTCGCCGGACTGCTGGCTTGCCGGACCGTTCTCGGAGCCGCAGAAGCAGCCGGCATTCCGGCGGCCGGCAAGGCTAACGCAACGTATCTGGAACCGCGGGAGCTGGCCCTCGGAACGGCGCTCAACCAGGTCGGAATCACGCTTGGATCCGTCGCCGCGCCGCTGATTGTGACGTGGCTTCAGCCGCGCTATGGATGGCGCTTCGCGTTTGCCGTGTGCGGAGCGCTCGGATTCCTGTGGATTCCGCTGTGGCGGTTCACCTCCCAACGCGCTTCCCCGAATACGAAAACCAGCGCCTCCGCCAGACCCGGGCGTGAGCCCGGGGGACTCCTTCGCGATCGCCGCTTCTGGGGAATGGTCGTCGCCAACGCCCTGGTGATGACGCTCTACGCTTTGTGGAGCAACTGGACGACGCTGTACTTCGTTCAGGAACGCCACATGACCCAGGCCGAGGCGAATCGCCGGTTCGCCTGGATTCCCGCGGTGTTCGCGACGGCGGGAGGGTTCTTCGGCGGAATCCTCACCTACCGGTGGATCCGCTCCGGCCTGAGCGTGCTTCGGGCGCGCATGCGCATCTGCTGGATTTCTGCCGTGATTCTGCTGGCGACCGCTACGGTTCCTTGGATGCCGCATCCGGCGGCGGCCGCCGCGTCGATCAGCTTGAGTTTCTTCTGGACGCTTGCGATCAGCACGAACCTTTACGCGCTGCCCATCGATGTGTTTGGGCCGGCTCGGGCCGGCTTCAGCGTCGCGGGATTGACGTGTTCGTTCGGGCTGATGACGGCGTTCCTGTCCCCCTGGATCGGCGCCGTCGTGGACCGAACGGGCTTTACTCCGGTCTGCGTCGCGTTATCGGCCATGCCCCTGGTGGGAGTCGCGATCCTGGAAAGGAATCTTTGGAAGTGAAGATCCGCCCGCTTGCCATGGAAGACCTTGCCGGGATTTCGGCGATCCAGGCCGCTTCGCCTGAGGCGGTGAGCTGGGCGCCGGCGAGCTATCTCGAACACGACGGCCTGGTTGCCGTGCGCGATGGAAAGGTGGTCGGGTTTCTGATCGCACGCCAGGTCGCTCCCGGGGAATGCGAGGTTCTGAACCTGGCCGTGGATCCCCCGCAACGAAGGACCGGGATCGCGCGAGCTCTGTTGAAGCGCGCTCTCGCGGATCGCCCGGGTAGTTGGTTCCTGGAAGTCCGCGCCTCCAATGCAGCAGCCATCCAACTCTATGAATCCATTGGATTTCAAGCCGTAGGACGGCGCTCGAACTACTACTGGGATCCCTCGGAGGACGCTATTGTCATGAGATTCTTTTCATGATATTGTCATGGTGCAGTCGGAGGTCGACGCCGGCTGCGGATCGAATGAAAGTCGTTCTCGCAAGACCCACCGAGCCCCACAATCGATTTCCAATCGGCTCGGCGTGGCCCTCAAGCGCCCATTCCGGCGGCGCTGTCATAATCGAAAAGGAGAGGTCACTGATGGAGCAACAAATCGAAGAGTTGAAAGCGCATCTGATGGCGACCGATCAGCATTTTCGTGACTTGGCCGAGCAGCATTCCAGGTTTCACAAACAACTGGAAGAGATCGAAGCCAAGCCGCACTTGACCTTGGAAGACGAGGCCGAGGAGATTCGCCTGAAAAAACAGAAGCTGCGTCTGAAGGATGAGATGAACGCCCTGCTGGCCCGCCATAGGGCCCAACAGGTGGCTTGATCATCCGGAAGGCAGTCCATCGGGTGCGCTGAACGAACCTGAAGCGAGGCCGGACCGCCGAAACGCGGTCCGGCTTTTGTGTTTCTGTGGACCGAACCGAAGAGTCCAATCTGAGCAGACTGTATAATTGTTGGACAAGTAGGAGGCGCCGTATGCGAATTTGGCAGGCGCGTTGGATGGTGCGGCTGGCGGCTTTGACTGCGGCCCTGGCTTTCATGATTTCGATCGGCTTGGCCCAGCAAGGAGGCCAAGGCGGCGGAGGGACGGGGGGCGGTGCCACCGGGAGAGGAACTCCCACTCCCACCCCCACCCCGACGCCGACACCCACCCCGCGGCCCACAATTCCAGGCCAGCAGCAGCAAACCCAAACACCTCCGCCACAGCAGATCTGGGTGACCGGGAAAGTCATGCTGTATGACGGCTCGCCCCCGCCGGATTCCGTCACCATCGAGCGGGTTTGCAACACGTCCGTTAAGCCCGAAGGCTACACCGATTCCAAGGGGCACTTCAGCCTGAACCTGGGACAAAACAATGGCGTGTTCGCCGATGCAAGCACCAGCACCTTCCCCGATTTCGATACACCGGGCTTCGGGGGTGGCTTTGGTGCGAACACGCCCGGCAACTTCGGCGGTGCGGCCGGACCAAACAGCAGTCTGAGCCGGGACAATCCTTATTGGGATTGCGAACTGCGGGCGCGGCTCCCCGGATATCGATCCGAGGCTGTGTCTCTCCTGGGACGCCGCACTCTGGACAATCCGGATATCGGCGTGATTCTGCTCTATCCCATCGCCGGAATTCAGGGATTCACCGCGAGCGCCACTTCCGGTCAGGCCCCCAAGGACGCACGCAAGGCTTATGAAAAAGCGATGAACGCCGCCAAGAAAAATAAGCCGGATGAGGCCGAGCAGCAGCTTCGCAAAGCCGTCCAGACCTATCCCAAGTACGCCGAAGCCTGGTATCAGCTCGGCAAAGTGCTCGAAACCCGGAACCATTTTCCGGAAGCGCGGGAGGCCTACACCAGCGCTCTGGCCGCGGATTCCAAGTTCCTCTTTCCCTACCAGCAGCTTTATCAGCTTGCCGTCCGGGATCAGAACTGGAAAGACGTGGTCGATAAAACCGATCAGCTCCTGCACCTGGATCCTTACGAGTTTCCGCAAGCCTACTATTTCAACGCGCTCGGACATCTGCAACTGAAGGAGTACGACGCGGCGGAAAAGAGCGCGCAGGAGGCCGTGGAGGCCGACCGCAAAAAGGCGAATCCCAAGACGCATTTTCTGCTGGGCGCGATTCTGATTCAGAAACAAAAGTGGGCCGAGGCGGCGGCCAGCCTGCGGAACTATTTGAAGGCCGCTCCCAACGCCTCCGACAAGGACCAGGTGGAGAAAGCGCTGGTACAGCTCGACCAGCAGATCAGCCGCCTTCAGCCCGCCTCCCCGAATTCGGCCGAGCAACAATAATAAGCTGTATTGTTTTAATCGGCGCGGCGCTATAATTAGGTTTCCCCCGAGATCGCGAGGAACCCTCAATGGACGAAAAAGAACGCGCGCGAACCCTGGGCGCGACCCTGGGCCAGATCGAGAAGCAGTTCGGCAAAGGCTCCGTGATTCGCCTGGGAGCGCAGGCCGTGCAGGCCGTCCCCACCATCTCCACCGGATCGATTTCGATCGATTCCGCGCTGGGGATCGGCGGCTTCCCGCGCGGCCGCATCTCGGAAATCTTCGGACCGGAGTCCTCGGGAAAGACCACCGTGGCTCTGCAAGTTGCCGCCGAGGCGCAGAAGCTGGGCGGCATGGCCGCCTACATCGATGTCGAGCACGCGCTCGATCCCGTATATGCTCGCAAGCTCGGCGTGGATGTCGATAACCTGCTGGTTTCGCAGCCGGATTACGGCGAGCAGGCCCTGGAGATCACTAACGCGCTGATCACCTCCGGCTCGATCGACGTTCTGGTGGTCGATTCAGTGGCGGCGCTGGTGCCCAAAGCCGAGCTCGACGGCGAAATGGGGGACAGCTTCATGGGCGTGCACGCGCGCCTGATGTCGCAGGCCATGCGCAAGCTCACCGGCATCGTTTCCAAGTCGAACACCTGCCTGATCTTCATCAACCAGATTCGCGAAAAAATCGGCGTGATGTTCGGGAATCCCGAAACCACCACCGGCGGGCGCGCCCTCAAGTTCTACGCCAGCGTCCGCGCCGACATCCGCCGCATCGCCGCGATCAAAGAAGGCGAAGCGGTGATCGGCAATCGCACCAAGATCAAGATCGTCAAGAACAAGATGGCTCCGCCGTTCCGCGAAGCTGAGTTCGACATCATCTATGGCGAAGGCGTTTCCAGGGAAGGCGATCTGATCGACCTGGGAGTGCAGCACAACCTGATCGAGAAGAGCGGCGCCTGGTACAGCTACAAAGGCGAGCGCATCGGCCAGGGCCGGGAAAACGCCAAGCAGTTCTTGCGCGAGAATTCGGACGTATTCCAAAAAGTGGACGCCGACTTGCGCCGGCAGCTCGGGCTGGTCCGCGCTGAGCAGCCCGCCGCGCCGCCGCCTCCAGTCCCGCAAACCGTGGCGGCATCCCGGGCTCGCGGATAAAACGCGAGCTCGTCTCCTTCGCGCCCTGCAACCGAGGGACCATTTCCCGCGTCCAATAGGCAGGAGCGAAGTATGAAGAAACCTGGAAAACTCGCTGGTTTTCTCGTTGCGGCTCTGGTGGCCGTTCCATCTTTTGTATACGCTTCCAGTCCAAGCTCGACGCTAAGTCCGCTGGAACAAAAGGTCCGGCACGAGTTGAACATGCTCCCCTACTATGGAGTCTTCGACTACCTTTCGTTCCGTGTGCAGGGCGATAAAGTCACACTCTTCGGGGAGGTGGCGCAACCGGTGCTGAAACTGGACGCGGAATACGCGGTCAAACACATTGAGGGAGTGCGCCAGGTGGACAGCCAAATTGAAGTTCTGCCCCTGTCTCCCAACGATAATCGGATCCGGTTCCAGACGTATCGGGCCATCTACGGATATGGTCCGCTGAACCGGTACGCTCTGCCCACGCATCCTTCGATTCACATCATCGTGAAGAACGGGGATGTGACGTTGAAAGGCGTGGTAGCGAACACGATGGATCGAAACATGGCCTACACGCGCGCGGACAGCGTGCCGGGCGTGTTCTCGGTGAAGAACGAACTGACCATCGAGCAGAGTTAAGACCGCCAAGGGCGCGCGGGCGCGCTCCGTTTTGCGGGGAGTTCTTTAGAAGCTCGGATCACCCGGACGCAGTCACCCCCCTTCGCTCGCGGGGGATTCCGGGATTGATCCACGGCGGCCCATCGCCTCCTGATCGGGCCGCCGTTTCTATTTCTGGAATCGCGCACAACGCTGAAAACCGCTGTGCGCTCGTTTCTGGAATCGCGCACAACGCTGAAAATCGCTGTGCGCTCGTTTCTGGAATCGCGCACAACGCTGAAAACCGCTGTGCGCTCGTTTCTGGAATCGCGCACAACGCTGAAAACCGCTGTGCGCTCG
>Ga0070741_10017479_pt1 | contig 11772 bp, 9 predicted proteins | sample Coa_R1_4_FD_66440 | JGI IMG/M metagenome (GOLD analysis project Ga0070741, IMG submission 66440) | Surface soil microbial communities from Centralia Pennsylvania, which are recovering from an underground coalmine fire - Coalmine... | ecosystem: Environmental > Terrestrial > Soil > Unclassified ...
GGCACGCGCGAGGCGAAACTCAGCTATTCGACTTCCGGCGTCGGCTGGCGCGCCGCATACGATGCGCTTCTGGCAAGCGGTTCGGCCTGCCGCATGCATTTTGATCCGCAGGCGAGCATCGCCAACCGCAGCGGCCGCGATTACGACGCGGCCACGATCAAACTCGTTGCAGGACAGCCGAATCTCGCCAATCAGCCGCCAGTATATGGCTCCCATATCCGGCGGATGGACATGGCTGCTACTGCCGCGGCGCCCATGCCGAAACAAAGCAGCTTGGGCGATTACCGCACCTACACGCTTCCGGGCGCTGCCGACCTGCCTGACGGCACCGTCACGCTAACGCCGCTGTACGCATCCAGCGATCTGAATTGCACACGGCAGTATCTGCTGGAAGCCGGCAATGTGTGGCAGCCCCCCAAACCGCTGCTCGATTCGAATTACAACAACGACAGCTATCAGGACCAGCCGGTCGCCTCCACGTTGTTGTTCGAGGCGCCCGATGCGTTGCCGGCCGGCACGCTGCGCGCTAAGAGCATCGATCACGACGGCACTTCCGAACTGCTGGGTGAAGGCGACATTCCCGATACCCCGAAAGGCCAGCAAGTCAAAGTCACCCTCGGCGAGAGTTTCAACCTGCGCGCCAGCCGCGAGCGCACTGCGTTCTCGGTGGACAAAGGCGCGCACACGATGGACGAAGCCTTCCGCATCACGCTCACGAACGGCGGAGACACCGCGCGCACAGTCACGGTGCGCGAACATCCCAATCGCTGGAGCGCATGGAAATTGTTGTCGTCCAGCATCCAACCCGACAAGCAGACGCCGGACACGCTGGAGTTTGCGGTAAACGTGCCGGTGCGCGGCAAGGCCGTGCTGGATTACCGCGTGCAGTACACGTGGCTGGCAAAGGATGAATGAGTCGGGGCTCGGGAAGCAGAAAACATCGTCATTCCGGGGCTGCGCATCGCGTAGTGATGGCAGAACCCGGAATCCAGTGCCTCTGCTTTCAAGTCACTGGATTCCCGCTTTCGCGGGAATGACGAACAACGACGAGGCGCAATCAACATGCTCGATCACATCAAACACGCAAACGGCATCCGCGAATTGCGCCTCGCATGCCCGCCCGTCAACGCGCTGAACCCCGATCTGGTACGCGCGTTGCGCGAAGCGGTTGCAAGCGCACCGCAGGAAGGCGCGCAAGCCCTGATCATCTCTGGCGCGCCCGGCATTTTCTCCGCCGGGCTGGACGTGCCGTTTCTGCTGACGCTCGACCGGGAACGAATGCGCGCGTTCTGGAGCGAATTTCTGGGCATGTGCGCGGCGCTGGCGCGCTCGCCGATTCCAATCGTGGCGGCGATCACCGGCCATTCGCCCGCCGGCGGCGCGGTGATCGCGCTGTTCTGCGACTTCCGCGTGATGGCGCACGGCGCGTACCGCATCGGCTTGAACGAAGTGCAGGTCGGGCTGACCGTTCCGGATGTCATCCGCGTTGCTTTGACTCGTCTGCTCGGCGCGTATCGCGCGGAACGATTGCTGGTGCAGGGTGCGATGCTGGAGTCGGAAGTTGCACTGCGCGCCAGCTTGGTGGACGAGCTCGCCGACGTGGATCACGTGATCGCGCGTGCGCTCAACTGGCTCGAGGAATTGTTGAAGTTGCCTCGACACGCGATGCTTTCCACGCGCGAGCTGGCGCGCGCCGATCTGGCCGGGTTGTTCGCCGATCCGGCTGCGCTGCAGGTCGATACATTGGTGGAGATGTGGTTTGCGCCGGAAGCGCAGAGCACGCTGCGCGCGTTGGTGGAAAGCCTGAAAGCGCGACAGCGATGAGGAGGTTGGCATCGTGCCGAAAGCAAAACACAAACCCGCCAAGGCGAACGATGGCTGGAAAACGTGCAGCCGCGGTCACAAATATCGGGGTGCAGGTCCCTGCCCGACGTGCTGGCCCGGCGGCGCAAAGAAGAAGACCACCACTCGCAAGTGATCAATCCTCGCCGGTAGCGACCGGCCGGCTGGGGTTGCTCGTCCAGCCCGACCACGACGGCGCGAACAACCGCGAACCGTGCAAGCCAGCGGCCTCCATCGCCAGCAGATTGTGCGCGGCGGTGACGCCGGAGCCGCACATGTGGACCACTTCGCGCGGATCGCGTTCGCGCAGCAACGCGGCGAATTCTTCGTGCAAACGCTGCTGCGATTTGAATCGGCCGTCCGCTTCCAGGTTGTCGTTGAACGGCCGGTTCAACGCGCCCGGCACGTGTCCGGCGACCGGATCGATCGGTTCGACCTCGCCCCGATAGCGCGCCGTGCCGCGCGCATCCAGCAGCAACATCGCGTTCCGCGCACGCAATCGTTCCAGCTCATCGTACAAGACGATCTGCGCGGGATCGAAATGGACGTGCACCTCTGTGACTTCGCGTGCACGCGCTTCGCCTCTTTCGATTTGCAAACCGGCGTCGCACCACGCGCGCCAGCCGCCGTCCAGCACGCTCGCATAGATGCCGCAAAGCCGCAGCAACCACCACAATCGTGCCGCCGCCAGCGCACCGCCGTTGTCGTCATACGCGATGATGCGCTGATCCGGCGTCCAACCCCAGTGCGACAACGTTTGCGAAAACGCGCGCTCGTCCGGCAGCGGATGTCTTCCCAGACCTGTCTTCGACAAATCCGAAAGATCGCGATCCAGACTGGCGTACACCGCGTTGGGAACGTGCGCCTGGAGGAATTCGCGCTCGCCCTTCCCCGGATCGGAGAGCTCGAAGCGGCAATCCACGATCAGGACTTCCGCTGGCCGCAATGCGGCCAACGAATGCATGTCGAGCAGAACATCAAAATTGTTCATTCGAAGCGGCTCGAAAAGCGTAGCGAGCGAAGGCAAGTTGCGCGACGCCGGAGCGCAGGAACCGGAGTGTACACGCCAGTACATGAGGATTCCGAGCACCGCCGGCGCGCAAGATGCCGAGCGCAGTAGCTTCGAGAGCCGTCACGCTGCGATATTCATGCGCCGCATCAGATTCACCAGGATGGAAGCGGTTGCGCCCCAGATCAGCGGATCCGTGCCGGCGTATTCGTACACGCTGCGGCGTTTGCCGTGGGTGATGAATTCACGCTGGCGCAGATTGGCCGGGTCGAGCAGGAACGCAAGCGGCATCTCGAACACCGAATCGACTTCATCCGATTGCGGCGACAGTGTCGCATTCACGGACAGTCGCGCTACCACCGGCGTCACACAATAGCCGCTGACGGTGTCGAGGCAATCCAGATACCCGAGCGGCTGCGCATCGTGCGGATCGAGACCGATTTCCTCGCGCGCTTCGCGCAAGGCGGCAGACACCGCGTCCGCGTCGCTCTCGTCGATGCGACCACCGGGGAAACTCACTTGCCCCGCGTGCGTGCGCAGCGCCCTGTGTCGCAGCGTGAACACCACTTTCGGCTGCGGCAGATCCCGCAGTGCGATCAGTACCGCCGCGCCCGCGCGCGGTGCTTCGCCGAGCCCATCCAGCAGTTCCGCGCGATTCCAGCCGGGTTCCGGCGGAGGCCGTTGGAGCGGATGCAACGCTCGCGCAACCACCTCGATGGAAGCGTGCTCTGCACGAAAGCTGCGGGAACCCTTGTGCGCCGATCGATCCACCTTGTTCATCGCCGACGACGAGACATCATCCCGCCGGCGGGCGTTTCGGCAGGACTTCGCGCATGCAGCGCAATCTTTCCGCGTCGCTCATCGTGCTCCAGCGCGCGATCTCGTCGAGATTGCGGCGGCAGCCGATGCAGTAGCCGTACTCGTCCAACCGGCAGATGCCAATGCAGGGCGTCAACGGCAAAGCGGAATTCGCGGGTGCGTCCACAGCAGGCACATTAGCAGCGAAACGTTGGAGGAGCCGTCAGCTCTCACGGTTTCGTGTCGATCAGCCGGATGTCGAACATCAAGCCTTCGTTGGGCCCGATCCGCGGCGGCTGGCCGCGTTCGCCGTAGGCCATCTGCGGCGGGATGAACACCTGCCAATGATCGCCCACGTGCATGCGCGTGATGATCTGCCGCCAGCCGGGGATCATCTGATCGACCGGAAACGTCACCGGCTTGCCGCGATCTTCGGTGCTGTCGAACACGGTGCCGTCGAGGAATTCGCCGCGGTACTGCAGGGTGACTTCGCTGTCCACCGTCGGGCTCTTATCGCCGCTGCCGTCCTCCAGCACCTTGTATTGTACTCCGGAAGGCAGTGTCACCACGCCCTTCTGCTGCCCGTTTTGCGCGAAGAATTTCTGCGCGCGCGCCAGATTGTCCGCCGCCAGTTTCGCGAATGCAGCCCGGGCTTCCGCCACCATGCGCTGTTGCATCGCCGCGATCACCTGCTGCATCTCCTGCGGCGGGTAAACGGGTTTCTTTTGACCATAGCCGTCCTGCACACCGTGCAGCACGGCCGAGATGTCGATCTGCAAACCGTGCTGGCCCAGATCGCGTCCCGCCTCGTAACCCAGCGCGTAAGAGAGTTTGCGATCGCCGGACGGCGGCGCGTTCTGCGCGCGAGCGGACGCCAGCGGCAGAGCCGCCGCGAGTGCGGTCGTCATGGCGATGCTGGCGAACTTCATCGAATTCCCTCGGGCGGACTTGCGCGATGCTAGCAAACCCGGCGATTTTGAGCCCTTGAAACGCCAAAGGTTCCCGTTCAAAGCATGCCGCGGTAGCGCTTTTCGCCTGCAGTGATGCGCAGATCCAGCCGGTTTTCCGGCGGCGCCAGCGCACACGTGGCGAACGGCGTGAATACGCAGGGCGGGTTGTAGGCCTTGTTGAAGTCGATCACGAGACGGCCGTCGCGCGGCGGTTCGGTGTAGAGAAAACGGCCGGCTCCGTAGGTTTCCTTGCCGGAGGTGCCGTCGGCGAACATCAGATACAAGTCTGCGTCGCCGGGTGTTTCGATCACCGGCAGTAATACGTGTCGATTTCCATCGCGTTCGAACACCGCCTTGCCCGGTGCGGGATAGCTCTCGAGCTGGCCGATGACGTTCATGGTTTCCAAGGCGCGCGGTGCATCGAACGGAATCCACCGCGCCTCGATGCGCCAGGAGGGATCGGTCGGAAACGCTTCGATGCCCGCGAAATGCGTGCGCGTTTCCGCCTCCTCGTCGCGGACGCGCAACGCCTTGCGCCCGCCGCGGTCGATCACGATGAAATTTGCGCTTCCGAATGAAACACGCGTCGGATGTTGCGCACGATCGTCCTGCAGCGTCGCGTGCATTTTCGGTTCGCCGTCGATCAACGCGTTTGCGCCCGGCGCGAGTTCGATCGCAGTCGTTCCGTTTTCGCGCAATTCGATCGTGCCGAGATGCTCAGGCACTTTTTCGATGATAATCGAATTGTCCGCAGCGCTGCCGACCGTGTTGCGGCCGGGCTCCAGCCAGTGCAAACCGATCAGGCTCAACCAGCCATCCGGGGCCGTCAACCGCGCAAGCCGCTGTGCGCGCCATCGTTCGATCTCCCGAAAGTAATCATCCATTCGCATCTGTCGCCCGAAAAAAGACGGCGCTTCGCGCCGGCGCGTTCCTTACCTTCCCCGCAAAAACAACTTGTCCAGTTCCGCAATGCTCAATTGGGTCCAGGTCGGTCGACCGTGGTTGCACTGACCGGAACGTTCGGTGGATTCCATCTCGCGTAGCAGCGCGTTCATCTCCGGAATTGTCAGACGCCGATGCGCGCGAACGGCGCCATGGCAGGCCATCGTCGCCAGCAGTTCGTTCTGCAATTCCGCGAGCATGCGCGAATGGCCATGCTGTGCGAGTTCGCCCAGCACGTCGCGCGCGAGTTGCGCCGCGTCCGCGCTTTCCAGCAAGACCGGAATGCGCCGCACCGTGATCTGACGCGGCCCGCTGCGATCGATTTCCAGGCCGACTTCGGCAAGAGCGGACGCATGTTCTTCTGCCGCGGCGGCTTCGCCCTCGCTGACCGATACCGCCAGCGGTACGAGCAATCCTTGCGATTGCACGCCGTCTCGCTCGCACGCGGCTTTCAGTTTTTCATAGGTGACGCGCTCGTGCGCCGCGTGCATGTCCACCAGCACCAGGCCACGCGCGTTCTCCGCCAGGATGTAGATGCCGGAGAGTTGCGCGAGCGCATAACCCAGCGGCGGTGCGTCGTCATCGCGCGTTTGCGGCAGTGGTGCAGAAATCGCGGGCGCGACATCGAGCAATCGTGCATATGCATCCGCACGCGGTTCGTGGACCGCCAATCCCAAGCCCGTCTGATTGTTGGCGGACCCCGAGTTCGCGTGAGGCGAGTATCCCGAAATCTGCGCAGCCGACGCAGGAAGCGATTCAAGGCGCCTCGCGTCATTGCCCGCACCGCCCGCATGTGTCTGCGCGATGGCTTCGTGCAACGTGCGGAACAGGAAATCGTGCACCAGTCTCGCTTCGCGAAAACGCACTTCCGATTTGGCCGGATGCACGTTGACGTCCACGCCTTGCGGATCGAGTTGCAGGAACAATACGAAGGCCGGATGCCGGCCGTGGAACAGCACGTCCGCGTAGGCCTGCCGCACGGCGTGCGCCACCACGCGATCGCGCACCAGCCTGCCGTTTACATAGAAGTATTGCTGATCGGCCTGCGCGCGCGAGGCGGTGGGCAGTCCGACCCAGCCGCGCAATGTCATGCCCGCCGCGGCGTGTTCCAGTGCCAAACAATTTTCCGCAAAATTGGAACCGAGCAATTCCGCCGCGCGCGCCAATCGCGCTTCTGCATCGTGTGACGGCTTCAGCAAGCGCGCCAGTTTGCCGTTGTGGCCCAGGCGGAATTCGACTTCAGGCCTTGCCAGCGCCAGCGATTTCACCAGTTCCTCGATGTGGCCGAACTCGGTGCGTTCTGCGCGGAGAAACTTACGCCGCGCCGGCACCGCATGAAAAAGATCGTGCACTTCGATCGCCGTGCCCGGCGCGCCGGATGCCGGTCGCGGCGCGCCGATACGCGCGCCGCCGGCCTCGATGCGCCAGGCGTGTTCCGCATCGCGCGTGCGCGAAATCAGTTGCAGACGCGATACGGACGCGATCGATGCCAGCGCTTCGCCGCGAAAACCCATGCTCGCCACGCGCGTCAAATCCTCGAAACTGGCGATCTTGCTGGTGGCATGCGCCGCCAGCGCCAGCGGCAACTCGTCGCGTGGAATTCCCGCGCCGTCGTCGCGTACGCGGATCAACCGCGCGCCGCCTTGCGCGATGTCGATTTCAATCTTTGTCGCGCCCGCGTCGAGACTGTTCTCGACCAGTTCCTTGACCACCGACGCGGGACGTTCGATCACCTCGCCGGCAGCGATCTGGTTCACGAGTTCTGGGGACAGCGGGCGGATCGGCGGCATTGGACTTCACACGAAAGCGCGAAGCATAGCAAGAGCCAAAATTCGGAAAGGCGGAGGGCGAGTTCGGAGCATGCTGTTGTTGAAGAGTGCAGCCAAGGATGGCCACTTGCTCGCGCCACGAAGAGCCATCGCGGAATCTTGCAAGAGCCTGGTGGAAGAAAGCGATCGTGGACGATCGCTAGGAAGACGGAATCAAAAGCACCTGCCCCGCCTGCACGTTGCCGTCTTCGGGGATCTTGTGGTTCAGCGAGCGCAGCGCACTCAAGCTGACGCCGTATTGCTGCGCAATGCCAGACAGCGTTTCGCCGCGCAGCACCCGGTGCATGTCGCGGATGTTGGCGTCCAGGCTGGTGACCTTGTCGCGGGGGTCCGTCTGAGCGGAGGGAAGCACGGGCGGCGGCGGAACATCGCTCACGACCTGGATGTAAGCGTCCGACGCGGGCGGCCGCACGCGTGGGCCAGAATCGCGCGTGGCCACGCGCGCACTGCGAGTATGCTTCACCGGTAATGGGGCAACGGCTGCAGAGGAATCGGGACTCGCATCCACATCCGCTCCGCGCGGCAGCGGTGCAGGATCGTCTTGCAATGGCGCATCTTTGACTTTCGAATCATCCGCGGCAGCGATCAGCGCGCCCGCATCGGTGTCGCCCGGATGGATGCGCCCGCTGCGCACGGCGGCGAACAAGGTGCCCGGCGGAGGCGTGGATTCGAAGTAGCTGCGCACTCCGCTCAGCACCGCCTGCGCCAATTGCTGGCGGTGATCGGGATCGCGCAGCTTCTGTTCTTCCGTGGGATTGGTGATGAACGCCGTTTCGACGAGGATCGAGGGCACATCCGGCGAACGCAAAACCACGAAGTTCGCGCGTTCGACGTAACCACGATGGGTCGGACCGAGTTGCGACAGCGCTTTCAGCACGCGTTGCGCGACCGCGTTGCTGGCTTCGATGGAAGCACCCTGCGAAAGATCCAGCAGCACCGATGCCAGTGTGTCGTCCTTATCGTCCAGCGACACGCCGCCGATCAGGTCGGCGCGATTCTCGCTGTCGGCCAGCCAGCGTGCAGCCTCCGAGACCTTGCCGCGCTGCGACAGCACCCACACCGAGGAACCGCGCGCATCCGAACTGGTGTACGCGTCGGCGTGGATCGACACGAACAGATCGGCCTTGTTCTGCCGCGCGATTTCGTATCGGCGTTTCAGCGGCACGAAGTAATCGCCGGTACGCGTCAGCACCGCGCGCATTCCGGGTTGCGTATTGATCAAATCGGCGAGGTCGCGCGCGACCGAGAGCGTAACGTTTTTTTCCAGCGTGCCGTCCGGTCCGTGCGCACCGGGATCTTCACCGCCGTGTCCTGCGTCCACTGCGATCACCACCGGGCGCGGCTTGCCTTGCGCGATATCGTTTTCGATCGTGCGCGCCATCTGCGGCTTGGGCGCGTGCGGCGGATACAGATCCACCACCAGCCGATAACCGTACTGGCCCGCCGGCTTCAACAGAAAACTTTTCGGATGCGCTTCGCCGGTGAGATCCAGCACCACACGCGCCGCGTCACCGCTCTGGCCGTTGCGGATCGATTTCAGCACGCCTTTGACGGAAGGGACATGAAAGCCGCCGGCGAAACCACTGTCCTCGACGTCCAGCACGACACGATCCGGATGATCGAGTTGCACCAGCTTGTAGTCGGAGGGCGCTGCGGAGAGATCCAGCACCACTCGGGTCGAATCCGGCCCGCCCCATACACGCAGGGCCTTGACCTGAGACGCGGCAGCGGCGTCCGCGCCGAACAGGCCGGCCAGAGCGGCAAAAACCAGCAGCGGGCGTGCGATCCCCCTCATGAGCCCGGATTGAACCCCAAGGCATCAGGGATTGCAAGAGTTTTCCCTTATCGGCCCGTACTATGCGCGGTTTTTGTCGAAGCCGGTTCAGGAAGTTGGTGCAAATGAGTGCAGGATCCACTCATCCGCCCAGCACAGGGACGTGCGATGAGCCGGGATCCAGTTACTGTGGATGCCGGCGCGCGGGATCCGACTCTCATCACCACCAACTAGATGCTCGCTGCGATCGCGGAAATAGCCGCGCCCGGCGCCCGGCTCCCGCATGCTCCAGTTCGATTTCCAGATCTGCCGGGGGCAGCGCCCCCACGCCGCGCTCGGGCCATTCGATCAGCACAATCGATTGCGGATCGTGCAATTCATCCAGGCCGAGCCATTCGAGTTCTCCCGGCGCTGCGATCCGGTAGAGATCGAGATGAAACGCATCGTGTTCGCCGACGCGATAGCGCTCCAGCAGGCTGTAGGTCGGGCTCTTGATGCGTTCGCCTGCGCCGAGTTCGCGCAGCAGTGCCCGTGCGAAAGTGGTCTTGCCCGCGCCCAGCTCACCGCGCAGATACACCACGCCACCCCGGCGCAGTGCGGGCGCAAGCCGTTGCGCGAGCATGATCGTCGCAGCTTCGCCCGGCAGATCGATCCTCATGGCCGAAACCGTTTCAGCCATCTATACGGCCATTTACAAGCGCGCGCAGATAAGGAAACAGGTCGGTCGCCAGCGTGCCGCGTTCGCCCGCGCGCGCCGCCAGTTCCCCGGCGCGAGCATGGATGCCGACGCCGATGCAGGCCGCGTTCCAGGCCGACAGACCTTGCGCCAGCAGGCCCGCGATCACACCGGTCAGCGCGTCGCCGGTGCCGCCGCTGGCGAGCCCCGCGCTGCTCCAGGGACACACCGCGGCGCCACCTTGCGGGGTGGCGATCAAGGTGCCCGCGCCCTTCAGCACCGTCACCGCGTTGTGCCGCCGCGCGATCGCGTGTGCCGCGGCGAAGCGGTCATTCTGGATCTCGCCGGTGCTGCAATCCAGCAATCGCGCGGCTTCGCCCGGATGCGGAGTCAGGATCGTGCGGCCCGGCAGCTCGCGCGAATGTTCCGCCAGCAGGTTCAATCCGTCAGCATCCAGTACGGTCGGCTTGCCCGCATCCAGCGCGGCTTGCCACAGACCGCGGCCCCACTCTTCGCGGCCCAGTCCCGGGCCCAGCGCGATCACGCTTGCGCGCTCGAACAACGGACCGAGATTGCGCGGCACGTGCACGCCCTGCGGCATCAGTTCCGGCCGCGCGGCGAGCAGCGCCGCGACGTGCGCTTCGCGCGTGGCGACGCTGACCAGTCCCGCGCCCACACGCAACGCAGCCTCCGCGGTCAGGCGGATCGACCCGCCCGCACCGTGATCGCCGCCGATCGCCAACACGTGACCGTATTTGCCCTTGTGGCTGTCGCGCGGACGCGGCGGCAAGGCGCGGGCGATCAGCAAACGCGCATCCGGCGGTTGTTGCGAATACAGATCCGCGGGCAGATCGAGCGTCGCCAATTCGCGATCGCCGGCCTGATCCATGCCCTGCGCGGTGAACAGTCCCCGCTTCCAGGCAACGAAGCAGATCGTCGCCGCGGCCCGCACGCAGGGCTCGAACGCGACACCGCTGTCGGAAGACAAACCCGAGGGAACGTCCAGCGCCAAGATCGGTTTGCGTTGTGCGTTGAGTGCGCGGACCAAGGCCGCGGCTTCGCCTTCCATCGCGCGGTTCAGTCCCGAGCCGTACAACGCATCGACATAAACATCCGCATCCGGCAATTCCGGTGTATTCAAAACCGGAATGCCGAGCTGCTCGCAGTTCGCGCGTGCCTGCCGCGCGTCTTCCGATGCAGCATTGCCCACTGCGATCACCTCGGCACGGATGCCGGCTTCGGGCGTCAGTGCAGCCAGCAGAAAACCATCGCCGCCGTTGTTGCCGGGCCCGCACAGCACGCAGACGCTGCGCGCATCCGGCCAACGCTTGCGCAGGCAGACCAGCGCCGCAGCAGCAGCGCGCTGCATCAATTCGAAACCGGCGATGCCGCCCGCGATCGCGGTACGGTCCAGCGCGCGCACCTGCTTGGCGGTGTACAGCGCGGTCTGCGGATCAATGGACTCCATCCATTGATCCTACAATGCGCGGATGCAATCCCGCAGTGAAATCGATTTCGGGCAACTCGCCGCACGCATCAAGGCGTGGGGCGGGGAGTTGGGTTTCGACAAACTCGGCATCGCGGGCACCGAACTCGGCGAGGATGAAGCGCACCTGCTGAACTGGCTGCATGAAGGCCGCCACGGCGTGATGGATTACATGCGGCGCCACGGCTCGCGGCGCGCACGGCCGCAGGACTTGCAGGCGGGCACCGTGCGCGTGATCTCGGCGCGCATGAACTATTTTCCGGAAGGTGCCCGCGATGCATGGGAAGTGCTGCGCGATGCGGAAAGCGGTTACGTCGCGCGCTACGCGCTGGGACGCGATTACCACAAACTGGTGCGCGCGCGTCTGCAGAAGCTGGCGAATCGCATCGAAGACGAAATCGGGCCGTTCGGTTACCGCGCGTTTTCGGATTCCGCGCCGGTGCTGGAGAAGGCGCTGGCGCGCAAT